>JAABUK010013371.1_pt1 | contig 10251 bp, 12 predicted proteins | sample 5559141 | NCBI WGS metagenome assembly JAABUK01 (sample SAMN10711869, study PRJNA513367) | rock metagenome | isolation source: Antarctica rocks | place: Antarctica: Victoria Land, Pudding Butte nord | collected 2016-01-03 | reverse complement strand
TGCAGGACACGCCCCAGACGGGGCGGGGCTGAGGCCAAGCGTCAGGAGGGAACCGATCACACCAGAGGCGTCACACCAGCGTCACGAAATGTGCGAAAGTCCACCAACAGACCCATCCATCATTGAAGAAGCCTCCACGATTCGAGGGAAAGCTCAGGTCAGGCTTGACTTCTAAGCCCATGGGATGTCTGGCCCGACACGCCGCGATCGGTCTGGCCGGGTCCGTGTTCACCCTGGTCAAGGGAGTGCTCGCTTGGTGACGCTCGTCGCCCTCGACTTGATCCCTCGGCGGCGGGCTATCCCATCAGCGCCGCCGCCCGAGACCATCGCACTGAGGACGGCAACGATGCCGACGGATACGAGGGAGAGCCACGAGACGAGGCGTCGGATGCCCGGCCGGGGGAGGCGGCCGGGGCGGGGGCTCGCCGTGACGAGGACACATGCGGCTCGTGCACCTGTCCCATGCGCCGAACTTAACTCCTGGACTTGATGTCCAGCGTGCCAAGGACCGACCAGCGTCCGAGCCGGCGAGCCCTTAAACGACGACCGGCGCCTCGACGGTTCCGCCGGTCTGCTCTTTGGCGTCGGCACGCTGGCTGTCGACGGCGCGTGTAATCTGACCCTGTAGCGGCGGGCGAGTATCGACCCCCTGCCGGATCCTGACCTTGTGATTCGAGGTGAGGAGGAAGCGGGTGTTGAACGTGGAGGATTGGGCGGAGATCCGTCGGCTGCATCGGGCTGAGGTGATGCCGATCAAGGTGCAGAAAAGTGGTCAGGGGTCTGACCTTTTACGGTAACGTCGCCTGTGGCCAGATGTCAAACCTCCGATAGGCTCGGCAGGTTGGATCGGGGCGGCTGGCGTCCGCACCAGACGACCCGCACCAGACGACGAGGGGACGTGGTAGGTGGGAACTCACGATGCTGGGGCCTGGCGCGCCGTGGGTAGCCGCGGGCTGAGTGCCCGCATCCGGGGCGAGATCCTGCGCTTCATCACGGAGCAGGACATCAAGCCCGGCGGACGCCTCCCCGCCGAGCGTGAGCTCGCCTCGTTCCTCGACGTGAGCCGGCCATCGGTCCGCGAGGCGGTCCGCACCCTCGAGGCCGAAGGGGTGCTCGACGTCCGTCACGGCTCCGGGGTCTTCGTCCGCTCCCGCCACGCGATGGACTCCATCCTGCCGAGCTTCACCGTGCCGGAGGACCTCGGCGAGCTCTTCGACATGCGCGAGGTGCTCGAGGTCCCAGCCGCCCGGTGGGCGGCCGAACGCCGCCTGCCCAGCCTGGCCGCCGTCGAGGAGGCGTTCGACGAGCTCGAGGCGGCGATCGAGGCCGGGCCCATCGACCTCGACGACCTGCAGCGCCTCGACGTCACGTTCCACACCCGGATCGTCCAGGGGTCGGGGAGCCAGCTCCTGGAACAGACCCAGGCGGTGATCTATGGGCTGATCCTCGAGGGGATGCGCTCGACCCTCGTCGTGCCGGGCCGGCTGGAGAAGTCCCGGGCCGACCACGCCCGCATCCTGGCCGCGCTCAAGGCCGGGGACCCCGAGGCGGCGGAGGCCGCCGTCCGGGCCCACATCGCGGGCGCCCGGGCTGGAGCCGCCTCACATCCCGGAGACGTCACCCGCACTCCGAGTGCCCTCATCGAAGGGGCGCCACCCGGGACCGAGCTCTAGAGACCGAGCACGTCGGCGGCAAGGACGTCGTCGACCTCGAGCTTCTCGCCCGCCGGGATGTCGTCCGGGTCGCGCCGGCGGGAGCCGGGCAGGTGGCCCCCGGTCGACTCGACGGAGTCGAAGAGCGCACCCAGACGCCCGGAGGCACAGCCGTCGACGTCGAGCGGTCCCGGGTCGAGCGTGATGACGGTATGCGACAGACCTTGCGGTCGGGCGTCGTCGGCGGGGTCGAACATGTCGCCGACCTCCATCGACCGCTGCGGTCCGACCAGCCCGCCGGTGAGCGTCTCCACGACGAGGGCGAGTGCGAAACCCTTGGCGCCACCCATCGGCGCCAGCATTCCGGTAAGGGCGGCGTGCGCATCCGTGGTGGGCTCGCCTTTGGCGTCGAAGGCCCAACCGTCCTGCAGGGGCTGGTCCCGCCCGGCATACGCGGCGATCGTTCCCCGGGCCACCGATGTCGTCGCCATGTCGACCATCACCCGCCGGTCGCCCTGGGCGATGCCGAACGCCAGTGGTGACGTGGACAGCAGCGGTGCGCTGCCGCCCCAGGCCGGCATGACCGCGGGCCCGTTGGACAGCACGATGGACAGCAGCCCCGCCCGGACCGCGGGAAGCGTGTAGATCCCGATCGCCCCGCAGTGGCCGGAGTTGCCGATGGTGGCCACAGCCACCCCGTGTCGGCGAGCGCGGTCCACGGCGTCCTCGGCGGCCCGCCAGACCTGCCAGTGGCCCAGGCCGCCCTGGCCGTCGTAGCCGACCACCGCTCCCCGGTCGCCCACGACCTGCAGCTCGGCCCCGGCGGCATACCCCCCGGCTCGCAGCCGACGCAGGTAGTGCGGCAACCGGAGCAGTCCGTGCGACGCCACCCCCCAGACCTGGGCCAGCACGATCGCCCGCGCCGAGAGGAGCGCGTTCTCCGCGGGGACCCCGCAGCTCTCGAGGGCGGCCTGGACCGCCTCCTCGCACGCGCCGACGGTCGTCCTCATCGGGCGCCGTCTACCCGACCGACGTGATGCTGGGCGGCGCCTCCCGACAGCACCCGCTCGACGTCGGCGGCGATGGCCGAGAGGATCCGCTCCTGGCTCTGCACGGTGATCCCGGCGATGTGGGGCGTGAGCACCACGTTCGTCAGGTCGGCGAGCGGACCGGCGTCCGCCGGCTCGGTGGACCGGACGTCGAGACCGGCGCCGGCCAGGCGGCCGGCAGCCAGCGCCTCGGCCAGCGCGCTCTCGTCGACCACCTCGCCCCGTCCCACGTTGACGAAGATGAGCCCAGGCCGGGCCTCGGCGAAGAAGCTCGAGCTCAGCAGGCCCTTCGTCTCCGGTGTGGTGGGCAGGTGGCAGGAGAGCACCGTGGCCCGGTCGGCGCAGTCTTCCAGCGAGACCTTCTCGATGCCCTGCCCCTGCAGCGCCGCGGCGTCCACGTAGGGGTCGTAGGCGACCACTTGCATACCGAGGGCCAGGGCCACGCGAGCGCAGGCCAGGCCGGTCGCCCCGGCGCCGAGGATGCCCCAGGTGCCACCGGCGAGCTCGGTGCCGGGTGCGCGGTCCCACCCACCCCGCCGGACATCGGCGTCGAGATGGGCGGTCCGGCGGGCCACGGCCAGGGCCAGGCCGAGCGCGTGCTCGGCCACACTCACGGCGTTGGCGCCACGCGGCGAGACCACGACGATGCCCCGCTCGTCGGCCGCGCCGACGTCGATGTTGTCGAGGCCGACGCCGACCCGCCCGACGATGAGCAGGTGCGGGAAGCGGTCGAGGAAGGCCGCATCGACGGAGGTGCGGTTGCGGACCAGCACCGCGCGGACCTGGTCGGGCTCGGACACGTCGCCCGGGTCCGAGCGGGCGACCCGGTCGACGGCATAGGGCAGCCGTGATACCGGCTCGCCCCAGACCGACTCGAAGGCGACGACGTCACTCACGGCGGGTCAGGCGCTGCGGTAGAGCTTGGTCAGCGTGAACTCACGGTGGCCGTGCAGCTCAGCGCGGGTGAGCCGCCCGTTGATGGTGCGCTCGACGATGTCGATGAGCTCGTCACCGGCGTCCTCGAGGCTGCGCCCGCGGGTGAGCATCTCGGAGCAGTCGACGTCCATGTGGTCGCGCATCAGGTCGGCGGTGCGCGGGTTCGCGGTGATCTTAACCACCGGCATGATCGGGTTGCCAATGACGTTGCCCTGTCCGGTCGGGAACAGGTTCACCACTGCGCCGCCGGCCGCCATCAGCGTCACGCACTCGGCCGCCGCGGACGAGGTGTCCATGAAGTGCAGCCCCGGCCGGGTGGGTGCCTCCGCCGGCGCGAGCGCACCCACGATCGGCTTGGTGCCGGTCTTGACGATGTTGCCGAGCGCCTTCTCCTCGATCGTCGACAGGCCACCGGCGATGTTGCCCTGGGTGGGCTGCGACCCGAGCAGGTTCGCCCCGGTGGCCTCGATCATCGCGATGTAGTCGTCGTAGAAACCCTGGAAGCGCTGGCGCACGGTCTCGTCGATGCAGCGCTCGGCGATGAGGTGCTCGCCACCGGTGAGCTCGCTCGTCTCGCCGAAGATGAACTTGCCGCCGTCGTCGACCCACTGGTCGGAGATGTAGGCGGTGATCCGGCAAGAGCCGAGACCGGTCGTCGTGTCGGACTCGCCGTCCTTGGTGGACAGGATGATGTCGGACCGCTTGACCGGCTCGCGCTGCAGCTCGCTGGCGCTTTGGAGGTACTCCGCCGCCAGCCGCGAGGCCGACTCGACGACCTTGAGGTCGCCGTGTCCCTCGATCGAGAAGCCCTCGACGGACTTGCCGGTCCTCTGGATGCCCTGGACGATCCGGTCGGTCCAGTTGGGCTCGATGCCGACGACGATGACCGAGGCGACGTTGGGGTTCGACCCGATGCCGATGAGGGTGTCGAAGGTCAGCGCCAGGTCGTCGCCGAACTGAAGCCGGCCGAACGCGTGCGGCAGGGCGACCGTCCCGGGGATGAGCGACGCCACTCCTTCCGCGGCGGCATTGGACAGGTCGTCGACCGGGAGGATGACCACATGGTTCCGGACGCCGACGGCCCCGTTCGACCGGCGGTATCCGCTCAGGCCACGCTGTTCTGCCACCGGGCACTCCTAACGTTGTGGGTGTGGACGTAGCCGCCCTGGGTGATGTCCTGACTGACGATGCCGACCCGGATGCCGTACTCGATGAGGTCGGCGCCCTTGCTCACGTCGGCGAGGGCCACCTTGTGGCCCAGGGGAACCGCCTCGCGCACGTCGATGTCGAGCTGGCTGGCGCCGTCGAGGTAGCCGACGAGCGCGGGTCCGGGTTCGACATCGCGCACAGCGACGGCCACGTGGTCCCCGTCCTCGTGGGCGAGGAAGTCGGGATATCCATCCATGCGTGTACACCTCCGGTGAGGTCAGTGGTCTGACCTGTCAGAAGGTAATGGGCGCGGTGCATCGCTGTCAACCGGCTCGAACGGTCAGACCTCTGTCCTATGCTGGCGGTCATGAGCGAGCCGGTGACGACCCTGCCGTACGGCGCCTGCGTGGCCCTGGCGACCCCCGTCCACGCCGACGGGACCCTCGACGTCGCTGGTCTCGAGGGCCTGGTTGCCCACGTGACCAGGGGCGGGGTCCAGGGTGTCTGCCCCGTCGGCTCGACCGGCGAGGGTCCCCGGCTGACCATGGACACGCGGCTCGAGGTGACGCGACGGGTCAAGGACTCCTGCCGGCCGGTGTTGCGCTGGTCCCCGCGTTGGCGGCGACAGCGGTGGTCTCGATGACCGCAGAGCTGCAGCGCCTCGGTGACCTCGAGGTGTCTGCGGTGCTGGTGGCAACCCCGTCGTACTACCCGCTCGCTCCCGACGAGGTCACGCCCTACTACGAGCGCCTGCCGGACGCGTCGCCGCTGCCGCTCGTCATCTACAACATCCCGATGTTCACCAAGGTCGCGGTCCCGGTGACCACCGTGGCCGCCCTCGCGCGCCATCCCCGGGTGGTCGGCATCAAGGACAGCAGCCGCGACATGGAGTACCTCACCCGGGTCATCGCCGGCACGCGCGAGGCGCCCGACTTCCGCGTCTACACTGGCACCGACACGCTGCTCCTGGCCAGCCTCCTCAGCGGAGCCGATGGCACCATCGCCGCGAGCGCCAACCTCGTCCCCGAGCTCAGCGTGCAGATATGCGCCGCGGTCGAGCGCGGCGACCTTGACGAGGCCGCGGGTGTCCAGGCCCACCTCGCGGCGATCGTGCACGCCTGCCGCAAGGGAAGCGCTCCGGCCGGCTGGAAGGAGGCGCTCGCCCAGCTAGGCCTCTGCGGGCCCGACCCGGCGCCCCCGGCCCGAGCCCTCACCGAGCCGTTACGCCGACAGCTGGCCGACGAGCTGGGCGCCCTCGGCGTCCTCGCTTCGAGCACCGCCTGAGGACCCGGCATGCGCGCGACGCAGATCGAGACCGTGGTGGCCGGCCGGGCCCTCCTTGGGGAGGGGCCGGTCTGGGACGCGGGCACCCAGACCCTGGTATGGGTCGACATCCTGCGCTGCGAGGTGCACCGCTACGACACCGCCACCGCCACCGACCGCAGCGTCCGGCTGCTGGTCGTCGTCGGGGCGGCCCGGCCGTGCGCCGACGGCGCACTGGTCGTGGCCGCCGGTCGCGGAGTCGCTCGCTACGACGAGGCGGACGGCAGCCTCGACTGGCTAGGCCGCACCGCGGTGGGCGACCGCGTCAACGACGGCACCTGCGACCCGGCCGGCCGGTTCTGGGTCGGCACCCTGACCGTGGGCGGAGCAGGAGCGGCCCTCTACCGCCTGGACGGCCGGGACATATCAACCGAGGTCCTGCCCCACATCGGCCCGCTGGTGCCGACCTCTCGCCTCGCCAGGCAGTCGAGATCGAGAGACCTCGGTGAAACCTCACCTTGTTCAAGGTCCATTCGGGCTATTGACGTTGAACGGTTACACTACGCCCGAACCCTGCGAATGCTGGTCATCATTGGCCAGGCATAGGGCATCTGCCTGATTGAGGCTTGGGTCGACCACTTTTGCCAATGCCACCACGTCCTCAGACCCCATGCCCTGAATGGATGCGGCCACCAGTTGTGCTAGGGCGGCCGAGCCAACCGGGACGGGTATCTTCCATCGCCAGGCCGAGTCGACGGCAAGACGCAGGTCTTTTAGTGCCAGGTCCACTCCAAATCGCGGCGACCAGTCACGTTGCGTGATCCACGGAAGCCGCACCCTCTGCTGGTATGACGCCCCACCAGTGTCCTTCAGAGCCTGGTCGAAGGTTTCGTCGGGGATGCCGGCGCGGCGGGCCAGTGCGTAACCCTCCACCAACACCGCAAGATTGGTCATCCCGATTAGGTTGGAAACGATCTTGAACGTGGTGGCCGCCTCGACCGATCCCATGTCGTACACAGCCGATCCCATCCGGTCTAGCAGCGGTCGCAGCCGGGCCACGACGGCTGCCTCTCCCCCGACGAACAGTGGGATGTCTCCCTGTTCTGCCTGCGCTGGGCCTTTCCCAAGCGGGCAGGACACGAAGTGGACTTCCGCGTCGCGGGCTCGTTGGGCGGCTCGGCTCGCAGTGTTGGGATCTACTGTTGAGATATCGAGGATAGTAGTTCCTTTTTCGACGGTGTCGAGAATCTCTTCGATCGTCGCCTCCAGGATCTCTGGGGTGGGCAAGCTGGTGATCACCACCTGCGCCTCTCGTGCCGAGTCCTGCAAATCGGAGGCAGCGATGGCGCCGGCGGCTATGCAGCGCTCGACGGCGGCCGGGTCCGGGTCGTATACGCGCAGTCGCCAACTGCCACTGGCCAGCCGCCGGGCCACCGCCCCGCCCATGTTTCCCGCGCCGATGAAGCCGATCAGGGTGTTCGGTCCATATTGGATCTCTTGCCTTGTCATGTAACAAGTCCTCAAGCTGTCAGGGATGGATGAGGCGGCGTTGGTGCCAACTCGTAATCCTGTGCGTCGACACGTCTTGTTCAACCGGCTCGTACCAGACAAGCACCTGTGAACCGCCCCGGCTTTGGTAGACGGTGTGTTCTCCGGCGGTCGCCGGTGAGGTCATCATGGGGCCGCGGCGAGGATCTGGTCAATCGACACATTCTCGTCGCAGTGGGGGCAGTTACCGCCGTGGCCAAGGTAGAAGCAGTCACGGGCAGCATGCACAGACACAACTCACCTCCCCCGAGGGCGTTGTTTGACCGCCAGCCTGGCTGGGGATGACCGCGTCACCGTGGGTTGATCCCGCTGGTGGCTCGGGGGCGTGGTCGACAGGGCTCATGCTGGTGGAGACAAACCCGGCGGCGCAGCCGCGCCGCTGACCACCACGAGGCCGTCCCATTACCGGCAGCGGGTCAGCATCAAGGTGGCACGGAGCAACTACGACAATGGCCACGAGATCAGCAACGGTCACCCCGAGGGCGTACTCGACCGCAGGTGGCTGCCGCAGCGCCGGCGTCTTCAACGCCGCGAGCACCTGCTCGACGAGCGCGGGAGGTCATGGCTGGGGCGCGAGGCCCCGGTCCTCACCGCTCGAGCCGGCAACGCCGTCGTGCGCGCCCCGGCCCGTCGCGGTAGCCGTCGCGGTGGCCGCCTTGGTCGCACTCTCGACGGCTCGGGGTCGCTCGGTCGCGAGGTGGCCGCTCAACGCGGTGAAGAACACCGGCGCGACCGGCACCAGGCGCTGATGACCGCCCTTGCCCTCGGCGACGAAGACTCGCCGGTCCCCGACCTGCACGTCCTTGAACCGCAGCCCCAGGACCTCGCACCGCCGCAACCCGCCGTGCAGCATCAGGGCCACCATCGCCCGGTCCCGGTCCGTGCGCAACGCCTCCACAACGCGACGACCTCGCCCGGCGACAGCACACTCGGCATCCGCTTCGGCAGCCGCACCAGCGGCGACCACGCCGGCCGGAACCGCCGACAACTCCCCTCGCGCCCTCGGATGTCGGCGTCCTCGCGCCGAGACTGCGCGGCACGACCTGCCGGGCCACCAGACCCCGCAGGCACAAGTACTCGAACAGCGACGACACCGTCGCCAGCCGGCGCTTGATCGTCGCGGCCGGCAACCCGACCTCCCCGTCGACGAGCCGCACCACGTTCCCTCCGCGGCGAGGAGCCCGCTGCGCCTAGATGAACGCCAACACGTCCGCAACCTCCACCTCGGGCGGCCGCTTCCCCACGACCGAGAAGAAGACCTTCAGGTCGAACTGCCGCGCCAGCAACGTGTTCGGCCGTACCCGCGCGGCCGCGAACCTCAGATGATCATCCACCAGCGGGTCACCCAGCGACGGCGCCACCCCGGCTGCCTCGATCAGACACGGCATGAACACCGACACAACGGCCTCCTCGACGTAGCTGCCACCCATCGTCCAAGCCGGCCAACACCAAGACCGGGACGACACGCGGATCACCTACATATCAAGCCGCAGCCTTCAGCACGGCCACGTCCTCACGAAGCCGCCGGTCCTCGAACTTCAGCCAACATCACCGCCTCCGCGGCCGGGGAGCTTCTTGATCTCCTCCAACTCCTCACTCGTGACCCCGTCGCGACAGCCGGCATCGACGTCGGCCTGCACCACCCACCCCCGAACCGTCTCCCGTCCCAGACCCAGCTGCCTGGACACCGCCTCCGCCGCCGCCGTCATCGACGGGTACTCCTGCCGGTGCTCCGTCACCAGACGCACCGCCCGGACCTTGACCTCAGGGTTGATCTCTTCGGCATATCGCCATCCTCCTAGACTCAGAAGACAGCGGCATCAAACCTTGGGCGCTTCAAGGTGGCGTGACGCCGAACGACGCGCTCTGCTACCCCTCGCGCTTGCGCGACACAACCCTCGAAAGCAAGGACTGACACCGCTATCCATAGTGGTGGGGTTCTGGCCGCGCCGGGTCGTTCTGGAGCTCAGGCGGGGCAGCCTGGAGCACCTCAGCCGACTCTTTCGACGTCGTCCCGGACCGACGGCCACCGTCGACCTCGGCCTGACGGACCCATTTGCGTTCGTCTCCGCGTCCCGACTCCCCAGTAGCTCGCTGACCTTGGCCATCGCGCCGCGCACTCCGACTCGTGATCCGCGGGGATCTTGGCCTTCATCCGCACCGCCCGCTCCTTCAATTCAGGCCGGTACCGCTTCTAGTATCTCCCGGGCATGACCCCAACCTTCCCAAGGTTCAGAGTCTCCGGACATGTCGGGCGGTTCACGCGCGGGCCGGCTGACCGGGCTACAGTCGGCCTCATCTGCCCGGTCGACTTGCCATCACGTGACTCACTGAGCTGGGTCGGAGAAACCGGATTCACCCCGTCGTGTTCTCTTATGTTCGGGAGAGGGGAGACTTGGCATGTCTGCGCGCCTGTAGGCCTGTTAGCACCTCGAGCGCCTTGAGCACTGCTATGGAGTCCTCATCACCGTGGCCCGAGGCGAGGGCCATCGTGTTGAGTGTCTGGGCAGCGCTTCCGACTATTAATGGAATCCCGTAGCTTTCGGCCATGGCTAGGGCGAGGCGATTGTCCTTGTGCATCAGACGCAGGGAGAACGTGGGGGTGAAGTCGCCGCTTACTGCCCGTGCGGCGGCGTCTGTGAACAGCCCACTGA
>JAABUK010013369.1_pt1 | contig 10256 bp, 11 predicted proteins | sample 5559141 | NCBI WGS metagenome assembly JAABUK01 (sample SAMN10711869, study PRJNA513367) | rock metagenome | isolation source: Antarctica rocks | place: Antarctica: Victoria Land, Pudding Butte nord | collected 2016-01-03 | reverse complement strand
ACGTCATGGGCAGCTTCGTCAACCGGCCACGCACCACCCGCCTCGCCGGCCTCATCGCGGCGATCATCATCTGCCTCAACGTCTTCCTAATCTACGCGACGTTCTTCGGCTAGAGGCTGATGTGGATTAAGCCGCTACGGAGGAACGCGACGGCGACATAAGTAGGGTCGGCGGGAGGCGTGGGGGCCGCGCGGCGTCGACTGGTCCGGGGCGCCTCCCGCCGCCGCTTCGAACTCGGCCTTAAACGGATCGGGCCACGTGGTTCGCCCGCACCAAAGCTCGGCCAACGCCTCGTCGATCCGTTCCGCTGTCCATCGATCCCAGCGCCGTCGCTGTCTCGGGGAGAGCGCGGCGCCACACTCGGCCGCCCACTGCTGCGGACTACCGAACACGACCGCGGCCTGGCGCAGCGCACCATGACCCATGACCCAGAACTCGTGCTCTGTTGGCCACCGATCCCAGCCTTCGAGCGCGCCGGGAAGCTCTCGGCGGACGCGTTCGGTCGACCACGCCGTCATCGCGTCACGGCGGGTCGCATAGGGGATGTCGAACCCGATAGCCCATGTGGAGATGGCGGCGTGACGGCGCAGGTTGGCGTAGGCCAGACCCAACCCTGCGGCCTGGAACTCGCTGAAGCGCGGCCATGCCTCTCGCCCCGACAGAAAGGGCGTCACTGCCCGGCGGGCGGTGGCGCGCGACCAGTCGAAACTGCCCGTCAACGGGACAGCGCGTGCCTGATCGGCGGGATCGAATGCCACCGGCTCAGGCATCACCAGCGTCGCCGCTGGAGGTAGCCCCGGCGGAGCCGTCCCTTGCGGCATCGCCCAGACCCGGTGCTCGGGCGCGGCGCGACCGGCAAAGACGAACGCTGTGTCGATCGTGGCGGCGATCACCGTGCGCTGGCCTGAAGGCCCATGGTCGGCCAGTCACGCCTGAGATCGTCGATGGATGGTGGGAGCGCGGCGGCCGCCCCGCGTGCCGCGGCCAGCGCGATCAGTGCCTGTTCCTCACGCGCTGTCCGGACGCGCAGCCCGGCATCGAAGCGGTCGGCGCCGAGGGTGGCCAACCAGCGCGGGTTGTCGCGGTACGCGGCGAGCTCTTCGCCGCGGACATCGACCTCGCGCTGGGCCGCAGCGACCCCCTCGCGGCCTGAATCGTTTGACGCACGCGCGAGGCGCCCCCACATGACCGCCTCGACGTAGGGCTCGGCGCTGATCAGCCGCACACGGCGGTCGACCGCGCTGGCGGCGCTTGCGCGGATCGAGGGCTTGGAGATCGACGCCGACGCCGGCGACGTGGCCTATCGCGGCCAGCCGGTGCGGCTGACCCCGCTCCAGCACGCGCTGCTGTGCCACCTGGCGACGTCGCCGCGGGTGTTCGCCGTCGACGAGCTGCTGCGTGACGTGTGGGGGGATAAGAGATAGGGGATCCGGAACTTCCGACGGGTGCGTCCGCTTCCTCGTCCGCTACTTCGAGACCCGGACTCTGACCCCATTGGCCATCTACTCACTGATCGCGGGTGCCGCCAGCCTCATCCGGTTCGCCGCGTGAGCCGAGGATCGTGATGGTGGCCGTGACGCCACCGGCCTCGGTATTTTCGAGGCCTGCTGTACCCCCGTGGACCTGGGCGACCGCAGCGACGATCGCCAGGCCCAGCCCCGTACCAGCCTGACCGTCTCGGGTGGCGAAGCGCTCGAAGGCCCGGGCCCGGGCCTCCGCCGGGAGGTGCGGGCCGTCATCGTGGACCCACAACGTGGCGCTCTCGGGATCGGCGCGCGCACCGATCTGGATCGGGCCGGCCCCGTGGGCCACTGCGTTCTCGAGCAGATTGCGCATGGCCTGCTCGAGGCGTCCCTGGTCGGCTGCCACACGAGCCGGCAGCGGCCGCGCCACCGTGACCACCCGGCCGTCGGCTGGGACTAGACGCACCACCCGATCCAGCAGCTCCGGGACAGGGACCGCCACGATGCGAACAGGTAGGCGCCCGGCGTCGGCCCTGGCAAGCACCAGCAGGTCCTCGGCTAGTCGGACGAGCCGGTCGGTGTCCTCGAGGGCTGCCCGCACGGCCCGCCTCAGCTCCTCGGGACCGTCGTCGTGGAGGAGCGCCAGCTCGAGCTCGGCACGCAGCGTGGCTAGCGGCGTACGTAGCTCGTGACTGGCATTCGCCACGAACGAACGCTCGTGCTCGGCCGCGTCGGCCAGCCGGCCCAGCATCGCGTTGAGTGTGTCGGCCAGGCGCCCTATCTCATCCCGCGAGCCAGGGACCGGCAGCCGCGTCCGTTGCTGGGCCGCGGTGATCTGTTCTGCTCTGCGCCGCATGCTCTCTACTGGTCGCAGCGCGGCAGTGGCGATCCCATAGGCGCTCAGCGAAGCGAGCGCGAGTGCGAGCGCGCCCCCGATCACCAGGGCGCCTCCGACCCCCTCCACGGCCGATTCGCGCTGGGCCAGCGACGAGGCGACGACGATCACCAGCCGCTGTCCTCCGGTGGTGACCGGTTGTGCGAGCAGCCGGGTGTGCTCCGGGCGCTCGATGAACCCGGTCCAGTGAAGGTGGTCGCTGACCTCGCTCGGGCGGAGCAGGTGCCCGTCGGCCTCCGGGCGCGTGGCGACCAGGCGTCCGTCGGCCAGGAACACCTGGGCGTAACGCTCGCCGGGCTGAATCAGGCCGCGGCGGGTGGGCCAGTGCTCGCGTACCGAGCCCGACAGCGCCCCGGCTCGGGCGTGCAGCGCCTGGTGAACGCCCGCATCGATGTCATCGCGCACGCGCAGCTGCGTGAACCACCCCAGCGCGGCAAACACGACGGCCATCGCCATCGCGAAGACGAGCGTCAGCTTCGCGCGGAGGGGCAGCACCCAGGTGCGCGACCTCACCCGCGGTCGTCCGTCAGCCGGTAGCCGCGCGACCGGACCGTCGTGAGGGTCTCCCGCCCGAAGGGGCGATCGATCTTCTCGCGCAGGTACCGCACGTAGACGTCCACCACGTTGGGGGGGTGCTGCACTCCGCGCGGCCAGACTTCTTCCAATAGCTGCCAGCGCGACAGGACCTCCCCCCGATGGCGCATGAGGACCTCCAGAAGGTCGAACTCCCGGGCGCTCAGCTCGATCGCGGCACCCGCGCGGGTAACCGCATGGGTCTCGGGGTCGAGCAGGAGGTCGCCAACGGCAAGTGCTCCGTCCCGCGGACGGCGCTCACGACGAACGAGTGCACGCAGCCGGGCGAGCAGTTCTACGAACTGGAAGGGCTTGCCGAGGCAGTCGTCGGGCCCCGCCTCGAAGCCCTCCACCCGATCCTCGAGCTCGTCCCGGGCGGTGAGCATCAACACCGGGGTCCACCGGCCCTGTCCACACAACGTGCCGCAGACCGAAAGCCAGGAGCGCAGGAGCGCCGACCACAAAAAACGTCGCGATAAACGCGAGCGGCAGTTCCTCGATCAGCGCGCCGGTGCTCTTCTCTCCCACGGAGACTCCAAATCGCTAGCGAGAGCACCACATCGGCCTGGAACGCTCGAACAAAAGCAATCGAATCGAACCTAGACGGATGTCGGTCTTTACCAGCCACCCTCGCGATGGTCGCCCGCCGGCCTGCGCGTTGTCCCTTCCTCATGCCGCCGCCGCTCACGATCGGTCAAGATCAGTGCGTTGCCAGCCCGTACCTGGCGTTAAGCGGGGCGGGGACCCAAGCTCTCTAACGAGCGGCCCCGGCCCGTGAGACAGAAACCGGGCCGAGCGGCCCGCCGATCCGTTTAGGCACTACGGCCGTGCCAGTGCCCGTATCCGCGCACATCGCCGCACATCGGCGCATATCCGGGGCTCCGTAACGGCGTCGCAGACTGTCCCCAACCCCGTTCGTGGAGCAGAATCGGGGCGCTGTGAGCCGCTACCGCAAGCTCGCTTCACACGCGAGAGGTCGGTGGTTCGAAACCACCCGCGCCCATCGGACTCCGCCCTGCTCACCGTCCGCCGGCTGAGGCGCCCGAGTCGCTGCCGGGCTCGCCGCGGACCTGGGCCAGGCGGGTGGCGAAGACCAAGCCGACGCCCCCGATCAGGTTGCCCGCGATGGCGATCGCCGTGTTGCGGACCAGGTCGCCCCAGTCAGCCGCGGTGGTGTCGGCGAAGAGCCCGAACACGATCTCTCCAAAGCTGACCACGGCGTGGTTCAGGCTCGATGCCAGCAGTATGAAGCCCACGGCGAAGCCCGTGAGCACCTGTGCCGATGGGCTTCCCGCCGCCGCGGCCACCCAGGTGAACAGCGTCATGACGGTGCCGGCGGCGATGGCGCTGAGCAACGCGGGAACCACGGCCCGCTCGGCCTGGGTATCAGCGAGCGCCCCAGCCGCCTTCAGCGCGCTCGGCTCGAGCACACCGGCCTTCGAGAAGATGGCCGCGAAGAGCACCAAGCCGAGCGCGTTGACGGCGAAGGTGATTCCCCACATCCGCAGGAGCGAGCCGAGCCGGGAGCGACCGGCATAGACCGCGCTCACCGGGATCAGGAAGTTCTCTGTGAATAGCTCGGTGCGGCCGAGGGTGATGAGCACCAGCGCAAGCCCGAACGTGAGCGAGCCGAGCACGTGCGCCGTCTCGAGCGGCATCACCGCCAGCAGTGCGCCCGTGGTCACCACCACCGCGACGAGCCCGAAGAACACGTCGGCGCCGCCAGCGAAGCCCGTGGCCGCCAGCGCGATCCGGCCGCGGTCCATCCGCCGCTCACCCTCGTCGAGCCCCGCCTCCCAGATCTCGTTGGGCGAAGGCCCGCTCACGCGCCACTCCGGACCATCAGCCGTCCACGTCCCCGATGTCGCGCCGGCCGATGGCGAACGCGCCCGCCAGGCCGCTGAAGGCCGCGGCCACGAGGTCCACCAGGGTGGGAGCTACCCGGCCCGTGATCTGCGAGTTGTCCTTGGGCGGGTTGAGCTCTGGCAGCACGACCGCCATCAGCGCCCCCAATTCGATGACCACGACCACAGCGCCGACCAGGACGCCGGCGGATCGCAGCAGCGGTGGAGTCCGCCACGATCCCCGCCGTCGCGATCCCGGCGGACAGCACCAGCAGCAGCCAGAAGCGGCTCTGCTTCGAGCCGACGTCGCAGCGGAAGAGATAGACGGCTCCCTGATCTCGTCGGGCATACGGCTCTCGCCCGTGATCGGGTCGGCCAGCGACGACCTGCGCGTACTCGAATCTGCGGGCGTGGACACGGTTGAGCGCAAGTGTCCCGGCACGGGCGGACGTGCCGGTCGTCGCACCTCCAGGGGCAGCGCGGGTGCTCGGTCGCGCCCGGACGGTCCACGAGCTGGCGCCGGGCGACGCGGTGGTGGCCGCGCTGATCTTGACGGCGGTCAACCTGGCTGTCAGCGCGCTTGCTGGCCATCGACGATGATGGCTCCTTCAAGTCGTTGCCCCGAGAACTACTCCGGGTAGCGCCATTTCGCAGTAGCAGGCAGCAGCCCTGGCCCATTTCACAAGCGAGAGGTCGGTGGTTCGAAACCACCCGCGCCCATCTCGAGAAGCCCTCCGCGGCGGGGTTTCTCGGTTCGGCCCTCGTGAGTGGCGAAGAGCGCTGCGGCTCGATTCGCCTGCCGGTGCCCGTCGGTGCCAAATCAAGTCAGGGGTGCCACCCGCGTTGTGCTGATCCTCGCCCTCTTCATCGAAGACCGAGGGCGCACGAGAGACCTGTAAGACGATGAGCGCCGCGACTCCTGAGCCTGGCGCCTACCGCGGCGCGCAGAGCGCGGTGCCACGGTGCAGCGTCCGCCCGCCTTCGTCCACGAAGGCATAGCCCGCCCTGCCCCGGCTCAGGGTGAGCTTCAGCGCCCCGTACGCCCGCGCGTTCCCCCAGGCCACGCGCCGGTCGGGGTGCAGTGCGTAATGCTCGTTGCCCCCGGCGCCGGATACCAGCTCGGTGATCCCGTCTCGCCGCTTGAGTTGCTGCATGTCGTGCTCATGGCCGTTCAGCACCAGGCGCGTGCGGCCCCGAAGCGCGTTCCACAGCGGCGCAACCGCGGACTCGTCGCCGTGCAGACCGGCGCTGTAACGCGGACGGTGCCAGAAGGCGAGGCGACAGGTGCCACCGCCCCTCGTCGTCGAGCGCAGCCAGCTCGCCTGGCGGCGGGCAAGGGCCCCACGCACCTCCGAATCGAGGCTGATGACGGTCCAGCCCCCCGCCCTGAACGAGTACCACCGAGGAATCGGGCGACCCAGCGCCCGGCCCCAGTAAGGGGCGTAGCCGTCGCTGCGATTGGAAGCCTCGTGGTTTCCGAGCGTGGGCGCGGTGCGCTTGGCCAGCGACCCGTAGAGGCCGTCGTAGGTGCGGTAGTCCTCGGCACTGCCGGCGGGGTAGACGTCGCCGAGGTACAGGAACAGCTCAGGCTTGGCCTTACCGGTCAGCGAGGCCACCCGTCGGGCCGAGGACGAACCCTCCACCGATGCGTCGCCGACGGCCCAGACGCGCGCGACCCGTCCGGTGGCCGGAGCCCTGAACGACGGCGGGCCGTCCCCTACAGTCGCAGCGGCCGAGCCGCGATCGAACCCGTCGCCGCAAGAGGCGAGCACGGCGGCGGCCACGGCCAGCAGCACGACTGCGCAAATCGACCTCACCGCGCCGAGGCTAGCCGGTCCGAGACGCTTGGCGCTACAGCTCTCGGCGGCTACGCAGCGCGCGGCCGAGCGTCCTCACCCTAACATCCGTTGAGATGTCTTGACGTGTCAGCCCACCCGGGGTGGCCGGTTGAGAGTCTCGTGTTCGGGGACCCCCTCCCCAAGCTCCTTTTCACGCTCTATCTCGGCGTTCAGCTCGGCTCCGAACAGCAGCGCCACGTTGGTGAGCCACATCCACGCCACCAGCACGATGGCGCCCGCGAACGTGCCGTAGATTGCGCCGACGTCGGCGACGCTCGAGATGTAGGTCGAGAACCCGATCGAGGCGAGCAGCCAGAGCAGCACGCCCGCCACCGCGCCGGGGGTGACCCACCGCCACGACCGTTGTTGAACGTCGGGCGTTACGAAGTAGATGAAGGCGAACACCAGCATCGCGACCATGACCCCCGCCGGCCAGCGCGCGATGCTCCATGTCTTTGCGACTGTGGGACCCAGGCCGATGAAGCCGAGCAGGTCGTCGGCGAACCGGCCACCGACGAACACCAGGATCACGCTGGCGAGCACGAGCGCGAGGAGCACGAACGTGGACGCCACGTCGACCGTCTTGCGCCGCAGGAAGCTGCGTCCCGAATCGATCTCGAACACCACGTTCAGGGCGCGCCGAGCGGCCTCGAGCACACCGGTGGCTCCGTACAGCGCGAGGACCGCCCCGATCGCGAAGGTCGTCGCGGCAGTGCCCTTGTCCTGTAACGCCCCGCGCAGCGAGCTGTCCAGTGGGGCCACGACCGACTTGGGCGCCACTTCCCGCAGGTACCCGATGATCGCGTCGTAGGTCTGGGGGTATTGGCCGAGGAGGCCGAGGAGCGAGAGCGCCAGGAGCAGGGTCGGAAACAGCGACATCAACCCGTAGTAGGTGAGCGCCGCCGCATGGTGCGTCATCTGGTCGTCATAGAACGACTTGAGCGTCCGCTTCGTGACCGCCCATGCGCCGCCCATCGACGCAGCCTAGATCGTGGCATCCGGGCTGGCTGCTGCGATGCCGTACGTGAGCCCGGAGCCGAGAGCGGAGAACGCGGTCCCCGAGCGGATGGTCCTGTTCCGGATGCGCTCGATCATCGGCGTGCTCGGACTGCTCCTCGGAGTGCTGGCCGCCGTGGAGTTCGTGTTCCTGGCCCAGGCCGCGCTCACCCTCATCGCGATCGCGCTGTTCCTTGCTCTTGCCCTCAACCCGGGCGTGGCCTACTTCCAATCCAAGGGCCTGACGCGCGGCGCCGCGGTCGGCGCCGTCTACGTGCTCGCGCTGCTGGTGCTAGCGCTGCTCGGGCTGGTCCTGGTTCCCCCCCTGGTCCAGCAGGTCACAAAGTTCATCGACGCCCTCCCCGGCCTCGTGGCCGACCTTACGAAGGGCAACGGCAAGCTTGGCTTCCTGGAGCGGGACTACCACGTCGTGAAGCGGGTGCGCGACGCCACGTCGGGCAACGGGGTCTCGTTCGAGGGCGCCGCAGCCCCCGTCGTCAGCGTGGCGAAGGGTGTGGCCGCCACGCTGATCGGGGTGGTGGTGATCGCGTTTCTCACGCTGTTCATGCTGCTCGAGGGACCCGAATGGCGCAGGCGGGTCGAAGGGCTCGTACCCGAGAGGAACAGGGCGCCCGTGGAACGGATCGGGGCCGGGGTCTACAAGGGCGTCAGCGGCTTCGTGATCGGCAACCTGCTCGCGAGCTTCCTTGCGGGAGCCTTTGTGACGGTGATCTTCCTCATCGTCGGCGTTCCCTACGCCCTTCCCGTCGGGCTGTTCGTGGCCCTGATCGAGGTGGTGCCCTACGTGGGACCGCTGGTGGCCACCGTGATCGTGGGCGGCGTAGCGCTCACGAAGGGGGTCGCACCGGGGCTGGTGGTGCTGGCGCTGGTCGTCGTCTACCACGCCGTCGAAGGGCACACGCTGCGCCCGCTCATCTACGGGCGCGCCCTCAAGCTCTCGCCCTTGGCCGTGCTGATGGCCATCCTGCTGGGTGTCGAGGTCGGAGGCATCCTCGGTGCCCTCGCCGCGGTCCCGGTGGCAGCCTCCGTCCAGGTGGTGTTCGCCGAACTTCTGCAGCGCCGCACGGCCTCGGTCCCGCAGACCGGGTGACCGCGCAATTCAGGGGACCCCATTCGCGCCCCTACCCGACTTCGCCGGGCGCAACCCTGCGTCGGCTCTGCATGCCGGCGGGCTGCATCAGGCCATGCGTGCACCCCAGCGCGTGGTCAGCGACTCGCCCGGCGCCAGCCGCAGCAGCCCGTCACCACTCTGCAACGCGTTGGGGGGTGACGTCATCGGCTCGGCGCCTAGACCGCGCCTGCGGCGTGACTCGGCCAGCGTGTCGCCGGTGTAGAGCTGAACGATCGGATAGTGCTCGTCCACCCAGAGCTCGGCACGACTGCCGTCGGACCCGGTCAGAGCCACCCACGCGCGGCCGTCACCGTCGCGGGCCAGGTCGGTGAACGCGAAGTCGACCTCTAGCTCGCCGAGACGCCGGGGAGTCCGGAAGTCAAACGGCGTGCCCTCCACCGCTTCGCGGCCCGTCGGCAATTGTCGCTCCTCGTCGGTGAGGATCCGGGTCGTGGCATCCAGCTGCAAGGTGCAGGCGTCGACCACGCCCGTGCCGGGAGAGAGATAGGGGTGCTGGCCCGATGCGAATGGGCAGGCTGAGTCGCCGATGTTGGTTGCGGTCGTGGCCACGCTCAGCCCGTCGTCACCCAGCGCGTAGCTGACCTTGACATCGAGCGTGAACGGATAGCCGGGCATCGGCTGTAGCCGCGTGGCCATGACCACACGGTCGGGGTGGCGCTCGAGCTCACGCCAGCTGCGCCACCTCAGAAAGCCGTGGATGGCGTTGTGCTTCCCGGGCTCTGAGAGCGGCATTTGATAATCGACGCCATCGAAGCGATAGCGGCCGTCAGCAAGCCGGTTGGGCCAGGGAATCAGCGGTGTTCCGTGCGCGCCGTCGCACATGGCCTCCAGCGGATAAGGCTCGAGCACCGGGCGGTCCCCGGCCACGTACTCGCGCACCCCGCCTCCGACCTCGACGACGATGGCTCGCTGGTCGCCGTGGGTGATCACGTGCTGCTCGCCTGAGGGAGGCAACGGCATGGTCACCAACAACCGCTCCGCGCGCGTCAGTCAGGGGCCCGCGTGCGCTGCTGCCACGGCAGCCGCCCCTCGAGCTCGATCTCGAGCGACAGGCTTAAGAACGTCCGGATCAGGACGATGATGGCCAGCACTCCCGCGCTCTTGAAGCTGGGCGAGACGGCCACGGTGCGGATGATGTCGGCCGCCACCAGCAGCTCGAGGCCGAGCAGGATCGCCTTGCCGATGCCCTGGCGGTAGCCGCGGTAAGGGTCGGCGGCGCTCCAGTCCCCGCGCAGGTGCGCGACGAAGACCGCGGTGGCAACGACGATGCCGATCACAACTACAGCCACGCCGACGGCGTCGACGGTCTTTCCCACTACCTCGACGAGGTCCTTGAAGCTCATGGCACGCTCCCGGCACCGCCCTCGACCTCGCGCTCGTGCCCGCGGCGGAGAAAGAACGCGCCGAATGAGCCGGCGGCGGTGGCCACCACGGTGATCCCGTAGAACTCGAAGACCAGGTCGAGCAGGCGCCCGCCGGTGGTGAACGGGTTCG
>JAABUK010013367.1_pt1 | contig 10257 bp, 14 predicted proteins | sample 5559141 | NCBI WGS metagenome assembly JAABUK01 (sample SAMN10711869, study PRJNA513367) | rock metagenome | isolation source: Antarctica rocks | place: Antarctica: Victoria Land, Pudding Butte nord | collected 2016-01-03 | reverse complement strand
AACAGGGCGGAGAACTCGCACCAGCCCACGCGGCAACGGGAGCGGCAGATGAAGCGATGCAAGTCAGCCGGGCAGGCGCAGCGGCTCCTGTCCGCTCACGATGGGATCAGCAACCTGTTCCACCTCCGTCGTCATCAAATTCCAGCCGTCCAGTATCGAGCCGCATGGACCCATGGAGTGCGCCCCTGGCGGTGTACAGATTGAGCGATTTGGATTGACCCCCGTTGCTGGGCTTCCGGAGGATGGAAGCCATGACGAGACACCGGTCCCACAGCGCCGCATTCAAGCGACAGGTTGCAGAGGAGTTCATCGCGGGCGAGACGCTGCATGCGCTGTCCAAGCGACATGACGTCTCTCGTCAGCTGATCCGGATCTGGGTTGGCAAGTTCGAGGCCGGCGCCTTGGACGACGTGCAAGCGGCGGACCTGATCCAGGAGTATGAGGCCAAGATCGCCGCCCTGGAGCGGATGGTCGGCCGGCAGGCGTTGGAGCTTGAGCTGCTAAAGGGGGCTTTGAAGCATGCACCCCGGCCGAGAGGCGCCTGCACCTCCGTCGTCACCGGCCCCGCGGCGTCTCCGTTGCCCGGGGGTGCGAGCTGATGGGCCTCTCACGGTCGACCTTCTATGACGTCGCACCCTCCTTCCTGGACGACGGCGACGTTCTGGCCCGGATCGGCGCGATCTGCGACGAGTTCGAGTGTTACGGCTACCGCCGGGTCGGTGCCGCTCTGCGGCATCAGGGTGTGGTGGTGAACGGAAAGAAGCTGCGCCGCCTGATGCGGGAGCACGACCTGCAACCAAAGCGGCGTCGGCGCTACGTGGTCACGACGGACAGCGACCATGCCGGGCCGATCTATCCCGATCTAGCCAAGGACGTCGTTCCCGACCGCGCGAACCAGCTTTGGGTCGCGGACCTGACCTACGTCGCGATCCCGGGCGGCTTCGTCTACCTGGCCGCCATCCTGGATGCCTGGTCGCGCAAGGTGGTGGGCTATGCGATCAGCCGATCCATGGACGCCCGCATCGCGGTGGCGGCGCTGAAGGCGGCGATCAGGAACCGGGCGCCGCCGAAGGGCTGCATCCATCATTCCGATCGCGGGTCGCAATACGCGTCGGAGGTGTATCGCGCGTTGCTGACGGCTCATGGCCTGACGGGCTCGATGAGCCGGCGCGGCAACCCATACGACAACGCCAAGGCAGAGAGCTTCATGAAGACGCTGAAGGTCGAAGCCGTCTACCTGGCCGCCTACGAGACGTTCGAGGATGTCACCGCCGACCTTCCGCGGTTCATCGAGGACGTCTATAACTCACGACGGCTGCACTCGGCTCTCGGTTACCTCAGCCCAGTGCAGTTCGAGGATCAACACGCCCAGCAGACGGTCAAAACAGCGGCTTGATCCTGTCCACCCCAAAGGGCGCACTCCAGATGTGCGTGGACCCCACCATCGCCGCCTGCCCGAATTTCACGCTGCTGACCAACGCTTATGTCTCCAAGCTGCAGACCGACACCTCCGGGCGGAGCGTGAGCCAGGTGCATGTGACCCGGGACGGGCAGGAGGAGCGCTACGCCGCCGACATCGTGGTCGTCGCATGCGGCGCGCTCAGCTCGGCGCTGCTGCTGCTTCGCTCGGCGGGCGATAAGCACCCCAAGGGCCTCGCGAACGGCTCGGACCAGGTCGGCCGCAACTACATGCGCCACAACATGTCCGTGCTCATGGCGGTCATGAAGGAGCCGAACCCCACGGTGTTTCAGAAGACACTCGGGGTCAGCGACTACTATTTCGGCGCGCCCGACTGGAAGTATCCACTCGGCCTGATCCAGATGTGCGGCAAGACCCATGCCGCCCAGATCCGCGGCGAGGAGCTGCCGGAGTGGTTGGAGTGGCTGCCGAGGATGCCGTTCGAGAAGATGGCCGAGCACTCGATGGACTTCTGGCTCCAGAGTGAGGACCTGCCGCGCCCGGAGAACCGCATCTCCTACGATGGCGACCGCGCCGTGCTCGACATCCACGAGGGCAATTTGGAGGCAGCGATCCGGCTGAAGCAGAAGCTGCGAGACATGCTGAACGCCATCGGCGCGCATCCCGTGCTGCTTGAGCGCGGGCTCTACCTCGGCAAGAACATCCCGATCGGCGGCACTGCCCACCAGGCCGGGACGGCGCGGTTCGGGACCGACCCGGCGACCTCGGTGCTCGACCTCGATTGTAAGGCGCACGAGCTAGATAACCTCTATGTCGCGGACGCGAGCTTCTTTCCGTCCATCGGCGCGGTGAACCCGACCCTGACCATCATCGCCAACGCGCTGCGGGTCGCCGACCGGATCAAGGAGCGGTTGGAAACATGAGCCGGGGGCGAACCAACATGACAGAGCGATTCAAAGTCGGCGATCATGTGACCTGGAACTCCGAAGCCGGGCACGTCAGCGGCACGATCATCAAGGTGCACACCGCGAACACCGATTACAAAGGGTATACGCACCATGCGACGGAAGACGATCCGCAATATGAGATCAAGAGCGACAAGACCGCCCACATCGCGATGCACAAAGGCACCGCGCTGAAACGGGTGAACGACTGAAACTTACGTAGATTTTTCCAGGAGCACGAAATGGCCATCCAACTACAACAGATGCATCCCGCCCTCGTGCATCTGCCGATCACGCTGCTGCCGCTCGCCGTTGGTGCCGACCTCCTCGGGTGCGCAACCGGAAACAAGTCGCTCTTCGGCCTCGGGCAGAAGGCCATCGGCCTCGCCGCCGTGGGCGCGCTCGGCGCCGCGGTGACGGGCCTCATCGCGGGCGAGGAGGTGAACGTCAAGGGCGAGACGCAGGACATGCTGATGACGCACCGCAACCTGAACTTCGTCGCCACGGTGGTCGCCGCCTCGATGGCGGTCTGGCGGGCCGGGCACAAACGGCCGAACGCCGTCTATCTCGGCGCCGGCGTCGCTGGGGTGGGCGTGCTGGCCTACACGGCCTACCTGGGTGGCAAGCTCGTCTATGACGACGGCGTGGGCGTGGAGCCGGCGCACGGGGTGTACCGGGCGGACGCACCAGCGTTGCGACGGGGCCAGTTGGGCGCGTTCTTCGAGACGGCGGCGACGGACCTCTGGCACGGCATCCAGCACATGATCGAGGAAGTGGCCAAGGGAAACCTCGTCCCAACCATCACGGCCTGGTGGACCAAGCGCGTTGCCCCCGCCAAGTAGTCAAAGACCACGCGGATTTTTCGGAGCAGCAAGATCAAGAAGGAAGGCGTTCCAATGACGATCCAGACCTATGTCACAGCTGCAATCTTGACGGGCCTGCTTGCCGTTGGCTCGGCGGCGATGGCTGCCGATCAAGGCAGCACAAGCGGCACGTCAGGGTCCGCCGCGGGCAGCAACGCGGCGCCGCAGACGGGGGTCCATCCGCCAGCGGCGATGCCGGCGTGACCGGCTCCGCAGGTTCGGAGAACGGACCGACGGGGCGAACGGGCGCTGCGTCAGGTTCGGCCGCGGGCGACACCGTGAGGTCGCCGCCGGGCGGCGCCGCGAACAACGCCGCCGGCGTGACCGGCTCCGCAGGTTCGGAGAACGGACCGACGCGGTGAAACGAGTCGTCCAACACGCAGAGATAGCAGGGTCCGCCGGCACGGGGGGCTGCGTCCCCCGGAACCAGCTCGGCTGCGAGGTCAAGGCCCCACCGGGTTTGGCGTGCCAGGTGCTTCCGGATTTCCGACCAGGGTCGCTTCCGGGTGCGTTTCGGCCTGCTCCTTCCCGGCGATCGTCCTCTCGAACTCGACCTCGGCGCGCAGGCCCACGAGGTTGCGCTGCACGATGGCGACCGCGAGCTTCTGGCCGGCCCGGCAATACGTGATCGCGCAGTCCCGCGCCCCTAGCGATCCAGAGAGATCGGCCGTGTCGAAATGCTCGGCGTGGCCGATGTAGCCGAGGCCGAAATCGTATTGGATGGTCCAGAAGAAGGGGACGGCGTCGAACCGCTCCCGCCGGCCCAGGATGTTGCGCGCGGCCGTCTGCCCCTGGCGCTCGGCGACGACCCAGTGCTCGACACGGATGCGTTCGCCCGTATGGGGATCCGGCCAGCGCGCGATGTCGCCGGCCGCGAAGATGCCTGGCACGCTCGTCTCCAGGAACTCGTCCACGGTCACGCCGCGGTCGGTCGCAAGCCCGGCCTGCTCCGCCAGCGAGAGGACCGGCCGCACGCCGATCCCGACGACGACGAGATCGGCGTCGAGCCGCTCCCTGGTCTTCAGGGTCACGCCCTGCGCGTCGATCGACGTCGCGGTCGTGCCGAGGTGGAACGTGACCCCATGAGTCTCGTGCAAGGTGCGGATGAAGGCGCCGATTTCGGCCCCCAGGATGCGCTCCATCGGGCAGGTCTCGGGCGTCACCACATGCACCTCGACATGCCGCGCCCGCAGCGACGCTGCGACCTCCAGGCCGATGAAGCTGGACCCGATCACCACGGCCCGCTTCGATGTTGCAACCGCGGCGACGATGGCGCGGCTGTCGGCCGGCGAGCGCAGGGTGTGCACGTGCGGCAGGTGCGCGCCGGGCACGTCGAGCTGCACGGCCTCCGCCCCCATTGCGAGCAGCAGCGCGTCGTAGCGGTGGCGGCTGCCGTCCGCGAGCAGCACTTGCCGGTTCGCCGTGTCGAGGCTCGCGACACGGGCGCCGAGGTGCAGGGTGATGCCGTGCTCGCGGTAGAACTCGGGCGAGCGGAGGGGGACTGCGGCCTCGTCTGCCGCGCCCGAGAGATAGTCCTTCGAGAGCTTGGGGCGATCACACGGCAGCGCCTCGTCGGCGCTCAGCATCGTGATGCTCCCCGAGAAGCCCTCCCGGCGGAGCATCTCCGCCGCGGCATTACCGGCCGCCCCGCCGCCCACGATCACGACCGAAGCCGGCGTGCTGGAGGTCTCCAGGCCCGGCTTCCGCCCGGCTTCCGCGAGCTTCCCACGGACGTAGGCCATGCCATCACGCTGCTCGACCTGCCAACAGGAGACAGCGTCCAGTGCGGGTGCGCGTAGGGCCTCCCCGGTGCGCAGGCTGAAGCAGGCGTGATGCCATGGGCAACGGACCGTGTCGCCGACGAGCAACCCCTCGGCGAGTGGGGCGCCGTAATGGGTGCAGACGGACCCGATCGCGAACAGCCCGTCGCCATGGCGAGCCAGCAGCGCAGGCTCGCCATGGGCGTGGCCGACCAGCATGGCGCCGTCAGCGATGGCCGAGAGCGGAATGCCTTTCGTGAAATCAGGCCCGCTCAGCTTGGCGTGTTCGTCGCTCATGGGAGACCTCGTATCGTCATGCGGGCTGGAAGCTTCCCGTCGAGGATGCAAGCCTACCCTGGCTCGGGTCTGATGGCGCTGTCCAATTTCGCACAGTCTTCGCTTCGATTGCACGGGTGCGGCCACGAGTTGCGTGGACGTGGTTTGGTGGCCCGTCTCCGGCGTGATGAGGATGGATCGGGTCAGGCGTCCCAACCTTCCCGCGTCTTGTTCTAGAGGTCGCCCATGACACCCGCATTCTTTACCGTCGGCCACTCCACCCGGAGCGTGGCCGAGTTCGCCGGACTGCTCCAGCAGGCCGGGGCCGGGTTCGTCGTCGATGTGCGCGCTTTCCCCCGCTCGCGCACCAACCCGCAGTTCAACTTCGACGCGCTGCCCGCGAGCTTGGCCGAGCGGCAGCTCGGCTACAGGCATATCCGCTCGCTCGGTGGCCTGCGCGGGCACGCGCGCGGCCAAGACCCGTCGCTGAACACCTATTGGACGAACCTGAGCTTCCGGAACTACGCCGACTACGCCGCCACCGAGGCGTTCCGTGCCGGGCTGGCCGAGCTGCGCGACCTCGGCCGCGCCCACACCTGCGCCGTCATGTGCGCCGAGGCGGTGTGGTGGCGCTGCCACCGGCGGTTCATCGCCGACTACCTTCTCTCCGAAGGCGAGAAGGTCTTCCATATCATGGGGCCTAGCAAGGTCGAGCCGGCCAGCCTGAACCCGGCCGCGATCGTCCAGCCGGATGGCACGCTGGTCTATCTGTAACGACCCGAGATCATCGGCGCCTCGGCGCGAGATCATCGGCGGTTCCGGCGCATAATCTGTGAGCCTGTAGCGCGTACTCGGCCCGCATTGCGTGAGACTCAGCCCGCGCTCGGGTGACGGACTCGAGATCAGCGGGCCCGTTTGAAAGCCGGGCCAAAGTTATGCTACGCCCGGCGTAATCGAGGTGACGCGGAACTGGCGCAGGACGCCGGCCGGCAGAATTGCCTCTACTGGCATGGGGCCGAGCTGCTGGGCGAAGTCATCGCCCGAGGCCGGCAGCGTGCACGAAGTCGATACAGTCGCACGCTTGTGCGGTGACGAGTTTGCCATTGTCCAGGCGCCCTTGGACCGCCCATTCGTTCTCCTGGCGGTGCAACGTTCAACGTTCTGCTCCGGCGCGCTAAAGTGTCGCTCCCGGGTGCACGGAGATCGCGGTTACTGGTACCCGACATCCATCACGTAATCACGAAGCAGGGCCTCCTCTCCGCCCATTTCTCCCAACAGGTTCTGCAGGATATCTCGGGCATAGACGACGCCAACGGGCTTATCGCGCTCATCGACCATCGGGATGCGTTGCAGGCCACGCTCCCTCATGGCCGACCAGATATCGTGCAATGACTCGTCTGAACGACAAGAGAACACATCGCGGGTCATGATCGTCTCGACCTGGTCGTGCAGCTCCCAGTGCAGTTCCCGACCTGCCGAACGATGTCGGTCTTCGTGAGGACACCGATCATGCCGCCATGAAGGTCACACACGACGACGAGATCGGTATGCGGCTTCGGTCGGTCGAGAACAGCATGACATAGATGGCGATGCCATTGAGCACTCAGAGCGTGTTGACCGAGTAGTGCCCACAGCGGGCGAGGCCGATGGAATGGCGGAGGCCAGGGGTGCCAAGCCAACTCGGGATCGTCCATTGCGCAATCCAGGGCGATCGATTGATCGAGGCGGCGACCCTACCGCTCCGGCAGACGGCATCGGCAGGGTCGGAATGTTCTCACGCTAAATCGGGACGTTTCGCGGGACAGGCAAACCGCCACGTCCTATGGTCGCGCCGATGAGACGATCACTGACGTGACCAGCCGACGCGCATGAGTCGCCCCTTAATCCCGGGCGGGCCTGGGCGGCCCGGGTTGGTTCGCCGGCTTGGCCCCGGCCTGATCACGGGTGCGGCGGACGACGATCCGAGTGGCATCGCGACCTACAGCCAAGTCGGCGCACAGTTCGGCTACGGATTGGCCTGGACGATGCTGTTCAGCCTGCCGTTCATGATCGTCATCCAGGAGATCAGCGGACGCATCGGCGCGGTAACCGGGCGCGGCATCGCGGAGAACCTGCGGCGGCACTATCACCCATCGCTCGTCCGCTCGATCGTGTTGCTGCTCGTGGCGGCGAACGTGATCAATCTGGGGGCGGACCTCGGCGCCATGGGGGCGGCCGTGGCGCTGTTATGGGGCGGCAACCCCCGGATTTTCACGGTGGGCTTCGGCGTGGTCTGCATCCTGGCCGAAGTGTTCCTGAGCTACGCCTGGTATGCCGGGTTCCTGAAATGGTTGACCGTGTCCCTGTTCGCCTACGTGGCCGTCGCGCTCACGGCGCGGGTGCCGTGGGGCACGGCGCTGCTCGCCACCCTCGTGCCGCATCTCTCGTTCAGCGCCGGAGAGGCGATGGCGCTCGTCGCCGTGCTCGGCACGACGATCAGTCCCTACCTGTTCTTCTGGCAGTCGGCGCTGGAGGTGGAGGACCAACAGAAGCGAAAGGCGCGGCCGCTTTGTCTGACGCCCCGGGACGCCAAGCCGCAACTCGCGCGCATCCGGCTCGACACGGTGGTCGGCATGGGCGTCTCCAACCTGATCGCCATGTGCATCATCTACGCGACGGCGGCCACGCTGCACGCGAACGGCACGACCGACATCCAGACGTCGTCCCAGGCCGCCGAGGCGTTGCGGCCGATTGCGGGCGAGTTCACCTTTGCGGTGTTCGCGGCGGGCATCCTGGGGACCGGGCTCCTCGCCGTCCCGGTGCTCGCGGGCTCGGCGGCCTTTGCGGTGTCCGAGACCTTCGGCTGGCAGAAAGGGTTGGACCGCCGCCTGTTTCAGGCCAAGAGCTTCTACGCCGTCATCGCGGTCGCGACCCTGGCGGGGGTCGGCCTGAACTTCACATCGCTCGATCCGGTGAAGGCGCTCTATTGGAGCGCGGTGGTCAACGGGGTGCTCGCGGCGCCTGTCATGGCGGCGATCATGCTGATCGCTGCGAACGGCCGCATCATGGGCCGGCTGACGCTATCCTGGCCGATGCTGGCCGGAGGGTGGATGGCGACGGCGGTGATGGCGGCTGCCAGCATCGGCTTTTTCGTGCTGTAGCGCGTACGCTGTTAGGCGGGCTCCGCCAACCGCCTAGCTCCGCACTCGATAGCCGCCAGCAGGCTGGCTTTGCCGAACGGCTTCTGCAGCACCACGGCGTCAGCCGAGATGCTCTGCCGCGAGCCGCCCGTCACGAAGATATGCGGCATGTCGGAGTGCAGCAGGTATGGTCTGCATGTCTGGCGACGTGCCGCTCGCCAGTCCGCGGCTGCACCGCTGCACATGCCAGCCCGACGACGGGCCGGCTACCGTACCGTGTCGCCGCTCCGAGAACTCATGCCCGATCACATCGCGCCTGAACGGTTTTACCTTGAAGCACGTTGGTCAATCGCTTGTGCCGTATGCCGCCGCTGCGAAGTTGTTGGCCGACGTGCTGTCGGTCACGTCCGGCGCGAACAGGACGACGCCGCGGGAGCTCGCTTTATTGTGAGTCTACTAAATTACGAGCTTGAACAATTTCGCCCATGCTTGTTGAACCGCACGCAAGACGTGGGAACTCGATCTTATGAACACAAGTCCGCCCTCCAGATGCTAGGCCCCATCGTCGGCCACACGACGGACACCACGACGCGGATCTGGATCGCTGCACAAGGCGGTCCGCACCGTCTCGAGCTGCAGGGCGGCCCTACGGTGCCGTTCCGGCAGACCGAGGCTGGTGTCCCCGAATTCGGCACCGCGATTGCCGACGCAACCGGCCTCACGCCCGACACACGCTATGCCTACACGATACGCGCGCCGAATGGAGCGGTGGCCGCAAAGGGCTCGTGTCGCACCTTCCCGCCGCCGTGGGACCGCACCGGACTGCTCTTCGCCTCCGCGTCCTGCGACAGCCTGCAAGTCGCTGGCGATCGCTCGAACCCAGGCGCATGGGATCTGCTGGTCCAGCGGGTGCATCGGGGCGATCTGCGCTTTATTATGCTGCTCGGCGATCAGGTTTACATGGACGAGGTCGAAAACCTCTGGCACCTGCCGCTAGACCTCGACCGGCGTGAGCGGCGGCGCCGCATGGCCGAGGTCTACCACCGTTTCTGGTCACGCGCTCCGGTCGCCGAGATCCTTGCCAACGTGCCTACCTACATGATGTGGGACGACCACGAGATCCGCAACGGATGGGGTTCGGACCCCGGCGACAGCCCGACCCTCGCCCGCCGCTACCCGCGCGGCGGGCCGATCAGCGCCCGGTACGAAGCGTTTTTCGAGGATGCGCGGCAGGTTTATTGGCATTTCCAGCAGGTTCGTAACCCCGCAACTCCCGGCATCGATGGCGCCGCTTTCCTCGAGCCGGGCACCCGCCGTGCGGTGCCGTTCGCGTTCGCTTGCGGGGCCACGACACTTTTGGTGCTGGACAACCGCGGCGCGCGCGATGTCTGGCGCTCCCAGCAGCCGGTGTTAGGGGCGGAGCAGTGGACCGTGTTGCGCGGCTTGCTGCATGGTCTCGAGGCAAAGACCGACTCGCTCGTGGTCGTCGTGCCGCTGCCGGTAGTCTCGATGCCGAACCGGGGCATCGTCCAAATCATGTTCGGCCGTAGGCGGGACGACATCCGCCTGTTCCGGCAAGGCCAGTCCGCCAAGCTAAAGGTGTTTCCGGAACGCGGTGAGCCCACCTCCGGCGGCAGCAGAGTGCTGGTCTACCTGCGGGCAGCGGTCGACCTCGCCGTTGCCCTTATCTTCGGGCTGGGCAGCGGCGGACGGTTCCACCTCAAGGACCTCACCGATGTCCGCGACAACTGGGAGCCTGTTGCGAGATTGCCGGCGTATGGGTGATGGACGGGTGGGAGAAGTGCGGAATGAGGCGTGAGGCCGCCTTATGCGGCTCTCTGCATCCTTTTCGCGGCTCGTTCTGTGGCTTTTTCC
>JAABUK010013365.1_pt1 | contig 10258 bp, 18 predicted proteins | sample 5559141 | NCBI WGS metagenome assembly JAABUK01 (sample SAMN10711869, study PRJNA513367) | rock metagenome | isolation source: Antarctica rocks | place: Antarctica: Victoria Land, Pudding Butte nord | collected 2016-01-03 | reverse complement strand
GGCGTATATAGTCGACCAGGCAGCTCACCTCGTCGTGTGTGAGGGCTTGACGGTACGAATGGGCCGTAGAGTACGAGTTAGTGAGACCTCGTAGTCGGTTTGAGAGGGTTGATCTTGAAACGCCGAATTTTTTTGCAAGCTTGCGAATGCTGGAGCGATCTCTTGCATGTATGTGTTGCTGTTGTCCGTAGCTAGGTAGAGCTAGCTCGAGAGGCGTCTGGGGTTGTTGCATGATGAGTTATGATGTGAAAGAGAGAGAAAGTGAAGAAGAGAGAAACTTAATAGGGGAATCACGTTACAGCAATCTTTGCGCTGAGGGAGACTGTGCATTGCGCGCTGAAATCTCGCAGTCAACGCCCTCAAAAGCGAGCTGGCATCCCCCCACGTGACTGTCTTTCGTCACGTGCTCGTCCACTTTCCCCACTCTTCTTCATCCAAACCTTCTAACACCTACCATATTTGCTTCAAGCATGTCGGTGAAAATTCCGATCCTAGCATTCAACGATGTCTATCGCGTCTCCCAGAAATATGTCTCGCAGCCCGGCGCACCTCCCGACCCCTCATCGTCGAAAGGTGAAGGACAAATCAGCGTCTCGCGATTTGGGGAACTGCTGCTCTCCCAACGGGGCTCTTGGCCTGATCGACGAAGTCAGGATGAGAAACATGGGGACAAGGAGAAGGAGAAGGAAGGACTGGTACTTTTCGCCGGGGACGTGTTCAGTCCCAGTGTGGAGAGCTCGGTGACAAGGGGATCGCATATGGTCGGTTCAGTCTCCTGATGCCAGCTGCCGAGCTGTTTGACAGCAGATGTAAGACGCTGAGACCAATGAGTAACAGGTACCGATCATGAATGCCCTCAAGATCGATTGCGCTGTCGTCGGTTCGTCTCACCGATCACTCACCGATCACTCATTACAGTTGAGCTGATGAGATCAGGCAACCACGATTTCGATTTCGGTCCGTCTCCAAGCAACTTATTGTATACTGACGATGTAGGCTTTCCACACCTGACCAAGCTCCTCGAAGCCACAACCTTCCCCTGGCTACTATCCAACATAATAGACACCAGCACCGGCCATCAGCCCGAGCCGCTCAAACGGTATTGGGTGACCGAGCGACGTGGTGTCCGATTCGGGGTGATCGGGCTTGTCGAGCAGTAAGCCGCCGTTGCGCTCGCCGAGACAAAGCTGAGTGATGCAGAGATTGGATAGATACGATCCCGTCCTGGCCTGAGAACTTCGAGTATCGACCGATGAAGGAGACTGCGATTGAGCTGAGCAAGGAGTTGAGGGATCCGGAGGGGGAACATAGGGTCGAGGTGGTCATTGCTTTGACTCATTGTCGGGTACCGAATGTCAGTCCTTGGCTCTGGGAAGGTGGTCGTCAACGACTGGAGGACTTTGGAGCTGGAGTTGGACTGATGGGTGGGTAGGATATCAAGCTGGCGAACGAGCTTGGAGCGGTGCAGGGGAAAGCGGGGGTGGAGAATGAGCATGGGGTGGATCTTCTAATCGGAGGCCACGATGTACGTCCGCCATTGAAGCGGTTAAGTTCGACTAGGCGCTGACCTTGGCTTCAGCATATCTACTACGTGGGGTCCGAGACTTGCGGTGACCTGTGATGACTGACTTGGGCAGATCGGAAAGGGAGCGAAGAGCTGGGAAGGCTATGTCGGCGATCGCGATGCTCCTGGCATGGAAGCCGACGAAGGCGTTCGGTGGGTTAGATCTAGCTCCTCTGCTCTGCAGCTGAATCTTCGCTCCATCAGGCTGATAAAATCCGGCACCGACTTCCGTGACCTCTCCTCTGCAGTCCTCACCTTTTCCCAACCCACCACCTCTACCCGAAAACGACTGATCACCGAGTTATCCGGTAAACACCACTACGTCCTCCCCTCGTCTCCCTCCTCACCGTCATTCGAGAGACTCCTCTCCTCCCTCCTCTCATCCGTCTCATCCACCCTATCCAAACCAGTCTGCTTCACCCTCACGCCTCTCGACGCGCGATCCGAGGTGGTCCGAACGAGAGAAACGGGTTTGGGCAATTGGGTGGCGGACGTCCTGATGCATGCCTATGCGGAGAGTCTGATGGAGGGTGGGAAGAATGGGAGGACGGATTTAGTCGAGAAGGATGGGAAGGATGAGTTGGAGCGGAATCGGGATGCGAAGGGTCGAGCGGACGCCGTGATTATTTGTGGAGGGACGTTGAGGGGGGACTCGCAGTATGGTCCGGGGAGGATCACGTTGGGGGACATCCTAGGTGGGACCGCCCACCTCCGACGGGACGAATGACTGAAATGATGACTGTTGTCAGAGATCATGCCGTTTGATGATCCTGTGGTCTGCCTCGAGGTGAGCTGACTAGCGGTTGCCGAGACGATGGAGTACCATCCGTCCTCAGCTGTTGAATTTCACTCATTCGACTTCAGATCGATGGAAAGGGCATATGGGACAGTCTCGAAGGAGCCTTGTCCAGATGGCCAGCTCAAGAAGGGTATGTACCTGCGTCACGGTGTCTGTAAGTCAGGCTGACCGGTTTGTAGCCGATTTCCGATCGTCGCAGGCCTGTCTGTCGAATGGGACCACGCGAAACCTTCTGGAAAGCGAATCAACTCGATCCGCCTGACCGTCCCTTCGAGACATGATGATGACGAGATCGATAATCCCGAGGACATGGTGGATTTCGTAGAGCGGGAGGATGGTACGAGGGTGGAGGTTAAGCAGCGAAAAGTCGAGATGGGGGAGGAGGTGAAAAATGACAGTGGCGGGAGGAAGTATAGAGTGGTGAGTCATGCCTCAAAGTGTCTGTCCCCGCCGACACTCACCATAGATCACGAGACAGTATATGGCGCACGGGTGAGCGAGAAGCTTCTCGGGATTGAGGAGGTTGACTGGCGGATAGGTACGACGGCTTCGAAGCGCTCAAGAACCGGAAGTTCGTGGTGGACGATGATAGCGGACAGATCATGAGCTCCATCATCCGCGCTTTCCTACTCGGTCCGCTCAGTCCCCCACCATTTGATACTCTTTCGGTTAACGTGCTTCCAGGCTCGTCCTATATCTTCCGGCATAAACAGCTCCTCGACGCTCACGCGCACCACCGCTCCTCACGCACGGACCAAGCCATCTCCCGGGCACGCACACAGTCTTCTCGACCCTCATCGCTAGCTAGCTCACCACGTATATTGAGATCGCCGTTGAAAGATCGGGGTTCGCCGATGTCGGAGACGAGCGGGTTCTGGATGGGGAGGAGACACGTGGTGGAGCATGATTGGGGGAGTATTAGGGATGCTTTGCACGTGGCGAAGAATGAGCATGTAAGCAGCGTGGACATCTGTGTGAGTCTTGCTTCGCCTTTCATCCAGGTCGATTCGGACTGATACCTGGCATGTGTGCAGGAGGGCGAAGGGATGCGCCATAGTCAGTCAGCTGCCAAGCCGAACGGCCATCAAGCCACGCTCCTGGTAGATAAGAAGAGCAAGGAAGAGCTACAGCATCTCGGCGACGATCTGGCGATAGTCTCCCCGCTGGTCGACGGGCGGTTGCGAGACGTAGCGGCGAAGAGCGGTTGATACTTCAGCATGGTGAGATGACATTGATACGTTAGCATGCCATGAGTGGTGCATATACATCAAATCTCCTTCCATCCGCTATCCAATCCCGTTCCTCCAAGACTTGCGCTCACCAACCCCAAACCGAATACCGTCAAGTGTGCGCTCACGGCGATCCCAAACTGACGTCCCACCATCAGTCTCTCTGATTCCCAGGTGATAGGAGGGAAGACTCACGCCTCGGTACAGTTGTCGAATACCCGAGAAAAGCCCACCCTCATCCTTCTCCGACATGACCCTCTTCCGCCTCACCCCGGTTTCTTCCGTCACGATCCTCCAGATAGCCTCCACCACACCCACATAATCCCTCTCCCTCGTCTTCACCACCGTCTTGGTCCCCTTCCCCCTGTCGTGTCCTCGGCGCTGGAGCTGTAATCGTCGTCGGACGGTCTCGATCGGGAGTATGACCAGGAGGGAGCACATCCCGAGGGAGAGGTCGCCCATGCTATACATAATCGGGGAGATTTCGGGTGCGATGCCAAACTGCCGTTCGAGGAGGAGAGGGATAGAGAGGGTCAGGAGTGGTCGAATTGTATGTTCGAGAACCGCCGGAATAAGGATATTGGGGTGGAGGTAGAGTGTTGCCAATCCGCCTTCTTGGGAGATGAGGGTACGGAACATCGCCATCGGCCCTGGGGTACTCGCGTGACTCGCGGGCATAGCGATCAACCTCGTCCGGATCAATTCCATCGGTGAAAGCAAAAGATGGGTGAGAAGGTGAGAAGCCACCTGCAGTCCCAGCGGAATGGCGGGGTGGGGTAGCGCTATGAGCGGCATATCGAGTGGGATCGGGTTGGGTGCTAGGAGGAGGAGTGAAGCGTGGAGTTGGGGTTGAAGGAGGTTGAAGAGTAGGGAATGGAGGGTGGTGACGAGTTGACCTTTCCAGAGGGATGGGAGACCTTCGGAAGGGGTCGAGCGGATACGCCGGAACATACCCCAGACGCCGTTGCCGCGGGAGATATTGGGGTCGTCTTTCAACATCCATGAGGGGTGGACTGGGCACGATTGTCAGTGGGACGAGCAGAATGAGACGTGAAGAAGTGGGAGACGCACGATCTGGAAGGTAGCCTGTCGGGTCAGGAGGGGCGAGGGTGGCGTCAGCGGGCGGAGGGGGGAGAAACGTCGAAGCAGGAGCCGCAAGTCGATCTGTGAAATACACTTCCGCTTCCTCCGGATTGCTCAACTGTTCCGTATCTCGTCAAGCCTGTCTCTGTTTCGAGCGAGTCAGATGACCCACCTCATCGTCCTCCGCCCCCCAATCCCGCTGAACCTTCTCCTCCGCCTCGTCTTCAACAGGGGTGAACCGCTTCCTCGGCCTATACTCGATCTGCAACAAAGTCTTCCCCACCTCGAACGGCATGCCGAGAGCGGTGGTGAAATACTCGGCGGCAAAGAGTTGGAGGGGACCGTAGAGACTGATGCCGAGGCGGGGGAGGTCATCGTCGTCGGGTGGAGGGGTGAAGGGGGGTAGTTGGGTTGGGGTGGGTGGGTGGGATGTGGACGGAGGGGTGACGGTGCGGGGGAGGAAGACCCATTCTTGGGTGGGTGGTGCTGGGTGGGATCAGTTAAGGCTAGAAAAGAAAGGGGAGAAAGGGATAAGGAGGAAAGCGGTAGGGGTGCGAGGGGGAGACGTACTGTAGAGACCGCGGACGGAGGTCGGTCGGGAGCTCGAGGACGCCATGGTCTACTTGCGATCGGGTAACGGTTGCGGTATCGCGAAAGAAGCTGGGACGAAGAAAGCAGTGGTCTTGATGAGCGATGAGGGCAGATGTCCGTTGTGTGATGTAAAGCAGTCCCGGAAGCGGATGGTCCATGGGAAGCAGGACAACGCTTGTCGAATCATCGGTTCTCGGAATCAACAAAATGTTTATTCTGCCCGGCGGACCGTAAACTCAGCTATCCTTTCAACTTTCCACACACTACACCAACAGCTACGAGAGCATAGTCCAACGTTGGGCCTTTGGAAACTTGTGATCGGCTCGCTGCGCCTGCCATCGACAACGGGGATGCCCAGACGCGACCTCGTCCGGATCGTCCTCGTCGGCGATGGTGAGCTTCCTGCGCTCGTCGGGAACTTGGCCTCTTGCTTGAGGTGCTCTCGATGAATGTTAGCTGACGGGATCTACAGACGGCGTCGGCAAGTCCTCGATCATCACATCACTCATCAAAGAGTCCTTCGTCTCAAATGTCAGTATAGTCCTCTGGGAGCTGGAGCTGTTCGTCAAATTCGAGGGCTGCTGACATGAGTCTTGACGGTTCTTAGGTCACACATGTCGTTCCCGAGGTCACCATCCCCCCAGAAGTCACACCCGAGAACGTCACCACCTCCATCGTCGATACATCCTGTCCGTCCCTCCTCTCCTACACCCGCAGTGGTGCTGATGGGGAGCTCAGCCAACCCGAAGTCGAGACCTCATCTTCTATCTCAATTGACACGGGCGCATGTGATATGCTTAGTGTACTCGATTTGCGAGCCGAGTAGCTTCGATCGGGTAGCGGAGTACTGGTTACCGCTCTTCCGGAGAGAGGGGATCAATGTGGGGTTGGCGTCACGCCAGGGCACCGGACAGGAGGCTGAGTGGAGCTTGCAGGTCCCGGTCATCCTCGTTGGGAACAAAATCGATCTGAGAGGAGGGGAGGTGACGAATCAGGGGTTGGAAGATGAGATTGCCCCGATCATGCGGGAGTTCAAGGTACGCTCAGCCAGGGGATCGAGCTGGTAGCGCGCTGATGGGTATGTAGGAGGTCGAGACTGTGGTGGAATGCTCGGCATTGCTTCCGTTGAACGTCTCAGAGGTGTTCTACTTCGCGCAGAAGGCAGTCCTTCATCCTACAGCGCCACTGTATGATTCACGAGAACATGTGCGTTGACCAATACTCTGTATTCAGAGCTCGAAGCTGAATATGTCTTGTAGATGTTGAAGCCGAAGTGCTTAGATGCACTGAAGCGGATATTCAAGATATCCGACGTGGACAAGGATGGACTCCTGAACGCCCATGAGCTCAACCAGTTTCAGGTAAGCGATCGTGGTGAGCTAGGGCTAAAGCTTACACCAAACGCAGCAAAAATGCTTCTCCACCCCCCTCCAATCCCAAGAGCTCGAAGGCATCCTCGACCTCGTCCGCTCATACGATCCCGCCCTTGTCCTGCCCGTAACCCTTCCGTCTTTCTCCACCCCTTCCACTCCCTTGCCTCGAGATCCTTCATCTGGCCAATTACACCATCCACCTATACCTTCACTCTCTCCTCCGGGAGAGGGTATAACCGAGCTCGGATTTCTATATCTGCATACGATATTCGTGCAACAAGGACGGATGGAGACTACTTGGACTGTGCTGAGGAAGTTCGGGTATGGGGAAGGGCTGGATCTGCGGGAAGACTTCTTGCTACCAAGGGGAGTCACCAACAGCAAGCTGGACCGCGCTGACGAGTCGAAGATTCGATGTCCCGTACGACTGCTCGGTCGAGCTCAGCGCGCTGGGCAACCAGTTCCTCACGGATATCTTCGAGTCGTACGACAAGGTCTGCACTGATATGCAAAATAGGATGTGATTGCTGATCGCCGTGCAGGATCAGGACGGCGCGCTGTCCCAGTCTGAGCTCGACGACCTCTTCTCGACATCTCCTGGAAATCCTTGGCTCGCTCAGGGATTTCCGGATACCACCATCACCGACGATATGGGTCGGGTGACATTACAGGGCTGGCTGGCGCAGTGGAGGTAGGCGGATGCCGAGAACTTATTCGTATGCAGCTGACATTGCTCAGCATGACGACATTATTGAACCCCAAAACAACCCTGAATTACCTGGCATAGTATGTCCAGTACTTGGGGTGTCGTTGCTGACCTTTTGCAGCCTTGGCTACTCCTCCTCCCCCGCGACCGATCTTCCCACACCCACAGCACTCAATGTCACCCGTCCTCGAAAACAAGATCAAAGACAACGGAAAGTTACCCGCTCCGTCTTCTTATGCTACATCCTCGGTGCGACTGGATCGGGGAAGACCTCTCTGCTACGATCCTTCGTCAACAAGGGGTTTCGAGGGGGAGAAGATGGGCAGGGCGGACACGAGCCGACCACAAAGGTTCTCAGCGTTGTCAACTCGGTCGAGATGGAGGGTGTGGAGAAGTATCTCGTGGTATGTGACGTTCTTTGTGGGATGGCAGAGCTGATGGGGTCCGCCAGCTGCAAGAGTTTGGGTCGAAGTACGAGTCCGAGACATTACGAAATAGTAAACGACTAGATATGGCGGATGTCATCGTCTACGTCCACGATTCGAGCGATACGAACTCCTTCTCCTACATCTCGAACTTACGAGTGAGTCTTGACGAATTTCTCATCCACCGGAGTACTGATGGTCTGCAGCAACAATACTCCCTGGATCACATACCTGCAATCTTCGTCGCGACGAAGTCCGATCTTGACTTGGCGCAGCAACGGCATGAGGTCCAGCCTGATGTGTATTCCCGAAGACTGGGTTTACCGGCGCCTATGGCAGTCAGCGCTCGGACAGGTCCGTCTGCCGTCGCTCTGTAAAATGGCCTTCTAACGAGATGCATAGGACCGCTGACGAATCTCTGGATCGCCATCACCCGCGTCGCTCTCAACCCGTGAGTCCCATTCTTACTGATTTAAATTTAGCTTATCTCGCCTCAGGACAACATCAATAGTCCGAGGTCCCTCGTCCGCCCTCTCCCCAATCCAGCGAGTCCGCCTGATGGCGGCGGTCACCATCGGGGCATCATCGCTGACAGCGGTTATCGGATTGTGGATGCGGTATCAGGGGTACACAATGAGGGGTATTTGGGCCTGGGTTGGGCGACCTGGGCTGTTCGGGACGGCGAAGGCGGGATGAGGAGGCGAGGAATGGCACTACGGTGGGGTCGGGACGCATCATGTCGTGGAGCATTAGGGTAGCATCTTGCAAGGATTTGTGTATATCACCGACGACGAGAAGCTGGTACTGACTATCTTCATCCGGTGTGGCTGATTCGTGTACCAGTCTTTCAGTGCATCAAAGATGCTACATTGGCGTGACGATGAGACCTGTACAGCACACCTGGGCGAAGTCTAAGGCTGTCCACCGCACCTCAGGCAGACGTCTTAAAGCTCCCGGAGATCGACGAAAGGATTGGCAAGTCTCTGCAGCTTCTTTCCTGTGCACGTCGGTTGTGATTCCCGTAATCGGTTGGCCTTGATGGAGCCGAAGTGGTGCAGAATCCTACTGACAGTCGGTCTTGACCCTTTATGATCCGGACTTGTTGGGGATCCGGACTCAATCCATGATTTATCATGTATTGACGATCGGTGGCAAAACCGGAAAGCGCCACAGGTACTCCGCTTCGTATACGAGAAGCATATTTACATGTCGTAAGTCTATGTATGTTCACAGTACGGTCTCCACGAACAAACAGCACACATCGCCCTCAGCCTTCGATCTCGTTGATGAGCTGCATCGAATTGACGACCGTGTACAAAGCCTCTCGATACTTGTCCTTGGGTACGTCGAGATCCTTCACTGTCTTGTCGATGCCCGCGATTCTTTCTTCAAATTTCTCCCAAGATCCTACTTCAGAGAGGGTTCGTAGGCTGGCAACCGACTGGTTCTCTTCAGCTCGTTTGTCCACAGACTTCTTCCACCTCAAGATTCCCTCCGTCGCCTTTGTAGCGTCGTTGTAAACGTCGTCAAGGCAATCAATGTAGTATCCCTGCGTGATCCGGGCACGGAGGAGACCGTGGTCCTTTCATGCTGTTGATCATGTCCCTCTCCGTCCGATCCTTGGTCTTGAAGGTTGGGTCGTTGGATGCCTTGTTTGCACTCTCCAAAATGGCTTCCACCGTGTCGTCAATCTCTATACTCGGAGCGTAACTTGATGGGTCCGCTGGCCTTGACCCCTTCAGAGCTGCTGAACTCGAGTCGCTTGGTACGTCCCCTTGGATTGGCTTGGCCATCGACGCTTGCTGGGTCACCTTGTCATCCGCTTCCAAGAGTGAGGAAACCAGCGACAAGTACAGTTTGTCGTCTCGCCGCTTGAGGATGCTATACACGGTTTCGAGGAGCTGCCCTTCGACCAGGTTGCGTACGTCCTCGTCCGTGAGGGACTTCCAGCCATCACCCATCTGACGTCGGGCGTTAGTTAGGAGAATGGCTGATTTGTCGCTTGGTGTCTGGAAGATGATATCGAGGTGGATAACTGAAGAGACTTCCTCAACCCTTGCATCCGGATCGTCGTTACCTTCCCTTGGTCTGTCGCTCCCCGGGTTCCCATTTATACCAGATCGAAGACTGGTGAGTACGTCCATGAGCTCAGGGTTGATGGGAGGGCTGGGCTCCCAAACTCCTGATCCCTTTACCAGCAATGATGTCAATGACTTGTAGAAGTCCTGGACCCTTGCAATTGTTAAAGATGGCTGGTTCAGGGTACAGGCGTTTCGCGCGTTCGCGTTTGTAGTCATGCGTTTTTACTATTGCATATCATATGAACCTGGTTATTCAACAGATTATGAGACCTTGTTTAGCCCAACTAAGCGTACACGTTCACACGTCGCACGCTACGCCTACAATCGATTGATTGCTCGACCGACCGTCGTAATCGAACGACCCGTCCCGTCCGTCAATCAAATCATCATGTCACACTCTGACAATA
>JAABUK010013361.1_pt1 | contig 10261 bp, 9 predicted proteins | sample 5559141 | NCBI WGS metagenome assembly JAABUK01 (sample SAMN10711869, study PRJNA513367) | rock metagenome | isolation source: Antarctica rocks | place: Antarctica: Victoria Land, Pudding Butte nord | collected 2016-01-03 | reverse complement strand
TACGCCGGCTGAAATGGCGACATCGCGTCCAAGGCCACTTGCATTCTATGACTATACGCAATAAATAACCATTTCATGCCGGTGCCGGACCGACAATGGCCGGTTCCGGGCCAGTAGCTCTGAAAACAGCCCTAAACAGCCTCTCTTACCGTGCAGTTTTACGCGGATGGGCCTTCCCGCCCGGGTCCAGGGCGTCGCCGACCCGGCCGCCCTTGCGGACCGAGCGGAACAGCGCGCCTTCGGTGATCCCGGTCGCCTCGATCCATCCGAGCAGCAGCGTCATGGTGTCGGGCCCCAGGAACCGGACCATGCCGGCGCCCTCCTGATCGGTCTTGCCGCGGCGGACCAGGAGTGTGCCATCGCCGTGCGGCCCGGCCTGCAGATCCTTGCGCCGTAGCGCCACCAGCTCCGACCGGCGGCAGAGGGTGTCGTAGGCGACGGCCAACAGGGCGCGGTTGCGGAGGTCGCGCAGCCGGCTGCCCCCGGTATGCAGCGCGCGGTCCACCAGGCGCCGGGTCAGGCCGTCCGCCTGTTTTTGTGCGGCGCCGTCCTCCTTCATCGTGCGCCGCAGCGCCAGCTTGACCGTGTTGCTGTCGGACGGCACGGGCAGCTCGGCGGCCCGGTGCAGGTGGGCGATGCTGCTGACGTAGCGGCGGATGGTCGCGGGCCGCTTGCTTGCCGCGCGCATGGCATCGATGAAGTCGGCGACCGTCTGCGATGCCGCAGGCAGTGCCGGCACCCCGGCGATGTCGCACCAGGCGGTGAAGACCGCGGTGTCGGCGCGCAGCGCGCGGACGGTGTTGGGCGCGAAGGCGCCCTGGGCCTCGGCGGCATAGCGGGCCAGGTTGGCGTGCGCCAGGTCCGTCGTGGTGGTCGTCGTCGTCAGTTCGTTCGCCATGCGCCCTCGGCCGCCCTGAAGCCCGGTTTGCGCCTGATAATGTTTATCAGGCGTAAAATGGGCATCACTATGCCCTCGCCATAGTCATGCCGCAATCGCAATAGATGGTGGCGTGCCCAGTTGGGCCCCATGTGACATGGGTTACACCCAGGCCCGCAGCGGCCCTGCCGTTCCGCCCAATCAGCGAGTACTCAATCCAGGCTGACCATAATAGCGAAGTCAGCAGGCTGAGTGCAGTTCATGCGTCAACCATCTCGGTGCAAGGTTCATGCAGCTCAAGCAAACAGCAGGAGCACGAGAACCAGGTCGGAAGGATCGCTGGCAAGGCACCTGGCAGGCTCACCCTCTCCTTCATCGCGTGTTATGGGTTTCAGCGCCACGTCTCGGCAGCCCGTCCTTGGCCATTATCTACCTAACCGGGCGCCCCGAGCCGGGGCGTGCCAGCCTTCATCAACCCTAGGCAAATCTATCAACAAGCAGGTCATTGAGTTGGCTCTATCAATAAGCCGGGCGGTTCTGGGCATCAACAACCGGATCGTCAGCCGCGTCCGTAGTGGTTGGGCGCGTGCCCCAGGACGCCCAAAACCCGGGATATTCGGCACGCTCAGCAGCGAACAGGTGATGGGGTGCAACCGCCTGGTTGCCGCCGGCGTGATGATCATTGCACTATGTGGTGGCGGCGACGTGCTGTTGCGTCAACATTGGCTGGCTCCCGTGCTCGTCTGGACCGGGGCGGCGGTTGGCATGTTTGTCTGGGCTGGCGCAGGCCGCCGACAAGCCAACCTCCGGCGCATCGTTGGCATGGCGCTGGATGTCTATGGTGCGACGACGATGCTTATTGCGGGCGGCAGCGAGACCGCATTCCTGTATGCCGTGTATCTTTGGGTCATCATAGGATATGGCTTCAGGTTCGGCGTGAACTATCTCGTTGCGACATCGGTCTCCAGCATCATCGGATTTGCGCTGGTGATCTGGATAGATCCGTTCTGGAACAGTCACCTCAGCCTTTCTTTTGGCCTGCTCGCAGGGCTTGGCGTCTTGCCGGCTTACTCTTATGGCCTCATGAGGCAGCTCGCCAAGGCACGCAGGCGCGCTGAAAGGGCGGATCGCGCTAAGTCACTATTCCTTGCAAGCGTTAGTCACGAGCTTCGCACGCCACTGCACGCCATCATCGGAACGGCTGAGGCGTTGCGGGGGACAACTCTCGACAGCAACCAGTTTAGCATGGTGGAAACTATCAACACCGCGGCCGACGGCCAGCTTTCCCTGGTCAGAGACCTCCTGGAGTTTGCACGGACCAACGGAGAGGAAATCGGGAAGACCCTGGAAAGGTTTGACCTGGTGGAGCTGCTTGGAAAGGTCATCTCGATTGCAGCCGTTGAAGGTGGCAGGAAAGGGTTGCTGGTCGGTTCCCATATCACCGCACGCACCCCTCTCAGGCTCTTCGGGGACGAACGCCGGATCCGGGAGGTGCTGCTGAACCTTTCCACCAACGCCACCAAGTTTACAGGCTATGGCTCTGTCACCATTTCCGCTGATGGGATCATCGATAACAAAGGAATGGTGACACTTCACCTGGAGGTTATGGACACCGGAGTCGGCATAGCGCCGGAACATCTGGGTAAGATTTTCGACCCGTTTACCCAGGCCGATGAAAGCATTTTCAACCGTTTTGGCGGGACCGGGCTTGGCCTGGCACTGTGCCAGCAACAGGTGAACGCTATGGGGGGAGAGATCCAGGTAGAGAGCACCCCAGGGGCTGGCAGCACGTTCCGGGTCACCCTACCCCTCCAAGCGTCAGCTGAAGCTGAATTGGTGCCCGCGCCATCCCGAATTCTGGTGGTTGCCACCTCGGCTGCGGAAGCTTCGGCAGTGCGGCACGGCATGGAGGCGATCCCACGGCTAAGGGAGAACGGGGTCGAACTTATCGTCAGCCTTGGACAACACCCGGCGAACCAGAACCAGGCTGACGCTATGATCCATGTCTCGGCCAGCCCTGTTGATGGGCTGCCATCCCGAGAGATACGCGAGCACTACGCCACGTCGGTCAACGCACAAAGCAACGGCGTCGAACTGCAACGTGCAGTCCGGATCGCCTCTCTCCAATCGGCCCGGGTCCGAGCCGTCGCCAAGCGCCAGGACGTGGACACCTTGATCGCGCCGGCCGACAACCTGAAGGGATGCCGTGTCCTAGTTGCGGACGACAACACGGTCAACCGGTCACTAGTGTCGCGGATGCTTTCGAGCGCCGGTGCGGTGGTCATTCTGGCCGGCGATGGAGAGGAGGCCCTTGCAATCCTCTCAGAGGGCAACGTGGACCTCGGGCTTCTGGACGTCAACATGCCCAAACTAAATGGCATCGAAGCCGCACAGCTCTTCCAGCTTGCGGCTGCCGGCAGCCAGCGCATTCCCCTCGTCGCCTTAACCGCAGACGCAAGCACGGATACCCAAGCGCAATGCTTACAGGCTGGGATGGCAGCTTGCCTGGTAAAGCCGATACGGACGGCAGCCCTGCTTGAAAGTCTGAATGGCGTCCTGGGCATCCATAAGGGCGAAAGCACATCCCGACCGCCCAGTCCGAGCGTGTCGATTCCACGTCTGGATACCAGGCTTCTGGATGAACTCGAAAACCTTGGTGACCACGAATTCTTGAAACAACTCGTTGCAGACTGGAAGCGCGACAGCCTCGCTAGCCTCACTTCGTTGACCGTCGCTGTGGCATCTCAGGATGTGCATTGCTTCCGGTTTGAGGCGCATTCCATTTCGAGTGCTGCCGCAAACCTGGGAGCCAGGGCACTTCAACAGATGTGCTCGCCACTCAGCAGGATCACTGAGGAAGACTTCAGGTCTGATGGAATGCAGCTCATCACCGATCTACGTCTGGAGTGGGACAGGACGGCCCTCGACTTCGACCGGCGCCTTACCGCCGGCGCCGGCCATGGCGTGGGTACCGGCAGCCAGCGGCTAACGATTTAAGTGCAGTGGCGACGCTAACTTTAAGCCAACATACTAGAAACCTGCGGCAGTCTATTCTGCCGCAACTCCGACTGCCTCGGTGTTGCGCCGCCGCCGCCGGTCTTGTGCGGATACAAGATGGGTCATGCGGCGCAGGTCGGACGCGGTCAGGCTCATCGCCGTGTCCACCCAAACGTCGCACACTTCGCGCAGCTCCGCGAGGCTCACGGGGCTGACACGCCGCCGCGCCTCATAGGCCGCGGAGTGGGCTTTGTGGCGTGACTGGTTCCGAAGAATGTAGGCATGAACAGCTTGCTCGCCCTGGCCATTCTCCGTCAGGATATCGACAATGCCCATTGCGTGCATCGCCTCGGCGGTGAATACCTCGCCGGACAGGATCATCCGCATGGCCGCCGCAGACCCGACCCGCCTGGTCAAGAAGCAGTGGGCGCCCATGCCTGGGAACAAGTTCATCAAAACCTCAGGCAAGCCGAACCGGGCCTGGCGCTCGGCTACCAGGACGTCACAGGACAACAGGCTTTCGAAGCCCCCTCCCAGCGCCTCACCCTGGGCCAAGCCGATGGAGACAGCACCACCATCATACCCGGTTGCGTTGCGGTAGGCCACCTGGACGCAGCTATAGGCGTACTCACGCAAGCCTTCGCGATCACCGTCAGTGATCTTAGCTGCAAAGTGCGTCAGGTCTCCGCCTAGGCTGAAGATGCCCGGCGACCGTGAACCGAGCACGACCCAGCCAACCGGAGGCTTATCGCCTGGGGACGGCGCAGTCAACCCGCAGATCTGCTCTTGGACAGCGTGTAGATCTCCGAGCAGACCCAGCGTGAAGCTTGGACGCCCGACCGGATTCAGGAAGCACCAAAAGGTGTGGTCCTGCTCGTCATGACGGTATTGCAGGTTCTCATAGTGGGTGGCATCGCCGCCCAAAACCGACTGAGTGTGCGCCAGGCCAGCAAGGTAGCGATTAACATATGTCATGCGAGTCTCCGAAGATACAATTAACGCCCTATGGTGGGCGCAACCTTACGGTCGCAGCTTCGTTGGCTTACCGCCATTGGTTTGACACGGCATTCATCATTATTTCTTAGGATGTGTTGTTAGCCGTTAACATTCGCTTAACCTGAAATGCGCTTGATTAGGGCAAGCATACGGCTCCGGCCGTCGCCCGGTGGTATCTGCGAGAATGCCTGAACCCACTGCCGGACTTCCTGGTCTAAGCGGCCGTTATTGCTAATTTCAATGCTGTCGGTCGGGGGGCCTGGTGACCTGCTGAGTTCAGTCGTCACTATGGAAACCGCTGCATTTTGCCGCGACACTGACAGGCCAAAGAAGAAGTCCACAGGTACCCCAAGTGCCCGGCCAAGAAGATAGATATGCGAAGCAAATAGTCGTCCTTCACCACTCTCAAAAAGCGCAACTTGCTGCTGCGAAACCGAGAGTTGGGCTGCCAACCGCGCCTGCGACATACCTAGTAGGGTCCGCCGGAGCCGGATGCGCCGTCCGAGCATGACATTGAGGTCGGTCCCTTTTGAGGCTCGGTCGGACTGATGGCCGGCGGTCTCGCGGGGTGCCAATCAGGGCTTCCCGGGCTTCACGTCGTTGGCCACCACGCCGGACAAACCGGCAGCTGCAGGGACGTGATCCTTGATCCCTTGCACGACCCTCGCGGTCTCGCCTCTCAGCGTAGCGAGTAGAGCACGCTCGGCCAGTGTCAGCCGGTCCTTGCTGAGAACACCCGCCGTCTTGCACAATTCCGACAGCCTGCCAGCTCCAATCACCGCGGCCGATTCCCCAAGAGATATGACCGAGTTGCGAAAGCCATCCACATCATCCCGCTCTATGGCGTTAGAGAGCTTGACAATGGCTTGCTCTGCCTCCGACATGAACAATCCCACTACTTCAACAACGAAAGGGATGCCACCAATCGAGGTCAGGTAGGGGAAAGAAGCGTCGTCAATCGCCGGTCCCAGACCGATGCGGTATCGCGGATGATTGGAGATCGGGTATATGGTGTTGCTTCCCTGATTGGCAAATGGCCCTGCCTGAGGCTGTTGGGAACGCACGTGCGCGACGAGATCAAGCACTTCCTGTATGGCGATCGGCTGCAGCACCACGTCGTCGCATCCTGCCTCTTTGCACCGTTTGGCGGTTTCAGGATCTTCGCTGCTTGTCAGGCTAAGGATAGTATTCCGACGCTTTCCCAACTCTTGGAACCGAAGCATCTTCACCGCTTCCAGGCCGTCAATGGCTGGCTGGTCAACGTTCATGAAAATCAAGTCGAAGGTTTCACCCTCCACCGCATCCAGGGCGCTCTCACCAGTGTCCACGACCAGGCATGAATATCCTCCCCGCTCAAGAACCTTAGATAGGATCAGCACATTGGTGCGGCTGGTATCGGCAACCAGGACCCGGTTACGCCCACCTGCCGCTTGCGGGCCTGAATGGCTGCCGCCGCGGCGCACATCTCTTGTTTCCAACTTATGCTCCCGTGTAAATGCCCCAACTAGATAGAGGGCCGACACCAAATGCTCGTCCGGAGCATCCGAACTTATTGCAGTTACAAACCGCCGCCTAATGGAAAGATCGGGCATACTGCTGCGTTTTGTAAGAACAATCATCGGAACGTGGTCAAGGAGCCGTCCGTTCTGGATGGCGCAGGAAATCTCAGAAAGTTTGACATCCCGGCCGTCAACGATCACGATCGTTCGTTCGTTGTTGTCGAGCTTATCGTCTGGGATTGCATCCCACCAATCGGACTTCTCAGAAAGGAATGTGGTTGCACCCATTCTCTCCAACCGGTTTGCAAATGGGATCAGCTCTATCGTATTCGTGGTCAATACAACGACGGTAGTCCCGTCAAGGCTGCACGCCGTCTCTTCCTACGACGTTGCGGCCCTGACCGGAACCTCGAACCAGAACGTGCTTCCCCGGCCTTCGACGCTTTCAACCCCAATTTGTCCACCGTGCAATTCAATCAAGCGTTTGGCCATCGCCAGTCCAAGGCCAGCCCCGCCGAAGAGGGGCAAGATATCGGGGGTTGCCTGCGTAAAGCTATCAAAGATGCGATCGCGTGCCTCGGGAGGGACACCGATGCCGGTGTCAAGGATCTCAATGCGGAGCCGCCGCCCGTCCTCGGGTTGGTGTTCTATGCAGGCGGTCACGACCACCGACCCTACGTGGGTGAACTTGACGGCGTTCTCTGCCGTGTTTGTCAGGGCCTTCAACAGGTATCGCCGCTCCGCCCAGACACGCTCTGGCACCTCTGGGCTGATATACCAACTCACGGCTACGCCCTTCGACGCTCCCTGCACGGTCGCCGCGGCCAGCGCCTCCACTATCAAACCTTTTACGCTGAAGCTCGTGGTTTCCCGTGGCATACGGCCAGCATCAATGCGTGATACGTCCAGGAAGTCATCCAGCTCGTGCACCACCGAACCGGCGGCAGCCTGGATCGCATCCAGGGCCTGGCCTTGGGCGAGGTCAAGGACGCTTCCAGACATGGACTGCGCCGCGGTCAATATGGAGCCAAGCGGCGCACGCAACGCATGCCCCAGCCCGGCGAGCATTAACGCCTTGCTGTGATTCGCGCTCATGGCGGCCTCGTTAGCGCGGATCGCCCGTCGCATCAGAAGCTCCAGGTAGGGTGGTATAACAACAGCCAGCATCAACATGCCGGCTGAAACGAAGGGTTGCGTATGCCAGTAGTCTGTACAGAGCAGGGCCGCCAGGATCCCGCCGAAGCTCGCCATTGCCGCAAGCCGCAGGTACAAGACCCCGTATCGGAAGCCGTATCCGATGATTAGCCAGATATACAGGAACAGGGTGGGAGCCGCCACGGCCCCCCCGCGATGAAGGCGCCGGAAAGTGCGGAAACGTCAACGAGCAGCATCACCTTCCGGTATATGTCCGACCTCCGGGGACTGAGCCGGGCCGTGAACAACGCGGCGGTCGCCAGCAAAAGATAGACCGCATTCAATATAATCGGGGCCGGGCTTTCCAAGTCGCCGATTGCTGACATTAGCCAAGCGTAGGCGGCAGCTCCAAGACCGAACAGCAGCCTGTTGCGTGCAATCTGACGGTCGCTCAGCCGCAACCCTTTCGCATCCAGCCTTGGGCAGGTCGCCACCGCTTTGACAGCGGCACGGGCGCGGCTGATCATTGTCCTTACAGCCGCCATCAAGCTGCGGCCTCTCCGATGTTTCGTCAAGTCTTATGCCCCATCTACTCACATTCCAACATGTGGAAGCCCCTTGCCCTGTCGTGGGATCGCCTGGCCCCACCCGCAGCACCGCTCCCACGGACGACGATGGCCAGGCTAGGGGCCACGGCCACTTGCCTTAGCATGGCAGCCAACGCTACAACCAGTACTTGTTAAGGTTGGGCTGGTCCGTTAATCCTGATCTTACGGCCTAGGTCAGGTTGATCTGGGCAAAGGTGTTCCAGGCAGGTGCAAGTCGGCAGACCATGGAGGCTTTTTGAAACAATACGAGATCAACATATACGAGGCTTCCTCGCGGAAGCATGCCAGTGCCGGACGAAACGGGTATCGTCCCGGCCAAAGCCCAGCGAGAAGGAACCTTAGGCTGTTTTGCCGGTCGGGTGAACGCGATGCATGAACGAGACTTCAGCGATGCAGTGCTGGCTGAGGAAAGCAGCAAATTCCTTGATCTTCTAGCCACCTATGGCGAAGGCTGCCGCGCCCTGGAAGAGATTGAAGCCCGGTCGGTCAAGGAGCAAGATGTTGATGATATGCAGCGCCATGTCATAGCTTCCGGCCGACAGTGGCGGGCATCCCTCCTACGAATTGGCGCCAGTGCGGCGTACACTGATATGGGCATCATCGCAAAGTGCACTGCCGTCCAGGCATACTTTGCAGAGTATCCCGCCCACGATGTCGAGGTGATTGCCCTTATCAACTCCCTTGTAGGAGACATCAAACAACGCCTCATATTGCCCACATCCTGATTTCCAGGTGACACTGCATTCCCATGGGTTGAGCCTTGAGTGCCGAAAGGCTGGTCCGCATAGCCTAATAGTTCATCTCGGCATTACGTTCTGTTTACGGAACCGTTATGCCGTTGCTATTTGGGAAGCGGGCATCGCCGGGATAGGGCAAGACTACCGCTTTCCAGGGCTGGTTGTGAGGTCGGGACCTGCTAGGCTGCCCGCTGCACAACGTGGAACGGCCTGCATGTCGAAGGGACCGAGCATCCCGGGTGAAGTAGCAAACGATCAGGAACCCCTTCTAGCCCTCGTTGGAGCACGGATACGGGCAACACGGCAGCGTGCCAAGCTGAAGCAGTCGGACGTGGCCAGGAGCATTGGAACAAAGCAGTCCTACATCGTAGGGGTCGAGGCCGGGGAGCAGAACATCACCCTCAAGACTTTGGCCCGGGTTGCCGCGGCTTTGGGTGTCTCCCCTGTAAGCCTGCTGCTGGAGGCAGAACCGGATACGCCGATTGAGACCGCTGCCGCCCAGCTCAGCAGACTGCTAGCCGAAGCGATGCAAGACAACGAGCGCGTGGCTCACTTTCTTCGGCAGGCACACGCGATGGTTGCCGAAGGTACGGGCAGAGTCGAGTAAGCGCCCCGTGTAAAGCATCAGATGTAAGCTTTAACTGATTTAACCCCTGGATTTCCTGTATAATCCTGCAATATATTATCTCTGACTGATGTGTCAGAGGGTCGTCATGCAGCTATGTGCCAGGGTTAGCCCTTGTAGACAGAGAGCAGCGGCGTGAGCGCAACCGCCCTGGGTATCGCCGCCATCCTGGCGCTGGCCACCGATCCAAGGTGCGGCGCCGCCCCGGCAGGCAGTGAGTTCCAATCCCGCCTGGCCGCCATCGCGCTGCATGAAAGCGGCGGCGACGCCCTTATTATCGGCGTCAACGCTGATCGTGTGCGCGGCCTGCCCGCCGCCGCAATCCACTCCGCGACGCCGCAAGAAGCGGCGGCACGGGCGACGGCCCTACTCACGCAGGGCCGGTCCATCGACCTCGGGCTGATGCAGGTCAACTCCACCCAGCTCGCCCACCATAACTTGACCGTCGAAGCAGCTTTTGATGCCTGCAAAAACATGGCAGCTGGTGCTGACCACTATGCGGACGACGTGCGGGCCGTCTGGACTCTCGCCCATCGGCGCTACAACACCGGGTCCATCGAACGCGGCGCTGCCTATGCGGCCGGCGTCGAAGCAGTGCTGAACCGCGTGCGTGTGCAGCAAACCGGGCTGCCAGCATCCTCCGCGCAATCCTCCCTCGTGTCCCAGCAGCCTCCCGCTCCGCCGCCCTGTGCGCCGGCCTGGGACGCCTGGGCGCTCGCCCAGTGCAGTGCGCGGCAAGTCATGCCTCCCGCACCACCGGCGGACGGCACCTCGGCCGTCCCCGTCCT
>JAABUK010013358.1_pt1 | contig 10262 bp, 7 predicted proteins | sample 5559141 | NCBI WGS metagenome assembly JAABUK01 (sample SAMN10711869, study PRJNA513367) | rock metagenome | isolation source: Antarctica rocks | place: Antarctica: Victoria Land, Pudding Butte nord | collected 2016-01-03 | reverse complement strand
TGAAGATGAGGGAGAAGGCAGTTTCACTAGAAGGAGGCGGGATAGGGGCGGTGAGTGATATGGGTCTATGGGCGGAAAATAAGGATGCTAGGTGGATACCTGGTATGTAGTCAGTAGAGCGACAGGGTAGAGGTGAAGTGTGTGGTACAAACTTACCAGCAGGATCCAAATGCTGCGTTGAAGGTACACTTGGGAGGTTCGGCTGTGGGCCAGGCTTCGTTCTTCCAAATGCTTCTTGTGTGATTTCCTTGGATTTGCGCCGACTAAGGCGTGTGTTAGACCTTTTCTCTGTGTCCACTTTCGCGATAGGTTTTGCCTCCGTAGTGGGAGCTTCAGCAGGCGTTGCAATAGCTCTTGGATCATCGCTAGGAGAGCTTGGGGTCTTTGAGGACGAGTGCTTGCGTTGATGTGTACGAACCGCCAATGGGCGGGATGTAATCGCCATCAGCGCTTGCGAAGTTCGTGGTAGGGCGGAGCATGATAGGCAGGTCCAAGTACTGCGCCGAGCAGCCTCATTGCAAGAGAGTGACAACATATCAACATGCAAGATTCGTTATGCACACTGCTCGAACTCGCATGGCTGATATCAGGACGGTTGGACGATGGCAAAGAGTGGAGTTGGTATCGCTACGGTTGGCGGGTAGCATATCTTAGATAGTCAAATCTGTCTACGGTGGCCGAATTAACTTGAATATGACATTCTGCTAACGGCTTATCCTCTAAACCCGCATTGAAATGCAATATGTAGACGATATGCAGGCCCATCTGCGAGCTATCCCCCCTGGCAAATGCCACATTGCGAAATGGACTATGATTCCAAGAAAATCCAATCACAGAAACAGACACTCCATACGTAGCTTTTAGACAACCCCACGGGCCAACAGTGCCCTTCTAAATGCATCAAAAATGACTCCCCATAGTACGCAGTATGCCTCATGTATGTGGTAGGGTATACTAAAGCAAGAAAGCCCTGTGTCCGAACAGTAGCCGCCATAAAACCATAAGCCGTAAGTACCCCAGCCCTTCGGATGTACGTATCTCACAAGATCAAAGTATTCAGATTGCTTTGAATGATTGTATCTTGCACGCTCTGCATAGTGATTTTGAGCAGGTTAGTATCTGTGGCGTTCGTATAGTGTACGTAGACTTCACGGCCCTCGCTCCGGTTCAGGCTGCGGAATTTGTCTGAAAAGTATTTCGATGCAGCCGCGACATCGTCATTCGCACCTAAGTAGTCGGGAAAGTAGTCGCGAACTGGCTTCTGTGGCAGTTTTTCTTTGAAAAGATCAATCTTGTTCAAGAAGAGGATTATTGAGGATCCTTTAAACCAGCTCAGGCTCATAATTGACTCGAACAGTAGCAAAGCCTCCTGCATTTGATTCTGGTTGGGCAAGTCACGTCAGCTTCCAGGCTTCTTTGGTGTTAGGTACTAACATAAAGTACGTACGGCAGTCTTGTCTTCAACTAGACATTGATCGTAACCACTCAGAGCGGCAACAAACATAAGGCAATGAACTCCTTCGAAGCAATGAACCCATTTCTTGCGCTCTGAACGTTGGCCCCCCACATCGAACATGTGGTAGTTCAATTGACCGAGTTCGAAGAGAGTCTCGGTGATTCCTGTCGTACGAAGACGGGAGCGCAAAACGTCTTGATCAGTAGGCAGATAACCTGGCGCGAAAAGACGGTCGATGCTATTGAAATAACTTGTATAAATTAGTTACCAGCACTACATGCAAGGCTCTTAGAAAGCTTACTATTGGATGTTGTCATGAAGAGCATACTCGTTGCCACGTCCAATAGTCCTCTGCACTGAGTCGTCTTTCCATAGCCCTTTCATTGCCACCAGGCATTGCTGCGGGAATGGATCATCGGAGCCAATATCCTCTGCGGCAGCTATAACACGTTCATATTCCTTGTAGCAAATCAGCGCTGAATACGCCGCTATCAGATATAGACTTACATCGGATTCGTCAACCTCGTAGTTGATTCCGAGGTCTCGCATCTCCTCGGCAATAATTTTGAATGCGACTATCATATTGGAAAATATGACCTGACGGACTTCCTTGCGCTCGTCGAGATGGAAGCCCTCGGAGTAGATTATTCGCATCTGCTTCAGGATTGTCGATTTGCCGGACTCTCCGGCGCCTGCATAGGAAAGAATCAGACAAAAGCACACGTGATGGGCTGACATTCGAGCGATGAGGACAGCAATGTAGACTGACCTAGGAGTAAGATCTTCACCTGTTTTGCATTCGCCTTCTTGTCTCTGCGAATCAACTTATCGATTTCTTGATTTTTCTTGCGCTCTTCGCTTGTTGCACGGGCAAGAGCATTACTTCCTCCAACCTTGGGGAAACACATTTTGAATACCATGAGCACCTACGACACCAAAGATGGATAATAAGCGTCAGACAAGTTTGAGTCGTCCGCTCAATTGCGGTTGCTCTAGTTGGGAACAACAAGAGTATGGGCAATCTTTCCTCTTTGCGGGGCGTTTCGATGTGGTACTCAAGGCAACGTTAGGCCTCAGCTTTGTGGCGGTCCTTGAATTTCTGCGTATTCTGAACAAATTTATCAGCCTACAGCCAATCAAACGCTCAAGCAGGGACCTGGAATTAACATAGTAGAAGATCAGCGTAGAGGTGACACGCTGGGTCCTGAAGTGAAGAACAAACGGCGATGAAGTGCAAATAAATCAGTGAAGAGCACATACGCGAGATGCGGTGAACTCTACGAAGGGGCAGATGATAGAGGTAAGGAAACAGGATCAAGGAATAGTTCATTTGCTGATACTAAGAAACACTGGACACAAACAAATGATAGTATGACAATGGGAGAAATTCTGTTAGAGGATAAAAATGTGTGTTTGAGACGATATCATCGGGAATCGGCATCCCCGATGTTTGGCGCCGTAATAGAGGCGCAAGTGGGCCAGCATTGTGCAGTGTAGGTAGATCAACGCAGACTCAGAACGTATTTTTTTGAAGTATGTGGTAGTGGCTCAGCGCAAAAAGTGACTGACTCACTGTGAAACAAACAGATAGAGAAGAACAACCGGTGGGATGAACAAGATGAGGGAAGAATTCTGACATTAACTTCGAAAATTTCGGGAAACAGGCATACCTACCTAGCAATTGGCGCTGCACATCAACACTTTTCACTCTCCCACTTCCTGATTGTGGGCTATCAACGTGCTTTTGAGACACTCGAAGCCTTTCCTAACTAGCTTTCCCAGGCGGTTTTCGGTTTGAAAATGGAGATTTGAAGTTGTGTACAGCTAAAGGGTTAAAGTATATTAGAAAACGAAGAAGAGGAACTCGACAGCTCAGATGTACATTTGTGACGATTCTATATCGCATATCACAATGTATTGAAGCTTCCCCGTGCGGTGGGGGTGGACTTGTTGGACGACGAAGATCTTCGACCGGTTTCAGATTGTGCTACGAAACACGCACGATGATCCGAGGCTCTTGCAGTATGCACAGATAGAAGATCTCCAGCGATTGAGCACAGTCGATATACAAGGTGGTTTCGTGTTGGACTTGCCGCTCACAAGAGTGTTCCCCTAGAGTAACAATTTGGTGCGGGACTTGAGCTGAGGAGGCACTTTGGTCCGTCGCAATTTGTACTTGAGAGCCGGTGTAAATACTATGTTAGCAAACGCATCTGTACAATTTACTGGGTGGTGGTCCTTGGCTTGTGGTAGGCGGACATTGAAGCGCAAAGAGGTAACAACACTGCTCGGTCAATAATAGAGGCCGGAAAGTACAAGATATGCTACGATGATTTAGCCGAACAGAAAGAGAGACGGATCGGACAACTTCACAACCACGATCCTGCTTCTTTGAGTCGCAAGTAGAGTGGGACTGGTTTTGACTGGCTGTATGAGGAAGTTGTCTACAGTAGAAGATTCAACACGTTCGAATTAGGTTTCCGGATTTTTGTAATTAAGGGCTAAAGGGAGTATGAGGAGAGATCACGCGAGATCAGGGATCATCGCGTGGCATCCCGCCCTCCGCGCTAGTGCAGAGTAGAGGATGGAGTTTGCCGTTCTTTTTCTTCTTGTCAAAGATTCCTTCGACCTTACAGTACTCCGTACAGCGCCGTGCCTAGGATTTATCCGACGCCACCAAGAGCGACAATAATACACAGAGGTTCAGCGGAGGATGGAATATATCCCCAACCGATCCCGAAAGCCCTCTAGCTGCAGAAGTGCTCTTCATTCGCACGAGGCTTCAAGTACTTTCAACTTGTTCTAGCTACCTCCACGCACAAAACACTTTACCTAGAAATCTTCGGAAGAGCTAGGAATCATAATCACGAGGCCGCAGCTATGCGGACCCAATAGAGTGGAAAGGTAGAGATCAGCTAGCCAAGATCTACGTCAGCTTCGGCTCGCCTCAGAGAAGGGGCTGAGTGTTCAGTCCCGAGAAGAGACGGCTATAGAGCGGGCTCGGCAGACCTGCATATGCTAGGATCATTCCAGGGAAGAGAGTACACTTGGAAAACGCCAATTCTTCCTGAAGAGACATCACAGGCGATTACGCTTCTCTAATTCGAGAAGTACATACAACAGTTTTACTGCCCAGTCGGTGAGCAACAGGGGCTTCCTGCCCTGAGCATGATCCAGATGGCCACCAGGTACGGCCACAAGAGCCCTCGGAGATCTACACTGGGAGATGTCATAGGAACAGCCAGTTTTTGGTCGCCAACTGTAATAGCCTGCATTTACTGTACATGTTATGGCAGTCAAGCTTCTCTATTGAACAGCCCCTTTTCTATATGACCACGTTCGGTGGAAAGCCATGGCCATGGTTCCTGCTGCTACTGATACACGCAGAGGACATGATAGAGTTGCGAATTTCTCCTTCGAGGTCCTACTCTGATAAACCTCGTCCGACTGATGAAAGAATCGAGAGGAGCATATTGACCCTTCATCTGGAACACTGAGTAATATTGGTGGCCTCTTCCTATCAACTACATTAATAGTAGACGCTTGTGCTGCCAGATAATCTCAACATCCTCATTCTGAACAACACGCTATGATTAGGTCAGTCACGATAGAGACCTCCAAGACTATATTAGGCTTTCAAACACCGTCGCTGTGGCTGTTCGGTTCTCTCGTGTCTCAATAACTACATTTCTTTTCAACATACTATAGGGCAAGGCTCGGTAAGTAAGGCCCGTAACATCCATTGGCTTATTCGGTGATTTGCCCCCTATCAGCAAATTGCTTCAAGCATCAGGCTGCTGTGTGATCGAGTATACTTTTTTTCGTGACGAACCGGTTCAGCTTCCACACGATTGTGCATGTCAATGTCAAATCGGTTAATCATACCGGCGGCCGGTCGGTTCTCGAGAGTTGTAATTCGCTTGAGAACAAGGTAAGCCAAGGGCGCATTTGTGGGTTACATCGATCCTACCAGGTCAGGTTAGGTAGGGTGTGGACTGTGAAGCACATCTGGCATTTTATCTCGAGGCTGCAATGATCCTTGAATTGATGTTTCTATTTTCTTGTGCAGATTACTCAACTATATTATTATTATTGAAGACCGAGGCCGAGGGCCATTGATATCTATCGAGTGCCAAGGGCTATCTCTTTCGCGCGTACATTACTAATGACACTGGACATATCTTAGGTGCTTTATCTTGAGATATTTTAGGGCTTGGACAAGTGGAGTATGGAGACGAGTGATCTGAACCCATGCGCCCAACCTCGCGCGCTGGCTGTCGGCTCAGCAGAAATGCATGCTGCACCGATGACTACGGCTGTAAATGCCCAACACAACACGTACGGCTGCATATGGTGCCCCGAACGGTTGAACGGCATGCAGAAGGTTGAAGAAACGGTGGTACGTACCTTGAAAGAATCCGAACGTTCACCGCAACTGTTAGTCACGACACTAAGTCAGCATTTCCCTGTTCGGGTCAATCATGGCCACCCTTGGGGGTGATCCCGTGACAGAGGGCCCAATCCCAGGGACTGCGAAACGAGCTTGCGGGATTCCGGCTCGACATGCCGTGCCATATTCAGAACATCCAGGGTCCGTTACGCACCATTTCATGTAAGCGCCAAGAGATTTATGGAATACCTTACCTTACATACTCGAACTGCATGCAGGGAAATTCCTGGACACGTGGGGACATGCAGCTAGCTACCCTTACCTGCGTTCCACCATGACGATGACGGTGATGAGGTGTGCGTATCAGACTCTTAGCCTTCCGTACTCGAGGGGCAGCCCAGCAGACAAGCTTTCTCCCCACCTTGGAGAATATCAGAATGGCGGTGGGGCTTTCTGGAAGAGCAGTATGAATATTGTTCTGGAACATGGTCTTCTCACTTGAAGCGATGTCGCGGTCGGATGTGTGAGCAACGTGAGCAACATGAGCAACATATATAGAACGGGGCACTGCCGTAGATGGACAGCCGTTTCTTTCTTGATCCTACATATATCACACCAATAATATAGGAATACCATATACCATACCTTAATACCGTCTGTCCTTCCTTGCTTGATCAACCTCCTTTCCAGACACAGAGCATGGACACCCATTATATCAAAGCCTCACCAGATTATTGTGCCTCACCTCTGCATCTCACCAACATGCCAGACTTGAGCTTCGGCGGTGGATATGGAGGCTCTACCGACTCCAGCCCAAGCCCCCCCATGGTGAGACTCTCACACCGCTGTCTGGGGGCGAGCCTAATACTGACGAAGCATTCGCAGATGTTCTCACCTCTCAGCTCACTCGAATACGGCCTATACCCCCAAACCGCCGACAATTCACTATATCTCGATCAACAACCCATCACCAACTCCATTGAATTTATGGACCTCACAGCCCCGCTGCACGAGGATCGGCGAAGAAGGCGGTCTACGACTGCCCAGGACAAAGAGACCGTATCCAATATGCGCATCGTAAGCTACACCCCATCGGCAGCCTGCTGCCTGAACGCATATGCATACTAACTTTTCCCGGTTCCAGCGGCGACGCGCGCAAAATCGAGCCTCTCAGCGAGCCTTCCGGGAGCGCAAAGAAAAGCACGTCCAGCAACTCGAGCATCAGCTCGAAGACCTCGAATCCAAACATCAGACGCTGGCCAACTCATACACGGCGCTCGACACGACGCACCACCATTTAAAACGCGAAGTGGAACAGCTCAGGAGCCAGATCGCGTCCATGAAATCATCGCGGGAGGGGTCCATCCTCAGCGAGATAACGACGCCGGATATGTTCGATCAATTTGCGGTCGAGGGAGGGATGTTCGAGACGACAGGGCAAGGGCAGGAGAATACGTATTAGCGTTGTGACGGTTACGGGTTGTACAAGCGTGATTGGGCGGCTCGGTTGGGATCTTTGGCGGTCACTGGGGAGTTTTGGCGTTCTGAGTTCGGGAAATATGGTTGGGCCCACGAGTCGGGGGGCGTCGGGTCCACTGTATTTTATCCATCGGGCATGGTTTCCCGACGAAAAGTATCATCCGCTGTCACGAGACGACCCGATAGACACACTTAATACCCCTCTCAGAACCTTACAACCTATTCCGTACTACCTTAGCATTACAGTAAAAGCTGCAGCATACGTTACCGTACAACAAGTTGCAACAAGGCTGCAAGCAGTGTAGCCAAGAGTACCTTAAGGAAACCTATAAACAGATCTAAAAACGCCCCGTCCTGTATCTCCTCATATTGGAATTTAACCGATCTATCAGATCGTCGATCACCGACCTTTGACCCGTAAAAACCTTTGTTTTGACCACACAAAGCTGCACTACAGCATCACACACAAGGCACACAAGACTCACCAGTCACCAGTCATCGAGAACCTGATTAAGCTTTTGAAGGCGCCTCGACGTCATGGAGCTGCCGAGGAGGCAGTCATCCACCCAAAGACATCTCGTCTCCCACTTTCCAAGCAACCTTGACATAAATGTGGTCGCCGATATGTCCCTTGTCATCAGATTGCGCGATGCCATGCGGGAAGTGCGGGGAGACCTCCGTCCCCCTGTTCCTGTGCGACTTGGAGCGTGATTACTGAACATCTGGAGAGTAAGGAACGGTAAGGAACGGTAAGGCACTTACTTGAGGGAGGTACCTAGGGCACAGTCCATCTCATGCGACCGAAAGGTTGTGCAACAATTTAACGAGTTCGCTTCCCACGATGACTCCCCCATCAAGGAATTCGATGCTGCACCATGCAACATCAGGAAACCCCAGGCGGGACATGTTCGTTGCCTGACCACCACCATCACCACAAGGAACAATCGCCGACCTACTTCCCCGCCGTCTGTTGCGGACCGCCATCTAGGCTCTTGCAGCGGCAGTAACAGCGTGGCTAGTTCTGCGACGTGATATGGTATTCTCCCAATGCCAAGAAATGTCACCATTCAGAGCAATGATGGCCGCCAGGCCTCTATCACGAGTCTAAAAGCCAAGCGCACTCTTTATTTTTAGGACTGAACCCTCCACCATCGACGAATTCGCTACACACACAGATATTGCCAGGTAAGGATCAAGAGCTAAGTAGGGCTAACACTACGGGGAAATCTATTCTGGAGATTAGATACGAAAATGATACGATCGTCTCGTACGGAGGATAGTAGAGATAATGTCCTAAGCCCTCGAGTCCTGTGCTACCTTGGGCACTTCGGCGTTCCGACCTAGCTCCGTGAGTATCTATAGCACTCGCACATGGAGTAGGGGCTTACGGAGTAGGGATGAGATATTTGAAATCAAACCCTAGGATCTTTGAGAGTTCCTATGCTTGCCAATGTGCAGGGGAAGGCGTTACGCCGAGCCCTACGGTGCTAGTCTTGTGCCCAGGCATCGAGTGATGACGAGTGTGCTTGATAGAATCACAAATGAATTCGGCTTGTGTATGGATAGGTCTTGACGCTGCCAAGAGGAGACATGATGGTGATCTCCTCGGGGCAAGATGTATCTTTCCCTATGCGCTATCGTGCAGGCACGAGATAATTCTTTAGGCTGCGAGAAGAACTTTCACTCATCTTCGATCTCTCCCCTGGCACATATTCACTATATCAGCACCTAAATTGCCATTGGTGAGGGAACCAACATTTTTCCAAGCTAAATCTTAGTATCTTTCCGCATCTCGATTTCCAATACAACCCCAGATCTCAGATCTCTTGGGTCATTTGATCAATTTACGGGAGGTACAGCAAAACGTACCGCATTTCTATTCGCCGCCAACGATATATTACCCTGCTACTGTGACGGTCGTTCTGCATTATTGTGTATTGTGCCATCCTATGCAGGCATTCAATTTGTCCCTTAATTTGTCCAATTCACACGTACCTTAGATAACAATCGAGATCTCTTGTTACAATATCCCGCTAGCGAACCATAGAATTAATTCTCCACCAGCATACTCCCTCCCCGTCTTTAACCGCACCTCCCGGTTGAATCATCTTCTCCCACGCTCCTTGAAAAACACATCTTTCATCCGTTGATTGATCCATTGTTCCCCTCAATTGAGAAGCCAACATATGTGAAGATGCAAGGCTAGTGAGTGTCCATGTCATTCCTCCATCCATGAATTCTCGCCATCCTTCCTCCCCAAATCAAAGTACTATTCCGCACATGGAACCCTGCAAGAGCAAACAGCAAAGACCCAAGTCGCACCCTGAAAGCGCACGTATGGACCTTGAGGCGCAGCTGTTGAGTGTGCAAGATGTTGCCGAAGATCCGCGATGTGGCGACACCCCCAAGCTGTCGTGGATAAATTTCCTGACTCGCTGGGACGAGCCTTGTGTAGGTGGAATGTATCAACATTCGTCTATACATCCGTCTTTATCAACTTTTGCATCTCCTTTCCATCCCTTGATCCTGCTCGGAATTATGCAACTACCTGCTAGTCTTTGATGAAAGCATAGGGAGGTAGTCCTCCAGCCATCAACTAAACAACAGCTTCGATCAGACCCGATCACGGCGCAAGATCCAATTCCTATTTGATCCAAGCCCTACAGACCCTCCCTCTCTTGTTCTCCTTCAATTCCAGATTAAAGAAAGATTAAATGACAATTATGGCTACTTCTTCTAAACTTCCATCTACAGTAAGATACTATCTTCACATATCCTTTCCTCTCAAACATCCAATCGAATAAAACCCTACTCGCAATCCTCACTGCCAAGTCCCCTTCGTGTGATAAACCACACCACACGGCGTAGATTTCCCCTGCAAACAATCCCCACAAGCTGCTGCCATATTCGCCCCAGCCTCAGACAAGTCCCAACCCC
>JAABUK010013356.1_pt1 | contig 10264 bp, 7 predicted proteins | sample 5559141 | NCBI WGS metagenome assembly JAABUK01 (sample SAMN10711869, study PRJNA513367) | rock metagenome | isolation source: Antarctica rocks | place: Antarctica: Victoria Land, Pudding Butte nord | collected 2016-01-03 | reverse complement strand
CGACGAGCTACATCACCCAGTGGCTCGAGGCGGTCGAGCGCGACTACTCACACCCCGCCATCGTCGGCTGGTGCCCGCTCAACGAGACACATCAGGATCTGTCCGACCGGATCACCCAGCTCGACGACGTGACGACCGGGATGTTCCTCGCCACCAAGGCCATCGACTTGACGCGGCCGGTGCTCGATGCGTCCGGCTACTCGCACCGGGTCCGCCGGACAGACATCTGGGACTCGCACAACTACGAGCAGGATCCGGCGGTGTTCGGCGCCGTGATGGCACCGCTGGCCGCGGGAACGCCGTATGAGAACGGCCGGGACGCCGGCGAGGCCGGCTGGTCGACGCCGTATGCGGGACAGCCCTACTTCTGCAGCGAGTTCGGTGGTATCTGGTGGCAGCCCGGAGCACGCGACGACCGCAGCGTGTCGTGGGGCTACGGGCAGCGACCGGCCTCGCTGGAGGAGTTCTACACGCGCTTCGAGGGGCTGGTGACGGCATTGCTCGACGACCCGCTGATGTTCGGCTATTGCTACACGCAGCTGACCGACGTCTTCCAGGAGCAGAACGGGATCTACATGTTCGACCGGTCCGGAAAGGTCGAGATGGCCCGCATCCGGGCAGCACAGACGAGGACGGCAGCGATCGAAGCCTGACGGGCTCGCGCGCGGTGGCGGCCGACAGGCATGAGGCGCACCCGGCGCGACCTGTGGACAACGACCGCCAACCCGGACGCGGTTCGCCCTCGACGCGCGAGCAGTGCGGCTGACGTTCGCCGCTGACGTCCCAGGCTGGTGGTCAGCCGGATGAAGTCGGACTGCTCGATCTCCTCAGGCCACGGTTGGTCGGTCACCCATGCACGCTAGTACGTGCCGGCTGGTCGTTGCGGCTCGTAGCGGGTCAGCGACTGCGTCGCGCGGACAAGCGCGCGTGCTGCCGCATGTCCGTCATGACCTGCCGGCAGGACGCCCGCCGCGCGTGCCTGGACGAGCAGGTTGCCGATCGCCGTCGCCTCCACCGGCCCGGCCTCCACCGGCAGGCCGCACGCATCAGCCGTTGCCTGGCACAGCAGAGCCATCGCACTGCCACCGCCGACGAGATGGACGACGTCGATGCGGCGGTCGGCAAGGGCGCCCGCCAACGCGACGCTGTCCGCGTGCGCGACGGCAAGGCTGTCGACGATGCAGCGAAGGACCTCGGCCGGCTCGTTCGGTGCCGGACCTCGTCGCGCGGCCGCGGTGCTGATCCGGGCCGGCATACCGCCCGGCGCCACGAACTCGGCCGACTCGGCGTCGATCCGCCACCGCCCCGACGGCAACGCCGCTGCCCGGACGACGAGGTCGTCGCGATCCTGTGGCATGCCGTCGTCGTCCCATGTACGCAGGCATTCCGACAACAGCCACAGTCCGGTCAGGTTGCGCAGGTAGCGGATCGTCGCATCGGTACCGACCTCGTTGGTGAAGTTCGCCGCCCGGCCGGCTTCGGTGAGTACCGGCGCGTCGAGTTCGAGCCCGACAAGTGACCACGTCCCGCAGGAGACATAGGCGAACCGGTCACCGTCGGCCGGTACCGCTGCGACCGCGGACGCGGTGTCGTGCGAGCCGACCCGAACGACCTCGACCCGCACGTCGGTGCCGATCTCCCATGCCTGCAGCACATCGGGACGGATCAGGCCCGCCGAGGACCCCGGCTCGGCCAATGGGGCGAGCAGCGACGCCGGGATTCCCAGCCGGTCGCACAGCTCGGTCGACCAACGGCCGGAGTTGGCGTCGTACAGGCCCGTCGTCGACGCGTTCGTCCGCTCGGCGCCCTCGACCCCGGTCATCAGGTAGCTGAGAAGGTCGGGCAGGAGCAGCATCCGCTGTGCCCCGTCGGCCAGTACACCGACGGGTTCGGCGAGCAATTGGTAAAGGGAATTGAACGGCTGGCGTTGAAGGCCGGTGATCCGATAGTGCTCTTCGGGGCTTACGAGCGCATCGACCCGTTTCGGCAGGCCCTCGGTGCGCGCGTCGCGGTAACACGCCGGGTCGGCGAGCAGCCGCCCGTCGGCGTCCAGCAAGCCGTAATCCACGGCCCAGGAGTCGATTCCCACCGTCGTCGCACCGTGGTCGAGCACCGCGGTGCGGATCCCGGCGCCGATCTCGCGCCACAGCGACGCGAGGTCCCACCGCCAGACGCCCTCGACCTCGCGCGGGGTGTTCGCGAATCTGGCCACCTCGACGAGGTCGAGCCGAGCAGCGCCGATCCGCCCTGCCAGGACGCGACCCGACGTCGCGCCCAGATCGACAGCGGCCGCGACGACCTCACCGGCGCCCCCCGCGCGGCTCACCGGAGGAAGGCCGCCGCCACGCCCGAGTCGACCGGGACGTGCAGGCCGGTCGTCTGGGACAGGTCGCCGGAAACCAACGCGACGACGGCCGCGGCGACGTGCTCGGGTAGCACCTCCTGTTTGAGCAGGGTGCGCTGTGCATAGAACTGGCCGAGGTCCTGTTCCTCGACCCCGTAGACCTTGGCCCTGTTCGCGCCCCAACCGCTCGCGAAGATGCCGGATCCACGAACGACGCCGTCGGGATTGATGCCGTTGACCCGAATACCGAACGCGCCGAGTTCAGCGGCCAGCAGCCGCACCTGATGAGCCTGATCGGCCTTGGTCGCGGAATAGGCGATGTTGTTCGGCCCGGCGAACACCGAGTTCTTACTGCTGATGTAGACGATGTCGCCACCGATCCCCTGATCCCGCATCGCCGCGGCCGCCTCACGGCTGACGAGAAATGAGCCGCGCGCCATCACGTCGTGCTGGAGATCCCAGTCGCTGGTCGTCGTCTCGAACAGTGACTTGCTGATCGACAGGCCGGCGTTGTTCACCACGAGGTCGATACCACCAAAAGCCAAGCAGGCTTGGCCGATCGCGGCGATCACTGCTGCTTCCTCGGTGACATCCGCGCCGACGGCAACACCGACGTCGGGTCCCCCGAGCTCGCTCGCCACCGCGGTCGCCGCGTCGAAATCACGGTCGGCCACCACGACGCACGCGCCCTCGGCGGCCAGCCGGATCGCGGTCGCCCGGCCGATGCCCGACCCGCCACCGGTGACGAAAGCAACGCGTCCGGCCAATGCCTTGGGCTTCGGCAGCCGCGTGAGCTTGGCCTGTTCGAGCGCCCAGTACTCGATCCGGAACTTCTCCGACTCGTCGATCGGCTGATAGGTCGAGAGCGCCTCGGCACCGCGCATCACGTTGATCGCGTTGACGTAGAACTCACCGGCGACCCGCGCGGTCTGCTTGTTCGCCCCGAACGAGAACATTCCAACCCCCGGCACCAGCACGATGGCTGGGTCGGCACCTCGGATGGCCGGGCTGTCCGGTTCGGCGTGCCGGTCGTAGTAGGCCTGGTAGTCGTCCCGGTAGCCGGTGTGCAGGGCGCGGAGACGCTCGATGGTGTCCGCGACCGATGCGCCGGCCGGCAGGTCGACGACGAGCGGTTTCACCTTGGTACGCAGGAAGTGGTCCGGGCAGCTGGTGCCGAGTTCGGCGAGCCGGACGTGCGCGGAACGGGCCAGGAAGTCCAGGACGACATCGCTGTCGGTGAAATGGCCGACCTGGCGTCGGTCGGTCGAGGCGAGACCGCGGATCGTCGGAGCCAGCGCCGCCGCCTTGATGCGGCGCGCTTCGGTCGGCAGTGCCTCGTAGCCCGACACGACGGCGCCGAACGGGTCCGGCCGGCCGTGCGCGTCGATGTAGGCCTGCGCGGTGGCGATGATCCAGAGCGCGTTGGCCTCGGCCTCGTCGCTCGTGTTACCCCAGGCTGTGATGCCGTGACCACCGAGAATACATCCGCGCGCAGCAGGACTCGCGGCTTTGACAGCTGCGATGTCCAAGCCGAGTTGGAATCCCGGCCGTCGCCACGGTACCCAGACGACCTCGCCGCCGAACGCCGCCGCAGTAAGGGGTTCGCCATCGGCAGCCGTCGCGATCGCGATGCCGGAATCCGGGTGCAGGTGGTCGACGTGCGCCGAGTCGAGCAGCCCGTGCATGGCGGTGTCGATGGAGGGGGCGGCACCGCCCTTGCCGTGCAGGGTGTAGTCGAAAGCCGCGACCATCTCGTCCTCACGGTCGACGCCGGGGTACACACCGGCGAGTGCGCGGAGGCGATCGAGCCGCAGCACCGCGAGGCCGGACTCGGTCAGTGTGCCGAGGTCGCCGCCGGAACCCTTCACCCAGAGGAGATCGACGATTTCGCCGGTGACCGGATCGATCGCCGCGCCCTTGGCCGAGGTGTTCCCACCCGCGTAGTTCGTGTTCTTCGGATCGGCGCCCAGCCGGTTCGAGCGGGCGATCAATTCGGCCGGGACGGTTCGTTCGCTGTCACTGGTCGTAGCGGGCATCAGGCTCCCCAGCCTGCTTGCGCGCCACCGACACGGTCGCCTTCGATCTTTTCCTGGTAGCCGCTCTCGGCGTACGCGGCCATCGGGTCGGCCGGTAGGCCGCGCGAGACCCGCCAATCGGCGAGGTCGGGACGGACGTCGGTGTAGAACGCGTCCATCAGGATCGCGTTGGCAGCAAGGACGTCGCCGGCTGCCTGCGCTTCACCGAGCGCGATCCGGTCGACGATCAGTGCGCGGGCGGTCATTTCCTGCACGTTGAGCACCGAGCGGATCTGGCCCGGGATCTTCTTCTCGATGTTGTGGCACTGATCGAGCATGAAGGCCACCGAACTGCCGGCACTCGACGTGTCCGCGTTGGCCGGCGCATAACCGCCACCGCGCACGACCTCGACGAGGATCCGGAACAGCTGGAATGGATCGGCGGCGCCGACGATCAGATCATCGTCGGCGTAGAAGCGCGAATTGAAATCGAAGGAGCCGAGTTTCCCCAACCGGAGAAGCTGGGCGACGATGAACTCGATGTTCGTCCCGGGCGCGTGGTGGCCGGTGTCCAGACAGACGACGGCTTTGTCGCCGAGCGCGACACAGTGCGCATAGGACGTTCCCCAGTCGGGCACATCCGTGTGATAAAACGCCGGTTCGAAGAATTTGTACTCGAGCACCAGCCGCTGGCCGTCGCCGAGCCGGGCATAGATCTTCGCGAGTGAATCGGCGAGCCGGTCCTGCCGCGACCGGATGTCGTCCTGGCCGGGATAATTCGTTCCGTCGGCGAGCCAGATCTTGAGATCGCGGGATCCGGTCGCATTCATGATCTCGATGCACTCGTAGTGGTGATCGACGGCCCGCTGCCGAACCGCCGGGTCGGCGTGGGTGACGCTGCCGAGTTTGTATTCGTCGTCCTGGAACGTGTTCGAGTTGATGGTGCCCAGATCGACCCCGAGCTCCTGCGCATAGGTCCGGAGAGCTCCGTAGTCGTCGACCTTGTCCCAGGGAATGTGCAGCGCCACTCGCGGCGCCAGCCCGGTGAGCTCGTTGACCTTGGCCGCGTCGGCCAACTTCTCGCGCGGATCTCTCGGAACACCCGCTTGGGCGAAGACCTTGAAGCGGGTCCCCGAGTTACCGAACGCCCACGACGGGAGTTCGAGCTGCTGGCCCTCGAGCTGCGTGAGGATCTCGTTGCCGATACTCATGGACATCTCCCTCCACTATTACACGAACTGTTTGTTGGTATGAATTCTATTACACAGAAAAGCGATTTGAGAAGGGTATAGCTCCTCAGTCGAGGTGGAAGACCTCGACCAGCGGGGACATCACGTCATCCGCGTGCCGGCCGGCCGGATCGAGAAAGAACGCAGCCATCTCGGTCTGCCATGCGGTATTGACCTCGGTCGCGGCCATCGCATCGCGGGACTTCTCGAAATCGTCGGTTTCAAGATAACCGATGAGCTGGCCGTCGTCGGCGAGGAAGAGGGTGTAGTTGCGCCAACCGCTTTCACGCAGCGCCTGCTGCATGACCGGCCAGACCGCGCGATGCCGGGCTCGATAGTCGTCCAATCGATCCAGCCTGACCTGCAGCCTGAAGCAGACACGTTCCACGGGCGCTCCTTTGCGACCTTGAAGATTTCCGACTTTGCGACCTTGAAGATTCCCGACAACCCGAATGAATCGTTTCAATCCCTAATAACCAACGCCACTCCGGGATTCCGCTGAACCCAGCGATACGTGACAAGGGCTGGCCGCACCAGGTACCCGAACAGATCCCGGTGCGACCAGCCCACGTACACAGCTGGCTGATACGGCGAGCGACGGTGCTAGATGAGCCCGTTACGGGCAGCCCAGGCGACCACCTGGATCGGTGCGCGGGCACCCATCCGGTCGCACAGCGCCTTGGACCGGCGGCGAACGGTCCGGTCGGACAACGAGAGCCGGCGTGCGATCGTCTCGAGCGGGAGTCCTTCGGCCAGCAGTGATAGCAGCCGCAGTTCTTCAGAACTCACGTGGCGGGCCACCGGTTCCCGGTGTGGAAGTGCTTCGCGCTGGAGCGGGACCCGCGGGCTCAGGGGATGCAACTCAGGCATCGTCCGTTGGCTTGCGAGATGCATCGTTCCGACGTCGAGATCCGTCATACCGTCGCCTTTCGTCCGTGTGGGGACAAGGTAGATTATGTCGCGGATTCGGGTGGGAATCCGCCGGTCACGGGAGCCTGCGCGCAAGGTCCGGCGAGCGACCCACCGAGTTGTACGAGGTTGTCTGCCAACGGATGAACGGGTGTTGACGGCCGTTCAGGTCCACTGTCTTCCTCGATGATTCGCTTGTTGTTCCTCGGTGATTCGCTTGTGGTGCCTCGATGATTCGTTTCAACGACGTTAACGCTATGGCCGTCAGCGGCCGAGGTCAACGACTGCCGAGCCGGAATCTCCTGAAATCACAGCGAAATCTCGCCGTGCCGACCACCCGCCAGAAGCTGACAGACGTCTACGCAGATTCGCAGGTCCTTGCGCAATTCTTGCCGGATCTTTCACCGCTCCTTGTCAGGACAAACGTCCTCCGACCGACTCATCCGAACGGCTGGGCGTCCAACGGGATGGCCGCCGGTCGCTCGCAGCTGCTTGCGATGTCGACGGCACGGCCCTCGACCCCGGCGACCAGCACTTGCTCCATCACGTCGAGTACGTGATAGGCAAGCTCGCCGGACGCGCGTGGCCTCCGACCGTGCGCTGCGGCATCCGCCAACTCCGAGAGCCCGAAACCCCGGCTGGCACTGGCGAAACCGCCGGCGACCGGGACCTCGACCCATTCACCGTCAGCACCTCGGAAGAGCTTCACCTGACCGTCGAATCCGTTCGGGTCCGGAACCGACAGTGAGCCGGTGCTCCCGTAGACCTCGATCCGCGGCAGCTCGGCCGCCCACACGTCGAACGACATGATCAGCGTCGAGAGTGCGCCGCTCTCGTGCTCGAGAATGCCGCTCACGTGGGTCTGCACCTCGACGCCGAACCCGGTGCCGGCTCGCGGGCCACTGCCGATGATGCGGGTCTGCTTGGGCCGTGACGACAGTCCGACGACCCGTCGGACCGGGCCGAGCAGGCTGACCAGCGCCGTCAGGTAGTAGGGCCCCATGTCGAGCAGCGGGCCGCCGCCGGGCTTGTAGTAGAACTCCGGGTCCGGATGCCAGCGCTCGTGCCCGGCGGTGGTCATGAAGGCAGTGGCCGCCACCGGAGTGCCGATCTCGCCGGCGTCGAGGACGGCGCGGGCGGTCTGGGTGCCGGTCCCGAGAACGGTGTCCGGCGCGCAGCCCACCAGCACGCCGGCGGCGCCGGCTGCCGCGAGCACCTCGGCGGCATCGGGAGTGGCGAGCGCGAGCGGCTTCTCGCCGTAGACGTGCTTGCCGGCCGCGATGGCCGCTTCGCCACCAGCGAGTGCACGGCCGGGATCGTCAGGTTCAACACGACGTCGACGTCGGGGGACGCGTAAAGCTCGTCGGGAGTCAGCCCGGCGACGGCCCGATGATCGGCGACGACACGGGCGACGCGGCTCCGATCGATGTCGGCGACCGCGGTGAGCGTGAGGTTCGGCAGCTTCGGCAGGGTGGACAGGTAGGCGCCGCTGATGTTGCCCAGGCCGACGATCCCGACCCGCATCGGCGCCGTCGTCGGCTTGGTCATCGGCTCGCCCAGACGAAGCCGCGGGTGATGATCGCGTTGACCTCGGGAACGTCGAAGTCGTCCAGCTTGTGCCCGATCGCGTTGACGAAGACACGCCCCGCACCCCACGGTCGGGTCCAGACGACCGGCGTCAGCCGACCGGCCAGGCCGGGCACGTCCGGGTCGTCGATGTAGGTGGTGGTGGCGAGGACGTCGTTGGATGGGTCGACGTGCAGGTAGTACTGCTCGCTGGTGACGGTGAACGAGCCGAGCCCAGCGACGATCGGGTGGTCGGACCGCGCGGGCGCGACGTCGACCTCGTATTCCACGAAACCGCGTGGGTGATGGACGAACTGCCCGCCGGTCACGAGCTGGTAGAGCGTCTGGTCGCGGAACGAGTCGACGATCCCGCCGTGCCAGCCGGCCAGTCCGGTGCCGGCGGCGACCGCGCCGGCGAGCCCGCGCGCCTGGTCGGCGGTGATGGTGCCCATCGTCCAACAGTTCACGATCAGGTCGGTGGCTGCGAGCGCATCGGCATCGAGGTAGGCGTCCAAAGTGTCCGAGACGGTGACGTCGAAACCCTGGCCCTCGAGGACGGGGACGTAGCGGTCGGTCGCCTCGACGGGAACGTGTCCCTCCCACCCTCCCCGGACCACGAGAGCACGGCGCGGAGCTGTGGATGTTCGTTCAGAAGTCATGTCTGAAACCTATCGGCTGTGAGGATTCAGACGGCGGACGTCCAGTCGACCTCGAAGGTGTGGTCGCCGCCACCGACCGAGACGGGCGAGCTCGAATGGCGGCCGTCGGGCCTCGGCAGCCAGACCTCGGCCGTCGTGTTCGGCGGCACCGTGAGAGTCAGGGTCAGCCGGTCGCCGCTGATCTCCCACCGCGACGCGAGCCGCCCGTGCACGGTGACGAGCGAGCCCTCCGCCCAGGTCAGGCCGCCACCGACGAACGGCTTGACGACCGTGTGGCCGTAGCCCGGCGAGCCTGGCGCGAGTCCGGCGACGCTGCGGTAGAGCCACTCACCCACGCAGCCGTACGCGTAGTGGTTGAACGACGTCATGCCCGGGTCCTGGAACCCACGTGAGTCGCTCCAGGAGTCCCAGCGCTCCCACATCGTCGTCGCCCCACCATGCACCACCGGGTAGAGCCACGAGGGGTAGGTGTCTTGCATCAGCAGGTCGAACGCGACGTCGGCTCGGCCACGGTCCGCCAGCACCTTGAGCAGGTACGGCGTTCCGAGGAATCCCGTTGCCAGGTGGGTGTTGCGGGACTTGATGTCGCGGACGAGGTGCTCCACGGCACCGGCTTCCTCGTCGGGCTCCAGCAGCTCGACGTGCAGGGCGAGCACGTAGGCCGTCTGCGTTCCGGGGTCGAGACGACCGCCACCGCGCACCCAACGTGCCCGGAAAGCGGAACGCACCCGTCCGTATTGTGCGGCCCAGTCGGCCACCCGTTCGGGTTCGCCCAGGTCGGCGGCGAGTTCGGCCGCGACCTTCGCGGCATACGCCACGAACGCGGTGGCGATGAGGTCCTTCGGCGTGTCGGTGATGGCGAGCCAGTCCCCGAACCCGTCGCTCGGCCCGACACCCGCGACCTTGCCGCGAATCCCGTCCACGCTGGTGTCGTCGAGATAGCGCAGCCAACCGCCGATGGCATCGAGCGACTCGTGCGCGATGCGGGCGTCGCCATACGTTCGGTAAAGGGCATCGGGCACGATCACGACGGCGTCGCCCCAGCCGGCCGAACCGGCGGAGGCGGGCGCGAACGGGCTGCCGACGCCATCGGTCGCACTCAACGGATCAGGCGCCACATGCGTCACCGCACCGTTGCCGCCCTGCGCGTCGCGGACGTCGCGCATCCACTTGCGGAAGAACCCGCGGACGTCGTAGTTGAAGGCCGCGGTGCTCGCGAACGCCTGTGCGTCACCGGTCCAGCCCAGCCGCTCGTCGCGCTGCGGGCAGTCGGTGGGGACCGAGAGGAAATTGCCGCGCTGACCCCAGACGATGTTCGCCTGCAGCTGCGTCAGGTTCTCGTCCGAGCAGGCGAACTCGCCGATCGGCTCCATCGCCGCGTGCAGCACCTCGGCGGTGATGTCGTCGGCCGAGAGCGCGGACAGGCCGGTGATCTCGGCGTACTGGAAACCGCGCCACGAGAACGTGGGCGCGAGCTCCACCGGCAGATCGGCTTCCTGGACGAGGAATTCGTCGGTGCACCGGGCGCTGCGCAGCGCCTCG
>JAABUK010013354.1_pt1 | contig 10264 bp, 5 predicted proteins | sample 5559141 | NCBI WGS metagenome assembly JAABUK01 (sample SAMN10711869, study PRJNA513367) | rock metagenome | isolation source: Antarctica rocks | place: Antarctica: Victoria Land, Pudding Butte nord | collected 2016-01-03 | reverse complement strand
TCGCGGGCTCTCCCGAGCAGGTCCAGATCATGTACGGCGTCGCGGGCGAACGGCAGCTCGACGAACGCGAACTGCCCTGGCTGTCCGGCTACGAGGGCTCGAAACCGGTCCGCATCGGGAACGCAGCTTCGACGCAACTGCAGCTCGATGTGTTCGGCGAGGTGCTGGACGCCATGTACCAGGCCCGGCGTCTCGGGATGGAGCCGGACCAGAACTACTGGCGCCTGCAATGTGCGCTGATCGGCCACCTCGACGACGTATGGGACAAGCCCGACGCCGGCATCTGGGAGATCCGCGGCGAGCCGCGCCACTTCACCCATTCCAAGGTCATGGCCTGGGTCGCCTACGACCGTGCGGTGCGCTCTGTCGAGGAAGACGCGCTCGACGGGCCGGTCGAGGCGTGGCGGGCGACGCGCGACAGGATCCACGCCCAGGTCTGCGCCGAGGGGTACGACCAGAAGCTGGGCTACTTCACTCAGTCGTACGGCTCGACGGAACTCGATGCGAGCCTGCTGCTCATCGCCCTCGTCGGCTTTCTGCCTGCCACGGACCCGCGCGTGGTGCGCACCGTGGAGGCCATCGAGAGGACCCTTCTGAAAGACGGGTTCGTCCTGCGCTACAATACGTCGAGCCGCGTCGACGGGCTGGCCGGCGACGAGGAGGGCGCCTTCCTGCCCTGCTCGTTTTGGCTGGTCGACAATCTTGCGCTGATGGGCCGCGATGCGGAGGCGATCGCCATGTTCGAGCGGCTTGTCGGCCTCTGCAACGACGTCGGGCTCCTCAGCGAGGAGTATGACGTCCGGCGTAAGCGCCAGGTGGGCAACTTTCCCCAGGCCTTCACCCATGTCGCCCTGATCAACTCGGCCCACAACCTCGGCCGTCCCGTTGGCCCCGCCCAGCATCGCGCCGAGGGCAGCGAGATGCCGGAAGCCGCCATCTGAGCCGAAGAGGGCTGTGCGCCTCGGGTATTTTGTGTTCCCTGTTATCTGTCGTGCGTCACTGCGATCAGCAGGGGTTTGACCGCGACCGTGCGCAAAGGCCAGGACCTGAATTGTCGTGCAGGCTATAGCTCTATCCACGTGCCCAGTTCGACCACGCGCGGCGCTGGTATGAGGAGGTAGTCCGAGGCCGTCGCCGAATTGCGGATCAGGAAGCTGAACAGGCTTTCCTGATCAATCGGTCGGCATCTTCCGGCGCGACAAATACAGCAGAGCACGGCGACATCTGCGGCCTTTCCCAATGGACCGCTCGAGGTGCCGCTCTCGTGAAGCGCACCGCCTCAGGAGCGCCGATGCCGTTGCCCGCGACCTCAACTGGTACGATCGCCAGATCGTCGACCCGTAGCAAGGGCGTAGGTTCTGCCTTCGAAGTTGCGGCCTGCATCTTGAACCTCCGTCTCGGCGTTTTCCGATCCGCCGACCTCCCGATCGCGGGTGGCATGCGTTCCAACCGCCAGATCGCGCCGACGGAAGAGCATCGAGTGGGACTCAGCAGATTCTTACAATCTGCTGCCCTTATGAGGTGAACAGCATCGGTCTTACTTGCAAGGCCAGATCAATCGTGGCTTTGGCACGCGGGGCTGCTCAGGACCGCACCTTCCCACGCCGACCCAGGTGCACGGCCAACTCCCGAACCGACCCTTTGCACGACGTCTCGCGGTCCGCGAATGTTACAAAACTGTGTTGTTGCTGCGGTTTAAGAACATCCGAGTGACGCGGCGGGGGCCGCCATGCCTGCTAGGAACCCTCCAATGACGCTAAACCACCGCCTTCGTTCCTCAAGCGCCATGCTGGCCGTCATCGGGATGGTGCAAGGCCAGGCCGCCATGGCCCAGACTGCCGGCGTTCACGGTCAGCCCAAGAGTTCGAACCTCACCATGAGTCTGGCGACGGAGCTCGCACTCGAGCCGCAACTCTCGTCGGACGCGCAAATAGCCTTGCTCCAACAGAAGGTGAAATACGTCTTTGTCCTGTTCCAGGAGAACAGGTCCTACGAACATTTTTTCGGCACGTACCCGGGCACCGAGGGCCTGTACTTCCCCAAGAACACGCCGAAGCCGGGCATTAGCCAGCCCATCGTCAACACAGATGGCTCGGCTGGCAGCATCTCGCCCTTCCTTATCACGTCGACGGTGACGGCCGTGAACGGCGCGACGGTGCCGCTCTATCCCGCCGATACGGACTCGGTCGACCACAGCCACACCGGTTACGTGAACGATATCGACGTCGATCCCACGACCGGCGTGACGCGGAACGACCGCTACGCGTTGAACGCGGAAGGCCTGACCACCAACGTCGCAGGCCAGATCGTCTCGCTCGCCACGGGCCTGCCGGCTCCGACCAACCCGACGCTCCTGCAGAAGCAGCGCGCCGAGCTGGTCGTGAGCCACATTGACTGCGACACCATCCCGTTCCTCTGGCAATACGCCGACCGGTTCGCGATGTTTGACAATTTCCACCAGACCACGCTCGGTCCGTCCACACCCAACGCCATCGCCATGATCGCGGGCCAGTCGGGCGAGACGCAATGGGCCCTCCACCAGAACCAGGCCAGCAGCAACACGTCCGATCCGGCCGTCATGGCGTCCGGCGGCGAACCCGTGGTGGCCGACCCGCCGCCCTACGGGGGGTCGAACCTCGATCCGACCCATCCGGCCATCACATTCGGCAACGAGAACGCGGCCAAACCGACCTTCAACCAGACCTACGCCACCCTGCCGCTGTCGTTCATGGGCCCGCAGATCACCAACATCGTCAAGGCCGACCAGAACCCGGCGGTCGACCTCGCCGACGTCCAGAACGACATCAGCACGATCGCCTCGAAGAACCTGAAGCAGGTGCAGTGGGGCTGGTACCAGCAGGGCTTCGACCAGGAGCCCAGCGACGGGAACCAGCCCGCGTCGCACTCGGGCTACATCACGCATCACAACGGGCCGCAGTATTTCGGCTACATCGCAGACAACACCAAGGAGGTGCTGCACCTCCACGGCAACGGCGACTTCTTCACCGCGATCAAGGCCAGATCCCTGCCGCAGAACGGCGGCGTCTTCTACCTCCGCGGCGGCTACAACAACAACGATTTCCTCGTCCCCTTGGACAAGAACCCCGCGGTGCAGAAGGCCTTCCAGGGCAACGACGACCATCCGGGTTACTCGGACGCCCAGATCTCCGAGGCCCTCGTGGCGGATGAAGTCAACGCCATCGCGCAGAGCCCTTATTGGAAGGACAGCGCCATCATCATCACCTATGACGAGACGGATGGTCTCTACGACCATGGCATCTCGCATATCCGCTCGTCGGATCCGGAAGGCAATCCGCTGGCCGGAGGGCCGCGCGTCCCAACCATCGTGATCTCGCCCTATGGCAAGTCGCACGTCATCGTGGACCAGTACTCCGAGCATAGCTCGGTCATCAAGTTCGTCGACCGCCTCTTCAACCTCGTCCCGCTGGCCGACCTCCCCGACGAGGTGCAGGGCCGCCGGATCGGCAAGCAGACGCTCGGGCAGAACAACCTGGGGCCGGCCGACGACAAGGTTGGGGGCATCGGCGACCTCACGATCGCCTTCGACAACAGCCGCCTGCTCGGGATGCAGCCGCCGCTTCCCGCGTCCCTCGCGATGATCCCGCCGGGGCAGGTCACCTCGCTCCCGCACTACGGCGGTCTCGGCTGCAAAACCGTCGGCGTCACTCCTACGGACTACGTCAACGGAACGCTCACCGACCCGCCCCCGGCCGACTTCAACCCGCGCCCTGGCACCACGCCGGGGACTCCGACCTCGGGGACTTGGACACCTTGATGGGTACGGAGGGCTGACGGGACGCCGAGCATGGTGTTGCGGGGGCACCGACGTATGTTGATCCACTGGCTGTTCGCCGGGATCGTGGTCTTCGGCCACGTCATCCCGGCAGCGGCGGCCCCTGTGCTCGACCGCGTCAAGGCCGTAAAAGCGCTCATTTGCGGCGTGCTGGCCGTACCCGAGGACTACGGCAAGGCCGATGTGCACGGGTCGCTCGTCAGCCTCGGTGCGGACCTCTGCCGCGCCGTGGCGGCTGCCGTCGCGGGCGATGGCGGCACCGTCAAGATCCAGGCCTATCCGGACGAGCGGCACGGCTTCGACGCGATCGCGGCCGGCAGCATCGACCTCCTGTTCGGGGCGTCACCCACCGCGTCCGCGGAGATCGCCCACGGCCTCAGGTTCGGTCGCCCGGTGTTTTTCGACGCAGAAGGTCTGCTGGTGCGCCGAGGCGGCGGCATCGCTTCCTTTGCCGACCTCGCCGGCAAGTCGGCATGCTTCATCGGCGCTACGCGGGCTGAGGATGTCCTGGACAGCCAGGCGTCCAAGCGGGGCGTCAAGGTCCTGCCTTTCCCCTTCGAGGAGGACGGGGAGATGAACGTCGCCCTGCTGAGGAACCATTGCGACGCGATCGTCTCCAGCGTGTCTCGCCTGGCCGATACGAGGTCCGGCTTCCACGGAGTGGTTGACGACTTTGTCGTTCTCCCCGACGGCCTGTCGATCGAACCCATGGCCCCGGCGCTGCCGGACGGGGACCCGCAATGGGCCGCGGTGGTGGACGCCACGATGAACGCGCTCCTGATGGCCGAAGCCGCCGGCGTCGGGAGGGCCGACGCCGCAGTGTTGCGAACCACCGAGGATCCCTTGCTGCGCGTGCTCGGTGGGCTGGTGCCGGGCGTCGACGAGAAGGTGATCGACCGCGGCTGGGCCGAGCGCGCGATCGCCGCGGTCGGCAACTATGGCGAAATCTACGATCGCGACGTCGGGCCGGGCACGGCCATGGACCTGCCGCGCGGGATCAACGCGCTCTGGACCAAGGGCGGCCTCATGGTGCCGGTTGCACCACGATGAGATCCGACCTTGATAGGCCGCGACGGCCTGAACCCATCCCACGAACCGAGGGGACAGCCCGACGTCGTGGTGGCGACCAACGGATGCCCGCCTCATGCACCTGCCCGACGCCGATCGGGACCTCGCCGCCAGCAGCCCATGTCACGCGACCGTCGCGAGGTGAACCTACCGTCACCGCCTTCGAGACGGTTGCCGGAGCATTCTGCGCACGAGCGTCGCGGGCCGGCCGGAGCAAAGTTCGGGCAGAGACATGCATTACTTCCGTGCGCTTGCCACCGACTACGACGGCACGATCGCCCATGACGGTGTCGTCGACGAAGACACACTGACGGCGCTGGAACGGCTGAAGCGGACGGGCCGGCGGCTCGTGATGGTGACGGGCCGGGAACTGCCCGACCTCGAACGCGTCTGCCCGCGGCTCGACCTCTTCGACCGGGTCGTGGCGGAGAACGGCGCCCTGCTCTACACGCCCGCCACCAAGGAGCAGCGTCCTCTCGGGCCGCCGCCGCCCGAACCCTTCGTGGCGCATCTGAGGGCGCTCGGCGTGGAGCCTCTATCGGTCGGCCGCGTCATCGTGGCGACCTGGGAGCCCAACGAGATCGCCGTTCTGGAAGCCATTCGCACGCTGGGGCTCGACCTGCAGATCATCTTCAACAAGGGGGCCGTGATGGTGTTGCCGAACGGCATCAACAAGGCGTCGGGCCTCGAGGCGGCGCTCGAGGACCTCGGCCTCTCGGCCCACAACGTCGTGGCCACGGGCGACGCCGAGAACGACCTCGCCTTCATGCGGACCTGCGGCTGTGCCGTCGCGGTCGGCAACGCGCTCCCGGCCGTCAAGGCGGCGGCCGACGTGGTGACGGAGGCGCTCCGCGGGGCCGGCGTCGCGGAGGTGATCGAGACCTGGATCGACGGCGAATCCCGCCTGCTCGACGCCGCGGTGGTCCGCCATTCCGTGCCGATCGGCACGATGCTCGGCGACAGGCGGAAGGTGATGCTCCGGCCGGACCGTGGCAGCGTGCTGATCACGGGTACGTCGGGCGGCGGTAAGTCGACCCTCGCGACCGCGATCCTGGAGCAGTTGGCAGCTTCGAAGTTCCAGCTCTGCCTATTCGATCCCGAGGGGGACTACGGCAACTTCGCCGACGCGGTGACGTTCGGGGACGCCAACACGCCCGTCACGCCCGAGCCGGTGCTGGATGCGGTGCGCAAGCTCGGCACCAACGTTACCGTCAACCTGCTCGGGTCGAACGTCGAGGAGCGGCCTGACGTGCTGGCGAACCTGTTCCCTGCAGTGCTGGACATCCGCGCCAAATATGGTCGGCCGCACTGGATCCTGGTCGACGAGGCGCACCACGTCCTGCCACGCGGGCGGGACGCCGGCGACGGGGTCAATCTCGACGGCCAGATGCCCTCAATCTTCATCACGGTCCATCCCGACACGCTGGCGACCGGGGCTCTGCAGAGCCTCGGCACCGTGCTGATCATCGGTCGCGACAGCCTCGACCTGATCGAGGTGCTGAGCCGCGCGCTTGGCCGGGCCTGCCCCCCGCTGCCCGACCGCGGGCCGGAGGTCGGCGAAGCAGTCTATTGGGAGTGTCGCACCGACGCGCCGCCCGCCCTGATCGCCGTGAACAAGCCCAAGGGCGCGGTCAAGCGGCACACGCGCAAATATGCGGATGGGACCCTGGGGGAGGACCGCAGCTTCTTCTTCCGCGGCCCTGACGGCGCCATGAGAATCCGCGCCCAGAACCTGTCCATGTTCCTTCAGGTCGGCGACGGGGTCGACCGCGACACCTACTTGTTCCACCTGCGCAACGGCGACTTCGAGACCTGGATCCGCACGTCCATCAAGGATGATGACCTCGCCGACGAGGTCGCCAACTTCGCCGCCAACGACGACCTCTCAATCGACGAGGATCGTAGGCTCATGCGCGCCGCCATCGAGGGGCGCTACACCGCGCCTGCCACGCCCGACTGACCGGAAGCGAGCGCGAGAAGGTGACATCGTCGATCACAACCGCGTCTTGCAGCGCCGATTAGCTGGAATTCTCGACGCTGACCCAAAGCTGCGAGGCGTGACGATCGCGAGCTGTCCTGACAGGTCACCGGCCTGGAGAGCATGACGTTGCGCAGAAAGTCTGACTGTGCGGTCGCGGACGTGCCGGGTGCGTCGTCACAATGATGATGGAGAGTGCGATGGCGCCGGAGGCTGTGGCGCCTACCCTCGCTCCCTGTAGCGACGGACATCTATACATCCATCTGCAGCCGGACGGCATTTTGCCAGAAGCAGCTGCGGCCGATCGCCGTCGCATGAAGGCCATCGGCTGAGCCGACGAACACGGGCACGATCCTGAGAACGAGGGTCAGCGAGGGTCTAGCGATGTAAACACGTAGAAGCCATTCCGCTCGGCGGCAAAGTTCGCAACCCTGCGATCGAAGCCGCGAAAGCGAGACCCTCCTAGATCCATGCAGCCGCGATATCGCCAATGTCCACCGAAGAGAAAGGACGGCAGCGCGTCGTCCCCGCGCGTCGCACAGAAGAGTGTTCCGGATGGCGCGTCGGCGAAGACGTTCCAGGAGGCGATAGAGGACAAGTGGTTCAAGGGGTCACCGGCATTTCGCATGAGCCTGTCCATAGCGCTCCCGGGTGACGGTTCGGTGATGGTGGGCGTGGCACCTCGCTCGAAGGCCGCCGACCTTGGCGCGTGAAGTGCCACCCGCGCGGAAGCACGAACGCTGCGTCGGGGGTACAGGGGCGCTCCCCGCCATCTTCGGTATACCCCAATGAGCGCCATCGTAGCAGACGCGGACCTTTCGCCCGCGCTCTGGAACCCGCTTGGGATGCAAAGCGTGCCGGAGGGCGCCGGGTCGCAATTCACGAAACCGTTATAGAGGACCGCTAGTCGGTGACGAACCCTTACCGAAGAGCAGCCATGTCCAGCACTTCAGCCGTCCCCAGAATGAAACCGGCGAGCCATCCTCCCAAACTCAATGATTCCGTAAGCCGGCACACCCTGATGGGCGTCCTGGTATTCGCCGCGGTGGGGCTCGCCTTCGCGGCTGGGAACGTGTGGCACGACGTTTCCATCACCGGCCAGCAAGGGCAGTCGGTCCTCGTTTACCTGCTGCTCGCCGTGGCGCTGGTCGTTGCATTGGCCTTCGAGTTCGTGAACGGCTTTCACGACACCGCTAACGCCGTCGCGACCGTCATCTACACCCATGCGCTGATCCCGAATTACGCGGTCGTGTGGTCGGGGTGCTGGAACTTCCTCGGCGTGCTGACCTCGACCGGCGCGGTGGCGTTCGGCATCGTGTCGTTGCTGCCCGTCGAACTGATCCTCCAGGTCAGCTCGAATGCCGGCTTCGCCATGGTGTTCGCGCTGCTGATCGCCGCCATTGTCTGGAACCTCGGCACCTGGTGGCTCGGCCTGCCCGCGTCGAGTTCGCACACCCTGATCGGCTCCATCATCGGCGTCGGAGTCGCCAACGCGCTGCTCAGCGGCCGCAATGGCACGTCGGGCGTCGACTGGGGTCAGGCCGTCACCATCGGCGAAGCGCTTCTGATCTCGCCGATCGTCGGTTTCGTGTTCTCGGGCCTGCTCCTTCTGGTGATGAAGTTCCTGGTCAGGAAGCCGGAACTCTACGCCGAGCCCAAGCCGGGCCAGGCGCCGCCGATGTGGGTGCGGGCCCTGCTGATCTTCACCTGCACGGGCGTGTCCTTCGCGCATGGCTCGAACGATGGCCAGAAGGGCATGGGGCTCATCATGCTGATCCTGATCGGCACGGTGCCCACCACCTACGCGCTGAACCGCGCCGTGCCGGACAGCTTCCTCCCGCAGTTTGAGCAGAGTTCCGCGGCGGCATCGAAGATCATCGATTCCAAGGCGGCCGGCTACGCCATCACCGGCGACCCGCGGCCCACAGTGATCGGCTTCGTTCGCGACAAGAAGCTTGAGGACGGCGTCTACCCGGCCCTGGCCATGCTGATGCGCGACATCGTCGCCCAGGTGCACGGCTACGGCTCGCTCGCCGCCGTTCCGGCCGACAAGGTCCGCAACACCCGCAACGATATGTACCTGGCCTCGGAAGCCCTGCGCACGCTGCCGAAGGTTCAGGACAGCCAGCTCAGCCCCGAGGACGGAAAGGTGCTGGCCAAATACAGGTCGAGCCTGGACACCTCGACCAAGTTCATCCCGACCTGGGTCAAGATCGTGGTAGCGCTGGCGCTCGGCCTCGGCACCATGATCGGCTGGAAGCGCATCGTCGTCACGGTGGGCGAAAAGATCGGAAAGACGCATCTCAATTACGGCCAGGGCGCCTCGGCCGAACTCGTCGCCATGGCCACCATCCTGGCGGCCGACCAGTACGGCCTGCCGGTGTCCACCACCCACGTGCTGTCCTCGGGCGTCGCCGGCACAATGGCGGCCAATGGCTCGGGCGTGCAGACGGAGACCATCCGCAACATCGTCCTGGCCTGGGTGCCAACGCTGCCCTGCGCTATCTTGCTGTCGGGCACGCTCTACTTCGTATTCAGCCGCGTATTCTAAACCGCGCAACCCTCAAGGCGCTCCGGCGGTCAATCTTTGTCACCGACCCACTTTTTGGGTCTGTTTATGAGCATGAAGTCGTTGATGCCTGTTTCATCAGCCTCGACCCACTCCTTCGCTGCGATAGATAGGCGTTCGACGTGCTTCGGCTTGTATCGCTCGTCTTCTTTGTCCAGGACGAGCCGAGTGACGACGACAAGTAGCCGCCTTGGCTTCCCCTTGGTTCCCGCGGTCGACCAAACCTTAGCGCCACGAGCGAGCGGGTGAGTGAATGTCATTGCAGAGAAACCCTGATAGTTGAGCGTCCAACCGCCTTCCGTCATTCGCTTGTCACAATCAAGTTCACGCTCATTGCTTGGTGTCCTATTGCTCGGTCGAAATAGGCAGCGGCTGCACTGCGCACGTCGCGGGCAGCGCGGCGCTGTCCGCGACAGCAGGCGTTCCTCGGCCGTCACGAAAGGTGCGCCGATCCTCACACTGGCCCATGCATGATCCTGCCCAACATCGGACCGGGCATGGCGAGCGGCGCCATCCTCGCTTTTGGGGTCAGCTTCAACGAGATCGCCATGCTGCAGATCCTCGCGGGCGACCGCTTCGAGACCGTGCCGCTTTACACCCTGAATCTTCTCAAGAGCACCGATCCGGACTTCAACGTCCTGGCCGTCATGACCACCGTGAGCTTCGCGATTACGCTGCTGCTGTCGATCGCTGTCGTCTACTTCAATCGCCCGCGTAGATCGTGTTGGAAAAGTCGCCCGTGTCGCCGAGATAGTGGCCGGTCGCCATGGCCGAGGCATTGGCGGTCGTGAAGGTCGGGAACAGGGCGTGGCTGTTGCGGAAGTCGACCCCGACG
>JAABUK010013353.1_pt1 | contig 10265 bp, 11 predicted proteins | sample 5559141 | NCBI WGS metagenome assembly JAABUK01 (sample SAMN10711869, study PRJNA513367) | rock metagenome | isolation source: Antarctica rocks | place: Antarctica: Victoria Land, Pudding Butte nord | collected 2016-01-03 | reverse complement strand
ATACGTAAAAGTAGAGGGCTATTAGTTTTGATTCAAACACAACACTAAATAAGCTCTTTACTTTTGTTTTTTAAACTATTTTATTACTTTCTTTCAACCCTTGATTGGCATAATTAACCATTAACCATTAACCATTACCTACACCGGTTGAATAAAGATCTGTTTGATTGAAGGAAACTTTTGCTGGATGTTTGAGCGTATTCTTTTTACAGCTTCCGTTATCTCAAGGCTGGTGCAGTTTTCATGAAAAGAGATGCATATAAGTAATAAAATTTCTTCCGGCGCCAGGTACATGGAAGGTGTGCTGATAACTTTATGTACTGTGGGGTCGGCTTCCGTGATGGTTGTAATTCCAGCCAAAGTACCCTTTCCGGCACTTTCACCCATTAGCAGGCTCCTGCTTTCTTTAGCAAGTAATACAGAGACAGCTGTTAGAATGATACCAATAAGGAGAGATGCAGCAGCATCATAAAAAGGATTATTAAGTGAATGCCCCAGGTAAATGCCAAGAAACGCTACTATTAATCCCAACAGGTCGGCAGCATCCTCGAACAGCACAACGAATGTAGCGGGGTCTTTGCTTTTTTTTACTGCAGCCCAGAAAGGCCGTGAACCTCTTTGAATATTAAATTCTTTAAATGCGGTGATAAATGAAACACCGTCGAAGATAAAAGCTATACCTAAAACTATATAGTTCCAAAATGGATCTCTAACAATTACAGGATGTTGCAGGTGTGTAATACCCTCATAAAAAGAAATGCCCCCACCAAGGCCAAATATTAAGATAGAAACTATGAATGCCCAAAAATATAGTTCCTTGCCGTAACCAAAAGGCCTTGCTTCATCTGCAGGCTTTTTACTTTTTTTTATTCCAAATAATAAAAGCACTTCATTACTGGTATCTACCAGCGAATGAATGCCTTCAGAGATCATTGCAGAACTACCCGTTACTGCCGCCGCTATGAACTTAGTAACGGCTATCGCTAAGTTCGCACCCAGCGCCATGTATATTGGTAATTTTGAAGAAGCCATTTTAATGATTAATGATTAATTGTTAATTGTTATGAATTTCAGGGAAACAAATTTAGCTCTTACCTTACCATTAATAAATCAAATTAGTAATTCTATTTAATCATAAAATCTTTCCGTTAACAATTAACAATTAACAATTAACAATAAACCATTAACATGCACAATTCCCAACTTCCGGAAGTATGGTTGCGGGGGCCGAGCCCCAGGTTTCCTGCATTAGTTCAACCTGTTGCTCACGCGCTGCTTCAAGCCAGGGAGGAAGTAATGGAATTAATGGCAGGATTTAATGATGCGCTTCTCTGGCAAACACCTGCAGGACTAGCATCTGTTGGTTTTCATCTGCAACATCTGGCGGGAGTAGCTGACCGGCTTTATACATATGCCAGAGGTGAAGCGCTTAATGCAAACCAGCTGCAGGATCTTACATCTGAAAAAAATGCGCCTTATCCGGGATGCAGGTCAGAAGAGCTGGTTATAAGATTCAATCTGCAAATAGATAAATGCCTAGATCAACTAAAATCTACAAAGGAGCAAACTTTAACAGAATACCGTACAGTGGGTAGGGCAAGCCTCCCATCAACCGTTATAGGATTGCTGGTACATTCGGCAGAACATACAATGCGGCATGTTGGGCAGCTGTTGGTTACCGTTAGGGTGCTACAGGCGGCCAAAGAAAACTTATAAAGTTATTGAATAATTTATACAAAAAAGCCACTAAGAATTTTTAGTGGCTTTTGACGCTTGCCTGCGTCATCAGATTATTTTTATGAACACTCGGTTAATTGTTAATAACCGAAGGTGTCCATGATTGATCTGCAGATTGCATGAATACCTCCTTTTCTTTGGTGAGAAACAAAATTACAAAAAAAATTAAAACGAAGAAATTTTAAGGGAAGAATAACTAGTGTTATGTTAACACTAGAGTGACGCATTCTGCATTCTGCTTTCAGCCATCAGCTATCAGCAGTCAGCAGATCAATGTGTAGCATGTTTCCTCCTGATACCTGATAGCTGACGGCTGATAGCGAATACGTCAATTTACACTTTACTTATTACTAGATAAATTCTTTCCTTACTTCAAAAGCTACAAAATTTTTTTACTATCGGTAACAAATACACGGGTGCTCACGAGGAAAGTACCACCATTATTATCTTTGTACTTCAGGTCCACATAAAATGCACTATAGCCTTTTTGCGGAAAGGGTTCCTTAACAGTAATGGAAGATTTTTGAGCCAGCCCAAGGCTTTTTGACTTCCATTTATCATTACGAAAATCAAGGTCTTCAGAAGCAGCTGACCATAAAATTACGTCAACAAGTTTATTGGCAGTTGTTGAAATGGTAAGTGATACCTTACCTGTGCCTGCAGTTGTTTTCCAATTACAGGCAGGGTAAGCCTGATGATTAATAGTGATTCCAAAAAAAGCGCCTAATCCTTCAAAAGCCTGATTACCATCACCAAGGTTATGGCCGGCATTGGGTACATAGTTAATCAGGTACCTGCCAGGGATGCTATCAATATAATTTTTAACGTTATCTATGACCCAGTATTCATCATTGGTACCCATAAACAGCATCTTTGGCATCGCAAGATCTTTTCGATAGGAGTAAGGATCGATCATAGTATTCAAGGCAGTTCCTGATTCTGTATGAGCCTCCTGCGGAATACCCAGGTCTACATAATCTTTAATTTGTATGCTGTATTTTTTCCAGGTTTTAATCTGGTAATCGAGACTGACAGGCATATTTAAAATATCGATAACCATGGGTGCAATTGCTACTACGCGCTTATCATTGGCACCAGTAAGCCAGGTTGTCCATCCACGTTTTGAAGCTCCTGATACAACAAAGTCTTTAATATTCTTGTGTAAAATTTGATTGGAAAAAGATTGAATGGCATCCATTGCACGAACCGCACTTTTAACCATTGGAAAAAGTAACGGCCATGTATAATCATGGTCTTTTATAAAATTATGAAGTGTGTAAGAGATCAATGCATCCTCTGTAAGATTGCCATATAATGGTTGATTGGGAGTTTGTCTTAAAACTGCTGTAATGGCTTTGTTGGCTGCTGCGATGGTGCTCATGCTTTTATACAAACCATCGCCAGGACCATTCCAGTTTGGCAGGCCGTCTTTTAGCGAACCTCCTGTAATAAATAATAAAGCTTCATTATGCTGAATATCGGGCGGCACTAAAACAGTTAACTGATGCGTCCAGGTATACGTTCGCCAGTGTTGCGAGGTTAACAACAAATCATAAGCTTTTACTGAACCAACATTAAACGAATCTTTAAGCTCCCAATGAAAAACCGTGTCCTTATTATTAAGATAGCTTTTGAGCGCATTGGCAGGAGTAACGGGTTGTGCAATAGTAGTAATATGGAACAGTACTGCAATACAGGAAGTAATTTGTGGCAATCGCTTTTTCATAAATTGTATAAAGTTTATTTTAGAAGGTTGAAATCAACTACACGCCGCAGGTACTTTTTGTCCTGAATTACCCAGGTAACTTCATAGCTGCCCTTATCTTCTTTATTCAGCATGTATATATACATGGTACGTTTGTCAGGAGAAAAATAAACACTGTTTAAAGTTCTTTCTGTTCCGGAAGCATCTTTATAAATGAAGCTGGGATTATAAAGATCAAAATATGCAATAGGTGGTATGGATACTGTATCCTTACCTACCAGTACCGTTACAGATTCAATAATGGTTTTAGGCACTTTTCCGTAATTACCATAGTAAGGCTTACCATCAATTTTTACAAGGAATTTTTCTTCATAATAGCTTAATTTATGTTTCGCCGGATTGAACATACCAGCTTTAACAGTAACAGATACATTATTTCCTTCAAATTTCATGAAGTTATTGCCATAGTCTGTCATAGGAATACTTTTTAAAGGCAACTTTCCAACGCTTTCATCAATGCCTGCCATGGCAAAAGCAGCAATATCACTTCTTAGATCTTTCTCCCGCATTTTGGAAAAATTATCTTTTTTACTACGTCCATCCGGAGTATCATCCTGTGCTATTACGGCAAAACATGTAAGAATAAATATGATACAAAAATAATTACGCATGATCATTTAATAATGGTTAATTGTTAATGGTAAGAGATTAATTAGGAATATTAATGATAGATAGGCATGGTTGCTCCTTGCTGATAGCTGACACTATTCCAGCAAGATAATTTCTTTTTTATAATCGTATTGTAAATCATCATGAAGCAATGGCACCAGGATATTTATTTTTTTTATTTGTCTTTCATATAAATTTTTGAGGGCAGTATTTGTATTATAGGATATGTTATGCTTTTTTACATTTTTACAAAAGTGGATCAGCATTTCAAGTTCGGATTGTTTGGTGCCGGTATGCCTGCTATATTTACTGATGGTTCTCAATATTTTTCTAAGTGATTTTTTTATGAAGTAAGCGTTATTGCTGTTAATTTCATTAAACGAATCGTCCATTTCTGTTTTTGCATTTTCAATAAAAGCCTGTTCGTCGTGCACTTCGAATAGAAGATAACTTAATAGTTCTTTGTTTTCTTTTTTGTATTTGGCCAATCGCAGACAGATTTCTAAAACCTTTGACTCCGGCAGGTTTAAGAGTTCTTCTTTAATAGTTTGTAAAGTGGCCGGTTGCATTGTTACTCGTAATAAGTATGTAAAATGGCGCAGTTAAACCTATAAGGTTTGGCGTTTTAGGTTAAAGAGGTTGCTATTCAAACCTTATAGGTAACAGCTAGGATTCGCCTTCATTCACCTATAAGGTTTAAATTGATTCGGCTTAAAATTCCAGAATCTAAACCTTATAGGTGTAACTGCAGGTTCTTCAAAAATTGTCGAAATCAAAACCCTTCTTTTTCCAGCTTTGCAATGCGCGCATAAATTTCAAGCATCGCAGACTGATCCAACAAATTTTTCTTTTGTTTCGTTCCGATAAGATTGTCGTTATCCCTTTCTTCATTCCAAATCCTGTCCGCATCTTTAATAAAAGCCTGCAAGTATTTTTTATCCTTATCTACTTTATATAACTCAATATAACCACGCATTAACACAGCATTGAACCAATAGTTGCCTGGGAATTTGCCATTATAAAAAGATTGCAAAGAAGCATTTGCAACTCTTTGTGCCTCTGATAAATATTCCTTATTTTTAGTAATGTTATATAAAAGCACCGCACTTTGTAACATGGTACCTGTATTATAAGTATAAGTAGCTCTGCCAATCCTTTCACCGGGAATTTTTATATTATCATAATAAATGCCTTCCGGATTTTGCAATTTGTTTTTTGTCCATTCATAAATCATAACCCCAGTATCAAGATAAGTTTTTTCTTTCTCAACAAGATACAATTGTAAAGCCAGAATTACACCAGGCCCGTTTGAACAGGTGTTTTTAGAAGTATGATCTCCTTCCTTCCAATATAATCCACCACCAGCTGCCGTATCATAACCCGACATCATGAACTTGTATATTTCTCTGGCTACATCTAAATATGTTTTTTTCTTTGTGCGGTTATAAGCGTCTATGCAAGCAAGTCCTATCCATTGGTTATCATCATAAAAACGATCACCACCACCTTCTTTCACAACATAAGAATCATAACCAATAACGGGTGGTTTATTGCTGCGGTATAAATAAACAGCTTCCATCACCGGGTTCATAGTGTTCTTGTCATGTTCCAGGGCATCCATTTCATTAGCCCCTTGAATTAATCCGCATAATGGCCAGAGGTAAGAATGCAATTTTTCATTCTTTCCTGTATCATTTGTTTCACGAAATAAATGATTCCGCTCATCATAGAATACCCGGTAAATATTTTTATAAATTATTCCGGCTCTTTGTTCATTAACGGTTATGGATGTCTGTGCATTTGCCAGTTTAAAAAACAAGGAAATAAAACAAATGAAACAAATAATTCTCTTCATAAAACAATAGTGTAATTTAAATTATAAAAACAAATGTTCCTGCAATGATCAATAATTCGCCGATAGCGGTTTTTAATGATAACGGTTCACCTAAAAATATAACAGATAAAATTATTGTAATAGCCATGCTGGATTTATCTACCGGCGCAACCTGTGACACCCTCCCAAGTTGCAGTGCCTTAAAGTAAAAAATCCATGATAATCCTGTGGCCGTTCCTGATAACATTAAAAATATCTAGTTTTGTTTTGACAAATTTGTAATTCCCGGGCCAGTTTGTTTAAACAAAACAATTCCCTATGCAAGCAATAATATAATAACAGAACGGATTGCCGTGGCAAGATCATTGTCCATATTTTTGATACCTATCTTTGCAAAGATAGCTGTCAATGCTGCAAAGAGCGCAGATAATAATGCATAAATCCACCACATAAATAATTGTTAGTTGTTAATGGTTAATTGTTAATTATAAGTTGCCATTAGTTCTTAATTGCTTTTGTTGTTAGATGTTATTTTTTAAACTTGTATTTTAGTATTTAATATTTTGCTAATTACATTATATAAAACTTAAGATTCTCCATTATTAACCATTTCCCGTTAACAATTCACAATTAACAATTAACAATTAATTCAGCTTTCCCGCTTTCCATGAAACAGCATTTCTACTGCATCATCAAATGACCCGGCCCTTACCATTGCGCCGGAGTTAACAAAATAAATTTCATCGGCATTTTTGATGGTATTCAGCCGATGAGCAATGATGACCCTGGTAGATTCCTTTGGCAAGTTCTGTAAAATATCTTCCAGCAACTGTTCCGTAACAGTATCTATATTAGCAGTGGCTTCGTCTAATATCAGTACTTGCGGATTGCGAAGTATTGCACGAATAAATGCAATAATTTGTTTCTGTCCGAGGCTTATTGAATCACCTCCGGATATTACTTCCGTATCAAGTCCTTTTTCAAATACAGATAAAATGCTTTCAAGATTGGCATTTCGAATAACCTGTACCAACTGTTCATCAGAGTAATCTATGTATAATTCATTTCCATACAAAATATTTTCTTTTACAGTTCCCGAGAACAGGAAAGGCTCCTGCAGGATAAAACCAATCTTCCTGCTTCTATCCCCGGAGTTGTATGACCTTATATCCCTGCCATTCAGCAATACTATTCCCTTTGAAGGATCATATAATCTTGCCATTAAATAAGAGGTAGTGGTTTTGCCGCCGCCAGTCGGGCCAATCAACGCATAGGTTTTACCCGCCTCCATCTTAAAAATCATATTATGCAACACTTCTTTACCATCAGGGTAAGAAAAGTATACATTACTAAACTCAATTAATGCTGATCCAGCACCAGGAGCTAAAGCATCCCTGAGAAGTAAATCAGATTCGAGCGTTAGTATTTGCGAAATTCGATCCCAGCCTGCCATTGCCGTCTGGAAGCTTGTCCATAATGCCGCAAGTTGCCGCAGGGGATTATAGAAATTATTTGCGTAAGAAAGAAAACTAACCAGTAAGCCTATAGTGAATTCTCTTTCACCAATCAGGTAGATACCATAAGCCAATACAATCAATTGAGCAATGCTGGAAAAAAGGCCGTATACAGGTGCAAATGTATTGTTAGCCAGTCCTGCACTTATAGAGGTTGAATAATTATGCTGGTTTGCTTCATTAAAACGCTTTCTAAAATAATCACGACGGTTGAATGCAATAATGACCCTGAAATTATTCAGGCTTTCCTGTATCTCCGCACTCATGCCACCAACGCTTTTTAAGTTTAAAGCATTTTTTCGTTTAACCATTGGTGATATGATGCGGGTAAAAATAAATATCAGTAAAGCAGGAAGCAATGCGGCAGCTCCCAGATGCCAGTTAATAGCTAATAAAAATATCCCTGCACCAGTCATAGTCACAATACTTCCTATAAATTGCATTAACGATTGGGAGAAGAACTGATTTAATTTATCAGTGTCATTATTAACTCTTGAAATAAGATCTCCTGCTTTATTTTGATTGAAAAATGCCAGAGGTAGTTCGAGTAGCTTTTGGAAGATTGTATTGCGTAATGTGTACAACATGCGTTGCCCTACACCGCCCATCAGTTTTGTTTGCAGGTAGCTGGTCAACAATGCCACGAGGTACATTATAAATAATATGCCTGAGAACAGCAATACGCCATTAAAGTCTTTAGTAACAATATATTTATCAATTGCATACCCGATCATGAAAGGCCCTAAAAGACTAAGTAATGAATTGATAAAAATAGCCGTACAGGCAAGTGTATAATTTCTCCGCTCATCTGGAATGAGTGCTAGCAATTTTTTTAATGCCGGATAGGTTTTGTGTTTTTGTTCCTTACCGGCAGGCACATTAAGATTGTAATTCATAATTATTTGTGCTCTGTTGAGAATCATAAATCTGGACGTATTCCGTACTGGTCGCCATCAGTTGCTGGTGAGTGCCTCTTGCAATAATTTCACCCTCCATCAGAAGGATGATCTGGTCGTAATGTTCTACTGATTCAATCTTTTGCGTTACCGATACCAGCGTTAAACCCGGGTAATGCTCTTGAATGTTCTGCAATATTTTTTTTTCTGTGTTGTTATCTACCCTTGCAGTGAAATCATCGAGTAATAATAATTTAGGATTAACAGCCAAAGCCCGGGCAAGCATGATTCTTTGCTTCTGACCACCCGAAAGGCTTGATCCACGCTCGGAAACCACTGTGCTAAGCTTTTCCGGAAGTGAGTCTATAAAATCTTTTAATTCAGAAGTAACGATGGCCTTTTCGAGCGATTCATCAGTGACAATATCACTGAAAGCAATATTTTCACGAATGCTCATATTAAAAATAATACTGTCCTGGAATACAAAGCCTACCTGCTGATGAAAAGATTCTTTATTGAATTGGCCGATGCCCTTACCATCAAATGTAACTATTCCTGCGTTAGGTATTATTAAGCCAGTTAGCAGGTATAACAATTGAGTTTTTCCTGCAGCAGTCGGACCTATTATAGCGATCCTTGATCCTGCATTTACGGAAAATGAAATATCTTTTAAAACAGGTTTCTGACCGTATGTTACTGAAATGTTTTCACACCTAATATTACCTTGTAAAGTTTCTGTAATCGTTCCTGCGTCAGTGTTTTCAGGTGCCTCCAGTACTATATTAATTCTTTGAAAAGAAGCATTTGCCTGCACAATTATATTACTCATAAAACCGATTACAATAATCGGGAATATTAACAAAGAAAGGTAGCTGTTAAAGGCTGCGAAGCCACCCAACGAAATACTTCCTTGAATAACAAAGTGACCGCCGAGTGCAAGAATGGCAAGTGTAGCAAGGTTTGCTACAAAGATAATAATGGGAATAAGTCCGGCAAACAATCTTACAATTGACAATCCTAAATCCCTTGCATTAGTATTAGCTGCAAGAAATTTATCATACTCCAGCTGTTGTGAATTGATCACCCGTATCAGGGCTGAGCCTAGAATACTTTCGTTAATAACCTTATTAAGCCAGTCTATTATTTCGCGGCTTTTCTTAAACAGCGCCCTTACTTTTCTAAGCACCAGGTAAAAAGTAATACCTATTACCGGGATAATAGTTAGTACTACAAGAGCAAGTTTCCAATCGATCGCAAGTAATAAAATACTTGCACCGATAATTATGAAGACAGAGGAAATAATAGAAACGATCGCCTGTGAAATAAATAATTTAATGGAATCAATATCGGAAGTAAGATTCGTTAAAAGCCGCGATGGATTTGCTTTTTCGATATATGCATAACTCTGACGAGAAATCTTTTCAGATAGTCTTGTTCTCAAATCCCTTGCCACACGCTCTGAAGCAAAAGTCTGAACAATACCCTGCAGATATGTAATAAGAAATATAAATAGCGCTGCCAGCGAAAACTTTGTTACTATTGATCTCATAGCAAAATTACCTGCTGAAAAAGCATCAATACCATGAGCCATGATCATTGGTAATAACAGGTTTACGCCATTGCTGAATAACGCAAATAAAAGCAGCAGCATGATCATTCCCCGGTATGGTTTGAGCAGGCTTAAAATTCCGGGCTGTTTGTTTGCTTGATTTCTGGTCATTAAGGTTAATCAATATTCTGTTTACGAATATCACTAAAATACTAATACTGAAGTTGCTGATTACAATTTTTATAACTACAGAGTCCTTCATGAATTTGCAAATTCAAACATCAGGTTAAGATAACTGATTAAGTCGCACTGCACATTAGTTTTTTTTGAACCACGGAGACACGAAGGCACGAAGAGGCAC
>JAABUK010013351.1_pt1 | contig 10266 bp, 12 predicted proteins | sample 5559141 | NCBI WGS metagenome assembly JAABUK01 (sample SAMN10711869, study PRJNA513367) | rock metagenome | isolation source: Antarctica rocks | place: Antarctica: Victoria Land, Pudding Butte nord | collected 2016-01-03 | reverse complement strand
AGCAAATTGCTACAGCCTTCATCACTGCACTATCATTATACTTCATCATCTCACAATCCCTCACACTATTCTAAATATTAATAATAAGTCTGGAAGTATCAGTACTCCGCTTGTAACTTTTCAAATTATAAATGCCTCAACATTTTAACCTGAACGGCTCTTACTGATTCCAATACTATACAAAAATAGCAAGGAGTATTTACAGTATCCTCATCAAAATATGATGAGGATTGTTTGTCTGATGCCGCTTGTTTAACTTCGTTTTTGTCGTGGTTGAAAATGAAATTGAAGTTGTAAATGCATGGTGCAAAAGTCAGAAACAACCTTATGTATTTGAAGAAGTCTGGCCTACAGATATAGTATTTCATTAATTAAAATCAGTAAAACAGCCCGCTAATATTAGAGCTTTATTGATGATATTTTCAGAAAGCCGCATACTAATTTTCTTTTCATCCAATGCTTATTGGCAAGCAGATTTATTTATATGAAAGCACAGAAGATTTATTTGAAATGTTAATGCTAAACTTATTTTTTGGGGTGCTGATTAACGGTAGTTTTTCAATAAAAAAATACTAATAAAAGCTGCTAACAATGTTTCAAAACGAGTGATAAATGAGTTAATTATAAAACTTATTTCGGATTTGTTTAAAGGATAATTAAGCAGATTGTAAAGAAGAAGTTAATTGCCAATTGAGCATTTCTGTGTGATATAACCAAATGTATTTAGGGTACAAACGAAGTCTTTTTTGAAAATTTTTTTGACTTTTCTTCTTTAGAATTTATTAAGAAAGGCCAGGCGTTTTGTTATTTTAAATTACAGTTTTCTTAAAAAAAAAGCCATTCCAATTAGGAAAAATTATGAGTGTTTTTAATAAAGAATTTGAAGGTAAAACACCAGACAAAATTACAGTTGTTGTTCTTGATTCTACGTAAAAATTTAAGGATAAAGCGTCTTGTTCATAGCATATGAAAAATTTTAAAAATCAGTAGATAAAAAATATCAAAACAATAAAAATGTTATTTAGCAGAAAGCTGCTAAGTTTAATTATTTAGCTATAATTGAAAAAGCTGTTTTAAAATCTTTAAAGAAAACAAAATCTCCTATCCATAATTAAGAGAAGATTAAAAGACACTTCGAAGGCAGGGATATTGCCTCTTATCCGCAATCGGCCAGATGTACGGTTGTTAAACAACCGGATCTGGCCGCATCCCCTCCGAAGTCGGGGCGGTTGGCGAAAGAAGATAAAAAGTATGATTTTTAAATGTGAAAATGATAAGTGATGAAACAAAAAAATTTAAACAGAACCCGCATTGTCGGGTTAAGACTCACTACTAAGGAGTACGAGCAACTGGAGAAAAGATGCAGGAACAGCATGACTAATAAAGTGAGTGAATACGTTCGAAGAATATTGTTTGATAAGCCAGTGACAGTGTATCAGCGAAACAAATCACTTGATGACTTTATGGCAGAAATAATTGTGCTGCGTACACAATTAAACAGCATAGGAAACAACTTCAATCTGGTAGTAAAGAAGCTGCATACACTGCAACAAATTTCGGAGTTTAGAGTATGGATTATAACCTATGAACTGGAGAAACAAACGCTTATAAATAAGGTTGATGAAATAAAAAACCGTATCAATAAAATTGCAGAAGAATGGTTGCAGTAATTCACTCTGGCAGCAGCCTTCGCAGTGCTTTAAATTACAATGAAAAAAAAGTACAACAACAGTCGGCTACCTGCCTGGCTACCGTCAATTATCCTATAGATGCAGATCGTCTTACTTTCAACCAGAAGCTAAACCGGCTACAGTACCAGGCAGATTTAAATACGCGGACGAAAGTAAACTGTGTTCATATTTCGCTGAACTTTGATCCTTCAGAGAAGCTTCCAGAGGAACAGTTAAAGGAAATTGCAGACGTTTATTTGCAGAAAATATGCTTTGCAGATCAGCCGTATCTTTTGTATCAGCATAACGATGCGGGACATCCTCATGTACATATTGTCACTACTAATATTAAGGCTGACGGAAAGCGGATTGAGTTGCATAATATTGGTAAAAACCAATCCGAGAAAGCCCGCAAGGAAATCGAAATTCAGTACGAGTTGGTCAAGGCTGAAGACAGCAAACAAAGGCAGGCTAAGAACTTGAAACAAGTAAATATTGAAAGGGTACAATATGGACGGTCAGAAACAAAAAAAGCAATTGGTGTTGTTTTGAATACCGTGTTTAGTAATTACAAATTTTCCTCTTTGCCGGAGCTGAATGCAGTATTACAGCAATATAATGTTTTAGCAGACAGAGGCAGTGAAGACTCAAGGATATTTCAAAACAAAGGCCTGGTATATAGGGTTGTGGATAAAAGTGGTAATAAGATAGGTGTACCTGTTAAAGCAAGTGACTTTTATAACAAACCAACTCTGTCATTTCTGGAAACAAAGTTTTTGGAAAATGAAACAGCAAAACAACCATTCAGATCAAGGGTAAAAAACACAATTGATTTAGCATTTATCAGGCAAAAAGAGTTACAGCTGGCTGGCTTAACCAAAGTTTTGGAAAGGGAAGGTATTGACACGGTTTTAAGACAAAATTCAGAAGGATTAGTATATGGTATTACTTATGTAGATCATAAGACGCAGTGTGTTTTTAATGGCAGTGACCTTGGTAAACAATACAGTGCAAAAGCAATTCAGGAAAGGTGCAGCATAAGCGCATCTGCGGATCAAAAATTGGCACAGCAAATTTCTGAAAAACCACAACCATTTTCAGTACTAACAACAGGGATAGCTGATGCGCAAAGTACTCCTGCACCAACTTTAAATAATACCGGTAAGGCAGGTCTATTAGAAATTTTGTTACAAGCAGAACATACATCAGGATTTATACCTTACGCGTTAACAGAAAAAGGCAGAAAGAAGAAAAAGAAAAGTAAATCACAACGTCTTTAAAGTAACATGAATATATGCAAGACTAAATTTAACTCTCAGAGAGTTGGATAAGTTGATTAACATATTGAGATCCTTTAATTACACCGGTGAAAAGAAAAATAATTGACTTGATATAGAAGCTGACATATGATCTGTGAATTTTAAATAGAAGTAGAAATTGGGATAATTAAAAATTAATTAATTGAAAGGATTTTTAAAAATGTAGCTAAAGGGAGATTTACTTAGTGCAGGTCAATTATCAGGATTTTAAAAAAACGGTCGTTTTAGTATAATACATTTTAACCTACCAGATTTGCAACGAACCTTCATGTAAGCAATCAGTACGTATGGTGGTATGAGAGGCGCACTTTATAGCTTACAAGCGGTGAGGCCTTCTACTCGATTAGCAGCATTTACGCACCTCTGAAAGCAAATCTACTATCAAATTCAAAAGGTTCTACATCAGCAATTGTAACCTCTCTAATCATAGAATGAAAAGGATTGATCAAATAGTTAAAATCTCCAGGTACAACTGCAGAAGGCACACGCAAAACCAGATGTTTTAACTCTGTGGCAAACTCGTCCCCAATTTTTTGCGTATTATCTGAGTGCGGATTTGAACGCCAATCAGCAGGCATATCAGCTTCAGTCAATTCAAGAATATCTGCAGTATCTGGGATTTCAATAGTTATTAAGAAATAATCTTTAGGTACGATGCCAAGAGGAATATGCATTGAAATTTCAGCAAACGTTAATGCACGTGACTGACTTGTATAGAGCAATGCTGTGCCATTACTATTCCATCGTCCACCATGAATTTCTGCACCTTTTCCGGAAAGGTCTCTGTAGTACTTTCCTTTACTTAATCTATAGACAATCATGCTAATATACCGTGTTCTATTCTTCCTAACTCATCCCGCACCATGCTGATGCCGAACTTTGTGTCAAGTAAATCTTTTGGTGTTCTACCACCTAATGAAATTGATTTGGAATTTAGCCAGATATTAAAATTGTCTTTATCTCCAAATACCTCTACTCCATATTTATAAAACATGCTTAATTCAACAATTCTCTCGGATTGAATTGGTTGAAAAGATTTTTTTTCCTTTTGGTTTCGTTGGATAGTGCGTTCAGATAGTTGGAGATAGTTTGCCCATTCTGATAAAGAAAAAGGAGTATCATCAGCAATTTTATTAAAGTCTTTATAAGAAATGCCATTCCTTACAATTTCAATAATTGTAAGAACATTTTTATCATCAGCTGTTTTATATGAAAAAACAATGTCTGGCTGAAGTTTAGTTGCCCCAGCCCTTTCCCTTACATCTTTTACAACAATACGTTTATGGTCAGCGTTCTTTGGAGCACTCTCGGACGTAGTCTTGACCTCGGTTCTAATGTTAGCTTCTCTATTCATAATTCAAATTTAAACAAATTTACGTAAATTGTCGTAATAAAAATGCCAAATGTCGGAAAAGCTTACACTTGTTTTAAGAGCGACTGGTGATACTTTAAAAATAGCAAAGGGGATAACCAATAATTTTTTCTAACTCTTTCATACAGCCTTTTAGCGTTTTAATTTAATTCAAGGATTAATTTGATACAAATTCTTTCAAAAGTTAAATGATAAATATCTTTAGTGTTTACTATTTAAGTGAAGAAACATATATAAGATACAACACCTTGTAGCGAGGCAACTAATGAATACTGATACATTTTACAACTATACTATTACATGTCAGCCAATTCTTTCATGTTCTACCGGCGCAGATAAAGCAATTGTATATGAATCACTTATTGGACGTTTGACATAATCATTCATTGCATCACAAAGCTGTTTATACATTCCATCTGGACTATCCTTACTTACTGCGTCATACATCTGTTGATCAATTTTTGCTATTGCTTTTAGTGGATGGAGTTCACACCAAACGCCGTCATGGTCTTTATGATGACCAGTATCAATTACATGTAATCCGTAAAGGAGTGCATAATCGCCTACCCTAATAGTTTTTCCGAAAGTATCGGTGATTACGAAGCCATCTGGACCGGGCGTAGCATTTCCTATATCGGTGTTGGAAGTTGCTTCTCCCGCCATTAGAACCAGAGGAAAAAAGTGACTTGCCACCGAAAATAGATGCAAAAAGAATCAATAAGAGAATTAGTGCTGCTAGCACATAGTAAAAAGGGCCAAGTGCTGCTCCTACTGCAGCTAAGGCAATAATTGCTGCAAGAATTACAATCATAGTAATCATATATGCAATTAACCCTTGAATCCATTCATAATTAGTCTTGCCTTGAATTTCACAGTGAAAAAGTGGAAGCTTGTTTTCTCCAAATCTTGGCTCCTCATTATTTACTTCGGGGCGAAAGTTCCAACCGCGTGATGATACTGACGGCGACGAATCACTGTATAATAATGTCTTTGCCTGCCATATGGCCTGATATTCTGCTTCGTTCGTTTTAGGGTTGCTTAGCGGAGCAAGAATAGTATTTAGGGACTGGTCAGAATCATCGTTGTGTACAATAGACTCCACCCGTACAATTGCACACCTTTCACCATCCAAACAGGCTAGTTTATACTTGAATAGATATTGAAGGGCAAGTTCAAGAAATGTAATTGCCGCTATAAGTGCTGCAATAGTGACAGAACACATTATAATTAGAGTTGCTGGAGAGAGTGCAGCAGCAGCAATACCACCCCAATAGCCTATGATTAAACCAGAAATATAACCTCCTATGTACAGTAAAGATAGCCCAGCAGGTATACCTACAATAAAGGCAGGGATTTTGGGATAGTCTTCCCAAACATCTCCGATCGGAGCACAGGTAACATCAGGTACAGACATATTAAATTTTTTTTGGATCTACATAAATAGTAACACCTCCAATAAGCTTTTGGCCATCGAAAGCATGAATGTTTACAACGACGGCTTTTTCGCCTTTAGCAGGTGGTTCACCTTCGAACTTTATGAAAGCCTTCTCACCTGAATTAAGTTCAATAGATGACGTTGACGGTATACTATTAAGTGTTTTGTTCAATCCACCATTGATGCTAATGCGAGCATTAAGAGATGCAGGAACAACAAATTGTTCACGATTATTTCGGCTGCGAAGTTCCCGCAAATAGGCAAGGCTCTGTCGTTGTTGTAGTGTTCGGGCACGCATGGGCTCATTAGGAAGTAAATAACTATCACACTCCAAGCGCAGTAAACGAACACCAGGAGCAGAATTGCGCAATAAGAAAGTAGAAGTGCGTGTCGGGCTTGCGGGCTTAGCCACTTCAGTGTTATGTTGACCGATATTGTTCAAAGGGTTACCATCATCGGGATGAGTTAGATATACACGAAGGCAATTGTGCCCACCACCAATAGGTGTATTCCACAAGAATACTGCGTTAGTATGGCCAAATGAAGGAATATCAATATTCACACTCCCTAAACTTTCAGTTACTATACCCCCCATACCAAATTCAAGCACATCCAGTGCAACTTTTGTATTAATAGCTGCAAACAAAGATCCATTATGTACTCGCACCACTACCGTATATTTCTCTCCCGGCTTTAAATTCATACGATCAGCTGTTGTTCCAGCACTATCAAGCAAAGTGAAGTCTGGATTGTCCCATGTATAAGCTATGTTACGCAGTTGCAACCATTCTTGGGAATACACATAAGGGTCAGGACGCGGCCTCATATCGTCCGAAGGCTTAATGCAACAATCACCACTCTTCTTATTACTATTAAACTTCCCAAGTAATAGGAGCTTTACAAATACTATCAAACCGTTCCATATCGCTTTAAAAATTGCTTTAAGGAACATAATCATATACTTAATTAAGTCACCAATTTTTGGTTTCATCGTATTTCCAATTAACTTTAATGTATAAGTATAAAAATTTAATTAGTATTATAAAAGTCTATAATGTTTTTTGAATTTGCAAGTATATTGTTAACTATATTTATGGTAGACAAAGAAATATTTTTTGTTCCGAACGGTAAGAAGGAAAACAGCCTACAACTTGCTGCTTAAGCTGCCCTTAATTAACAACAGCAATAAAAATAAAGCGACATCAGATAAAGTTCTTGCCTTTCGGTTATGTTGTGACATTGACTGTAATTTTATTATACTCCCAAATACTAATATTATGCGTTCTGTTTTAATATTATTTTTTTCTTTGAGTTCTACTTACTCTATTATAGGACAAGTATGCAATGATCCAATATGCCACTTTGTTTTGGATAGCGGAAAGAAAGAAATCTGGCATATAAATCAACCTCCAGTTAATCAAAAATCAACTCAAATAACTTAATAAAATTTAAATATCTTGACGAAATAGTAATAGATGCAGGAGGTTGTGTTAATACGTATGGCTTTGGAAAAACTTCAAAAAGATATATTAATCCAAGCGGTCCTAATAGTGACAGGCTATACTCTGGATTAATAAGAATTCCTGGCATAACTGCTGACTTAGATAAAATCGTAAATTATACGGGTAAACAGAATATTCTTTTAGACCCACCTCATATAGAAAATGATTCAAATTTGTTTTTAACACTTGGTTATGTTGATGATGAAAATAATTATGGAGACAATGATTATAAAAATCCAGATGATGGAACAGAAGATCTATGTAAAGGTATTGGAAATGCATGGATAAGAATAACTATTATTCATCATACTAAAGCAGATGTTCCCGGGGTACCACATCCGAAAGCACCATTAGATGTATGGTGGGATGAAATTGATAACAATTATTTACCTTCTAATCCTGTATTTGGCTCTGAGTACCTTAACAATATTCATCCAGATGCAATTACTTTATGTAACAGGTTTCCTAATAGTGGTGATAATACAAGCTTCGGAAATCCACCATGTACCAGTCAAAGACCAACAGTTGACGAACCAACTGGTTATGCTTCGGCTGTTTGTCAAAGAGACCATCCAGAAGGAACAGTTCACGGTCATGTTAACTGGTTTAATGTTTCTTATTCTGAAAATATTTACTTTGAAGATTGGCAAAACAGCTTCTTTTCAGATGACGATATAGATTTGTTTACATTAACACGAAATAAAGATGGCGTTTTAAATACAAATCATGGAGATCCTAAATTGGTTGGATTAGAATTCAAATATGGTGAGACTATAAAGAATTTTAATACACCTTGGTGGAATACTTTTAAATCAAATCTTAATGATGAAGGGAATGGATGGACAAAAATCAGACAAGCAATTGATGGAAAGCCAACTTATTTTAGTGGACTTTTTGGTATCGATAATCAACATGATGCTTACACTGAAATTCATCCCGTTCTTTTTTTTACAGTAAAATTTAATGAGAATATTAAATTTGAGAAGTGGGCATTTTTTGCAAGAAATTGAGGTAACGAAGGGTTTTGTTCCCAAGATCTTCATGGTTTAGCAACATCTTCTTATAACTTTTTTTTACCAAATGCATATAGTATGGATTTATCAAATACAATTATTAAATGCAATGATCAATCTTTGTCCTTTACTTATAAAATATTTAATGATGGCGTTGTCATTAACCTACCAATGCCTAATAAATACTCACTGTGGCATGGAGAAATATCAATCTTTAAGAAATCAAGTATAATGAATGAAAAAATAACAATAGAAACTCCATTAATAACCCAGACTTTTGAAAGAGAAGAGGAAGGTTACACACCTTTTGCGAAAAGATTAACTAAGAAAGAATTAAAAAGATGGAGAAGAAAATATAATAGAGAAACACTTGTAATTAAAAATCAACAAACGGAATCCTTTAATAAGCAAGTGACTTCAAATTACTTGATAATACCAAAACTTGACACAACTATTCAACACAAAAGAAGAGTTTTAGATATTACTGAACAAAGAGAAATTCCTGCTGAATCTAAACAATTAAGAAAGCCAGATTCTTTAGGAACAACAATGAAAGATGCTCTTTATCTAACATTGAACAAATCAATAAAGAAGAAATCCCGAAAGGCAACTATTTTTTAGATAAAACTGAATATAAAGAACACGATCAGTCTCAGTAAATGCTAAAAAAACCTCTAAATACTTTTAAAATGTTTAGTCAGGATCTTCAAACTGCTCTAGACATTATGAGTACTTATGTTAATCTATGCAATTTCATAAAGTTAACATCGTGTAGAAGTCATTTCGGCTACCATTAATCCATGGACATAATTAAAGGTTCAATAAGTCATAACTTTCTGAACTATTCCCTTTCATTAATCTTTTCTTGAAAAAAGCAGGAAAACAGGGGTTCAAGAAGTAGGACTAAAAACAAAATGTGCTTCGCCTTTATGATACTAACTTATTGAACTACTATGAATAAAGTCTTTGACTATGCCCGGCAATTGTTAATATTATAACTCCCACTTTTACCCGTTTTCATATTGGTTCTTAATAGTAATTTACCTACTTATATATCCGTTGTGTATCTTACTGCTTTATCAGCAACAATAGTTGGAAATACAGGATAAAAATTACCTGTTATTATTAACCATAATTTTAAGCATCATGGCAAAAGCCGCCAAAAAAGCCGTAAATGAAACTACAATCCAATCACCTAAAAAATCAGCAGCGAAAACTGCAACGAAAGCGCCCAAAAAAGCACCAGTTAAAGCAAAAGCTGGCTTAATGGCACTGGTTACAGTAAGCCCTGAACTGGCTAAAGTAATTGGAAATGAGCCTTCCTCAAGGCCGGAAATAGTTAAGAAAATGTGGGATTATATTAAGCAAAATAACCTTCAGGATAAAAATAACAGGAGAATGATTAACGCGGATGACAATTTGAAAAAAGTTTTTGATGGTAAAGAGCAAATTTCAATGTTTGAATTGGCTAAAGTCATAAGCAACCACGTAAAATAACGCCTGTTCTGTTGCATTTGTTATGTAAACTCAAATAGGGGAACTTTCTCTTTTGCTTTTAAATAGGTTTGTCAAAAACCTAATGTTAATTATAATTTCGTATTACAATGAAGTAAACAAAACGAAGGTTTTATTTACTAATATTGCGGGGGGTACATAGTCTTCAGGATGAGCGACGGCCGCGAAAGTATGCCACAAAAGAAACTATCGCACCTCCAAAACACATACCTATGCCTATAAGGTGCACAAGATCTACCCCTCGAATGTTCGCCAGAGCGGAGCGACTTAACATGGATAAAAGGCCCATAGCCCTAAAGGCGGTAAGCACGAAGAAAATGCGAAGAAACTTGGGTTGATTATTCATTGAGTGTCCTTTTAATTGTTTATCTGATTCGAGATTTTATCATTGAATAAAAATAATTTCTTCCAAGGTCAGACTGTGAAGATGCCACTTTTAT
>JAABUK010013350.1_pt1 | contig 10266 bp, 13 predicted proteins | sample 5559141 | NCBI WGS metagenome assembly JAABUK01 (sample SAMN10711869, study PRJNA513367) | rock metagenome | isolation source: Antarctica rocks | place: Antarctica: Victoria Land, Pudding Butte nord | collected 2016-01-03 | reverse complement strand
AGTGTCCGACATCCTCACAGGATGCTGAAACCTTGGTTGTTTCGTAAGGGTTGCTGTACATGCGTAATGGGCCGCCAGGTTTGGCTGACAGCACCCGCACTGCAGAGAAGAACTGCATGGCAACTTTGTCCATCCATGCTTTGCCAGTGACCCAGGATCCCAGGGGCAGGTGGGCGCAGTGACCCCCGTGGGCTGTCAGGACAAAGACTGTGTATGGGTTGTTGCTGCACTCCTCATAGGGTCTTGGAGGGCCTGTCTCCCTGCACCCATGTGATACAGTAAGCATGCTGTGTACACAGGAGTCACTGGTATAAGTGTATGGTTGCAGCATATCATGCTTCACCCCAGCAATTACCCCCGCAACAGTAGGCTGTTTGGCAAAGTGATGCAATGGTCTGAAAGCAGATAAGACTGGTTCAGAAAACAAAACGGTCACGGCCTTCATGCGCATGAAACAATTCATACACCAGCCCAACAGTGACACCACATGTTATTGAAATTATTTGGAGTACGAAAGAACATGATTGTCATGTCTTCAGCTGACGCATGACAACAACATTCACATGTAGTTGTATTGCACTCAATTTAAGCTGGAAACAGCATTAGGGTTTGTACCCTAAGAATGGATCATCCTCTGCAGACAGGAACAGGGTGGGGGTCCTGATCTTGGGGATCCACTTGAGCCCATTGATGTCATCATAGTAGGCCTGGATGTTGGGGTACCCCCAAGCCTGACAAATGCAGTAAGCTGTCTCAGCTAATGATGTCACTGTCATGCATTTTGGAGACATGGCAGCAAGCAATCAGATAACACATTGCAGCATCAGCTAATGGTGTCACTGTCATATATTTGAAGACATGGCAGCAAGCAATCAGACGACACATGGCAGCATCAGTAATGGTGTCACTGTCATATATTTGAAGACGTGGCAGCAAGCAATCAGATGGCACAATGCAGCGGCCTGTGAATCAGCCTGAATCCTAAACTTGACACCTACCTAACTGCGTCCAAATGCCTGCCGCACATACGCAAAACTAACCTCCCACAGTGACAGTACTCTATGTGCCATCTTGCTTGCATGTGCTATAGGAACACAAAAACAAGTGCAGTTGCATTCAGTGCAATGAAGAAGATGTCCTGAGCGTTGCCCAGAATACAATCACATCACGCTGAAGCAGCTGTCATGCAGGATATATACTACATGCCCAGGCAAACAGCATTCTATGCAGAGTGACCCATGCATGGGTTTGCAACTGCATGTGCTGCTTGCCTCTGTGCACACTCTTTCAGCACGTATGCGATGACAACGTAGCGACTGCTATACACAGCAGGTGAGCATCTGCAACAAGTGCTCACATGTTTTGCATTGCATTTGGATCATTCTGACACGGTCCAGCAGATGAGCCTCCCAATGTCTGTGTATCCGTGCATGCATGCATGTGAGTGTGTGGTTTACCGGGCAGATGATGGCAGCTTCTGCATCTGAGGTCAAACTCCCAATGTCTGTGAGTATGTGCATGCATGCATGTGAGTGTGTGTGTCTGTACCGGGCAGATGATGGCAGCCTCTGCATCTGAGGTCAAACTCGCTGCTCGAACCTTTGTCACATCGATGTTGGGATCCTTGGCAAACTGATGCCTGTACTTCTTGACATACCCAGACCACCTATGCGCACACCAAATCAATAAGGTAGTGAGTAGATCGGCAGGAGGTCGTGTGGGTTAGATGAGCAGGAGGTCGTGTGAGCTAGATGAACAGGAGGTTGTGTGGGAGGGTGGAAGTCAGATAAGCATGCATGCCTGTACTTCTTCATGTACCCAGACCACCTATGTGCATACCAAGTCAGTAAGGTAGTGAGTAGATGGGCAGGAGGTTGTGCGGGTGGGTGGAAGTCAAGTGGGCATACAACTCTTGACAAACTTCACACAAACCTTTGCAGTTAAAATACTTCAGATTTTGACTGCAAAGGTCAAGTGAGCATGCATGCTGACGGAGGGCATAGATCTTGATAAGTAAGTTACAGGCGTTCCAGCTAATCGTTCCTGCCAGGTACCTACTAGGTGTGCCTAAACCCTAGTCCTGTGAGCCAACATGCACTAACATGAGACATCTTGATGTCAACAGCTCAGTATAGCTGAAGCTTCTGACAGCACTTCTACAGCTTGCCACAGCAGGCTACAACAAGCTACGTTGTTGTAACATTCAGTAGCAACAGAGTACAGCAGCTTGTCAACGCTGCTTTGAGTGAGGGGCAGCATTGGAGGCTGACACAATGGGTTGTCTGCTTACCAGGTGCAGTTGATGAAGTGGAAATTGAGAAGGCGCAGGATTGCAGGCCTTGAAATCTTCTCAATCTCGAAGTTGTAGTCATAACCGCTGCCTATCAGGACTGCACCTTGCACCTTACCATCTGCAAGAATGCTTGGTTTCAGAGACGAATTCTTGTTTGGCAAAACACTGTTGTAACACTTGGAGAGCTCAGCTCCTGGGCTGGGATCGTGACACAGGGCCGCCCAATCAGCAAGCAACAGCGCAGACAGCATGCCATCTTGGTGACCGTGCAGCAAGCGCTCTGCATTTTGAAGCAGCAAACAGTCTTGCTGATTGAAAGCAATCAGAAGTCAGCGTAGATGCATGGGATGAAAGCATGGGGATAATTAAGATGACTCATGACAAGCTATATCCTGGACACGCAGTTTGTCCAGGACACCATGCAGTACTTCAGATGCAGCGCAGCATGTGTGATTGTCATTGCTGATGCTGTGGGCAGCGTGGGTGATCCTGACGAGTACAAGTTAAGACACAACGGAAAGATATACAATCAGAGCAGGAAGAGGAGTGACAGAGGCACACCTTCAGGCCAGACGCCAGAGTCTGCCTCACCAACATACTTAGTCATGGTGTAGGCTCCAATTGAGAACCCCACCAAGAATACCGGGGCATCTGGAAACTTCTGCCGTATGTTACGCACAGCCTCGTAGACATCTGCTGACAGGCCTATGTGTAGGGGCTTGGGGTTGGTCAGGGGCGTGTTCCCACAACCCCTACAAACAACAGGCCGCTCTGAGCAACACAGACATGATTGGACTGTTGTGCTGTAGCATGCATAGAGCTAGATGCAGGTTTGCATTGTAAAGACGCAAAGGGCAGGTTTTGCAGACGTCTTCAAGCTCAGCAAAAGGCTCCTTGAAGTATCAGCCTGCATCATGTTGTCTGTGTGCAGTACTTGTCTCAAATGGCTTTGTTCAAGCACCAACTGCTGCATGTTGCCATACACAAGTTGAACATGAGAATAGAGGTGGCTCCTTGAAGTATCAGCCTGCATCATGTGTGCAGTACTTGTCTCACATGGTTTTGTTCAAGAAGCAACTGCTGCATGCTACCATACGCAATCTGAACATGAGAATAGAGGCTGCACAAAAGCATACCTCAAGCTACTTTCCAGCTTCATGCAATCTAGGTGATGTGGAATGGACACACATGACTCACCTGTAGTTCATGGCCACTGATCGCCAGCCCATCTTCTTCGCCTCCTTGCACATGAACAGCATGTATGACTCATTGCTGTCGCCTGCACAGAAGTGGCAGTGGCAGCTGAGTCACGTCCGACACCAACAGTTGCCTAATTGTACCGTATTCACTCGTAATGTACACTGTCTTACAAGCTACACAGAGCATGCAAACAACACAGTTTGTGAAAATGAATGCATGCATGATGACAGCATGCGCAGACTCTGCTCAGCATGCAGCATGTCTAAGACAGCATCTGCATGTAATCTGGCAACCCAGCACAGCTTATACACATGCAAGCTGTCCATCAGGATTTACTGCACCACAGAACACATTGATGAGTCACTGCACATGTGTCTTGAATCATCATTCTGTCAGTATGGCGTGTGTCATGTGTGTATGTCGTCACACACCTGCAAAGGCGTGCAGACAAAGAAGGACGGGAACATCAGCAGCAAGGTCATTTTCCAGGGATCCATTCCACCAATCCAGGCTGATTGTCCCACCATCAGGCGTGCTGACCAGGCGCCTGGAGTAGCTAGACCTCACATATGCCCTCCTCACCACTGCAACAACAGCCACAGCATCTATTCCAAAGCATGTGTTTGAGTGATGCTGCCAATTCGATCATGGCTGCGGTAAGCATCCCGCCATACACTTTTGTTTGGTGACCTCCACATGAAAGGCCATCAGACAAATTTGCAGCATCAAGCAGATGTGTACAAGGGATGCCTCTGCAGAAGTGTGTGCACGTTCTAGCTCTGCAGAAGCTGTACATTATGCAAGCTGGTCAGCAAAGACAGCAGCCAGCAGGTTGTGTCATGACACAGAGATGTGCATGGCAACTTGATGATGAGCAGAAAAGGGAAGACAGAAAAGGTCTATGATAGTGTTTATGATGCAGTCACCCATGCATTCCTTTTGAGAACTGCAAGACAGCACATGTGTTGCTGCTGGAGCATATAGAGCTGCGCCACCAATGGACATGTGCCCAGTAAAGCACAGATTATGTGGGCAGCCAGACAGCATGATATGAGCCTCATGCAGAGAAGTGGCTCACCTACGCTCAGCACCATGTGCATGCCACCATTCATGGAAACAAGGGGCGGCGCATAGTCTTTGTAAAGCACAGGGCACAGGGCAAGCAGGTCTGCCATTAGCGACCCTTCTTCGTAGTATAGTCGTGGTTTCGCCAATCTCAGAGCCCAGTCAAAGGCTACTCTGACATGACCACCACTCCTGTCACAGAATGTGTCATTGATTGGAGTTGGGGAAGAAGGAAAGTTAGCGTGCAGTAGTAGAAGGGACCAACAAGGAAGCAAGCAAGTCAGGCGACCACTCATGAGGCCAAAAACACAGCTTTGGGCACATTCCCTGCTCACCTAAGCAAAAGCTTTTGCACGTAGTCATACCACCCAGAATCTTCTTCTGTCGCAGCCACTGCCATTTCCTCCAAAGGCACCTCTTCTTCCGGCGCCTTTGGTTGCGAGTTTACCACATGCGCTATCTTCATGGCAGCTGCTGTGGGCGAGGCAGCTGCCGGGCTGCTGTAATCCTCCACGGAGCCAATTCTTACTTGTTTGCAGCAAACGGCCTCAAAGGCAGTCCTTTTCAGGGGATGCTGTGGTCAACCGCGGCGAACCTAAGGTAGTTTTACCGAGACGCACTCTCCCCGATTTTGCTTTTGTGCTCAAGTCCTCGCAGCCCGATATTCGGTCCCTGTGCTGGGTTTTGGGAAGATTGCTGCTGACAACACTGGCTCGCAGATAGCGCTCGGACTGGGATGACCAAATTCGCCAGTCAGCGTTACTGCGCATGGCGCATGGCCTTTTTGGGATGAAATGCTCACAAATTGGCAATCCCAGCAAGTGAGATTATGTGAGCGGCTTGACACCGGAACATCCCGAACGGCTGACACCTGGGGATGCGCTGGGGTGAAAGGCATCTTCAAGAGGTGCTGGTCAAGAGGTGCTGGTCAAGATGCCAAAGCTGCAGCAAACGCACGAGAATTCTTCGAAGCTGTTCAGACCTGACAGTCAGCCTGGCAGCTGCTCCGCTCTTAGTGCAATTGTCTTTCCCGTCCTACTTTTGACCTTCATCAAGTTGTCATGACTGCGCCAGCGCTCCAACACATACATATTGGAGCCAAGCCCTGGCTGCGTGTGTAACATATGCATGCATATGCATCTGCAGTCAGCTAAGCAAACATACACATGCAGTGAGGCGCAATACAAGCAATTGCACGATGCACTCTGCAGACACCAAACATTTATTAAGTCAATTGTCATGGGCAAAAGGTTCCCCAAAGCAGTACTGGTGCTGGTGCTATGACCAGCTGAGCACTATAAGCGTAGCTGGCAATGGATGCAGCTATTCTCGCGTGGACACTAAAATCATCCAATGTGCTTTCACAAGCTCACGTGCCGGTTGCATGACAAAGACATCAGTCATTAGCATATCCACTAAGTGCTGTGTGTAATGAAAAGCTGCCTTTCTGTCCGCGCGTCTTCATGCTTATAGCACGCGATGCTCGCAGGAAGCACGACGTCTACGGCCATTATCGCACTGATTTTGGGGGGCGTTGGCATAATCTTTACGGTGTTTAACCTGTATGTCGCTGCACGAAATCGGAGATTAGACGAGGAAGATAAACAAGACCAGCGAGCCGCTGAGCAGTCTTACAAGTACAGCAAGGAAATTCAGGTAGAGCCCGTGGTGTGCATCAAGCGGTGATAGGTGCCCACTTTGAAAATTGAATGCAACACCACTACCTTGTATTGGTCTGGTCGCTTGTAACTAGGCAGAGGCAGCTCTGGTAGTTGCTTTCAAACTGATCCTGCTTTTGCTGAACTGGCATCATTTCGTTGACACAAGGCATTTCAATGATCCAGACTCCAAAAGACAACTACATTTAAGCAAAGCACGGTGAGTGTACAATAATTGCAGAACATACTGTTTGAGGTTGAGCGGTATAAACGCCAGACGTGTCAGGACTCTGATCTGGTGTACTACACCCGGCTGAAGGAGCTGCAACATGAGGAGGATTGGAACATCAAGCAGAAGATGACTGTTGTCAATGGTTTTTGGAGGGAAACCATATTTCTGTGGAACAAGGTGACCCCATCGCATCATTCACTGGTACTACTGGTAGTGCTGGACAAACATGATGCAGTAAGCACATGCTTCAATTCAAAGCTGCAGTTGTGACTCAGACATCCCCAAATGCACCGTGTGAAAGCATGGTGCACTATGTAGCTGATGCAGCTCATGATCACGCACTGCAGCATATTGCATGCATGTATGCTGTACCATGGTCTGCCAGTCCTTACCCTTCATTGTGGCTTGAACTTAAAGCGCTAAGCCAGTGAAGCTCTGAACACGCCTGTCTGGAGAGAGGTGACTCGAGTTGCACATACCTGATACCCTGTTTGCTTAGCATGCATTCTAACGATTATTTTTTCATATTGCAACACTTGTGCAAGCCGGGTTGCACCATTGCAGGACTCTTGGACACTGTAACTACACCCATTTTGAGCATGCTCTGCAGCTTACTGCAGCCAGCTTAGTCCTTTGTTGTCACAAAATGGTATGCTGCTGCAGAAGAAACTACCAACAGAGTTCTTTGAGAAGCAGAACATATGGCTCTACAGAGGCAACATGTACAGGCTGCTGGTGGAGCCATGTGACATAGCCAATCACTATGGATTGAAATCCATGTCAGGAGTTGGTCACTACCTGGCAGGAAACAGACCTGGCAGGTGAGCAACACCATGCTTTCAGCAAACCATCCCTGGCTGCTATGACATTTTGACAATGGCTTGTGCACTATGGTTCATTCAACTGAATCGCAAGTGTCATGCATGGGCAAACAGTTTCTTGAAATACCACCACAAAGTGTTGTCTGCTCAAAGCAGTGCAGCAGCGATACTTGTCTTTGCCACCCCTACCTTTGCCCATATTTGAACCGCAATATGAGCAGTTAGAGTTTCCCTGCCACCCAAAATAACCACACCCATGCCTGCCACCTGCAATAAGTATACCCATGTCTGGCACAAGGCTGGGCTTGGGGGGTACCTCATTCAGCCCGTGTGTAGTCACCACAGTAGTCTGATGCCTTCAAGTGGGCAGAACATGCATGGCCATATGGCATGCCCTCTGCATGGCAGGGCCTGCATATGGGTCACCCACCTGGGTTCAGAGGTCTTGTCAGAATCTAGAAGCAATGCTGCTTGCAAAAGTAGCTATAGCTCAAGCAAGATGTGCTGTCTTCAAGCTGTTGACTTATAGCTACAGTTAAAATGTGCACAGAGAGTTTTTGTGAATCCACAACATGTCTGATCTGCTGCTGGGGAGGTGTTGATGTCTAATGGGCTACATCAACTGACAAATTGTTTGGTAATATACTACAAGTTACTACGTCCATAAATGCATATGCGTATACTCAACTTACTACACCCGTAAATGCATATGGGATCATCTTAAGCTTCTCTACACTGAATGCCGAACGGCGTCGTCTTTTCTTTTTTTCTAAATGCATATGCCTATACCTGTCTGTCTGTATGCAGGTATGAGTTCCTGGAAGAGCTGTGGCTGAGGCGCAAAGGAGAACGACCGCTGTCATCTATCCAATTTGCATTGATGGAACAGAAGCTAGATCCTCATGAAAGGACGATGCAATCTTCTAAGACATTGTCACCACAAATGCAGGCTCTCTGTGCAGGCTCTGATGGCAAAGATGTTTTGCTGGACATCTGACTCTATCAACCCTGCACCATATACGCCTGAGGCTGCACGACAGCACTGGTCACAACACTAAACGAACGTTGCATATATGTAGCAACTACTAGTATACACGTCTGTCGCTACATAGCTAAATTGTCTGACATGACATGTATGTGTGCTTGAAATGATGACTTGGTATGTACATGTGCTTGGGATTATGTGATGTTTATGTATAGCTGTGAAGTACAACGTTCAATCATTACTGACCAGTAGTGGTGCTGGATTTCAATGAGCTTGATCTGCAGTGAAACAACCTGTACAGTGATTACCTACAAGCAGTGCAGCGCTAGCATGTCAGCTGTTGGGCATGTTCTACACCTCGAGGTCTACGCTTTTTGTTGTCCTTGCAATTGTCTTCAAGAGTCTCGTTTGATAGTGACAAACCTTTGATTTGATGAAACTGCAATCAATGCTCCATTGCTCAGAGCAGTCTCCTGCCTTGCATTGCTGCATTGGAACGATGGTTGCTGGTAGCCCATAATGTGATGCACAGATTTTAAAGGCTGTGCAGAAACACAGCTCTTTGGTCATATCAGCGCCAGTATGCCACTATTAAAGAGCTGTGCCTCTGGACAGCAGTTGCTTTCATACCTGACAACAGGACGCCCACAGCACATGAAACAGGATGTGTTCATCTTGTCGCCCATGGATTCCATGCCTGTGAGGAAATCAATGCTAGCAGCGCTGCACAGTCTTGTCTCTTTCAATGTAATGCTGTCAGCCCCCGTTTGACGCCATCAGTTTGAGCTTTTTGGTCTGCTTGTCTTATTCGTGGTGATACTGACAACCCTTGGTTTGTAACCGCAATTAGTTTCCCTCATCTACATCCACAAGCCACTTACTAATGGACAGTTACCTCATATGATTAAAGGTATACTAAAGCACGCCCGCATCCAAACTTTGACTTTTGCTGCCGTTTGACCTGCCGTGTGACATTTGCAACACTGCTATTTGTCGCACTACGACTGCACCGCTGCATACAGGTTACTGATCACGTGTCATTCACTGAACTCGTTTGCTAGCCTCATGACGTTTACTAGCTCGACGACTTTGCCAGTGCTCTCCGGTCGTCATCTAGCCCCACGGCAGGCCGGGCAACCGCTAGGAGCAATCAAGAGAGCTACCTGCTACGTAAATGCAGCTGTCCAGGCTTTGGTGCACATCCCGGCAGTAGCCAATCTGCGCGTTCAGGATTGGCGCAAGGGCTGCGGCTGCAAGCCTGACTCCAAGGGATGCTGTACCCTGTGTTACTTCGGCATCAGAGTGCAGAGCAGCTTTGGCAAGGGTCCAGAGACAGCTGCCAAGAAGCCCTTGGGGATGCTGCAGAGGCTGCATATGTTGGGAGGGAGCTTCACGGGCTCCATTCACAACTTCAGGCGAAAAGCCCCGTCTGAAAACACCACTGAGGTCAGGCTTGGCACTGCCGCTCATGCTGCTTTTGCTTGCGCTTTCGATGCATGTATGCTGAAAACTGAGTCTGCAACTCAAACCCTCCCTCACCTCTGCCTCAGGTGGACATCTCCACCAGGTTGTTCCTCATGGAAGACTGCGGTGAGTTTACTGGGCAGTGGATGCAGGATGCTCGCCTGCAGGAGCTCAACAACAGGCAGGCATGCAATGAGGTAAGTTTGCTTGTATGATGACTTTTGCTTGCTGGTTCCCCCAGTAGCTGCTTTGCTGCTTGCTCCTTTAAGTATACCAGTGCCTTGTACCCTTACTACTCAGCCTTTCTGCACAACAGGTGCAAGGTTGGGTCCTCTTGATGCTTGTCGCGATGTATAACTGCTGATACAGGCTGTGTTTCGTGCTTGAGAGAACTATGTGCATGTGCAGGTGTCAACGCCTGTGATAGACCACTTGTTCGGTTTCTTCACCACATCTTTCTGCCTTTCGGCATGCTGTGGCTGCGCTTCACCAAGGACCTGTGAAGAGGGTCTCATTCTTCAACTTCCCGTCAAGGAGTGCAAGATCCA
>JAABUK010013349.1_pt1 | contig 10266 bp, 10 predicted proteins | sample 5559141 | NCBI WGS metagenome assembly JAABUK01 (sample SAMN10711869, study PRJNA513367) | rock metagenome | isolation source: Antarctica rocks | place: Antarctica: Victoria Land, Pudding Butte nord | collected 2016-01-03 | reverse complement strand
TTCTTCAGCAAGCTGAAGAAGCACGGGCTGGCGGCGGGCCCCTGAGCGAGCCCGGGGGCGGGTTGCCGCCCGGCGCGAAAAGGCGCCGGGCGGGGCGTTCGACCGCTCGCGATCAGGGCTTGGGGGCGTCGTCCTTCTTATCGGTGCCCGGCGTCGTGGCCGGGGCCGGGGCCGGAGCATCGGTCTTCACGTCGGGGACGACGGCCGGGGCCGGGGCCGGGGCGGTGGCCGGGGCGGGCTCCATCTTGCTGGGGTCGGTGGCGGGCGCGCCGGGCCTTCCGGTCTCCATCTTGTTGCCCTCGGAGGCCGGCGGGGTGGTGACGGTGGGCTTGGCGGGCTCGACCGGGGCGTCGCAGCCCACGAAGGCGCAGCTGAGCCCGAGGGCGGCGGTGGCGAGGAAGGAAGAACGCATCGGCCATCTCCAAGGTGATTCGCATCCGACGAGGGCCTCGTCGCACGCGCGAGGGCCCCCGATCGAGGCCTCGGGCGCGGTCGCCCGGGCCTCGAACCGTCCCAGCATGCGACCTCTGGGCGACTTTTTCAAGTCACCACCCCCGATCTCGCCCGGCGATCGGCGACCGGGTTCCCGGCCGACGCCCCCGGCGGGACCCAAACCTCAAGGGGATTTGTCCTTGGAGAGGGTCAGGACGCGGCTGGTCTCGACCTTCTGGGGGATCTCCTTGCCTTGCACGGTGATCGCCACCTCGACGTCCTCGGCCACGGTCGACCGCGCGACCACGCCGGCGTCCTTGTCGAACTCGTAGCGGCCGGTGGCCGCCTCCTTCTTGAAGACGACCGGTACGTTGGGGTCGGCCTTGGGCGGGTCGAATTTGGTCAGGAACTCGACCCCTTCCAGGCCGACGTCGGGCGCGGGGAGGGGTCCCTTGTAAGTGAAGTCCTGCTCGACCTTGCGGGTCTGGCCGTCGGGGCCCGAGGGGATCGCCAGGTCGCGCCTCCAGGTCGCGCCGGGGTCGACGGGGGCCTCGGGCAGGGGAAGGACCATCTGCTCGACCATGTTTTTCAGGCCGAACTCGGAGAACTGGCCTTGCGCCCCGGCGGGCTCGTCTCCGCCCCGGAGGGTCGCCAGGAGCTTCTCGGAGAGCTTCACGTCGGTGATCCGGCCCTGGGCGTCGAGCTTCGCGGCGAACTCGGCCCCGACCAGCATCTTGAAGAGCGGCCCGGCCGCGCCGGTGGCGGCCCCGGCCTCCTTCGAGTCGAACGAGAACTTGCCGAAGGGGGCCGTCGCCGAGGTCCTCAGGCGGTCAATCGTCAGGGCGAGCGAGGCGACGCCCGAAGGGTCGACCCCCTTGACGGTCCAGGTCATGTCCATGATCAGGCCGATGGTCTGCTTGACCTCGCGCTCTTCGAGGCCCCGGCCGGTCAAGACCGTGTTCTGGTCCAGCGAATAGCGCAGGACCTGGCCCTCCTTGAGCTTCCACCGCAGGATCGCCTTCTCCGCCGGGTTCGCCGACCGGGCCGGCCCGCTTGGCAAGGCAATCAGGGCCAGGGCCAGGCCCAGGCAAGCTCCTCGTCGCGTCATCATGGTCGGTCTCGCTCCCTCGTTCGAAGCCATCCATCTCGCTCCCGCGAACCGCCAGCCTAACGCGCCCGGCGGGCGGATTCGAGTCGACGTCGGTGGGGCCGGATCGCTCGGATCAGGGCCGCCTGGCGAGGATCGCCCGCGAGGGGCCCGACCGGCCGGCGATCAGGATCAGAGTGGCGGGGTTCGGGCCGGGGGGGCGGAGCCGCTCGCGGTATTCCTCGGGGGAGGTCTCCAGGCCCCGGGTTTTGATCTCTAAGGGGCCGAGGCCGCGCTCGGCGACCTCGCGGCGGAGGGTCTTCAGGTCGAGCGGGAAGAGTTCGACGACCTCGAAGGCCGCCAGGAACGGGGAGTCGTCGCGGCTTGGGCCGGTGAGCAGGTCGACCCCGGCGGCGATCCTGGCCAGCCCTCGGGAGGCGGCGAAGCCGTCGAGCAGGCCCGAGCGGATCAGGGCGGGGTCGGGGTCGAAGACCCAGCCTTCGACCGGCCCGGGGGCCCTGGCCCGGCCCGAGGCCCCGTCGCGGTCGGTCCAGGTCGCCCCCCCGGGCAGGGCGGTGGCCCTCCGGCGGACCCGAAGGTCGGCCAGGTCGCCGAACCAGGCGGTCACTTCCTTGCACTCGCCGCCGAGGCTGACGACCTCCAGCTCGAACCCCGGCCCGCCGAAATGGGCGAGGAAGTCGCTCGAAGGGCCAAGCTTGATCGCGCCGCCGGGGACCCTGGCCGGGAGCCCGCGGAGGAAGTCGACCCCCGGCGCGTAGTCGGCCACCGCCTTCGCGCGGGCCCGCCCCCGGCCGGCGGCCCGGCGGTCGGGGTCGACGTGGACCCTCGCCCCGGGCGGGATCGGGAACGCCTCGGCCCGGGCGCGGACGGCCATCAGGCGGTCGGCCACGCCGTGGACCCCGGCATTCCAGGCGGCCCGACGGGCCATCCCGGCGTCGAGGTCGACGGCGATCACCCGGTTCGACCCGGCGAGGGCGATCGAGTCGCCGCCGGTCCCCGAGCAGAGGTCGACGACCACGCCGCCTTCGCCGAAGCGGCGGGCCTTGTGGCGGGCGACGGCCTCGGCCGTGGCCTGCTCGACGCCGACGGGGTCGAGCCACATCCGGTCGGCCCGCTCGAACTTGTCGAGCCCCTTGCGCCGGGCCTCGACCAGCCGGAGCGCGGCGGCCGGCCAGCCGGTCGGGTAGCCGCGCCGCCATCGGGCGAGGTCGGCGGGCCCGGCCTGCGCGACCCCGGCGACCTCGGCCAGCAGCGCCTGGCCGGCCTCGGAGGTCAGAACCTTCCACTCGTCGCCGGCCGTCTCCCTCATCGAGGCCCTCGGGGGACGAGGCCCCTGCTATCCGGATCGCGGGCGGATCGCGTAAAATGACCGGTGGCCGACCCCGGCCCGGCCCTTGCCACCGCCTGACGAGACCGACCTTGACCGAGCCCCACGACCTCGACACGCCCGCCCCGCCGCCGATCGTCCGCGAGCCGCTCCGCATCGGCCGGGTGCCGATCCCCTCTCGCTTCTTCCTGGCCCCCCTGGCCGGCTACACCAGCCTGGCGATGAGGCGCACCGTCCGCGAGCGCGGCGGGCTCGGCCTGGCGACGACCGACCTCATCAACGCCCGGGCGATCCTCGAAGGACGCCCCCGGACCTTCGAGCTGGCCGAGACCGACGACGACGACCGGCCCCTGGCCATCCAGATCTACGGCCACGTCATCCCCGAGATGCAGCAGGCCGCCCGCTGGGTCGTCGACCACGGCGCGACCATCGTCGACATCAACATGGGCTGCCCGGTCAACAAGGTCGTCAAGACCGGCGGCGGGTCGGCCCTGATGTGCCAGGCCGACGCCGCCACGGCCCTGGTCGCCGCCGTGGTCGAGGCCGTCGACGTCCCCGTGACCGTCAAGATGCGGCTCGGCTGGGACGACGCCACGCTCTCGGCCCCCGCGCTGGCCCGGTCGTTCGAGAAGGTCGGCGCGGCGGGGGTCATCATCCACGGGCGGACCCGCGAGCAGGGGTTCAAGGGCGAGGTGAACCGCCAGGGGATCCGCGCCGTGGTCGAGGCCGTCGAGTCGATCCCCGTCGTCGGCAACGGCGACATCCGCACCCTGCACGACGCCGAGACCATGCTCCGCGAGACCGGCTGCTCGGCGATCTCGATCGGCCGGGGCGCCCTGTCGAACCCCTTCCTCTTCCGCCAGCTTGCCCACTGGGCCGAGCACGGCCACCCCGGCCCCGAGCCGAGTTTCGACGAGCGGGTCGACACCATGGTCGCCCACTTCCACAGGCTCCACGAGCGTCGGGGGGAGCGGCACGCTTGCTTCCAGTTCCGTAAGATCATCAAGTGGTACAGCCACGCAATCCGCCCGAAGAAAGAACTCTATCACCGCCTGATCAACCTGGACAACATCAAGCTCTTCGACGAGACCGTCCAACTGATCCGCGAAACCGGCCCCGCCTCGCCGATCCCTGGCCACTTCGAGCCCAAGGTCCCGGTGCCGGCCGGGCCGATCGACAAGTGGTAATCTTATACTTCGAGGTTTGATCGAATGGAACAGCGACAGACCGAGGGGGTAACACTTGCCAAGGCCCTCTCGATCAAGAATCGACTGGCGGGCCGGCTGGCACAGGCCAAGACGACCATCGAAACCTACAACAGCGTCCTGTTGAGCCAGAGAGGTAAAGACGGTCGCGCAGCCGTGGACGTACGCGCCGAATATGAGCGATTTTTGAGGATTCAAGAGGGGCTCGTCGTCGTCAAGGGGGCGATCCAGCGGGCGAATTTGCCGATTTATGAGGATGTCCTGCGATTGGGGGAGAAAAAGGCGTTGCTCCAGATGCTCGACGGTCTGGAAACCAAAGAAGGCTCGGAGCCTGGGTACAACGGGGCCGAATACCATTACGCAGCAACGATCCCCAAGCCGGAAGTGCTCGAAATCGTCCGGGGCATCGAGGCCGAAATCGACTTGATTCAAGACAAGCTCAATCAATTCAACGCCGTGACCCGGGTCGAGATCGCGACGGCAATCCTCGACCTGGCGCGGTGACAAGCCACACGGCCGACCGACCTGAGGGATGGTATCCGTCGGAGCAATCCGTCGGGGTAAATCCGTTGGGGTAATCCTTTGTTGATGCCGGTGCCGCCTCATCAATCACCGATTATCGACTCAAGGATCATCATTCAAGGCTCAACCTTTAGAGACCCTCTGCCCCGGGGTTGGCCGGCCGTGTCTCCTCCCTCATCCTACCCCCTGACGGCCGCCGCGGCTTGGACGGCCTCGGCCCGGCCACGCCTCGCCGGCCGGGTGAACCAGGCGAACTTGAAGTAATTCAGCAGGGCAATCCCCGTATAGGTCACGGGGACGTACCGCGCCCCCCGGCGGATCAGGAAGAGGGCCCAGCGGGCCGCGAGGTTGCCCGAGATCAGGCCCGGCCCCATCGCCGAGCGGAAGCTCGACGGGACGACGTGGCGGTAAATCAGGTTTCGATCGGCGTAATAGCGGCGGGCGTGGCGGGCGTAGGCAACCTTGGATCGGCGGTACTCCTTCAAGGTCGGGTCGCCGAAGCTCGGGTGGCACTCGATCTCGGAGCCGACGGCCCAGACCTCGATGGGGGTCAGCGGCGGGGCCTGGAGCGAGCGGAACCGCTCGATCAGGGCGACGAACGAGTCGCAGTTGGCCGCCATCGCCGCGGGCCCTTTCGCGCCGTGGCAGAGGACGAGGATCTCGGCGTCGCGGAGGACGGCGTCGGCGGGGGAGGCGTCGTCGTCGAGGAAGTCGACGCCGTGCTTGAGGGTCGCGACCGTCGCCCCCTCGCGTTCGAGCAACCCGGCCATCGCCGAGCCGAAGGCGCCGGAGGCCCCGGTCAGCGCCACCCGCCGCCCGGCGACCTGGCAGGCGGTCCCCATCAGGCGGTCGAAGGCGGTCACGTACGAGCTGAAGAAGCGGTCGGGGTGGATGTGGTGCATCGCGTGGTAATCCGCCGTGACGAAGACCCCGCCCGCGTGGTTCCGCCGGCCGGTCCGCTTGTTGGCGGCGATGTGGTGCTCGTCCATCCCGCCCCGGGCCAACACGTTCGCGAAGATGACCGTCTCGATTGCCAGGGCCACCGCCACCGGCCAGGGGCCGACGAGGAAATAGCCGGGCAGGGTGAAGGCCACCTGGTTGCCGAACTCCGGGATGACGTGCCAGATCAGGTTCGCGCGGGCGTGCCGCTCGTCGAACTGGAGCTGGTCGGTGTAGTAATCGTGGTGGGCCTGGTGCATCGCCCCGACCCGCCGGAGCAGGCCGGACCGCGACTTGAGGAACCGATGCAGGACGTAATGGACCACGTCGAACAGCGTCGACGCCGCCAGGAAGAGCGCGACCCCCTCGACCCCGAACAAGGCCCAGCGTCCGACCGTCTCCCACCCGAACATGGCGTCATCCTCTTTCTCACCCGACCGGGGGGTCGGCCATCGACCTCCCCGCCGACGACCTCATTATCACCGCGGCAGGCCGCCGGCGCACACACGTCTTTTCGGGCCGGGCACCCGTTTCACCGGCGGATCACGCGGGCGGCGGTCCAGTCGGTGGCCAGGGTTCCCGGCCAGAGGGCCCGGACGTCGGGGTCGGCCCAGCCGAGGGCGGAGTCGGCGACGAGCCAGGCGCGGAGCCGGACCTCGCCGGCCCGGCCGATGGCGTCGGGCGGGAGTCCCCGGATCGCCTCGATCGGGAAGCGGCGAGGCGCGGGCTGGTCGGCGAGGGCGACCGCCGAGCCGGCGCGGTAACGGCCGGGGACGCCCTCGAACTCGATTTCCAGGCGGTGGGCGAGGTCGCAGGGCAGGAGGGGGCCCACGACGAGGTCGGGCGGGTCGCGGAGGACGAGGTCGGGGGTCAGGTCGAGGTGCCTGGGCGTCGCCCCGGCGGCCTCGGCCGGCTCCCAGCGGGACGCGGCGGCGAAGGCGGCGGCCCTCGGGCCGTCCTCGGTCGTCAGCAAGGAGTCGACGGCAAGGATCGGGTCGAATTCGAAGGAGAAGGGGAGGTGCGGCAGCTCGATCTCCCAGGCGTCGGTCAGGCCGACGACGCGGACCTTCGCCGCCAGGGCGAGCCGGTGCGGGCCGTCCGTCGGGAAGTCGGCCGGGTCGACCTCGAACCGGGCCAGGCCGTGGCCCTTGGTCCAGGGGCTGGCGACCTCCAGCCCGGCCCGCTCGCCGCCGAGGACCCGATGCGACCACTCCAGGCTCGACGGGCCAACCCCGGGTCCGCCGTCGACGAGGAACGGGACCCCGTAAGCGACCTCGAACCGGATCGGCTCGGCCAGCGCCCGGGGGTAGCGGCGACGGCCTCGCCAGTTGGCGACGAACCCCCGGCGGACCAGCGCCTTCTCCTCCTCGACGATCAGGTCGTCGCGGGCCCAGAGCGCGGCCAGGCCTCGGCCGGCGGCGGCGCGGACCTCGGGCTTCTCGGCGGTCCCGAGCAGGCGGAACAGGTCGATCAGACCTTCGCGGCCGTGGTCCGCCGCCGCCTCGACCTCGGCGGGCAGGGGGTCGGCCGCGTTCAGGGCGGCCACGGCGCGGCGGGCCTGCACCCCTTGCCAGGCCTTCCGCCCGCCGCCGATCAGGAGGGCCGAGCCGAGGAACCCCAGGACCGCCGTCCTCGGGTCGGCCAGCCAGGCCGCCCAGCCCGGGGTGGTCCGCTTCGGGGTCGCCTTCGGGTCCGGGGCCGGCGGTTCGTCGATCCGGGCCATCAGCCGCCCACCCCTCGGGCCGGACGGCCGCCCGGGGCGTGTCGGGACCGGACCAGGGTGGTCGGGTGCCTCGGCGGTTCGGGCTCGAAGCCGAGTTCCTCCTCGACGAGGTCGCGGAGGTCGTCCACGGCGTCCTGGAGGTCGTGCATCTCGCGGTGCATCGCCTTGACCTCGGCCAGGGCCCGCTGCGCGGGGTCGTCGGACCCCTCGGGGTCGGTCAGGATCAGCAGGTTGTCCTCGGGGACGACCCGGTAGGTCAGGCCGACCTGATCGAGCAGGAGCTTCAGCCCGACCTTGAGCCGGACCCCTTTCAGGTCGAGCTGGACGGTGTCCTCGGGGGTCAGTTCGAGCCGGTCGAGGGCGGCGCGATCGAGGACGACCGGGCCTCCGAGGGTCCGGGCCAGGTGGTCGCGGACCTCCTCCAGCGTCGTCTCCCCGGCGAAGGGGAGGTCGACCGGCCGGAGCAGGGCCTCCTGGATCGAGGGACCGGCCTCGTCCCGGACGACCCTCGGCCCCGGAGCCTCGCCCCGGGCGCGGGCCTGCCCGCGCGCCCGGTCCTGGGCCAGGAGCGTCCATCGTGCCGAGGCGAACCCCCCGACGGCGACCGCCAGGGCCACCAGGGCCCATCGCGCGAACTTCATGACCGGCCCCTCCTCGTCGCCCCCGGAACCTCGATCGAGCCTGCCAGACTAACCCGGAAGGTCCCGGCGTTCCAGCCACGATCGGGCCGGTCGAGCCCGCGCCTCACCGCAACGGCCGGCCGGGGGGGAGCGACCCGTCGGCTTCGAGAACCTGGAAGTGGTGAATGCCCGGCCGCTTCGGGTCGCGGCGGGTCCAGACGATCGTCTTGTCGCGCGTCACCTCGGTCAGCTTCACCGAGTCGCCCCCGGCGCGGTAGCTGGCGATCAGGGTGTTGCCGTTGGGGAGCCGCTGCGCCCCGCAGGCGTCGGCAATCGGCCGGCCGGGCAGGTCGTCGTTGCTCACCTGCCAGGCGACCTCGCCCCGGAGGTCGAACTCGACGACGAGGTCCCCCACGGTGCAGGAGACCAGGGTGTTGCCGTCGTCGAGCCGGATCGCGGTGAAGGGCCAGTTGGGCGTCTTCGCCTCCCAGACGACCTGGCCGGTCGCGTCGTACTCGCGGACGACCTTGTCGAGTAGCTGGGGGACCAGGTAATGGCCGTTGGCGAGCTTCCGGGCCATCCGGGTCTGGAGGTGGTGGTCCTTCGTCTGGGCCCGCAAGGGGACGTCGACGAGGATCTTGCCGGAGCGGTCGACCTCCAGCAGGCGGGGGCGGTCGCCGGCCTCGGTCAGCAAGATCCGGCCGCCTTCCAGCGGCTGGACGGTGTTGACCTCCGACTGCGTCCCCTCGAAGGTGAAGACGACTTTCCCCTCGCGGTCGACCTCGACCACCGCGCCACCGGGGTGGTCCTTCCCCTTGTTGACGGCGAGCAGGAGATGCCCGTCGGGCAACAGCCAGCCGTCTCGGGTGGCGCCGGGGTAGGTGCGCAAGGGGGTCCCGGAGCCGTCGAGGAGGTAGGTCTCGCCGCCGAAGACGAGGAGTCCGTGGGTGATGGCGGCCTCGGGCCTGAGCGTGACCTCGCGGAGGTCCATCACCGCCGGGCCGGGCCTGGAGAGGGCGCGGACCTCCAGCCTTTGCGGGCCGGATCGGGGGATGGCGACCCGGCCGAGCTTCATCGGCCGGAACGCCTGGAAGCCGCCGGTGACGGGGACGTTGAGGCGGAGCGACTGGCCCGCCAGGCGGAACTCGACGACGGCACCGCCGCTCCCCGGGCCGCAGCCGATCAGCCCCTCGACGTCGTAGACGCCGGGGGCGGCGACCTCGAAATCCCAGGAGGCCCAGTCCTCGACCCTGGTCCAGTAGCCGAGGGTGTTCTTGTTCGGCTGGGGCTCGTACCGGAGGGTCGAGCCGTGGACCTCGGCCTTCGAGGCCGCCAGGGTGATCGGGCCGGGCTTCCCGGCTCCGTCGCCGAAAGCGGAGGGGCCGCCCGCGAGTGCCGCCAGCATCAGGGCGCAGGCCAGCCTTTTCGTCGTCGTGACCGTCATCGGGCGATACCCTCGGTGCTTCATCGGTGAGGGGAGGAGAGGCCCCGATCATGGCCGGGCGACGGGCCGGGCTCAAGGGGGTCGGGCCGGAGGGCGTCCCTTGCCGGGCGGCCCCGGGGCTGGTCCAATCGCGGGGGTCCCGGCCGACTTCGGCCCGGGTCGTCCCGAAGTCGAGTCGAAGGGTGCGACCCATGAACCTGCTCCGCGTCGGCCGGATCATCATCAACCTCGAACACGTCGTCGACATCCTCCAGGGGGATGCGGCCGGCTCGCACCCCGAGAGCCTGATCGTCCGCTTCCCCGAGGGGCGGACGCACACCTTCACCGGCGACGACGCCGAGGGACTTCGGGCCTACCTCGCCCGGACGGTGAAGAATGCCCAGGCCCCGCAGAAGGATTTCGAGTCCCCCTGAGCCGTGGCGGCGATCCGCCTTCCTTTTTCCCGGGAACCGACTAGGATCGGTCGCCGAGGTCCGCGATGGACCCGCGTCGACACGCCCCCCGAGGAGACCGCGTCATGGACGACACCCAGGCCAAGGTCCGCCGTTCGCCAGCCCCAGGGCGTCGCCCGGGGCATCGGCTGCTCAAGGCATTCGCGGCGCTCGTGCTGCTCGGAGGCGGGCTGGTCGCGGCCCTCCCCTGGCTGCTCGGCACCCCGCCGGCGCGGGCGATGCTGATGGCCCGGGTCAACGCCCGGCTCGCGCCGGGGTCGGCGAGGCTCGACGGGCTCGGGCTCTCGTGGACCGGGCCGGTCGTCCTGGACGGCCTGACGCTGGTCGACCCGAAGGGCAAGGCGGTGCTGGCCGCCCGCCGGGTGACGCTGGCCAAGGGCGTGCTCGGCCTGATCGCCTCGCGGCCGGATTACGGGACGATCACGGTCGAGGACGCCGCCGTCGACGTCGAGCGGCGGGCGGACGGCTCGATCGACCTGCTCGACGCCCTCGCC
>JAABUK010013347.1_pt1 | contig 10268 bp, 10 predicted proteins | sample 5559141 | NCBI WGS metagenome assembly JAABUK01 (sample SAMN10711869, study PRJNA513367) | rock metagenome | isolation source: Antarctica rocks | place: Antarctica: Victoria Land, Pudding Butte nord | collected 2016-01-03 | reverse complement strand
ACGCAGGTCGCCAAACCCGCCAAGATCACCCTCACCCACCAAACCCACCCCACGCGCAAACACTCAGGTCGTTCCAGACATGTGTGACCGCCGTAGCCCGGAGGGAGAGGGCCGGGGTGAGGGAAGCCGTAAGGGCCGATATTCAGCCATCGCTCGCGCCGCGCCGTCCGGCATTACCGCGTCCGCGCTTGCCGCTTCCCTCACCCCAACCCTCTCCCGGAGGGAGAGGGAGCAGGGCAGGGCAGCGCTCAGGTTCCAGATGCGGTAATGCCCCTGGACATAGGAGAACCTCATGCAGAACCAGCAAGTGCTGCTCAGCCGACGGCCAACCGGCATCCCCCAGGCGGATCACTTCGAGGTCGTCAGCACCCCCGTGCCCATCCCTGGCGACGGCCAGGTGCTGATACGCAACAGCCACCTGTCGGTCGAGCCGGCGATGCGCGGCTGGGTGAACCTGGCGCCCAACTACCTGCCGTCGGTGGAGGTCGGCGCCGTCATGCGCGCCTTCGCGGTGGGCCGCGTCATGGAGTCCAGGCACCCGGCCTACCAGCCCGGCGACGCCGTGACTGGCATGTTCGGCTGGCAGGAGTGGGCGGCGGTGCCGGCGTCCGCCATCGAGCGCCGGGTGGATCATGGCGCGACGGCGGGGCTGCCGGTGCAGACGGCGCTGGGCGTACTGGGGCTGAACGGCTTCACGGCGTATTTCGGCCTGCTGGACGTAGGGCAGCCGCGGGCGGGGGACACGGTGGTGGTCAGCACGGCAGCGGGATCGGTCGGGTCCTGCGTCGGGCAGATCGCGCGCATCGCCGGCTGCCGCACGGTGGGCATCGCAGGCGGGCCGGCCAAGGCGGCGCTGTGCCGGGACGTTTTCGGCTATGACGCCGCCGTGGACTACCGCGCGGACGGGCTGGATGCGGCGCTGGCCGCCGCCTGCCCGCGCGGCGTGGACGTGTACTTCGACAACACCGCCGGGCCGGTCAGCGACGCCGTGATGCGGCTGCTGGCGCCGCGCGCCCGGGTGGTGGTGTGCGGCACGGCGTCCGTTGCGGACTGGTCCGACTGGCCGCTGGGGCCGCGCGTGGAGCGGCACGTCCTGGTCAAGCGTGCCCGGATCGGCGCCGTCCTGGCCTTCGACTACCGCGACCGTTACCCGGAGGGCCTGGCCCGGCTGGCGGCCTGGGTGCGGGACGGGCGGATTGCCTACCGGGAGGACGTGCTGCAGGGGATCGAGGCGGCGCCGGGCAGCATCGCCGGGCTGTATGCCGGGGAGAACATGGGCAAGCGGCTGATCCAGGTGGGTCCGGCATGATCGGGCCGGCGTATGTGCAGGCGATGGCGGCCTACAACGCCGAGATGAACCGGCGGCTGTACGCGGCGGCGGGGCGGCTTGCGGAGGCGGAGCGGCGGCGGGACCGCGGGGCGTTCTGGCGCTCGATCCACGGGACGCTCAGCCACCTGGTTTGGGCGGACCGTATGTGGATGGCGCGGTTCGACGGCTGGGAGCAGCCTGGCGTGAAGCTCGCGGACAGCGGCGGGCTGTTCGACGCCTTCGCGGCGATGCGGGACGCACGGGTGGATGCGGACCTGGACCTGCGGGAGTGGGCCGGGCGGGTGCGGCAGGACTGGCTGGACGGCACGACGGGTTGGTTCAGCGGTGCCACGCAGCAGCAGCAGGTGCGCCCGACGGCGCTGCTGGTGACGCATATGTTCAACCACCAGACGCACCACCGGGGGCAGGCCCATGCGATGCTGACGGCGGCGGGGGAGCGGATGGGGGATACGGATTTGTGGCTGGTGGAGCTATAGGGCCATCAGCATGACATTACTTTGATTTTAATTACTTGTGTTCACCAGTGCTTGTGGCATTTTCTACACTGCACTTGTGAGTAGGGCTATTAATGGCACAGACCATTCTACTTCGTCAAAAAGAGTCAGGAATCATAAGAACAGGATACGTTGGTTTTTCTTGGACAACCTTTCTATTTGGCCCGTTTCCAGCACTGTTCAGGCAGGACTTCGTCACGTTCATTGGTTTTTTTGTAATCAGCTTGATACTTGCTGGCATAACGCTCGGGGTTGCAAATATTTTTGCCAGCTTTGCATGGGCGTTCATGTACAATCGTTACTACACGCGCAAGCTGCTTGAGCGTGGTTATGCCCTTGCGGAGAATGGTGCTGGCGCCGCTTACGCCGCGATGCGGTTGGGGGTGGTTTAGCCATCTGGACTTGAGACTGCGCCCACCTCTACCTTCTATAGATGCTGGAGGTGGACGCCTGGGGGAGAGGGCTGGCAACGGAAGGGTGGCCGGCCTACGTTCTAACTGAATGATCACACTTGAGGCATGACATGGACGCGACGCCGAAAGATCCGCCTTCAACAAGCGGCGTTCCCACAGCCGTGCAACGTGCATCAGTAGGGGCATTCGTCGCATCTGATGCGTTCGACGCGGCGGTGCTGGAAGCCGGCAGGATCGGCGTTGCACGCGCTGTGGAGGCGCAAAGGCTGCATGAGCTAGGGCAGCGTCCTGCCGCCAAGTGAGGACGGCCCTTGGTTCGTTGTCGCCGGGGGCATCAACGGGGCAGGCAAGACAACCACTGCCGAACCGCTCGGCGAGCGCATTGACCTGGTAAATGCCACGTTCCTCAATCCGGACCGTGAGACCGCCCGTATCCTGGCTGCCGATCCATCACTGACGCAGGACGGCGCCAACTACCGGGGACTTCGATTTGTTCGTGAAGAGATCAACCCCTTGATGGCGGCCCGTCAGACCCTCGTAGTCGAGACCGTTTTCGCCAACCAAGCCTATCTGCGCCTTATGGAACAGGCAAAAGCTGTTGGATACGGGGTCCGCTTGCTGTTCTTCGGCCTGCAAACAGCCGAACAGTCCATCGCCCGCGTGGCCATGCGCGTGAGCCGGGGTGGTCATCATGTGCCGGAAGCGGACATACGCCGCCGTTGGCCGCTTGTACATCAGAACCTTACGCGGGCAGTGGCGATTGCCGATTCAGTGGCGGTCTATGCGAGCCACGTTGACGGCCAGCCGCCTCGGCTGATCGCCTCCGCCAAAGGCGGACGTGTCACGATCTTTGATCGCGACATCCTGCCGCTGGTCACGGCCGCCCTGGACGCCGCCGGCTAGGCCACCCACACCACCACTGCCACTGCGATGGCAAACGCCGGCACTTCCACCCGCAGCCCTTCCGCCGTTGCCTGCACCGCGGCTTCCCCGGCCAACTCACCGGCCTGCGTGTTCCAAACCACCGCCTGGCACGCTCCCCCCACCAGTCCCGGCACCACCAAGCCCACCCCGCGCCGCACGCCCGGGTCCACCCGGCCGTCTCCCAGCAGCGGCGTCGTCCGCAGCAGGAACAGCACCGCCTGCCGCGCGTCGCCACACGCGAAGCAGGCCACCGCGGAATCGTCCACCTGCACCCCGATCACCCGCCGGTCGAACCGCGCCCAATCCACCAGCGGCAGGAAGTCCGCCAGCCCCCGCTGCGCCCGCCGCATCCCGTGCGTCAGCCGGTGCGGATGGCGGTTCGGCCAGCGCATCCCGCCGCCCGCGCCACCGGACGCCAGGTGCGCCCATTGCAGGTGGCGGAAGTATTCGTCGTCGAAGTCCTCGGGCAAGGTCCGGCGGTGGTCCTTGAAGGTATGGATCGGCCCGTGCTCGCTGTCGAAGAACGGGCGCTGGTCGGTGATCTCGGCCAGCGCCTCCCGCACCAGCTTGCCCACCGCCAGCGCCGGGGCGACCGTGTCGGAGGGCTGGTCAATCGTATCCTCCTCGTAGAAGTGGTTGTTGGCGAAATCCAAGGCCGGATGGCGGAACACCGGCTCGTTCAGCCACGGCTTCCAGTGCAGCTCCGGCCCGAACACCGACACGCACTGCGGATGCGCCCGCCCGTGCGCCCGCGTCTCCACCTCCCGCAGGAAAGAGCCGATGTCATTGATGTAGTCCTCGAAGCAGCCGGGCCGGTCCTCGCCCTGGACGGGGTGCATCTCGTTCCAAAGGTCCCACGCGAACAGGGTGCCGCTGCCGCCCCAACGCTCTGACGCGAATTTCAGGCGGGCCTTCACCAGCCGGCGCACCCCGGGATGGACCATCAGGCTCGTGCGCGCGTCGCAGGGGCCGCCGTTGGCGCTGTTGTAAGGGTGCAGGTCCCAGCGCACCCAATGGAAATAGGTGTCCAGCGGCGTCAGCAGGATGCGAAGCCCGGCCTCCCCGCACAGCCGGAACAGGTCGTCCCACGCTTGCACCAGCACCGGGTTGAACACGCCGGCGGGCTGCTCGAAGAAATGGCCGCCGGACTCGGCATACTCCAGCATGAAGCGCAGGCAGGTCACACCCTGGGTCCGCAGCCAGGCCAGGTGCCCGGCAACGGCAGGCAGGTCCTGCCGGTGCAGCAGGGGGTGCCAGTCCACCCAGGGCACCGCGTCGTTCTGGCCTATGGGAGTCCAGGACTCCCCGTGGTCCGTGATGAAATAGGGCACGCCGGGGGCACGCTGTATCCAAGGCAGCAATCAGGCGTCCTTCAGGCTTGGGCGACGCGCAGCGCGTTGGTGGTGCCGGGCTGGTTGAACGGCACGCCCGCGGTCACGACGACCTCATCCCCGGCCTGCGCGAAGCCCTCCGTGCGGGCGGTGCGGGTGGCGCGGGTGACGGTTTCGGTCATCGTGTGTATCTCGCCCGTCTGAACCGCATGGACGCCCCACACCACGGCCAGCCGCCGGGCGGTTTGCAGGCTGGTGGTCAGCCCCAGCACCGGGCACTCCGGACGCTCCCGCGCCACGCGCAGCGCCGTGCTGCCGCTCAGCGTGAAGGCGGCGATGGCGGCGGCGCCCACGGTCTGCGCCACCTGGCGGGACGCGGCGGCGATGGCGCTGGCCACGGTGCGCTCCGGCACCGGGCGGCTGCTGTCCATCAGCACGCGCCAGCCGTGGTCCCGCTCCACGCGCTCCACGATGCGGTCCATCATGTTCACGGCCTCATACGGATACTGCCCGGCCGCGCTCTCCGCGCTCAGCATCACCGCGTCCGCCCCGTCGAACACCGCCGTCGCCACATCCGACGCCTCGGCGCGCGTCGGCGCGGGGGCGGAGATCATGCTCTCCAGCATCTGCGTCGCCACCACGACCGGGATGCCGCGCTCCCGCGCCGCGCGGATGATGCGCTTCTGCGCCAGCGGCACCTCCTCCGGCGGCAGCTCCACGCCCAGGTCGCCGCGGGCGACCATCACCGCGTCGGACAGGGCGAGTATCTCGTCCATGTTGTCCAGCGACTGCGGCTTTTCCATCTTGGTCATGATCCAGGCACGTCCGGCGGCGATCTCCTTGGCCTCCGCCACGTCCTCCCCCCGCTGCACGAAGCTCAGGCCGATGTAGTCCACGCCGTGATGCAGCGCGAAGTCCAGGTCCACCCGGTCCTTCTCCGTCAGCGCCGGTATCGGCAGCGCCACGTCGGGGACGTTCACGCCCTTGCGGTCGGACAGCGGGCCGCCGGTCACGACCTCGCACTCCAGGTGGTCCTCCCGGACGTGCGCCACCCGCAGGCGCAGCTTGCCGTCGTCCAGCAGCAGGGTGGTGCCGATGCCTGCGGCCTGGATGATCTCGGTGTGCGGCAACTGCACCCGGCGGCTGTCGCCGGGCACCGGGGACAGGTCGAGCCGGAAGTGCTGCCCGGTTTGCAGCGTGACGCGCCCGCCCTGGAAGCGGCCCACCCGCAGCTTCGGCCCCTGCACGTCGGCCAGGATGCCGATGGGCCGGCCCGTGTGCTCCTCCAAGGCGCGGATCATGGTGATGCGGGCCAGGTGGTCCTCGTGCGTGCCGTGGCTGAAGTTCAGGCGGAACACGTCGGCGCCGCCCTGGAACAGCCGGGCCAGCATCTCCGGCGTGGCACTGGCGGGGCCGAGCGTGGCGATGATCTTCGTGCGCCGGCGGCGGCGCATCTTCACGCGGAGGGCCATGGGTATCCTTTATGCGACCAGGATGGCGCGCAGGTCGTTCACGTTGGTCAAGGTCGGCCCGGTGCGTACCAGGTCGCCCACGGCGTCGAACAGGCCGTAGCTGTCATGCTCCGCCAGGATGCGCCGCGGGTCCAGCCCGGCGGCGCGCGCGCGGTCGAGCGTGGTGGGGGTGACGACCGCGCCGGCCGCGTCCTCGGTCCCGTCAATGCCGTCGGTGTCGCCCGCCAGCGCCCAGATGCCCGGCGCCCCGCGCAGGGCCAGCACCAGGCCCAGCAGGAACGCCGTGTTGCGCCCGCCGCGCCCTGCAGGGCCGGCGCCAATTGTCACAGTTGTTTCACCACCTGACAGCAGCACGCAGGGAGGCGGCAGCGGCTGGCCGTGCAGGCGGGCGCTGGCGGCGATGCCGGCCATGACGGTGCCCAGCTCGCGGCTCTCGCCCTCCAATGCGTCGCCCAGCACCAGGGGCGTCAGGCCGTGCGCGCGGGCGGCTTCGGCGGCTGCGGCCAGGGCCATCGCGGGGGTGGCGATAATGCGGATGTCCGGCACGATCTCGCCGGGCTTGGGCGTTTCCGGGCCATCGTCGCGCGGCAGCGCCAGGCCGTGCCGGGCGGCGATGGCGCGCACGTCGGCCCAGGTGGTGGGGTCGGGCACGGTAGGGCCGCTGCCGATGGTGGCGGGGTCGTCGCCGGGCACGTCGCTGATGACCAGCGTCACCACGCGGGCCGGGGCGGCGGCGGCGGCCAGGCGTCCGCCCTTGACGGCGGACAGGTGCTTGCGGACGGCGTTCATCTCGCCGATGGCGGCGCCGGACTTCAGCAGCGCCCGGTTGACCCGGTCCGCGTCGGCCAGCGTCAGCCCCGGCGCCGGCAGCTCCAGCAGGGCGGAGGCGCCGCCGGACATCAGCGCCAGCACCAGGTCGTCCGGCCCCAGTCCGCGCACGGCGTCCAGCACGCGGCGGGCGCCGGCCTCGCTGTTGGCGTCGGGGACGGGGTGGGCGGCCTCCATCACCTCGATGCGCCGGGTGGGGGCGTTGTGGCCGTAGCGGGTGACGACGATGCCGGTCATGGCAACATCGGGCCAGGCGTCCTCAAGTGCTGCGGCCATCACCGCGGCGGACTTGCCGGCGCCGACGACGACGACGCGGCCACCGGGGCGCAGCCCGGCGCGCGGCGGCAGGTGCGCGGCCAGGACCCGGCGCGGGTCGGCGCTGGCCACGGCGGCGTCGAACATCGCCCGCAGCGCCGTGCGCGCCCGTTGGTCGTCCCAGTCCATCTTGCCCCCTTGCTTCACCGCACTATGCGGCGTCGCGCCGGGTTGGGCCAGACCACTTCTCCCTCTCCCTCCGGGAGAGGGCCGGGGTGAGGGAGGCCGCACGCACGGTCCCTGGCATGGGCAGGGTTGTTCTTATGTTGGCTAGGGCGGCGCTTGCCGCTTCCCTCACCCCGGCTCTCTCCCGGAGGGAGAGGGGGAGGGAGTGGCGCGGCGCTGCTGCACGCGCCATCTATGAAGGCGCCACAACCAAGGACCCCGCCATGCCGATCCCCGAGATGGACGCCGCCACCCGCACCGAGCTGGAGGCTGCCGCTTTCCGCCGCCTGGTCCAGCACCTGCAGGAGCGGACGGACGTGCAGAACATAGACCTGATGACCCTGTCCGGCTTCTGCCGCAACTGCCTGTCCCGCTGGTATCGCGAGGCCGCCGACGCCCGCGGCCTACCGCTGACCGACCCCGATGCGCGGGAGATCGTCTATGGGATGCCCTACAAGCAGTGGCAGGCGCTGCACCAGCGCGAGGCGACGGCAGAGCAGAAGGGCGCCTTCGCAGCGGCCAACCCGGGCCACTGACCCGCCGGTGCGGGAGGATGGGACCGCTACGGCGCGGCCAGGTACATCGTCACCGCGCCGGCCCAGCGGGTCTGGAACTCGATCCGCACCGGGATCTGCTGCCCGCCCGGCGCGGGCGCCGCGAACCATGCGGTGCCGCGCTGCGGTCGGCGCAGCGCGGCTTGGTCGCCGTCCTTCACGAAGCCGCCGAGCTGCCGGCCCTCGAAGTCGCAGCGCAGGGCAGGGCCGGTGTAGGTGGACCGGCTCGTCGGCTCCAGCGTCTGCACCGGGCCAGTACGGGCCGCAAGCTCGCCCAGGCGGCGGCCGTCATAGGTCCGCACCTGGCCGTCGCAGCGCCCGGTGGCGTTCACGTCGCGGATCAGCAGCGCCAGGGCGCTCAGGCTGTCGGTGGTGCCGGCCTGGTCGGCAGGCGGCACCGGCTCCCGCTCCTCGTCGTTGGACGGCACGAGCTGCCGCACCTGCGGGTCGCGTCCGGGGTAGTCTATCTGCGTCACCCGCTGCACGCCGCGCAGCACGCCCGCGCTGTAGTAGCGGCGGGGCAGCACCCGCCCGGCGTCGAAGCGTCCCTCCGACACGCTGTCGCTCTGGCCGCTGTAGGCGACGGCCAGGGCGCCTGTCGTGCGGAAGGCCAGGTGGACGCGGTAGGCGCCGGGCTGCACGTCCCAGTCCGCGTCCATCGCCACCACCGGCAGCCCGGCGGCATAGGCGCGGTAATGGGCACGGACCGGCTCGGCATAGGCCAGGACAGCCGGCAGGACGGACAGCAGCAGGGCAGCCGGGATCATCGGACGGGGCATGGGGGACGAGTTGGGATGCATGGGCCGGCGGTGCAACAGGTGCGGAACAGGTCGTTTGCAGCCCGGCAGCCGCGGGCCATGTTCGGCAGCCGGCGGAGCGGCTACACCTCCGGTTCAACACCGCGGCACGATGCCCAAAGGCCGAATGACCCTGCTCCCGCACTGCACCGGCGCCCCGGCCCTGCCATCCGCAGGTAGGCCCGCGCCATGACGGACCGCTATGCCGTGATCGGCAACCCCATCGGCCATAGCAAGTCCCCGGCCATCCACACGGCGTTCGCGGCGGCGACGGGCCAGGACATGCGGTACGAGGCGCTGGAGGCGCCGGTGGGCGGGTTCGCCGCCGCAGTGGACGCCTTCCGTGCCGCGGGCGGGCGCGGGCTGAACGTGACGGCTCCGTTCAAGCTGGACGCCTGCGCCTATGCGACGCGGCTGCTGCCGCAGGCCGGGCTGGCCGGCGCCGCCAACGCCATGTCGTTCGACGGCGCGGAGGTGGCGGCCGGCAACTTCGACGGCACCGGCCTGGTGCGGGACATCGTGGACAACCTGGGCTGCGCATTGCGGGGCCGCCGGGTGCTGCTGCTGGGCGCGGGCGGGGCCACGCGCGGCGCACTGGCGCCGATCCTGGAACGGCGCCCGGCCGAGGTGGTGATCGCCAACCGGACTGCCGCGACGGCCGCGGCGCTCGCCCAGCGGTTCGCGCCGCACGGCGCCGTGGCCGCCGCCGGATACGACGGGCTGCGGCGGCAGCCCGGCGGCTTCGACATCGTGATCAATGCCACCTCCGCCAGCCTGCGCGGCGAGCTGCCGGACATTGCCGCCGCCGTGTTCGGGCCGGGGTGCCTGGCCTACGACATGACCTACGGCAAGGGCCTGACCCCCTTCCTGCGCCTGGCGCGGGACGCCGGCGCGGCGCGGCTGGCCGACGGCGTCGGAATGCTGGTGGAGCAAGCGGCGGAAGCCTTCGCCTGGTGGCGCGGCGTGCGGCCCGGCACCGCGGCGGTGATCGCGCGCATGGCGGTGCCGCTGGCCTAGCATACAGGAGGACCCCGCCGTGACCCGCCTCGTCTATGTCCTGAACGGACCCAACCTAAACTTGCTGGGCCGCCGCCAGCCGCACATCTACGGACATGAGACCCTGGCCGACGTGGAGCGCGACTGCCGGACGCTGGCAGGCGAGCTGGAACTGGATCTGCGCTTCCGCCAGAGCAACCGCGAATACGAGATCATAGACTGGGTCCATGCGGCGCGGGAGGACGCGGGCGGCATCGTCATCAACCCGGCCGCCTTCACCCACACCTCCGTCGCCATCCTGGATGCGCTGAACGCCTTCGACGGGCCGGTGATCGAGGTCCACATCAGCAACATCCACAAGCGCGAGGTGTTCCGGCATCATTCCTATGTGTCCGGCCGGGCGGATGGGGTGATCGCCGGGTTCGGAACGCAGGGCTACCTGCTGGCGCTGCGCCGGGTGGCGCGGCTGATCGGCGAGGGCGGGACGGCAGGGGAATAGCCCCTGCTTCTCCCTCTCCCTCTGGGCTACGGTGGTCACACATGTCCGAAATGAGTTTTATCATCTCGGTTTGATAACAACAAAAGCCAATTCTATCAGCATCTTGCCGGTTTTCAGCCCACAAGCTTTGGTCTTTGGTGGCATTCGACA
>JAABUK010013346.1_pt1 | contig 10269 bp, 11 predicted proteins | sample 5559141 | NCBI WGS metagenome assembly JAABUK01 (sample SAMN10711869, study PRJNA513367) | rock metagenome | isolation source: Antarctica rocks | place: Antarctica: Victoria Land, Pudding Butte nord | collected 2016-01-03 | reverse complement strand
TACCATTGTACATACTTCCAACTTCAGCCCTGCTTGAGCTTCAATGCCTAATTCCAGATATATCCACTCACTCTTGCTCCCAGAAGCTCTTCATCAAAGGTGACTTGCGCCTGACCGCAATGCGCAGCACCAGCAGCCACCATGAGCGGCAGCAAATGTTCTTCTCTGGGATGGCAAAGTCGTGCTGAAGGACCCTTCATGAGCAATAGTAAGGCGTGAGTACACGCTGGACATCAATGCCAAGGATGCATGCATGAACAATGGCACACTGCCTGGTCAGCAGACCATAGCAGAGGTTGCTGACACACCACTGCAAGACACGACAAATCTGTCCAGGCAGCAGACATAATGCTTCATAAATAACATGCTGCGGGACTGGCAAACAAAGACTGCAAGGACTAGTAAGTGAACACTGGCAACTGAACACTGGCAAGTGAACACTCGCAAGCAGCTAGAACTAATCAGCCTATGGTGCTGCATGTCTATGGTGAAGCTGCTTGAACCTTGTGCTGAACTGTCTTACCTGCTCCCAGTCAAGCAGCAGCTGTCTTCGCTGCTGCGGTGAGTGCTTTGGATTTAGTAGCGCATCTTGAATGTATGCATCAAACTCCTACAGCAACATGATATACACCTTTTCAGGAACATGGCAGCAGCACGACACTGGCATATGCTTGTGTACAAACATACTGTGAAATGAGTTTTACGTCTTGTGCTAGCAGCGACTCTGAGTGCATACAAGTAAGCAATGTAACTGGATAAGTGTATTTGCAAAAACAAAGCCGCAAAAGTGTTTGAAGCCTAATGAAAAGCTTGCCCATGTGGCAATGGTGTCAGCACGAAAAGAAGACTCTCATGTAGGACTTGATCACCTCACCTGGCTTGCTGTTTTGGTAGTGATGGGGTCACCCCGGCCCCTGAATACAAACCCTTGCATGTTGTGGTAAGACAGGCCAGACCCCACAATCATGACCCCCTCATCACGCAGGGGCGCCAGGGCCTCCCCCAACCTTAAGTGATCCTGCATGCATAGAGCAGCATTTAGGAGCCGTCCTCAATGTTCATGAGCCATCACTGCTTTTCACACATACATCTGCAACATGCAATCACTATCGATACTTGACATTGCTTGGAGCAGTTGGTACAGTGTCAAGGATGTTGCATGCTGCAGCCTGCCTGCCCAGTATGCTTTGGCTTATTGCAAGCAGGTGGTCAGGCCATGCTTCTTGCTTGAGACATCGTGGGCAGCACAACAAACTATGGACATGCTGTGTACACACCCGGCTGATTTCAGGCGTTTACCTCTGCACTCAGAGACTTGAGCATGGACATTTCCACTATTGGAATATCTGCAGCTGGGTAGAGCAGCTTCAATGGAACAAAGACACCATGATCCCACCCTCGTTTTGAGTCAAAGTCACAAGACAGCCCAGCAGACTTGAGCAAACCAGCTATCCTTTGAGCAAGCTGTGGCGCGCCTGGTGCATCGTACTTGATCTTGTAAGACTCCTCAGGGAAACCGTAAAAGTCGTAAAGTAGAGGAGGTTGCGTGTTACTTGTGACAGTTGGCTGCCTTTCCTGCCAGGCACTGACTGATCTAAACATCGGGTGGGTCAGAGGCAACGGTCGGAATACCATCAGGCGAACCATGCAAGTACCTCCCAATGGGCTGATACTGTGAGAATGGACAGAGGCCGTGGCAAATCTTTGGCCATGGTGCTCAGCCACTGGATCAAAGAGCTGTGCGTTGGGTCCCCGAGCAACGGCATGGGTCCGCCACCATGAGGTACGCAGAGGGCTGGCATCCGAGAAACCGGTTTCAGAGCAGCCATAGCACCAGATGTCAAGGTTGCGTCCCTCGCCAAGCACGCAGTCTCGCAAAACAGCAGCGATGCAAGTATCTTCGAGGCACGTTCCAGCAGTCAGTCCAAAGCTGCACACCTGATGGAAGGCAAGCTTTCACAAGCACACGACACCCTCAAGCAAATGAGAACAAGCTCATGCAGAGAGCTGGGACGTAGTCAAGATGTCAGAGCTCAATCGCCATAGTACTCGTAATTTGCTCCTCGTAACCAAAACGCTCGCATTCAGTTTCCTTGGACTCTGGCTGAACTGCAGCTATCAGCCACAGCTCAAATAGAAATTCAGACAGCACTGTCGCTGTGATCTATGTTGACGCATACACGCGCTGCAACAAGCAGAAAAGTTGTGCTACAACGACCATATATATGCATGTTGCAGTACTGCACACACCGAGTTCACACGCCTTAGGCTTAGCCCTAAGGCCTGCAGGCCTGTACAGACACGCTTGAAAATGTCTCACCTGGTGAAGACAGTCCTGCCCATACCACTGTAGTGCTCGGAATGCAGTTGAAGTCTAAGGCCAGCTCTTGTAGACATTTCAGTACGCAACAATGATAACTTCTGAACCCATCTTACCAATACAGCACAAAAAAGAAAGCCAGCCGTGGCAAAATTCACATGTGTGCTGTGATAGTCATGAAAACAGGCTCAAGTGCGGTTATGCTCTTTCACAATTGCTCTAGACAGGCAACACATAAGGGCATGCTAGCATGCATTAAGACAGTTGCAGACAACGTTGCACAACCACAAATGCATTCAAAACCTCATTTGTTGTTTTACAAAACTCATGCGTTGTCTTCTCCACAGGCAAACCCTGAGAAGGTACAAGCCTAACACAAATGTGAGCATCTCCCAAAAGTCAGTGCCAAATGAATCATGATCAGGCTAGACAGATCGCAAAATGTGCCCACAAGTAGGCAACTGTCTATATAGATATATCAATATCTCGTGTCTATATCTGCAACTACTCTAGCTAGCAAGGTAGAGATCTAACAAAAATGATGGCCACTCCAGACCATGCCCTATCTATCATAGTTATGCGAGTTGAGTTGAAAGCTGGATGTCATAGCTATGGTGCAGAGGATTCTGCCCATCAGTTGTAAAAATGCAAGCAATAGCATGCCCTTGAGAGTTGTCTCTAACATTGTGCGCTGCAGCAGACCTAACAGGAACAGCAGCAAGCCTGTGATGTATGCATTAGTGATACACGCATGGTTGGCTGTCAGAGCGGGAAATAGACCGTCAGCTCGCGAGTTTCGCGATGTGCCATTGTGTCAAATGATGACAGCTCATCAATCAAACAAGCTGAGGCGGCTGCGCTTCCTACCAGAGGAGACTGATCTTCCTTTCCTGCCATCAATTGACTTCACACTAGTGCGAAAGCCTAGCTCATTTGTGAGATGTTCAGGCTTCGCGTCACAAAACCACAGTGTAAATCCTTCAGGTCTCTGCATGCATGATGCCAGACTTAGCACAAATGCTCTGGGCGATGACCTTGATGAGAATTACTCTGATCTGTCAATACTTGCTCAGGAAGCATCAGGAGAAAGTAGCTTGACCACAAGTCACCCTGAATCAGATGTTTACCTGCTTAAGGCAAGACTTATTTGGCGTCAGCATAGCATGCTGAGGGCTATGCCTGACTTGTGCTGGCCTGGCTTGATGAAAGTCACTCTGCCATCTAACTGCTGGCCTGTGTTCTAAACCCTGCAAAGTGCAGCCAAACTTAGCGCACATGCAACAAACCTTGCACAATATGCCCAAGACTGCAACTCACGAATATGCTTCCATAGACACGACGCAGACATGCCAGTTGAGTTATCTTACTTGTTGTCGTGTGTAGTGGACGTTTGCAGGGTCGTAAAGCTGACAGGTGGCGTCCATGCCTCCATCGAAAGCAGCGTGCCAGCTCTCGTCCGCGCAGTCTCCGGCATACGAACTGCAAGGCGAATGTGGCGCCTGTTCGCTGTCACTATCTCTCTCTGCGCTGGGCTCTGCCATCCGGTTTTCCAAAGCGACTTGCAAAGCGAGCACCTCTGCCTCGACATTGCTGAAGGCGGCAGAAGCTAATTGCATGTCTGCGGGCGACCTGCTTTGCCGTGCGGAGCGCCTTACTGGGGCAGTGGTCGAGAAGTGCTGATAGTAGCCAAGCTCGTCGTCCGCAACTTGCGCAGCAGGGGCGTGCACTTTCTTTCGGGCGCTTGCAGCAATGCGTATGGCTGCTACCATAAACAACGTGAGTGTTTGGCCAAGCAACTATCGCTTAACAATCGCAAAGCGCGGTGCCAAATGCTGCACAGCCCACGAACTGCAATTGAAGGTTGGCGGCAAGTGTTAGACGCCCGACAATTTGGCGCCACTTACGTCTGCGGTTACGTTAGCACTCATGCTCGCTACCGTGATCTGGTTCGTGATAGAACTTGTAGGCAGCTGGCGTGGAGGCCTGAGAAGCCCCTTGCTGGCCCATGTGCCGATTTGCAAAAAATGTCATGTGATTGGCATTATGCCTTAGATGTTCGACAACCTCGGCCCAGGCGTGTTGCAGGTTGTGCTTCGGTGGCGTCATGCAATCGACGTGCCAACAACATATACAAGCCTCCTTGCTGCGCCCTGTGGCAATCCCACAGCCATTTCGACCCTTGCCCCGCAGCGTGCGGCGGTCACGCCGCGTTTATCGGTGTCCCCCTTCTGCACTTGCTGTTCAAGACATCGTAGATACCATCCAATCGTCGCCGGTGATCAGTGGTGCTGTGGCAACAACTGGTGAGACCGTTGTCTAACACCAATATCAGCTTCCTGACATTTTCTGGCACACTGATCTCTTACCCAAAATTGGGCTGCAGTGATTGGTGCACTGGCTGCTGCCTTGTGGGGCCTTTCACAGGCTTCTAGTATGGCTGAAGGCTCGCAGCCGGGGCTGGAGGTGCAGTCGGTGCAGTCTTCACAGCCCACCTCACGCAAGGATGCAGTTTTGGTATTTGGAGCTTCAGGCAGACTTGGGAAGCAGGTGGTTGCAGAGGTAATGATGATGTCTTTGTGTCATGCCAATATCATCACCAAGATCCTCATCACCTTTGCAATTAGTTTCACTAGCAGCATTATAGCAACATGCAAAAAGCGCTAGACTGACGACCGACTTTGCATTACATGCAGATGTCATGAATACTTTGTGCACTGCAGCTTGTTGGGGCAGGAAGACATGTGGTTGCCACGTCTCACAAAACCGACAAGCTCGAGCAGGCATTTGCAGGCGAAAAAGCCAAGGGACCTGGCCACTTGTACTTTGAGAACAGTGTTGACATCACAGACAGCACAGCTTTGATGAGCAAGGACTTGTGGCAAGGCATTAGCCAGGTTGTCACAACTGTAGGACCAGCTTTTGGGCGCCAAGCTGATGGTGGGATGGGGTGAGTTTAAAAAACCTTATACTGTGTAGACATTAGACGCGTGATGCTAAGCCCAGCTCACTGTACAACCTGACTGCCATGACATATTTCAGGATTCAGCTTAGACATTGATTTAGCTACATGTGTTGGTATGTGTAAGTTGCTGACATCCAGTTGATCAAGTGTGCTCTGCAACCTCACATGTGCTGCAGATACATTGACAACATGACCTCAGAGCGAGTGGATGCAGAGGGCATCAGCAACATTGCAAAAGCTGCCAAGCACTTTCTTCCCGCCCAAAGGTTCCAGCCAGAGGTGGAACAGGTTCTCAGCATGCGCAGCGCAGCAGATCTTGAAGTCTGGGAGAAGCTGGATGACACCATCATGGGTGGCAAGTCAGGCAGCTATTTGCAGACAGCTGAAGACCTGCATGCCTTTCAAGGAGATTATAAAGATAAGCAGCCCTATGATTTCGAGGGTTCTGTTTGGAGGGGAGAAACCATCACAGACGGCGGAGGCTTCTGTGGAGCACGCACTAAGGTAATGGTTTGCTGTACCTTTTCCTCCTCAGGCCAGAGGATGCAGGATTTGCGCCGTGTCTATTGTACTCTTCTTCTTTGCTTGTCACCAGCATGCTGGTTGTGCTTAACTGCATGAATCCTGCAGCAGTGTTGCAGTTCTCACACTTTGTTCTCATGCCGTCACATTGCACAGTTTTCAATTAGCGTATTGCTTAAGGCATATCAACAAACAACAGGCCGCCAGTCTAACAAGAACTGGATTTGGCTTGCAAACCCCTCTTTTAGCAAAAAGCAATGGTGTCAAGAACGCACTCCTCCTTGCAAGTGCACTGACTGGACATGCATTGTTTTGCAGATGCTGGATCTGAATTTGCAGCGCTTTGATGGCATCTCATTGCGCGTCAAGGGGGATGGCCAAACCTACAAGTTCAACCTAAAAACAGCAGATCAGATGAATGTTCCAGAGAGCACTTACCAGGCACAATATGATACTATTGATGGGGAGTGGACTACTGTTTACATGCCCTGGCATGAGTTTGTGCCAGTCACACGAGCACAGTACGACAGCAAAGCAAAGCCTCTGGACCCTGCACAAGTAAAGCAGATAGGCTTGGTACTCAGTCGTTTCCACTACAACTCCCTGCCAAACCAGCGGTTCAAGCCTGGCAACTTCGAGCTTCAGGTAGGCAGGCAGCTGGCATCTTTTCTACACAGCTTTCAACATATGTAGTATATAGTATGGGATGTAGTGTGAGGTATCGTACACTCAAGTGTAGTGTCCCACCCTATGGTGTTGACATGCACTGTGGTTTGGTGTCCTGACCAGCTGTGCATAGGCATCATTGTGCATGGCAACCCTGCTTTTTCACAGAGCCTTGGCAAGCTAGATCTGTCACAAAATCTTCATGTAGTGCATGTGTCCGGCTACATGTAGTGCTTGTGTCTGCCTACATGCATTGTCTAGCATCTGTCCAGTGGCCATAGCAGAGGCTACCTCCAAACATGGTTGGCAACACCCAGCAGCATGATGGCTCCTTGGCATGCTTTGAGTCAGTCTTGGTCAACCTCAGCTGCTGTCTGTGACATGCAGATAGCAGATGGCATCGCAGGCTTCAAGGATGAGAGGCCACGCATACTCATGGTTTCCTCTGCGGCCGTGGAGCGCAATGCCATCATAGGCGATGACCTAGGTACCCATTTGCTTCACTCACTGTCACCATGCATCTGCCATGAAGTGTTGCATTCTCTGCAGCTCCATGTTGTGTGTCATGGCTCTCAGTGCAGCAAGGTGCCCTGTGCAATACTGAGCTGCTGTGTGTAAGCATCATGAGTCTCAACTGTGTGCCTGCTTTACTGGTCTGATGTCTGTGCTGGCATGTCTGCTGCATGTGCTTGTGAACATCTTGCAATGCAGCAAATGGAACTTTCCATCAAGTGCAGCCTGTCTTTTGTGTTGTGCAACATGTTCCCCCTAATCTGACATAATGCGACATTACTTCTTTGCCACATGGTGCTTGAGTAAGTGTCTGCATTATGTACTGCAAGCAGTTGCAGCAAGCGATGCCTGGTCTTCTGCCATCTCTGATGTTCCCTTATGATAGTAGTACCGTGCTGCAGAGGCTCGCAAAAAGGACATCCCCATTGTGCAGCTGAATCCTGGTGGCACCTTGAACCACAAGTACACAGGGGAGACAGCTGTCAGAGGCTCTGGCCTGCCCTACTCTGTCCTCAGGTCCACAGGTACACTTGGTCATCTTGGCTTTTGCTGCCGGCATGAAGCTTTGGAAAATTTCATCACCACTACCCTGGTCATCTGCATGCTGCATGCACTTCCAGCCTGCTGTTTCCTGTGGCCTTGACACATTAGTCATCATACGCCTTGCAAGTGTTTGTCTCACATTGCCATCTTCCACCTTGCTGCATCACTCTGGATGTGATCTCTGAAGTCATGGGTGATGTCATAAGTGTTGTACAGGCATCCGCATGTGACTTCATGGGTGATGTCATCAGTGTTGTACAGGCATCACGGACAAGACAGAGGGGGGGGCTTTCTTGTTGGAGGCCCAGCAAGGAGACACCATCTCTGGCAACATCTCCCGCCATGAGCTGGCGCGCCTTGTTGTCACTGCCCTGTCCACACCAGAGGCTACAGGTGCACTCTTGCCCAAATCTGCTCACTCTCAAGCAGCTCCTGGCATTACTACAGCACACACACTGTGACTGGTTGATGTAGCAGGGTACAATGAGTTGAGCGGCATCTAATGCGCAATGTGGCATTTTGCCCTACAACAGTTGAGCCTGTTGGCCTGCTGCTGGTCATTCTTGCAAGTGCTGCCTAACAGCATTTGTTGAAGAGTTTGTCATCTTGTGCATAAGATCTTGCAGATGCGTTCTGTATACATGTAGCACACTGCTGACTTGTAGTCAGTCCATTCTGCATGGTGCTGAGTCATGCTTCTGCTTTGTGCATCACTGCTGGCAAAGGCAGCAGGAGTACACAGGCAATACAATGGCGCTGCGTGCTATCCTTTGACCAGGGTACTCTTGAGTGCAGGCAAAACAATAGAGGTGAGAAGGTCCGAAGCAGCAGATGCCAAGGGCAAGTCTGATAGTGCAGCACAGCTGCAACGCCTGTTTTACTCTAGCACACAGGACCGCAGTAGGGCTCAGATAGGATTGCCCCCCATGCCTAAGCCAGTCCCCCCTCCCCCACCCCCAACCGAGGAGCGCACAAAGGAGATTCTTGCTGATGATAGAGTGCAGGTACAGCAACCCTAGCCAGCAGGTCATGTCTGCATGGCCTTTGCAGACTGTGCACCTTGGTGAAGTATGAGCTGCTCGAAACCCTGTTGTTACAAAGCTTGCTCTGCGACAGAGAGAGCTGACGTGAGCATGCTTGCACGTGGTCACACAGGTGCCATGTGATCTGCTCATGCGAAATCAGGGCATGGCTGTTCGCTTCAAATGCAAAAAAACCCATGGTCGGTGTTGTAGGCTGTGCAGAGCAGAGAGAGAAAGGAGCGTTTGAGCAGCAATGGCAATGGTGTCAGCAGCAATGGCAGTCAAGGAAAGCAAAGTAGTGATGCTGAGTCTCGAGGTGCCAAGACTGCAGTAACAAGTTAGTGAGCAGTAGTGGGCGTGTGAAGTATGGTCGGTTGTGGGTGTTGCGCTTGTATCTGCAAGTCACAGGCCTGGGTTTTGCTTGATAAGACTGTGCCTCCTGCAATTGCTTTCAGCACATAAGGCCTGTCTGGAAAGCATGCCATCAAAACAGTGTGTCAGGTATTTGATCTGTTGATGTTTTGCAATGTTGGGAGCCCTTTTTTGTTCTGGACAGGATGGACATGCTTCTGAATCAGTATAGTGTCCGTCAGAGGGTTTTCAGTCTCAGCGGCCACAACTGTCTACAGTTTTTGGATCAGCACATATTGTTGACTCATGATCACCAAGTACAATCAAGGCTTCAGGCTCGAGCTCATATTTTTAAGCTAATTGGAAAGGCATGCCTGCAGCTGCAGCGCACAATACTTGATGGCAAATGCTTGCTGCAGTGTTGGGACGCTTTCAGCTGCAGAACGGGTTGACTGGCATTAAAGGCGTTGAGTCTACATCTTGCGCATCAACTTCGTGGCGCTTTAACTGTAAGGGATATTTTGCAACACATGCAGGTGCATCTGAGGATACCATCAGACTTGTCTTTAGATTCCAATACTTTAGATTTAGGTCAAGGCTGGGCTTGAGTCTGCTGTAAAGCTGGCTGTAGAGTATACGCAGCGCGTTCACCAATCATCTGGCCGCCTCAGCACCTCTGACTGCCGCTAGCACCCAACTGCTGCGACACTGGTTGCCAAGGCGTCCCCAACTATGCAGTTTCCCTCCCGCAATTCACCAGGCGCAGGTCACAGCGCACTGAAGTCTTCTGGGGGCAGCAGCTTCAGCCCGTTGCCGCGTTCGTTCTCAACTACATCTCAGGTCTGCTCAATTGTGATATCACCAATCGTGACTTGGAAAATTTGTCCCGGGCACGTCCTCGCTAGGTCACCAGCAGACATCGACGGTATCTATGTGTACATGCAGAGGAGCAGCAGCGAGAGCCCGCTTATTGCTGCAATTCCCAGCCAGTTGGATGTAGGAATGCCACTCAACAGGCAAAATCAGGTATGACACCAGTGCACCTGTCCCTGTGCTTATCCTTGAGCTTCTTGCTCAAGCAAGCAATTGACAGACGGCCTGTTACTGGCTGTGTTGCTGCTATCACATCCATGTTCGTGATCAGCTCGGCATCAGTTCTTGTTATTGCTATTTATTGCTAAATTCTGGGTGCAGGACAGCTTTGTGGACTACAACCAGGAGGTCTTGGGCCTGAGCAAGCGGCAGGCAGACTATTTGGAGAAGGTGTGATTATTTGCGTCATTGTGATGAGCTGGGGGGGGGGGGGGGGGGGGGGGGGCGGGGGGGGGGGGGGGGGGGGGGCGGGGGGGGGGGGGGGGGGGGGGGGGGGG
>JAABUK010013345.1_pt1 | contig 10269 bp, 12 predicted proteins | sample 5559141 | NCBI WGS metagenome assembly JAABUK01 (sample SAMN10711869, study PRJNA513367) | rock metagenome | isolation source: Antarctica rocks | place: Antarctica: Victoria Land, Pudding Butte nord | collected 2016-01-03 | reverse complement strand
AATGAAAAGCCAAGTAGTATATTGGGCTGCCCAGGGAAGACTAAGACAGGTTGTGCAAGTGATGGGTGCCATTGACCTGATATCGCCTGCTTGTGTGCAGCCTTTCCACGGTTGGCAGCATGGTTCACCTGGTTCAACACTACACAGGCAGGACCAGTGCCTGGAAGCTACCGGTGGCGTGGCAGAGACCCCAACTCCCTCACTGAACTCAATCCCAAGACGCTCACTTCAGGTACAGTCTGAGCAGATGCTCCTTGGATGTGATCTCAACTCCCTCACTGAAGTCAATCCCAAGACACACACACTGGTCGTTCCCGTCGACGAGGGCTTCACAACGCATATTGACAACCTCGCAGGGCACAGCGCAATTTTTTAATGGCTCTCAACCTCACAGTCCTTTCATGCAGGGCTATCCATTTGCCACTGATGTGCCACATGACTATGGCACAAGTGAGCTTGCAAGGTGCTTTGAATGGCTTCTTTCATTTAAACTTAGCATTCTCAGAATTCGCTAAACTGATTTTTTTCCTCTGTTGGGTCCCAGATGGCCCCCAGAACATTGAACATCTCGAGTCGAATTGAAAAATCGAAGCTGGCTGTGCAGGGCTAGATGACTTCCCCAGGGCTTCACATCCTTCTGATGATGAGCGTCACCTGGACTTACGCTGCTGGATGGCCCTAGCATCCAGAGCCCTTGCCACAATTGGCAAGCACCTCAACCTCCCCAGACAAGAGGTGATTCCCATTTGGCACAAAGGCAGGAAGGGCAGGCCTAAAGCTCTGGGCTGCCGCCTTAGGAGGCTCCCGTTATGATTGCTGGAAAGCGCAAACATTTCTTCTCAAGGGCAGGCCTGATGCCCGTTATGTTTAGGCGCTTGCAGCTTTCTCGTTGGGGTATGGCCTATATGTCTAGGCTTTAGTAGCTTTCCTTTTGGGCTAAGATCTATATGTTTAGGCTTTTGTCGCTTTCGCTTTGGGCTATGGCCTATATGGTCTCGGCTCTGGAATACCTGATGAGGCTCCTGGCGTGATTGTTGAAAGGCGTTCTGAAAGGGGGTTGAAGAAGGGGGGGGGGGATACACGGTTCCTCAGACTTTTACCAGTTCTGGTCTGTTTCATGCACCTATTGGTGTCCTTTCTGATGCTCATTGAAGCACACATGAATGGCTATCAGGACAGCATGTTGCAAAATGGCCTGGCGTGCCTGAGAAGGGCAACGGCCATTGTCCTGTTGCTGAGTTGCGGCAGGCCGTGCAGTATATTGAACTTTATTGCAAAGAACATACCTGGTTGATGCGGTTATGGATGACCAACAATCTGACAATGACATGGCAGCGGGCATTGTGCCTAGCACAAGAACAGTTGTGACCTGTATCTTATGGCCAGGTCCAGCTTGCATGTTGTTGGCAGGAAATTTGGCACACAATTCCTACAGCCCTTATTGCAAGCTGCGCATAAGCCTGTGCAAGAATGGCTGTGAGTCATGGCTGGATACACGCTATAGCTGCACTGCTGCATTGCGAAAATGAAAACCTGGGCGCACCTCAACTTCCGTTCAGTGAAATTGTCCCAAGGCATTGTCTCTCATTTCTTTTTCACTGCTCCGTTTCTGAATATAGACTCTGTAGCCAAGGTGCATCTGCATAGACTCTGTATGCAAGGTGCATCTGTGCAGTGAGCTGAGTCACCACTTGGTATGTGCAGGTGCTACCATTTGAGCAAACAGCCCTGCTGCTTGAAGACATACACAGCCTGAAGAGACTCCATTACAGTGATACCACTGGACAGTTTTTGGACTACGGTAACCACACTGAAGCTATGCAGCTGCAGCATGTCATACACAGGACGCCACAGGGCAACTTCAGGGGACCCCTGCAGCGTCACCTGGTTGACCCCTCCCAGCCCCCCAAGCTTCAGCTGGTGCCTCACTTTGGGTGAGATTCGCTACATGCTACATCACAAGCTTTCATGCTGACCATGCAAGTTGCTTGCTGGCACTTGAAAAAGCCAAACATGCTGTTTTCCTGTTTCGGTCATTGCCATGCCTTTTACTACTCATGCGTGTCATGCACATTTCTGGACTGGTTTTCCAGGTATGTCAGCTTGTTTCCGTTGCTGATGGGACTTCTGGATCCTTCTAGCCCAGAGCTGGGCCAGCAGCTGAAGCTACTGAAACAGCCTGACTTGTTGTGGACGCAGTTCGGTCTCAGGTACCTACCGCCACAACCCAATGCATGCTGATGCCCAAGGCATGCTGATTCCCAATGCATGCTGATGCCCAGTGCATGCTGATCCCCAATGCATGCTGATTCCCAATGCATGCTGATGCCCAAGGCATGCTGATTCCCAATGCATGCTGATCCCCAATGCATGCTGATTCCCAATGCATGCTAATTCCCAATGCATGCTGATTCCCAATGCATGCTAATTCCCAATGCATGCTGATGCCCAAGGCATGCTGATTCCCAATGCATGCTGATTCCCAATGCATGCTAATTCCCAATGCATGCTGATTCCCAATGCATGCTGATTCTTGCATGTGCCATGAACTGTGTCAGCATCGTGTGCTTGAGCCCTGCTGCAGCGCGCCCAGCATGCACTAACACTGTGCTATGCGCATGGCTTGTGGTCCTGTCCATTTGCCTGCCTCTAATTGGGACAAAGGCATCTTGTCAACCATGCAGGTGCTGCATCATATTTTGCACTATGTGCTTGTAAGCTACATTGTGAAGCTTGCTTCTGGCAGATTGGCTGTACCAGGGAGTTCAGGTCATGAAAAGGGTGCACAAAGACCTGCATGTTTTCTCATGGCCATGTATGCACCCTGCTGCCACTGTGTGTGGAGAGACAAGACTCATCATGCACGTACTCAGCTCATCATGAGCTGGAAAGAGGTTGAGATAATGGCGTTACTGCTGTTATTGTTGTTGTTGTTGATATCATTACTACTATTGTTTATGCTGCAGATAGTCAGGCAGCACTCTGCCAATAGTCATCAAAAATGTTGTCATATTTGACTTGTCATGATCACTCATCACTTGTGCAATGTAGGTCTCTCAATTTGAGCAGCTCCATTCATGGTGTTTACAACACTGAACATGATGCTCCATATTGGCGAGGCCCTATCTGGTTCAACATCAACTTCCTTGCCCTCAGAGCTTTGCATAATTACAGCCAGGCAGGAGGACCACATGCTGCAGAAGCCATGTTGCTGTATTCAGAGCTCAGAACAAATCTGCTCAGCAATCTGGTGAGGTCTGCATGTACTTCCTGTCTGTGCTCATTCAAAGGACATTATTTGCAACATGTCAGGTTTTGTGTTATCGTGAGGGAAGCTTATATGACTGTTCTGCAATGCATACTCAGCAGTATGCTCCTGCTTGAATGCATGCACACTTTCTGGTGTGCATGCGTGTACAGCGGTTTGCCAGTCATGGAGATGTCACGTGCTGTAGCTGCCATGGGTTTTCGTTTTGCAGGTCAGGGTTTATGACGAAAGTGGTTACCTTTGGGAGAACTATGAAGAGGTTGACGGACACGGCAAAGGCAGTCACCCATTTAGCGGCTGGACAGCTTTGCTTGTACTTGTGGCAGGTCAAACATACTGATGTGAATCCTGACATGCACAACCCATGGCCATACAGCGATGATGCAGACATGCCCAGTCCCCATGGTCTTATATAGACATGGTAGTGTGTGATGTCATGATGTCACAGCTGTACAAATTGATCAATGTTGGTATAAAGGGGCAGAGTGGGGCCTTGGCATAACTACTAAGCATAACTACTATAATTACATATAAGCATGGTAGCTAGCTTGTATAACTTTGGCTGCCTTCTTCAGCAAGCATAGGGCTGGTCAATATCAGAGAACAACTGGTATGGAAGAGATTACCATCTGCTCAAAAGCCAAAGACAATTGCGTGCTGAACTTCCTGTGCCTCGGTGAGTCATACCGTGTGTGACAGAAGAAGATTACCAAACACATCATCCGAAGTCACATCTCGAGCAAAATATGAGCGAACATTTGTCATTCGCACGATTGCATGTTATTGATACGGCGATTTGGGCCGGCACTTAGACAAAAGTTCCATGTCTCGGCGGCGCAGCTTCAATTTGCGCTACAGACAGGGAGCAAGTAATTGTAAGTCTGAACTAATTTGGCGCAACGGCAAGCTTAGTTACATGGGCAGCGGCATGCTGCGTGAGCACGGGACACTCACCTTGTGAGCGACTGTCTTCAATGCGTTACAAGCAGAAGCATCGCTTGAAACAAATTGCCTCATGAACCCGGGCCCTGGAGCAGATCAGACCAACAAGGTAGAACGCTTTGCTTGACCTGCCCAGTCTGCAGGTTGCGATGTTGGTTGACCGCCAAGAGGCTGTACGGATCGCTGCTGTTGCCCACAACAATTCAGCGTGTCCCCTGCGGTGCTAGATCTTGCAGGAATGTATTGGGTATAGAAGATCATCACATAGCGCCATTCACAGGGCGTTGTTACATCCAGTCATCGGAGCTCTGGCGTGGGCGCTGGCCAATTCTGCCCCAAGACAGCTCGTCAAGCTGCTCCAACCCTGTCCGCCTGCAGAGGCAGAGTTCGTGCTTGTCAAAGTATGTCTACCCTGCTCGAGTCCAGCAAGCACACTAACCTACTTGCCACATAGTGTCTCACCTCAACTGCGCCTGCAAACCTGTGCATGTGGGTGATCTTTGGTCAGAAACATAAGGTCACCCTAGCATCAACAGCATCAATAGAACGTTGTGGCTGATTGCAGCTCCTGGATGGCCGGCAGCGTTTGCTCAAGGTGCACAGGCTCTCACTGGCGCACAAGCTGCTCCTGCACACCACCTGGGTGAGTTATCTACCTGACGCTGTGTCACACGCATGTGGTGATACAGCACACTGCAATCACAGTGACATCTTGAGCAGCAGAGCAGGTGCTTTCTGCAATCTCAGGCATCTGCAGTCTGTGTCTGTTCCACATTCCTTGCATTGACAGTGCATAAGCAAGCTTCTGTGCCAGTCAATCAGCGTTTACACATGCTGCTCAGGGTCGAGGTAGCTCTAGTTCTTTGCATGGCGACAAGGGGCGAGAGCTTCGGGGTTTCAAGCTGTTCCTAAGGGCTTACATCTATGCCCCTGAACAGGCCACTTTTGTTCCAGTGCCAGACATGCCCCGTCACCTTCCCGGCCAGATACGCAAGGCACTGCATGATTTGCATAAGATAGAAACTGCAGGTACATCATCAGCAGACCTGACACCATTTTGGGTTCAGGACAACAGTGAAAATGAGCATGTGCTACATGAAGTCAGACAGCCCATGCATTTGTTGGCCAGCTACACACCCCTGATGGCTATGCCTACAAATGCATTTTTGTTAGCATGCATGCAAGTATTGTCAGCTGCTAATGTAACCAACAAAAGCAAATTTGCACAGCTACAGCAGACCTTTGAGTCAGCTGTTTTGCAAGTACTGTTGCTGTCAACCAGGTATGGAGTGGAGGACTTTCAACATGACTCAGAAGCAAATGCGCAGAGACATGCTGCGCTTATATGGCAACAAGAAGCGCCTCATACCACGCAGAATGGCGTTCCGTGCATCTGAGGTGCCATCCCTTGTGCCATTCCTCATGATTCAGGTAATCCTCAAACGCTGGTAGTTCAATGGGCACCTCAATGAACATCCCAGCTGCAATCTTTTGTGGTAGACAGGCTTTGTTTACCTATCCTGTGCATTGCCAATTGCAAAAAAGTTCCCTCCGCAGTCTGCTGGGATTGCTCAGCTCTTTTGACTGTTGGCGCTTGCCCCCATCCCCCACCCCATGTTGTGCCCTTTCCCCTCCCCCCTCCTCGCCCTTTCAGCCCTGTGCCCCCCGCCCTTTTAGCCCTCTGCCCGCCCTGTGCCCCCTGCCCATTTAGCCCTCTGCCCCCCCCCTCCCCCCCCCCCTTCCCACCCCCTTCTGGTTCCAAGACAGACCACAAACACAGAACCAGCACTGCCTTCTGGTGTGCAGAACTCAGAGGTGGCCTATCTCATCTACAGAGGCCGCTTCTTCTACCCAGCGCTCATCATTGCGGTCACCCTACTGGCCGGTATCATCATGCACAAGACGCTGCGCAGCCAGCACAGTAGGGTCATGGCACTCATGAACGAGTGCCGCCTGACGCCTCTGGTGCAAGACAAGTGGGTTCGGGCAGTGGCTTCCTACAGACTGGTGCCCGGGGATGTGATGGTGCTGCAGAAGGGCAGGGCTCTGTGTGATATGGTGTTACTGCGAGGAGCATGCCTAGTGACAGAGTCCATGCTTTCTGGAGAGGTGAGCCGCGAGTGTTGACCGGCAGCAGTTTGGTATTTTGCGCGATGGCAGTGAGCATAGGCTGCACCAGGCATGCTTGTTCATGCAGCTCGTTCTGCATGTAGACAAAGCATTAAACTCGGGTGCAATATTGTAACTGCTGCTTGCTTTCACAATCATGGCTGCCTGTTTTCAGAACAATGCAAGGCAAGTGTCATTTGCTTTCCAGCAGTTCAGCCATGTCAGTGCACCGGGTGTAAACCCTCAGCACAAGAGTGCTGAAGTGGATGACTGTCTGGTGTTTCTGACTGCAAAGGACGAATACGGACAGGACTGAAGCATGCACAGACAAGCAGGCTGGTATGATAGCTCATCAATGCAGAGACAGGCAAATCACAGAGGCCATCGAAATCTGACAGGCTGACTGTCTGGCAGACCAGCCCAGCAGAAAGGCAGACAAACCTTCAGACAGTTGCATGTACACACAGGCAGGCAGGCAGGCAGACAGACAGGCAGACAGACAGACAGACAGACAGGGGAATGCAGGCTGACAACACAACAGACAATCCTCAGTTAGCATGACCCTGCGCCTGGGGTGACTACCCCTGCCTGTCATGGTGTTTGCAATTGTGAGCAAGGTGTGCTATGACATGCAGGCTGCCCAAGTAAGGAAGAGCAATTACGTGCCACAGTTGGCGCAAGACTACCATCCTGACAAGGACAGCTTCTGCACTGTGTATGCTGGAACCAGCGTGCAGCAGGTCGGCCCCTGCAAGACCCAAGCACACATCAGGCGTAGACTGCCAGCATACATCAGCCACTTGTCATGACTGATGGTGGTTGTGGTTGTGACCTTACTGTCCCCTTACTGTTGCAATAGCCATGTTGTCGTGGCGTCACTGTTGCAATAGCTATCTGGACGCAGATGTGTTTTGTGATTGAATGAACGTAAATCAAGGGAGTTCTTACACACGACTGGACTGCCCTGATGGGAAGAATGCATCGCAGTGCACGTTCAGCGAGTGTTGGGCACACTGAGGTGAGCATATGCTTGCATCCAGACTCAGCTGACATTGTACACACACTCAGCACTGCACAGATAGGCTTCATAGCTTGGCTGTGAGTCCACGCTCTGCGTGTTAAGGCTTGCAACTGGGGATAACAGAGAGTACATGCCTGAGTCACCCGAATTTACTCCCCAACTGCTTACAGACAGCAAATAGGAGGCATTGCTGTTCATTCGCCACCTTTTAGCTACAATTGCTTTGCTTATCAGTAGCACAAATGGCCATCAGGCACTGCGCAACAGGCATGGAATATTCATTGTTGCAGCTCACCATCAACAATCAGATCAGATAGGTGCCCAACATGACCCCTGTACTGTTGCATCATCCTCTTTCCTACTTGCAGCGCTTTGCTGTGTTGTGCGAACAGCAGCTGCAGATCAACAGCTCATCATAGCAGCGCGGCACAGCTTTCTCTGCACAGCATGTAAAGTTATCAGATCCTAGAGTGACAGCAGTCTTGTGCTGCATCTGCTCTTGTCTGGTCCTACGCAAGCAGCACATCAGCTTCTGTCTGGCCAGACGCTGCTGACAATCAAACGACCATGTTGTGTTCAGCGCCCATGCACATGCATGTTGCCTACAACAGCAGCTGTTGTCAGCCTCAGCTTCTACTCCAACTCCTTGTTGTGTCTATCACTGACCGTCAGCTCTGTTCAAGGTTCTGTCAAAGGTATGGGTCCAGCTAGTGTTGTAGGTTATTCTCATGCAAGGTGATGGCTTTCAGGTGTGGAACCCTGCCAATTCTGAAGAAGAAGTGCTGGTGATGGTGTGCCGGACAGGGCTGAACACAACCATGGGAGGGATGATCAGAGGGCTTTTAGCCCCCATCAAGCCTTACCAAGAGAAGGACCCTTTCATCCAGGTGCGCCACTTTATGCCACAGATAGATTTATAAAATTATAAAAATTACAGAAAATACGATTTTTTATTTTGCAGAAATACGATATCATTCAACCAATTATATTTGAACTCTGTTTTGCACTCAGTTGCAGCTGGATCTGCAGTCATGTCAAACGTGCATGAGCATTTCCTGGGCTTTGCCTTTTGGACATTCAACAGCAGGGTCAACCGTGCAAGCAGTAGCAGGCAACTGTGTGCAGTAGCGTGCTTGCAGCAACAAGCACATGCTGTACCTGCATATACCATGCAGTAACATGCACACATGCAAACACATGGCGTGCAGTGACATGCAGTATGTAATATGCAGATGCTGTAACACATGTAGTTCTGCATGGCAGCAGCAGATGTTGAAACATAAGCAGCACCCAGAAGCTGGGAAAGCTAGCACATGAGTAATGGCCATACAGTGCCATCACAGATACCCAATGCTGCTACCTGCTTTTTCTGACGTCCCTGGTCGCAAGCCGTGACGCGCAGAGCGTGGACTCGCGGCTGAGCTGTGCAGTCTGTCTGTGCCGTGCTGAGTTATTATACACTATAAGCTGAGTCTGGATATGAGCTGAGTGCAGCTGGCCACGAGTGCTGTTGGCTTCTCTTTGCCATGGTCAAGAGAACTCCTGATGTGCAGGATGTGGTGCGTCTGTACTGCTTTGCCCTGATCATACAGCTGCTGCTGCTGGTTCCCTACTTGATCAAGGCACATGAGCGGGCACAGTCAGCACATGAGGTCATTCTCAAGTTGTGCGACACACTCACATTTGCTGCACCCCCGGGGCTACCCTCCCTGTTGATGCTGGTGGGGTTTGTGGCAAGGCGCAGATCCAAGAAGGATGGTCTGCAGCTGATGTATCCAGAGATTCTGAAGCGTGGTGCTGCCTGCGACGTGGTCTGTTTTGACAAAACAGGCACCCTCACTCACAGCGCGGTCAGTGTTCCTGGCACTTCATTCTTGTCAGTTTGGGTTTGTTCTAAGCTGTGTTGATTTCATCCAAACTTGACATTTGTCATCGTTTGTACGTGATCAGAGTTGTTGGCTGGAAGCATTGCAATTCTTCTCCGTCTCCCTGCATTCACTTGCCCCCTCGCTCACTCACTCACTCACTCACTCACTTACTCACTCACTCACTCACTCACTCACTCACTCACTCGAGCGAGCGAGTACATGCAGACTTTGTTGATGCGCATCTGTCAGTGTCTAGCACAGCTTGCTGAAGCTTTCAGCCTAAAGCTGTCATGGCTGCATGCTGATGGATTGTTTGACTGATTCATTGGATGACTGGTTGCTTGATTGTACCAGTAGTTGATTGATTGATAGACTGACAGATAGGGTCACTCTGCAGCATTGTCACACAACATATAGTGCACCAAAATGTGCTGCATCAGACTGGGCTATGTTGCACTGTGTCATGCTGTGCTGTGCTGTGCTGCGCTGCAATGTGTCATGCTGTGCTGTGCTGCAATGTGTCATGCTGTGCTGCGCTGCAATGTGTCATGCTGTGCTGCGCTGAACTGTGTCATGCTGTGCTGTGCCACGCTGTGTCATGCTGTGCTGTGTTGTGCTGTGCTGTGCTGTGCTGTGCTGTGCTGTGCTGTGCTGTATTGTGTCATGCTTTGCTGTGACTGTGGCTGGCATGACTGCAGGCAGACCTCCATGGTTTGATGCCTGTGGAGAAGGGCAGCTTCCAGTCACTGCAGCAGAATGCGCTGCGCTGGAGCAACGTTTTGAAGCAGGCATGTGCAGTGTGCAACAGCCTCAACATGGTTAGCAAGACTGCTGTGGCAGGAGTTGACATGGAGAGAACTCTCTTCAAACTTGTTGAAGCACGCTTCCTGGTGGGTCTGTTTTCACAAAGGTCTTTGGGTTTTGGCTTTTGGGTTTTTTGCAGAACGGGAGTTTCACAAGCCTGTGTAATATCCAAGCTCTGTGTTGGATGAACACAGTCAGATTTCTCTTTTCTCTGCAGACTCCTTTGCAGGGTCTGCATGCAATGCAAGACACTGCAT
>JAABUK010013344.1_pt1 | contig 10269 bp, 12 predicted proteins | sample 5559141 | NCBI WGS metagenome assembly JAABUK01 (sample SAMN10711869, study PRJNA513367) | rock metagenome | isolation source: Antarctica rocks | place: Antarctica: Victoria Land, Pudding Butte nord | collected 2016-01-03 | reverse complement strand
ATTCTTGGGCTCTTCATGGAGTCCATGTCTGCTGGCTTGCTTACAACAGCGCTCACGCTTTGCTTCATTGTGACGTTGTTCACATGATGTTGATGTATCACATATGGTACAAACACGCTTATTTCAATTGTGTTAGCTAGTGACCTTTAGTCATGAGGACTCAAAAAACAATCCCTGCCCATCACGGGCGGCATACAACAAGGTAGATGTAGAGTACACTGTGCATTCCACAGACAATACTTGTCAGAAGCACATAAGAAAATTGGATGCAGAAACTGAAACCATGCTTACCATAGGCTCCTTCAGACTCCAGATGCCTTCGCTCTGCTGCTGGGCATATACAGACAGGAAATGGTGCACCAACCTGTCGCATGGAATACAGCGTAGTCACAGGCAAGGAAGCCAGAGCCACAACAGTAGATGCACAGATGAGTGCAGCACGCTATTACAAATGAGCAGAGGTTCTGACCCAAGATGTAAAGCAATGACGCTTGCATAGCGCACAAACTACCACATCCCATGAATGCTGGTAATAATAATAAGTTACAGGCGTTCCAGCTAATCGTTTTTGCCAGGTACCTACTAGGTGTGCCTAAACCCTAGTCCTGTGAGCCAACATGCACTATCACGAGACACTAATTGCACCCAAGGGGTGTGCGCTGACAGGGCGGGTGCCTTAGACGCATTTGCGAGGCAGAAAACCTCTACCCACTACCCGACATGGAAGCCTGAAAAATCAGCATGTTCCCACCGAGACTTGATTAAAATGCATCTATTTTTAATACGTACTTTTGAACTGTTTCTTCAAAAACCCGTGACCTGCTGCGTCACAACCTGACACATAGCAGCTTATACCAAAGGCTGGGTGGACCTCTGGGGAGCATGAATGCTGATGATGTTTGCTGAAGGCAGGTGAAGAAGCAGCAAAGTCTTTCAGCAGCCATACTTGTGACTTCAATAGTGCCATGCCCACCACAGCCAACAACAACCCATGTACCTTGCATCACGACCATTTGCCTGAAGGCCCTCTACGAGGTCCTGTTGGGACAGGGCCGTGTAAGACCAGCCCAGCTGGATAGCCAAGAACAGGGCAGTTTCCAATAAGCTCTTCATGTAGGATTTGTCAACAGTGCGCCATGCGCCATCAAGCTCAACGGCATGTCTGTCAGTGAGAGCTTGCTGCAGCTCTGCAGGACTTGCCTGCAAAGACCAGGCTTGTCAGTCAGTCAACATAAACCCTCAGAGGTCACTGCATCAATGATGCCATGAGCCTGTCCTGCAAGTGTTCTGCCTGCGCTGTGATGGGCAGGGATGGGTGCATACTTGTCCTGCAACACAGAGACTTGATGACAACCATGATGGCAGCCATGCCGACAGACAGACAGACAGACAGACAGCCCAGCCAGACAGACAGATACATAGACAGACAGACAAGTACCGGTAGACAGACAGATAAACAGACATACAGACAGACAGACAAGTAGACAGACAGACAGACAAGGTCAAGTGCATTCAATGTGGATCACCTTCTGCATGACAAGCATAAGGAGGCTTTGCAAACCAGCTGTTTGCACACAACTTCAATGGTCACACCATCACACACATATTTTTCATCTAGAGATTTGATTCTTGGTCTTGGAAGTCATGCAGAGAAACTGGAAGTTCTTGTTGAGGTGCCGTGATCTCTTCAGAAGGTGGTATAGATGGTGGCATGTGCAAATATTTTACATGTCAGCATGACCACAACCCTCTGCATACACTTGATTTCAACCTCACACCTAAACATGTTGCCAAGTGAAAGGAACAATGATGATGGTACATAGTACGGTGTGGTGTTAATAAATGGCAACAACATACTGAGACCTTACCAGGCTAGTGGTGGGTATAATCTCAAGCTAAGCAAACAAATTTGTAACCAGCTCACTACCATGTCTAATGCCAAAGTAACATTGACACGACCTGTCTTCATGTATTTAAGAATTCTTCTGCCTTGAGTAGCTGTGTCTTCACTTGGGGTGGTTGAGGGTGGACCATATTATTCAAGTTGCAACTGCTGCAGCAGCTGAACTGCATTGCTGTTGCAAAACACCAGATGTATCAAATGCTCTGCATGCTATAGCTTGGACAAAATACGACTTCAGGGGAATTGGCCTTCACAAGATTGAACAAAATTCCTTCCTGCATGCCAGCAATACAGGCGTCACACAACAGTGTCCAATGTCTGCAACTTCACACTGTACCACAGCTTTGGGCGTTTGCATATATATTGCTGTTGACAACAGAAGAGTTGCATAACATACAAGAAAATGGTATTTCTGTCGATATCTCCATTGACACAGAAGGAGGACCATGCCAAGTCATGTGCAGAAGCAGTCATGAAGATTGTAGGGCAAAAGCAAGGGAGACAGAGAGAATCACCTTGTTATGACTGTGTCATGTTGCATAGTAGTGTATAGCAGGGCTTAGCCACTTCCAGGGGGTGGGTTGACAGCCCCAGCATTGGTGCCAGAGGGGGCTGCACCCCCATCAGGATTGCCTGGGGTACCATCTGCGCCATTGCTACGGCCACTGCCCACATCTGCAGCAGACCAGTGAAGCACACTTTCTGAACATGGCCATGTGGGTTATACATCAAGCAGAACTATGTGACAATGTATACAAATGTACTTCCAGTTGCTGGGTGTCAAGGAAAGACAAGATGACACAATCTGCTGCCTGAACAAAAATGACCTGTGATGTATGCTATTGGAACACATGCAACCTGCAGCCAAGCGCGACACTCTATGGAATTTTGACATCTGGGCATGTGCAATGGAGGAACACGCTGCAGCAGGGCAGAAACTTACCTAAGGCGTCATCAATGAGGGTGTCAGCAACATCTGCATTGGCCTCATCCTCAAGGGTCTGTAAATTGTCGCCAAGGGTCTGCACTTCACCTGCACCAGTGCACAACACCTTCAATACCCAAAGCATAAGCTCCGGGCTGCCGCCTTAGGAGGCTCCCGTTATAATCGCTGAAAAGCGTAAACTTTTTCTTTCTTTCTTTTCTACCCAAGGCATAGAGAACCATGCATGCAAGCAGCAAGCAGCACACAAATCAGCACATATGCTGTCACAAACTGTGTGCCAACTGATGTTGTATGCATGAAACCAATTGCGCACCCCAATGGCACCCCCTGGTGCAGGAGCGACAGAGTCAGCTACCATCAAAGTGTCAGAGGCTGTTGTACACATCAGGAAGCTGCAACACTAGATGGTGCAACTTGCTGTTTTGCACCGCACTTGTTCTTTGCAAGACCAGTCACTGGCTTATGCCTGAACCTACCAGCTTGCAACAGCTTGCGACCAGGAGGGGCTGGCCCATCAGCCCCATTGGTACGGCCACTCACCAAGTCTGCATACAAACCATAGTAATAGTGGTGATAACAATATTAATATTAGTAATAATATTATAAACCGCTCTTCAGATCATGATGAGCTGAGTACATGCAGGACAGCCCTTGTCTCTCTGATCAAGAGTTTAATGCGCATGTTGAATTCACCAAACGCATTAGCTGATGTAGATGTTGGACCAGCACTGCGCTGCCTTCCATGTAAGGCTGTAAGGCTGTGCAGCCCCCAACAAGCAGTAGGGAACATGCCCATACAAATGCACTGGTTTGTAATACAAGCTCTGCATGTCAGTTCCTGTGTCATGCCATTGACCAAGACTATGCTGACAGGCTGTCTCTGCTGCTCTCGCTGCACTGTGGAACAAGAGGGAGTGCTAAAGTTGCACTATGATACCTAAGGCGTCATCAGCAGCAACATCAGCAATGTCAGCATTAGCCTGATCCTCAACAGTCTGGGCATCCCCAATGGTGGTTTGCAGAGCACCAGGCTGCAGCTGGCTCAGCCTCCTGCCACTCCCAGGGAGTGGGTTGACAGCCCCAGCATTGGTGCCAGAGGGGGCTGCACCCCCATCAGGTTTTCCTGGGGTGCCGTCTGCCCCATTGGTGCGACCGCTGCCCACATCTGTAATGTATATGACTCAGGTCAGCATGCCAGCCTGCCTGGCTTCAGTCACATGCTACAGATCAGACAAGCATGTGTACACAGTGTGTGCATGGCCATGCTCAGGCCATTCACTGAGACCATAAGTTCAATGCAACAACTGGAACTTGATATGTCAAATTCATGAAGCCGTGCTCATGATGCCGCATTCATGTCAGAAAGAGAAGACTGCTCTGACAGACTGTAGACGATGCCAAATGAGCATCAGGAACTACCTAACTCACCTAGGGCATCATCAATGAGCGTGTCGGCAACATCTGCATTGGCCTCATCCTCAAGGGTCTGCACATTGTCGCCAAGAGTCTGGACTTCACCTGCACAATGCACACAATCAATGAGATTCAGATTCCACAATCAACATGCTGCGCTGCAGTGCATTGCTGCTCATGTAAGCTGCAAGATATGTGAAAGCAAAGACACTGGATGCTCTCCTGCAGTAACAATGTGTATGGAGTCCTGCTTGTGCAAACAAGCAGCACCAAGCTGTACAATGATGTAACTGGCATTGCTGGGGCGAGGCCAAATTGAGGATTTCAGTGAGTACTATGCATGAAAGTTCATGCACAGTCATGATGAGCCGAGGATGTTTGTCCAGCAGCACAATGGCAGAGCACTCCTCACCAGACTGCAACAGCTTCCTGCCAAGTGAGTTGGTGTCATCATACCCATTGCTGCGGCCGCTCACAACGTCTGCATTGAAGGAAACATTGTTGGGAACAGAGTTACAGAAGAAGGAACCTGGTTGGGAGCAGACTTGCATTGAAGGGAACAGAGCTGCCATGCATGTACTAATTGTCAGCATGCTTGACATACAGCAGACCAAGCAAGGTTTGCAACTGCAAAAGGACAAACCGGGCACATCAGTTGCATGAGTCTGACAAGTCACTTGGTCAGTAGGTCATTCACCATTACTGCAACCAGACAACTCAGCTGCAGAGCATACATGGCAAGGTATGTATGTGCACATTGTACTACATGTGCACAGTATCACTTATTTTGATGACCAGAACAAGGCTATGCATGTTACCAAGAGCATCATCAGCAAGTCTGTCAGCGACATCAGCGTTGGCTTGGTCTTCTGCTGTCTGTATATCTCCTACTGTGGTCTGAGCAGCAGTGGGCTGCAATTGATGCAGTCTCCTGCCTGGTGGGGCCGGGCCATCAGCGCCATTGGTTCGCCCACTGATCAGGTCTGCAGCCCCCAAACGTCGTGTGAGCTTAGCAAACCATTCTGCCTGATTTGTGGGCAATTCACATTCAAGTATCAGATTCAACACAGCAGCAGCAGCAGCAGCAGCAGCAGCAGCAGCAGCAGCAGCAGCAGCAGCAGCAAAATGTTATTGAGAGATCATGCCACATCACGTATTTGAAAAACAACCAACAACCAGCAACAGGAACGGCAGCTATGGGATGTAAGGGTCAACTGTCAAGCATGCAAAGGTTGGCGGTGGTCAATTGACTTCTGCGCATGAGTATTTACTGCACACAATGGCAGAAGGGTGCACAAACACTGCAGCACCACATGTGCTACAGACCGTAACATTAGTAACAGGTGTGTAGCGTGCACGAAACACAATGCTATTGACCATCCAACAGTATCAAGATGCAAGTGTGCGGATGACTTGCCAAGTGCATCATCAGCAGCAACATCAGCAACGTCAGCATTAGCCTGGTCCTCAACAGTCTGGGCATCTCCAAAGGTGGTTTGCAGAGCACCAGGCTGCAGCTGGCTCAGTCTCCTGCCATTCCCAGGGGGTGGGTTGACAGCCCCAGCATTGGTGCCAGAGGGGGCTGCACCCCCATCAGGCTTGCCTGGGGTGCCATCTGCGCCATTGCTGCGACCACTGCCCACATCTGTAGACATTTACACGTGTCAGGAAGCCAAAGTACGCAGCATGAGTATGCTGAAGACAGACAAGGTAGAGTGAGCACAGTGAGATTCACACGTCTGCTGCAGCTGAAGTGCCGCAGGCTGTGTCAGACACATTGAACAGCATGACAACTGTTTGGTATACAGAAGAAGGATTGCTGACCAAGGGCATCATCGATAAGGGTGTCTGCGACGTCGGCGTTGGCCTCATTCTCAAAGGTTTGCACGTCTCCGCCAAGTGTTTGCACTGAAAGCACTCAATCACCACGTCAGACGTCTGTACAAAGCTGTGAGCGGCAAAAGTCATGGCAATTTAAATACCGATTCTGCGCATTCAAAAGTCACACCTGAAGACTGCAGAAGCTTGCGAGGGGCTGATATCGTCCGTCCGCGCCCTGCAATCATGCACAACATCTTAGATTTGTACAGCAGCAACCAGTCGCGAACAGTCGGCTTGACAAGCGCGCGCGTTGCCGCAGGTATGCAAAATAACAGTTGCGACCGACCTAGATCGTGCTGCATCTGACTGCATCAAGCCGTGCGCAAAGTCAGCCATGCAGCTTTGCATTTGTGCGTGCGCATGATACTTGCCATCAAAGATGTATGACGCTTGGACCAAGCAATGGGAAACTCACCGAGAGACGCCCCGAGTATCAGCGTGGCCAGAATGATTGCCGAGCGTAAGTTGACCGACGTCATGATGCCGAACTTGTCTTTGCTTCCTGAGCATACGGTTGAATGTGAGATACCATGAAATACACTATAAAGGCAACACAGAGCAGTGCACAGGGCCGGAGTCGACCAGATACAACCAGCATGATCAGAAAGATCGTAACAAGTACTCGTTAGTGCTTGCAGGCAGGTCGCGGCAAGCAGAACGGATTCATACACATGTACCTGAACCGATGCAGTACATTACCTGAAAGTCGACGACGTTGTGTGCATAGGCTGTGGCTTTTCTTGTGCAGTCGGGCATCTTACATGCAGTTTGTATCAGGTTTCGGAGTTGCGCACGTGGGCACGTGCCGACATGCAGCACATGCACGTTGCGACCAGTTACAACGTCACATTTTAGGCAATCGCGTGACTCGACAGTTTGACACATGAGACGCATGAGACTGATCGCCTAGCTCATCGCAGGTAGGTGCACCGGCAACCTCAAAAAGCTCATTGGACAGGGCCTTATATCATCAGGCATCACTGCATATCCTAAACAGTAGGCCATGTGCTTGTCATGTGCCATCCATGTGCGTCCGGCTTACGCAAGCAAGCCTGGCATTCGATGATCGGGCAGGCAAGAGGTGCGTGTGCCGGCCTGTGCAGCATGTTGGCACATTTTTCTCGCACCGGACTGTGTCGCTGGCGGCCCCAAATGCATGCCGGCGATCAAAAGTCACACTATGCATTCGCGTACCCGTGCTGGCAGAGCCACGCCGTATGGTCCACGACGCACGAAGCCGCTGGTTCGGCAAGCAGCATGCATCAGCCCCCTCGTCGTACTTGCTTTGCTAACGTTTTGCAGCTTGCGTACCTTGCCAACCTTGCCACCGGACTTGATGGAGGTGACCTTTGAGTTGCAGCGTATTGCTTACGTGTTGGTATGGTGTATCGTTGAGTGCAAACGTGCATTTGTCGTCGGATCTGAACCCGTGCAACATGATTCGACAGGTGCCCGTTGAAGACTCATCAACACTCTGCACAAGGGACTGGAACTTCCTCGCTCGGTCCCTGCACCCATGCAACGACGTGAAGTCTTTGTTGGCACAGGTCACAAACTGCAGTACAACCAACTTACGACTATATTGGTGACAAGCAATGCTGCTTTGTTGCCTTCTTGCATTTGGCAGCATTGAATATGTTGACATCTGCAATTGCAGAAATAGTATGAAAAGCTGCTGCATGACAGCAGGGTTAGAACCAACGTATGACATGCAGTGGCAGCGCCAGGGCACAGCATTGTTGCTTCGCCATGGAGCTTCACATTGGGATGCATTGCATACTGCTCAACAGCCACAAGCTGGCACAAACTCCACCTACAGGTGTGACCATAGATCCTCCCCTAATGCAAAATCTGCTTTGATGACAGCCTCTTGCAGCACCTGTGCACGTGCAACCTTAGCGTGGTAGTGAAAGTAATTGGACCAATGCTGCTCACAAACAACAGCCTGTAACGCTTGCAGGGGTATTGTGACCACCTCGCCCAGTCCAACGTTTCTTGTGCTGACCAACAACACCAAAATCAGACAAGCCAGGGAGCGCAACCAGACAGCACCAGCTTATCTTGACTGGATGACGTACCATGACTTCACCGCACTGGGCAATACATCACATCTTAGACACTATAGGCGTGAGTTTCATTACTTTCAAGGCACACCTCATGAGGAGTTGAAGCTGAAAGATGCCTTTGGCAGCTTGCCCTCCTCATGCTGGAATGCTCAACATTCAGGAAAGTTCCCTATGTGCTGCTTGACTTGCACAAGACCACTGCCATGGATACAAAGTTGCATTTACTTGCATGCATAGTGACTGCAACTCACATACATCGTGCCTCTGATGTAAGTGTCCATGGATGCTGGTGAGACCTTCTGTGTGTTGTCACAAATAGCTTGTGCTAGCACTGTGGCACTTGTGGCTGCCTGACATGCTGAGCCCTACCAGCAATCCTGACAATTCAGTTCTAGCAGTCATGTATGTGTGCATGAAGCTGTTTGTTGTCTCCAGATCAAGAAGATTGTCCGACAACACTAGTCTGCTTATTGGTGCAGGCTCAAGTTGCGTGATTGGCGAGAAGCCGTATGTGTACGTGTTGAGTGAAAAAGAGCTGTGCACATGTGCAGGGAAATCAACACATTCTTGGAAGATCAACACCCCGACTTTACGGGCAACCACAGCCGGCAGCGTGCATGCACTGCATTATGGTATGGGAGTGCACACCCTGTTAGTCATGCTGCAAGGGCGCAAGGCTGTGACATTGATACCGCCAGAGCAGACGGATTGTCTGTATCCATACCCAATCGGTCATGTTTTTGCCAGAAGAGCACAAGTAGATCTGGATCATCCTGACTATATCAAATATCCTCTGTCGAGGCTTGTTCGTCCAAAGAAGTTTGTGATGCACTCTGGAGATATGCTGTTCTTCTCTGCTGGAACACCTCACAGTACTGTGAGCCTGACTGATGTGATATCCTTGACATTCAGGATGGTGCATTGATGATGCTTACAGGCCTGATGGCCTAGAGGCATGCTGCAGTCTGTGTATGTATATGCATGCTCTGTGTCTACAGACGTACAGTGACTGCAATGCCTGTAGAGGTATATCTAATCAGCGGGAGTATGTATATGCATAGTTATGTTTTCAGAAGAGTGTTGAGAACTTCGTACTTTGCACAGCACGTCAAAATACATGGAACCTCGTTATCCTAGCCTAGGATAGCCTGTCAGCTCGAGTGATTTGTAAGACATGATGCCTGCTGTCATAAAATACATCTGCAAAGACAAACTGTGCTAGCCCCGCTGCCCACACTGCCATGCTGCTGTTGTTATTCAAATTGACCATGATGACCATCACATTCCTGCACAAGACAAACAGCACACGCACCCACCAAGAGCTGATGTTGCATACGCAAGGTGATGCAGCATGAAGTTAGCTTCAAAAGCTCCAGCGTGTTACACTTAGTTTGAATTCTACTCTAAGAAGAGTTATAATAAAAACGTAAGTTGATTCCTGTTGCACAGCCTTGGATGCCCAAAGAAGCAAATGTCACTTATGTCAATCTCTTGTGACCAGGATGGTGATGAGCATTCATGCGGTACCTGCTGCTTCAGACCTACTGTCTGACATGCTGCAACCCTTGTGCACTCAAGTCTGAATTGCTGTCCCAATCACTCGACAGCTGGTCGAAGGCTTGGAGTGGAAAACGAACATGTATGTCAAAGCAGTATGGGGCTGGGACCACTGACACCATGCAATGTGGAAAGTGCACATGAATGAGACAAATGTAGAAGCTAGGAGCGCATGTTTCTGGTTGCTCATTGAGTCTTGGCCAGTCTGAAAACCCACATGTGTCTGGGGTCATCTTGCACTGTACATGACAGGGTTTCCTGGGTCCTGCTGCACTCGCCTAGCATACTTCAACAGAAGTGCCTCTGCTGAGCGCCCTGGGCCCTGCATGCATCAGTCATGACGTGGTGCCTGTCAACCCTTAGCTGTATCACATGCACTGCCAGTGTGGTGCGCATGACATGAGATGTCATGTCACATGGCACTGTCTTATCTCCAGTGCACAGACTGCATCGCTGCTATGGGGACATCTGCCTTGGTGTGTTGCAGCACAAATGATGTGGGG
>JAABUK010013341.1_pt1 | contig 10271 bp, 11 predicted proteins | sample 5559141 | NCBI WGS metagenome assembly JAABUK01 (sample SAMN10711869, study PRJNA513367) | rock metagenome | isolation source: Antarctica rocks | place: Antarctica: Victoria Land, Pudding Butte nord | collected 2016-01-03 | reverse complement strand
GCCTTAGGCCATGACACCTCTTTGGGCTGATACAAACTGCTATTGGAGAAATAGCCTGGTTGGATTGTATCAGACAGGTTGCAATCCTCCTGAACAATGTAAGTATTGTGGCTCATCAATTGCTTGATAACGGATAGTCCCCATCGCTTTAAGGTCCCTTCTTGCTAGATTTAGGTAAGGGTCAATGGAATGATGTCATGTCTGTACAGAGCGCCGGCATCAATTTTAGCTCGATTGCAGCATCTCACAAGTGATTTACCCTTACATCCCTGGGCAAAGCTTCCAATGCTTCATTGGAAGCTGGGGTGCAGGGAGCGCAAAGCGATCGTTACATGTCTGTCATCTTTCTTATTGGTAGAACAACAGACTGTAGAGCTAGGGCAAGGTGCTGTTTAGAGATAGGATACTCAGTTGAAGCTTTGGCTGTCGAGGAGTCCTTTCGCCAGTCAAATCCGGGTCAATGTTCTTGGCCAAGACCTGGATGATTCTCACTCTTCTTCCACTCAGACCGTGCAGCTTTGGGGTGAAGTCTAGGGTGTTTGGATTCAGATGAACTTTGTGGACTTGTGCAAGACATACCATCTACAGACTCTCATTCAGGGAACACATCACTCTCACCCAATAAATGCGGGCATTACAAACAGAAAAGTAACGAGGCACTCCGATCTCACCGCACGAGCAATCAGTCAATCAGTCAATCACCCTACACCCCAAACAGTATGATTCCCTCCTCAAGACCTTCCGTCCCCGCCTGCCAGACCAAATTCAGATCCCCCGGCCAACGGCCCAAGGTCCGGAAGTGTCAGCTCAGGCATCTCCATGCCCATTGCCCTCCTCTCCACCAATCTAGGTGGATAACTCTGTGTACCCATACCCAGTACCTCCCTGGGTGGGATCAGCGCAGGGAATGGTAGAGGCTCAACATGCTGCATTGGAGCACTTTGATGGAACAGAGGGAGCTGATTTTGACCTTGACCTTGACCTTGACCTTGACCTTGACCGAGAATGGGGCTTTGAGTCCTTGGGGTAGCAGCTGGAGTTGGCCAGAGGGAACTCAGGGGGCTTACCCACCTCGGATCAATGGTGCGGTAATCCGTCTCTCTCCCGGACCACCTCGGCCCATCGCTCACCTCATTCGGGTTCTGGTAAGTGTCTTGCCCCGTCCCCTGTTCCTGACTCCCGCCGAAAGGGTTGGGTGCGGCGGGCGTGGCGATCCTCACCCCTAGAGCTGGAGCGGGCTTGTTGGAAGTCAGCATGTCTTGGCCAAAATAAGCGTTCCATCCATCGAGGTCGAGGTTCAGCTCGGATAACCCGCGCTGGGCTGGGACGGGCGAGGCGTGGAGGGAGGCGGGACAGGATTGGTACAGCCTCGCATCGAAGGGTGCAAGCAGACGGGGATTTGCATCTGCGTTCATCTGGTTCCCCTCCAGATTGTTCGAGGTGGGATCGCGGCTGACCTGGAGGTCTGGAAGGTCCGTCGAGATTGACATGTACGATTCCCTCCTCTCCCCCTGCCCCGCCATCCGAACTCCAGTCCCACTCCCATTGGAGTACCACTCATCCCTTCGATTCGGTACCCCGCTTCCGACGAGGGAGGAATTAGAGCAAACCCACTCCCTGCTCGCCCCCGGGCCCATGCACGGCTCATTAACGTCATTCGCCTCCAACCCCTCGGTAATATCCGCTAATCCTTCACCGCAGCCCCAGACTTCGACGCCGCTACCACGAAGACGACGGGATTCGACGATGTTCTCGCGTACTTCCCGAAGTTTGGCTTCGACCGCTGGACCGGCGCGAGAGCGGATGATCTGGCCGTTTGCGAGACGACGCGTGCGGAAGAGCTTGGGTGCGGCGCGCCGCTTGACGGAGGCGATCTCGGAGGGGCCGGAGAGGCGGTGAAGAGTCAGGTCTGGGGACGTCAGTTAGGCGTGGTTCTCTCGGGGAAGAGGCAGGGAGGGGCGGGGAAGAGGGGAAGACGCGAAAGTGGCAAGGAGGAAAGTAGACGGCGGAGCTGGGAAGGACGGAAGGAGAACGAAGGGAAGAGGGAAGGAGGCGAGAACGGCGACGCACGGGCCCAGACGGAGGCATCTGAGATGTTGCCTTTGGAATCTTTGAATTGACGGCCAGGGAAGAGGCGGGAGAAGCCGTAGATCTGGTAGATCCGCGCTCCTCAGTATCTTCTGAGTCAAAGAAGGGGTGTGAGGTGACTCACGTTGAGCTGTCGACCGAAGGAGGAGAGTTTGTCGTGCTTGAACAATTTCGGCAAGACTTCGCGCACCAACTCCAATTCAATCTCAGCTCAACAGCTATCCCCTTTCGTGATGGGTCTGACTCACTCGGTCTGGTTCCGCAATGACAAGCTGCCTCGAATCCGTCGCCCAATAAATAACATCTGGACAAGGATGCGGATCGAGCGCCAAGAAGCTGTTCCCACCCAGTTCGTCAGCCTCACCACCTCACCAGGTCAGGCAAAACCCGACTCACTTGTACAGCTTCTGCAGGAAATTCGGCTGTCTCCCATTGGCTCCCTCACCAGCCCTCTCCCAGACTTGTTGCTCGTTGTTGTGCATAGTTGTGATGGCGGGTAGAAAGTTGAAGTGTATCGCCTTCGTCGAAGGTCTGGTCTGAAACCCCTTATATGTTGTGGGCGATGGGCGAAGGCGTGATCGATGTCTTCGCGAAGGAATATCCGTTGTGAGGTGTGACGCGTGTGAGTGACTAGAGATGAAAGGTGAGGGGCTGTTGGAGCTCGAGAAGCTCTTTGGGGGAGGGAGGGGTGGAGGGGGGTGACGATATGGAAAGGCGGGGGAAGGCGAGGGTGAGTTGGGCATGTAAGGAGTCGTGAGTACTCGGCCGTCTCAAGACCCAATACCCGGGAAATCATCGATTGGAGCATGATTAGGTGAGCGCGAGACCGTCAAGGGTAAGCGTCAGAATCCACGCATGGCAAATCATAAATATGAGAAGGCATCAGTACAAGATGAGATGTTGTGCCTCGTAAGATGGGATGTACATCAGTCACCGTCACACACACACACACACACACACACACACACACACATATCCGTCCGTCCAACCGGCATTACTTCTTCCGGGGGTCCTTTGCCGCACACACTCTCGCACACGTCCTTTCTCCCTACCTCTTTCTCTCTCCTCTTCTCGCCATGCCATTCTCCACTCTATTCCGAGTCCATCATCCAACGTTCCACCTAAAACCCCTGATCATACCAACGAAGCGTAGGACCTCCAGAAATGTATCCTCCCTCGAGTCGCTCATCTCACCGTAGCAAGTCTGTCGCCGAGCCACCGAGCTACGAGACTGTTGATAGCCCTCGTCCCCGATCGAAGAATCTGCCTCCACCACCGACTCATCAAGAGCGGACCCACGCTCCCTCGTCGAGGCAAAGCGAGAGAAGTCACGCTCCCTCGTCGAGGAGCAGTCAAACGCCCCCCCTTGGCCATCATGCTCGCCACCGCTCAGAAGTCCCGCCGTCAAAGGACGTTCGCCGCGATAGGGATAGAGATGGCAAGAGGGACAGCGAGAGGGAGAGCCGGAAGTTCGTGGATGGCTTGGAGGAGGAGCTGACTTGTCCGATCTGTATGGGCGTCATGTGAGCTGTCCACCCCAGACCCGACTACACGCCCTTTGGCATGGAAGGGTGGGAGCTGTCAGTATCTGATAGCGAGCAGGGTTGGCCCGCATCAGCTATCTCCGTGCGGTCATGCTCTGTGTGGACCGTGCGGGGTCTCATGGCTCGAGTCACGGGTGGGCCTTCTCCATTCGTCCTTGGGCTGGTGCTAAAGGGTTTAGGCATCGTCTGGTAACGCAGTCAACTGCCCGACCTGCCGTGAAGGGGTGAGCCCGAACCAGCCTCTCATCCCGGCCAGGAACCTCGAGACGATGATTCAGAAGTGGATCGAAGCCCGCGGGGGGAGGTGGCAGGATCTGGACGAGTGGAAAGACAGAGAGGAGTGTGTTACCACCTCGCTTGACAGCCGTGATAGCTGATGGTTGGCCAACTGGGTAGGACATGGAATATCCATAAGCAGTTCAACCCGACGCTCGTCTCGCCCGAACTTTTTCCCCACCGCTCCAGAAGCGGGACCCGTCATCGCCGCAGTGGCTCGAACGATCATGTCCGCGGCGATCTTTTCGGTGGGTTCTTCGGGATGGATATGCCGAGTGCGAGGAATTACTTCGATGATGGGCCGAGGGTGGCGAGCGGTGGGGGTGGTGCTGCTCGAGGAAATGGACAGGGCTGGGTGGAGCAGGGGTATGAGGATCTGCCGTTCCCGGATATGTGAGTGTTGTCATACTGTTGGGTTTGTCTTTCCTCCACCCAGCCTGGCCGTTGCAATCGCTGTCGATTCAAAGGTGCCGCTGATATACAACAGGTTTCACCGCTCCCGCCCGTCAGGTCACCTGCTCGTCCGGGAATTCGTCTTCCCCCGACCCCTCGGCGGCTTCCATAGTCGCATGACGAATATTCTCGGCGAAACTCCTCTCGGCGTGGAGGCGCCCTTCCGGTCCTATGATGGGGTCATGGACGTCATGCAGGACATGTTCAGGAGGTTTGGTATACCGGTCCCTGATAGTAGGAGGTGAGGCGGTCAGGCTTGCGTACTTGATGAAGCTGGTCTTATATTCTCAGGTGGTGAGCTGAGCACCCATCGTCTGCTGTCCTGTCTCGATTACTATGTGTCTCTAAATCGTGTCATGCTCCGAGGTAATTGAATTGTGTCATAAGTACTGTTGAGATCGAGTCGATATGAATCGGTCCAGTGGTGGCCCCAATCACGTTCTGCCACAGGGGTCAACAGCACGTCCCGGAATCTTACCTGATCCTCCTGCATAACAGTCTTTCCACCTCCGAGCTCGGGTCCGCTGTTTCGCTCGCACTGACTCACCATCCCAACCGTGGTCCTCAATCCAGTTATTACGTCTCATCATGGACCTTTCTTCGCTCAATCAGACGCTGCCATCCGGTCTGGCCGACGCAGAGCGCGACATGGGCGACAAGTTCAGAGGTCAGTGCTGATCGCCATACCCCCTTAATGAGTATCACCACCATTGCCACCCCTTTGTTCTCCCTTTGATGTCACCCGCTCACCTCACTCAGCTGCTGCGCTGAGTATCACGAACCTGTACAAGTCGAGTCTTTTCAATGCCAAAGTATGTACACCTCTCCTCGGGATGGAGAGGCGCTGACAAAGATGGTAGCAAGCGTACCATGTCGGATATTCCTCATGCTTGTGAGTCTGGCTTGGGATTTTGAAGTATGATGGGATATGGGGACTGATGAAGGTGCAGGTCGGACGTGCTTTCTACGGTTCAGTCTTCGATTGGGGCGGGGCAGGACGCGTCGCAGACACTGTCGAGGCTTATGGATTGGGCCGAAGCGCGAGAGGTGGGTCTCGCTTTCCCTATCCGCCTACTTCCTTCTCGCTACTTGCTTGCCTTTTCAGCCCAGCTTAACAACCCCAGCTGATACCCGTCACAGGCCGCAATGGCCGCCTTCGCCGCGGACGAAGCCGACGACCCCCTCCCCCCACCGCCCGTCGCCCACCTGAACCTGACCAAACCCCGAACCGCCGCCCAAGCCCGACACGCTCTAAACGCCATCAACCTCAATCGCGCCGCTTCAGCCCCTATCCCCGAGCTCGAAGATACACCAGCTGGACCATCCAATATCCGTCGACCCATGATTCACCCATTCACGATCACGCCCGTCTCCGATACCTCGATGGAGCAGACCCCACCGCACAACCCCTCGTCGAGTCCGACTCGGTCGTTCGCTGTCGTGGCTCGCGGGAAACATTGGTCGCCAATGCGGTATATTCAACACCACAAAGACCCCACGCCTTCCTCGTCCTCCACCACCTTTGTCCCCCCGACAACGACTTTGCACTCAGCCCTGCCTGCCGAAGCGAGAAAAGCGCTACCCATACCCGATACAGGGGTAGTCCCTAGTCAGAGCGGGGCGGTAGGGGGGAAACGAGCGATGGTTGAAGTGGAAATGACGGTGGATGAGCCCACAGCTAGGTCGGCAAGTGGGAGAGCGGCGAAGCGACGGACTTTGGGGAAGAGTGAGGAGGTTGGGGAGGAGAGAGAGAGGGAGAGGGAGAGGGAGAGGGAGCGGCCGGGGAGGAGAGGGGGACGTAAGCATGGTGGTGGGGCTGGGATGGGGTCGGCGGCGGGATAGCCGATCAGACTCAAGGACGGATCAGGAAGGACAGTGAGAAGGAGGTATGGTAGAGTCGGGGTAGTCATGCAATGTCACGAGTAGTCTGAAATGTCATTGCTGTCCTCCTGCGACGGAGCTCGCGCTCGTACTCGATTTTCCTCTGCCGCACACGGGGCAAGCTGGCTGCGAAATGCAATCGCTAGAAACCGAACTTCGGCGGGTCGGTGATAGCGAACTCAAAGGGAGCTGAGGGCTTACTGAGGAGCGATTTCATCGTTCTCTTCCAGTTGCCATCCACATGCAACTCGCCCCTTCCCCATCAAATTTAGCTGTGGCAGGTTGGATCTTGACACGAGCTAGAGTTTTGCGAATGTGAGATGAAGGACACTGACAAGGAGAGCAATAGACCAAGACCCAAATGAATAGCTAGTCTAGCCATCCATCACGTCGGGCTGAATACATACAGGTAATTCTCCGTTCAGACCATGCCTTTGATTTCTCCAATAGATGACAAATTTATCCGGCTTCTATCCTCTCATCAAGTCCTGTCCTTCTGACAGTCACCATCCAGCTAACAGCTCTTACGTTTTTCTTACAATACGAGTCGGACCTCAACCTTTTCCGTTCCCTTCAAGGCGCAAGTGGCCCACAGGACCAGGCTCCATGGTCTCTGTCCGCACTCTCACATGGTGGGACTAACAACGCAGAATTTCAAAGTGATGGCATTTCTGCTTCACCGGCCAAAATTAAACTCTTGGGGGAGATTTATTATCAGGAGGAAGATTTTGGTGCAGGGAGTATAATTATGTTTTCAGGTATGTCAGGTTGCAGATATAAAGACAGAAGCTGTAATATCTACTTCTGGAAGAGGCTGATCCTTGAATGACACCACCAGTGTCATGGACCAACGACGGTAGATGATGTGGGGTGAGAGGCGAGGAAATGTCTGGTAGCGAGGAAGTCGATACATCAGCCTGCTGTGTAGGCGATGCAGGTAGCGGGATGCCTCACCTTCGTTAGAGCGCATCGCGCTGTGAGAACGGGTATCCGGCCGGGACATCGTTGCCGTACGGAGTTCGATAGGGAAGATCTACTATACTATTATGGCCGTACCCAGCCAACTATGATTGATCGAACTCACGCCCAAGCAGCCTTCGTGCGCCGTGGATTTTCAATGAATGACGCGATTGTCGAGCAAAATTACGGGATATGGTATGGCCTTGACAAAAGAAAACTTGTAGAAAACTAAAAGCAGGTTGACACAGTCAACAGTTGTCGAACACAAACGACGACGAGTGCGGGTAAGACGTCGGCCTACCAGTCTAGACTTGCACAGTCAGGCCGGTTGTCGGAAGGGTAGGTCCGCCAAGACGTTGCATAAACTAGCTACAAGAACCTCGATACTAGATCTCTAGCGTATATCAGCCAATTTGGTCGCTTTATTATACCTCTGCATACCTCGTCCTTTTCCGCTCCTGCCACTCTCAAGCCCAAGGCCTCATGCTCGGTCTCTCCGTTTCTACGGCATTCTAGAGATTTACCAACCCAACGTCCTCTGCTTGTCCGCCAGACTCATGAGCGTCCGCGATAACCGGCGACTATCGCGGGTCCGGGCTAGTTGAAGGTATTCACCCGCTGCCCGGTGTGGATTGAGGTACCATCAATAACTTTCGAAACCTTCGGCTATCAACGGTCGCACCCGTTCAGTCGTGGAATGTCGGCGGCGTCAATCCCATGAACGATTTGGACTTTCTCTTAACTTGACTGTCTTTTGTACATCTGAGCCTATCTGATCTACAAAACGAGCCCACATTGGTCTATAGATACGATGAACCATGCCGGTGTTGTGAAAATGGTCCGTTAGTAACTTATTCAAGCTCGGCTTCGGCCGAGATCGGAAGGCGCGTCGACACACGACAAAATCGCGACTTGAATTCTTTCTTTGACGATAACATTCCCCCTCCCCCGACCCTCAAGAGGATTGAGCCAGGTGACCAATACAACACGCCATGTCGAAGCGCGATACATCCTCTCCAGAGTACAGATCAGCCCTTTCGAGCTCCCTGCGATGGGATGCCGAGCGGAAAGAACCGTATCTCCAACTCCCTTCATTCCCGGATCTGCGGTTGACCCTCTTCCGAGAAGGTATCGTGGATGACCTCGTAAGTCCCTTTAACTCCCCTAGACTCCACTTGATCTCATTCAAAAGGCCACACTGTTCAACCACCACGTGGTCGGAGTACGCCTTTACCGCTTACCCCACCCGTACTTCCCCTCCATTCTTCCCAACAGACGCTGAAGAGAGGTGTCGTCTCAGCATGCCCCGATCATTCGTCGAAGAATGGTTCGAACGCGACTACCCGATCCATCAAAATATCCTCATCTCCTTCCTCGCGCACAATCCCGACCTCCCCTCCCTCGCTGACACCTCACCGATCCCTCCGACCAGCGATTGTCTCCTCGAGATGCCATTCAAATCCCTTCGCTCCCAATCGACTGGCAAAGTCGTGGGCGACATCAACCTCGTGCCCCACTCCTACCACTTCTACCCCGTCCAGCTCACACCGGAGCAAGTCCGCGCGCGTCCGCCGGCGGAACAGATGTGGGATTTCGGCTACTCGCTCGACCCGGCTTATCATGGGAAGGGGGTCATGAGTGAGATCGTGGGATGCGTTATTGAGGGGTGGATCAGGCCTTGGATGGGGATAGGTATCGTCGGTGCTGTAAATTTTCGGTTCGGTTTTGGGGGGGGCGGGGGGTGAGTTTGGGTCTGGGCTGATGTGGGAATAGTTTTGCGACTCTGACAATCCGGGGAGTATGGCCGTGCTGAAGAGGAATGGGCTGGAGTACGTAAGTGAGCATACGACGGTTTGGCCGGCTGAGAAGGGTGGGGGGACGAAGCAGACGGGCAGGTATGAGAGGCGATTGATGTGATCACGCTCGGATGGGCGCGATACCGGTGATGATCATGGACGATACATTTCTCGGACAGGACATGCTGATGCACTGGACATGCCGATGCACTCACTCGGGGACGGACTGACAAGGTTGCCAAGGCTAGAGACTGATTACTGACTCTCGCTGGGAGTGTGCTTTCAACCATCATCCCCCCACCCGGCCACATTTCACTTTTAACATCTGCGGCTTATCTTATGGATCACTTACACGACTGAATCATGGCATCGGATCCGACTGTGGCAGCGGGCACTACCCTCTTTGAATACTAATGAAGCAAGTCGACACCCAAAGCCTCCCCTTTGACCCTGTGGGATCAACATAATAGACAAAGCAGTTCCCGATGTTGGCCCTGCTCTGCAGGTTGAAATCAACTTGACATTCTTGTTACGCACTTGATGGATTGCATGAATTGACAAAACAACGTTCATTGACGAGGCCAACAAGGTCAGCCGCCTGACAACTGAGGGGAAGGCGCCCAGGTGGACAGTTGACTACCAGGCAACAAGGGAGGTTGCGAGTGGCAATTCCTAGCGCAAGATGCCTGAAGGGACGACTTGTGCGCTGGACTTGAAGGTGACGTTCCAGGAGACAGATGCTACTCTTCTCGTCATGCCATCAAGGACAGTACCCATCTCTTTGGCCCACTGACATTAGAGCGTTGATTGCAGAGTATCCGGGGACTTTCTTGGTTTGTACCTGGCGTTGAGATTGATCATTCATGTGTTTGCTTTTGTTGGTTCCTTCAATGTGCATCTCCCACTGTATGTACATCCTGGATGGCATGCATCGTCATGATCTTTGATCTACAATACTGACTAGCTGACACCTCGCTTGCCGTACTTTGACCATGACCCTCACCTAGCTGGCCTCTTCCCAAGTAGCATCCTCTGGGGGAATCGAACCAGTGCATTGAGGGACTTCCTATATTGTCATGTACGGAAAGGCGTAGTTGGTCACACTAACCGCAAAGCTAAAAAGCATCAATAGGATGTCCCTATCCCAGGGTGTTCCCCCAACTATATAGGAGTCAACTGTCACGATCGCATATCGAACAACGACGGCAAAACCACGTTTTCGCCAACTATCGCCGAGAGTCGCACATCCCAGGACGCCCAAAAACGGCAACGC
>JAABUK010013340.1_pt1 | contig 10271 bp, 11 predicted proteins | sample 5559141 | NCBI WGS metagenome assembly JAABUK01 (sample SAMN10711869, study PRJNA513367) | rock metagenome | isolation source: Antarctica rocks | place: Antarctica: Victoria Land, Pudding Butte nord | collected 2016-01-03 | reverse complement strand
CGAGGCTTCGGCCCGACCGGTTACCCTGCCAAGCCGCTCGTCAGCTACCAGACCTATCGACAACTATCTGGGTGGAACCTCCCTCCACAGGTGTTACGCGCCATCGGGGCGCACTGAATAAATTGGGTTAGTTGCCGCCGCCCTTGGCGGCGTCGGTCTTGGCGGCGACGGCCAGGTCGATCCACCAATCGTCGAGCACGAAGCCGTCGCGGATCTCGACGTTGGGGCGGGCGAAGCGGTTCCAGGTCGCGACCTTGAACTTCGAGTCGTGCCAGTTCGGCACCATGTACCAGCCGGCGAGCAGCAGCCGGTCCAGCGCGCGCCCGGCGGTGGCCAGGGTCGGCCGGTCCTGCGCCTGGACGGCGGCGCGTACGACGCTGTCGACCGCCTGATCGCAGATTCCGGCCAGGTTGGCGCTACCCTGGATCTTGGCGCCCTCGCAGGTGAACTCGTCGCGCAGCTCGTTCCCCGGCAGGTCGCTGCCTGGGTAGATCAGCGTGGTCATGTCGAAATCATATTCGTCGGTCAGGCGCTCGAACTGCGCACTGTCGACGGTGCGGACGTTGACCTCGATGCCGAGGCGCTGCAGCCATTGCTGGTAGGGCAGCGCGATGCGCTCGAGCGTGGGGTCGTTGAGCAGAATGGTGAACGCCATCGGCTTGCCCTCCTTGTCCACCAGTTTGCGATCGCGAATGGTCCAGCCGGCCTGGCGCATCAGGTCGAGCGCGCGGCGGAGGCCGTCGCGGTTGTTTCCGGAGCCGTCGGTGACCGGCAGCGTGAAGGGCTGGGTCAGCACGTCGGGCGGGATGCTGTCCTTGAAGGGGTCGAGCAGGGCGCGCTCGCCGGCATCGGGCAGGCCGTGGGCTTCCTGGGCGGTGTTGCCGAAATAACTCGTCGTGCGTTCGTAGGCGCCGAAGAACAGGTTCTTGTTCATCCATTCGAAGTCGAACACCTGTCCCAGCGCCTCGCGCACGCGGCGGTCGGCGAATTGCGGGCGGCGGGTGTTGAAGATCCAGCCCTGGATACCGAGCGGCAGGCGATGGTGGATCTCCTCTTTCTTGACCAGCCCGTTGGCGACGGCCGGGAAATCGTATCCGGTCGCCCATTGCTTGCTGATGTTTTCCTGGCGGTAGTCGATCTGCCCGGCCTTGAACGCCTGGAACGCCACCGTCGGGTCGCGGAAGTATTCCATCCGCACGCGGTCGAAATTGTGGAAGCCGCGCCCGGTCGGCAGGTCGCGCGCCCACCAGTTGGGGTCGCGCTCGTAGACCACGCTGCGGCCGAGCTCGAACCGCACTACTTTGTAGGGGCCCGATCCAAGCGGCGCCTCGGTCAGCGGCTTGGTGAAGTCGCGCGTCGCCCACCAATGCTTGGGCAGCACCGGCAGGCCGCCCACGGTCAGCGGCAGCTCGCGGTTCTCGTTCGACTTGAAGTGGAACACGACCCGGCGCGCACTCTCGGCCACCACGTCCTTGACGTCCTGATAGGCGACTCGGACCGAGGGGCGCCCCTTTTCCATCAACGTGTTGAAGGTCCAGACCACGTCCTCGGCGGTGACCGGGGTGCCGTCGGCAAAGCGCGCCTGGGGGCGGATCTCGAAGGCGATCCACATGCGGTCGGCCGGGACCTCGATGGTCTCGGCCAAATGGCCGTAGCCGGTCGCCACCTCGTCGGCCGAGCCGACCAGCAGGCTTTCCCAGACATGCCCGCCCGCACTGCCGGCGCCGGTGCCGCCGACGCCTGGTTGCCACGAGGCGCCGAGGCCGAAGGCGGCGTTGCCGCGCAGAATGTACGGGTTGAAGCCGTCGAAGCTGCCGACCATGGCGAAGGTGACCTCGCCTCCCTTGGGGGCGTCGGGGTTGACGTAGGGGAAGTGGGCGAAGTCGGCGGGCAAGGCGGGCGTGCCGAGGACGGTGATGGCGTGGCTGCGCGTGACCTGCGCCGAGGCGGCGGCGGGGAGCAGCAGGAGGCAGAGCAGGAGGGCGCGCAGCATGGATCGCTCCGGAGTCAGGCGAGGAGGCTTACAATCTGCGGCATCAGCGCGGGATCGCCTACTGCGATCACGTCGCCGGGCCCGTCGGGGTCGAGCGGTTCGCCGGTCCAGGAGCGCACCAGCCCGCCGGCACCCTCGATCACCGGCACGAGCGCCGCCCAGTCCCAGAGCTTCATGCCGGGCTCGACGATGGCGTCGATGCCGCCAAGGGCGAGCAGGCCGTAGGCATAGCAATCGCCGCCCCAGCTCGTGCGCCGCACGGCGGTGCGTAGCCGCTCGAATCGGGGCGCCTGGGCGGCGGAGAACAGCTCGGGCGAGGTACACGAAAGCTCGGCCTCGGCGAGGCGCGGGCACGGCCGGCATCCAGCCCGGCCGTAGCCGCCGGTGAAGCTTGTCGGCTGCCCCGCCTGGCCGATCCAGCGCTCGCCGGTGATGGGCTGGTCGATCAGGCCCAGCACCGGCCGGGTCTGGTCGAGTAGGGCGACGAGGGTGCCGAAGATGGGACGGCCGGTGATGAAGGCACGCGTGCCGTCGACCGGGTCGAGCACCCAGCAGAAGCGTGCGCCCGCCCGCTCATGGCCAAACTCCTCGCCGAGGATGCCGTACTCGGGGAAGCGTTTCGCGAGCAACGACCGCATCGCCTTCTCGGCGCTGCGGTCGGCGATCGTCACCGGGCTCGCATCGTCCTTCTGGTCTGCCGTCACGCCCGCCCGGAAATACGGGCGGATCACGGCGGCGGCGGCATCGGCTGCCGCCTCCGCCGCCGCGGTCAGCTCCCGCATCGGCGCGCTCAGCGGATCGCCGGGCTCGGAATCTGCGGCTTCTGTACGTCGCGCGTCATCGGCTTGCTCAGCGTCGGCGTTGGGATCGCATTCGCCTGGCCGCTGCTCGGCACCTGGTGCGCATTGCTCGGCTTGCGCCGCTCGTTGGCCTGCGCCTGCGGATTGGTCTGGTTAGGCGCCACCATCTGCGAATTCGTTTGCGCCATCGCCACCCCGGCGACCGCAACCACCAACGCCGCTGCCGCAAAAGCTGTCCTCATGGGCCTCAATCCTTTCCAGGCCGGGCGTTGCGCCGGCTGCAGCCCATACGTATGGTGCCTCGGCCTGCATGGCGATGGCCCCAGAAGCACCGATCGAACACTCGTGACTCCCATCGTCGTCATCCCATCCCGCATGGCCTCGTCGCGCCTGCCCGGCAAGCCGCTGGCCGAAATCGGCGGCCGGGCCATGATCCTGCATGTGCTGGACCGGGCGCGCGAGGCCGATATCGGGCCGGTGGCGGTCGCTTGCGCCGATGCCGAGATCGCCGACGTGGTGCGGGCCGCGGGGGGCATCGCGGTCATGACGGACCCGAGCCTGCCGTCGGGCTCGGACCGTGTGCATGCCGCGCTGGCCACGCTGGACCCGAACGGGCTGCATGACGTCGTGGTCAATCTGCAGGGCGATTTCCCGACGCTGGTGCCGGTACAGCTGCGCGCCGTGCTGATGCCGCTGTCGGACCCGGCGATCGACATCGCCACCCTCGTCTCGCCGATCGGTTCGGCGGAGGAGGCGGCGCGGCCCTCGGTCGTCAAGGCCGCCTGCGCGTTCGATCGCGGCCGTGCGGTCTCGCCGGCGCTGTATTTCTCGCGCGCGGCGATCCCGGCCGGGGACGGCCCGCTGTGGCACCATATCGGCATCTACGCCTACCGCCGCGCCGCGCTATCGCGCTTCGTCAGCCTGCCGCAGAGCCCGCTGGAGCGGCGCGAGAGCCTCGAGCAGTTGCGGGCGCTCGAGGCCGGCATGCGGATCGCGTGCACGCGGGTCGAGCATGGCCCGTTCGGCGTGGACACGCCCGCCGATCTCGAACGCGCGCGCAGGATATTGTCACCATGAGCCTCATCGCCTTCCAGGGTCTGCCCGGCGCCTATTCCGACCTCGCCTGCCGGCAGGCCTTTCCGGGCATGCGGACGCTGCCTTGCGCCACGTTCGAACGGGCAATCGACGCTGTGCGGCATCGCGAGGCCGATCTGGGCATGCTCGCGGTCGAGAACAGCCTGGCCGGCCGGGTGCCGGACATCCATGCGCTGCTGCCGGATAGCGGGCTGTTCATCGTGGGTGAACATTTCCAGCGAGTCGAGCATTGCCTGCTGGGGCCGCGCGGGGCCTCGCTCGGCGGGATCAAGCGGGTGCATTCGCACGCGGTCGCGCTCGGGCAGATCCGCCGGTTGGTCGCCGAGCTGGGCGCCGATGCCGTCGTCGAGGCGGACACGGCGGGCGCGGCCAAGCTGGTCGCCGAGTGGAACCGCCCCGAGGACGCGGCCATCGCCTCGGCGCTGGCGGCCGAGATCTATGGGCTGGACATCCTGCGCGCCAACGTCGAGGACGCGGCGCACAATACCACCCGGTTCTATGTGACCGCGCCCGAGCCGCGGACGCCGCCGGCCGACACGCCGGGGCTGATGACGACGTTCGTGTTCCGTGTCCGCAACGTGCCCGCCGCGCTCTACAAGGCGCTGGGCGGCTTTGCCACCAACGGCGTCAACATGACCCGGCTGGAGAGCTACATGCTGCACGGTGAGTTCACCGCGACGCAGTTCATGTGCGACGTCGAGGGCCATCCCGAGCAGGGGCCGTTGCGTCGGGCGCTCGAGGAGCTGTCGTTCTTCTCGCGCGAGACGCGGATCCTGGGCGTCTACCCGAAATCGTCGTTCCGGGCACCATTCGGCGGCGACTGATTGCCCCGCCGGCCCGACCGGCCTAGCCTCCGGATGAAATGCGGGGAGGACGTGAAACGTGGCAAACAAAGTCAAGCAGGCATGGGCCGAGGGCCGCGCGGTCATCAACGGATGGCTGGCGATCCCGGATGGGTTTGCCGCCGAGACGATGGCGCAAGCCGGCTGGGACAGCCTGACGGTCGACCTGCAACACGGCGTGCAGGACTATCTGTCAATGGTTCGCTGCTTCCAGGCGATCCAGTCCCACCCCGTGCTGCCGATGGTGCGCGTGCCGTGGAACGAGCCGGGGATCGTCGGCAAGGTGCTCGACGCCGGAGCCTACGGCGTGATCTGCCCGATGATCAACACGGCGGAGGAAGCGCGGAAGTTCATCTCCTATTGCAAGTATCCGCCGATGGGGGCGCGCAGCAACGGTCCGATCCGCGCCGCGATCTACGGCACCGCGGGCAGCTACCAGAGCACGGCCAACGACGAGATCCTGTGCCTGCCGATGATCGAGACGCAGGAGGCAGTCGACAATCTCGGCGCCATCCTGGACGTGCCGGGCATCGACGCGGTGTATATCGGGCCGAGCGACCTTGGTTTTTCGATGGGCCTGGTGCCCAAGCTCGACCGCGACGAGCCCCAGATCATGAAGATCTACGAGACGATCCTGGCCGAGACCAAGAAGCGCGGGCAAAAGGCCTGCGTGCACTGCATGGCACCGGACTACGCCCGCAAGATGATCGAGATGGGCTTCAGCCTGGTCACCCTCGGCAATGACAGCGGTATCATGCTGACCGCGGCGCAGGCCGCCGTGGCCGCTGCCCGGGCGAAGTGATCCCGTTCCTCAAGCTGCATGCGGGCGACGAGGTCGTCGTTGCCCGCACCACGCTGCTGGAGGGGACCGAGATCGCGCCGGGCGTGTTCACGCGTGTCCGAATCCCGGCCGGGCATAAAGCCGCAGTCGGCCCGGTCGCGGCCGGCGCCGCGGTGCGGCGGTATGGGCAGATCATCGGCTTCGCCACGCAGGCGATCGAGGCAGGCGAGCATGTGCATGTGCATAATCTCGGCATGGGCGATTTCGCGCGGGACTATGCCTATGGCGTCGATGCCCGGCCGACGCCGCGCGCCAACGCCGAGCGCAGCTTCCAGGGCATCCGCCGCGGCGACGGCCGGGTCGCGACGCGCAACTACATCGGTATCCTGACCTCGGTGAATTGCAGCGCGCACACCGCCGAGCTAATCGCCGAGCAGTTCCGCCGCAACCCGATCACCGGGGCGGACCCGCTGGCGCAGTGGCCCAACGTCGATGGCGTCGTGGCGCTGACGCACAAGACGGGATGCGGCATGACCGAGGGGGAGCCGCTGCGCCTGCTCCGCCGCACGCTGGCTGGCTATGCGCGGCATGTGAATTTCTCGCATATCGTGGTGATCGGGCTGGGCTGCGAGGTCAACCAGATCGGCGGCCTGCTGCAGGAGCAGCGCCTGGCCGACCGGGTCCGCTCGATGGACATCCAGACGATGGGCGGCATCCGCAAGACCGTGGAAGCCGGGATCGCCTTCGTGCGCGAGGTGCTCGACGAGGCCAACCAGGTCGAGCGCGAGCCGGCGCCGCTGTCGGAGCTGACCGTGGCGCTGCAATGCGGCGGCAGCGACGGGTATTCCGGTATCTCCGCCAACCCGGCGCTGGGAGTGGCCAGCGACTTGCTGGTGCGGCATGGCGGGACCGTGGTCCTGTCCGAGACGCCGGAGACCTATGGCGCCGAGCACCTGCTGACGCGGCGCGCCGTCTCGCCCGAGGTGGGCGAGAAGCTGGTCGCGCTGATGCGCTGGTGGGAGGACTACACGGCGCGGGAAGGCGCGGAGATGAACGCCAACCCCAGCCCCGGCAACAAGGCCGGCGGGCTGACCACCATCCTGGAGAAGTCGCTAGGCGCCATGGCCAAGGCCGGGACGACCAATTTGGTCGACGTGGTCGGCTATGCCGAGCCGGTGACGGCGCGCGGCTTCGTGTTCATGGACACGCCCGGCTACGACCCGGTGGCCGCCACCGGCCAGGTCGCCGGCGGCGCCAACCTGGTCTGCTTCACCACCGGGCGCGGCAGCGTGTTCGGCTGCAAGCCGTCGCCTAGTCTCAAGCTCGCCACCAACACGCCGATGTTCGAGCGCATGCAGGACGACATGGACGTCAATTGCGGCGGCATCCTCGACGGCTCGGAGACGCTGCAGGCCTGCGGCGAGCGCATCTTCGAGACGCTGATCCGCGTCGCCAGCGGTGAGCGGACCAAGAGCGAGGGGTTCGACGCGGGCGGGGCGGAGTTCGCGCCGTGGATGATAGGAGCGACGATGTGACGAATCGGGTCGGAGCTTTCGCCTGGTATGATCTCGCCACCACCGATCCGGAGGCGGCCGCGCGGTTCTATGCCGCGGTCGCGGACTGGACCGCCGAGAAGGTGCCGGGCATGAGCTACACCGTGCTGAAGACGGCCGGCGCGATCCGGACCGCCGGGTTGATGGCGTTGCCGCAGCACCTGCGCGACGCGGGCGTGCCGCCGCATTGGACCGGCACTATCGGCGTCGACGACGTGGATGCCATGGTCGCTCGGGTCATCGAGGGCGGCGGCAGTCTGAAATACGGGCCGGACGACGTGCCCCACGTGGGCCGGTTCGCCGTGGTGGCAGACCCGGACGGGGCGGTGTTCCAATTGTTTCACTGGCTCGATGAAGCGGCCGGCGATCCCGGCATGATGGCGCCGGGCCGGGTCGGCTGGCACGAGTTGCGGGCCAGGGACCAGGAGGCCGCGTTGCGCTTTTATGCCAAACTGTTCGGCTGGGAGCGGAGCCGGGGCATCGATATGGGTCCGATGGGGACCTACCAGCTGTTTGGCTATGGGGGCATGGACCGGGGCGGGATCATGACCGCGCCGCCTGGGGTGCCGCCGAGTTGGCTCTATTATCTGGTTGTCGATGCGATCGATGCTGCGCAGGGTCGGATCGAGGCTGGCGGCGGCACCGTGCTGCACGGGCCGCAGGAGGTGCCGGGCGGCGCGTGGATCGTGATGGCGCGGGACCCGCAGGGCGCTCATTTCGCGCTGGTGTCGGCGAACCGATAACCCGGCGACGTGCTCAAGGCGGAAACGACGGCAGCCGAGCCGGCCAGCGTATGGCCGGCGATTGCGCAGGTGCTCGTGGGCGTGATGCTGTTCTCGGTGTCCGACACGATGGCGAAATACCTGCGGCAGAGTTTGCCGGCGGTCGAGATCGCCTGGCTGCGCTACACGGTGTTCCTGCTGTTTGGCGTCACGCTCGCGGGAAGGCGGCGCTTCGCCGGACTTTGGCCGCGGCGGGCGTCGCTGCAGGTATTGCGCGGGGTGACGCTGCTGGGGTCGGCGGTGCTGTTCATCACCGGGCTGAGCTACTTGCAGATGGCCGAGGCGTCGGCGATCTCGTTCGTCTCGCCGGCGTTCATTACCGCGCTCTCGGTGCTGTTCCTGCGCGAGCAGGTGGGCGTGCATCGGTGGACGGCGACCCTGGTCGGGCTGATCGGGGTGGTGGTGGTGATCCGGCCGGGCACCGGGGCGCTACAGACGGCGGCGTTGTTTCCGCTGGCTTCGGCGGCGTGCTGGGCGGTGGCGATGATCGCCACGCGGCTGATCGGCGCGCAGGACCGGAGCGAGACGACCCTGCTGTGGTCGGCCGGCGTCGGCCTGGCGATCCTGACGGCGGCGCTGCCGTTCGACTTCGTGCCGCCGAGCTGGGGCCAGGTCGGGTTGGGGCTGTGCCTCGGGGTGACGGCGTCGAGCGGGCAGTATCTGCTGATCCTGGCCTATCGCCGCGCCACCGCCTCCGTGCTGGCGCCGTTCTCCTACCTGCAGCTGCTGGCCTCAACGGCGCTGGGCTATGCGGTGTTCGGCTCGGTGCCGGACGCGATGGCGTTCGCGGGGGCCGCGATCATCATCGCCAGCGGCCTCTATATCGTCTACCGCGAGCGTCTTCGGGCTAGAACGCCCGAAACGGAACGACCAGGGGCGCGCGTTTGAGCGTCATCAGGAAGCAGCGTCGGTCGCCTTGGGTCTGCGCGAGCAGCAACAGCCAGCGGCGGCGGTGCAGCCCGTTGCGCCAGACTGCACGGCCCGGCGACGTCGCCACCAGCAGGACCAGCTTCGGCTGCAGCCGGTGCCGTTCGGCGGCGCGGCGCGATTCGGCGGCGCTCTTCTGACGCACATGCCGATCCCCGGTATGGTCGAGCCCGACATGGAGGTGCATCGGCCGGCGGATCATCGGGCGGACTCGCGCAGCGGGCGGAAGAAGGCGGCGATCTCGGCGGCCAGCGCCTCCGGCTGCTCGAGGGCGGCGAAGTGGCCGCCTTTGCGCATCTCGGTCCAGCGGCGGATGTCGGTGTAGCTGGTCTGCGCGATGCTCTGTGGCGGGCGGCGGATCTCGCGTGGGAAGGCGGCGTAGCCGGTGGGCACGTCGACGGTGTGCCCTTCGGGAATCGGCCCGTCGCCGTGCATGCGCGCGTAATAGGGCCAGAACGAGGAGCCGATGGCGCCGGTGAACCAGTAGAGCGAGATGTTCGCGAGCATGCGATCGCGGTCGATCGCGCTGTCGGGGGTGCCGTCATTGTCGGACCAGGCGCGGAACTTCTCGACGATCCAGGCGGCGAGGCCTGCCGGGCTGTCGGTCAGGGCGAAGGCGAGGGTTTGCGGGCGGGTGCCTTGGATCATGCCGTAGCCGTTCTCCTCGGCGATCCAGTGCCGGGCCTCCTCGAGGTAGCGTCGCTCCGCCTCGGTCGGATGCTGCGGCGGCGGCGCGTCGGGGCGGAGCGAAAGCATGTTGAGGTGAATGCCGACCAGCTTGTCGGCGTAGACGGCGCCGAGGCGCGTCGCGGTGTGGGCGCCCCAGTCGCCCCCCTGGGCGGCGAAGCGTGTGTAGCCGAGGTCCTCGGTCATCAACCCGGCCAGCGTGTCGGCGATCTCCGGAATGCCGAACCGCTTCTGGCCGGGGCGGAAAGAGAGGCCGTAGCCGGGCAGCGAGGGGGCGACGATTGTGAAGGCGTCGGCCGGGTCGGCGCCGAAGCCTGCGGGGTCGGTCAGGCGGGGGATGAGGTCGAGGAACTCGAACACCGACCCGGGCCAGCCATGCATGAGCAACAGCGGAAGCGGGGCGGGACCCTTGCCGGGCACGTGCAGGGCGTGGAGCGGGATGCCGTCGCGCTCCACGGTGATTTGCGGGAAGGCGTTCAGCGCCGCTTCCTGAGCGCGCCAGTCGAAGCCGGTGCGCCAGTAGTCGGTCAGCTCGCGCATGTAGGCGACGTTGGTGCCGTAGGCCCACTTCCCGCCGGGCGCCTGGTCGGGCCAGCGGGTGCGGGCGAGACGGTTTTTCAGGTCGGCAAGGTCGGCGTCGGGGACGGACAGGCGAAAGGGCGAGGGGGCCATGGGCTAGAACGGGATCTCGTCATCCAGGTCGCCGGCGCCGCGGCCGGTGTCCCACGAGGCGCCGCCGCCGCCGCCGCCATCCCCCCCACCGGCCGCGCCGCGGGCTGGGGCCTGGCGGGGCGCTGAGCTGCTGCGATCG
>JAABUK010013338.1_pt1 | contig 10273 bp, 1 predicted proteins | sample 5559141 | NCBI WGS metagenome assembly JAABUK01 (sample SAMN10711869, study PRJNA513367) | rock metagenome | isolation source: Antarctica rocks | place: Antarctica: Victoria Land, Pudding Butte nord | collected 2016-01-03 | reverse complement strand
AATCACAGGATTCAACTAATCTTTCTATTCTAAAAGATTCTGTAATATTATTTCTCTTTTAATTAGTCTTCATTCTGAAGATTAAGAGCTAAGATTAAAAGCTTCTATAAAAGAAGCTCTTTATTATTCTTTCTTCTCATTATACTTATCTATTAAATAGATAAGTCTTCTTCTTATTATCATCAAACTTTAATAAAGAGAGTGCTAAAGCTGAGTTCTTCTACTAAGATATTCTGCTCTTATTATACTTTCATAAATATTCTATATATCTTTTCTGCGTAATCTTCTAAATACTCTAAATACATTCATCATAATCATTATTATAACAAAAACTTTTCTAATAATAATTTCGATAAGCTGAGTTAAGAGAAGAAGAAATTATAGTTAACTTTTCGCGCTTTTTATAAAAGATCTCTAAAGAAGATTATAAAGACTGTAAGTCTTTAAAAACAAATTAAGTCTCTGAAAAAGACGCGAAAGATTATAATATCTTAAAAGACTAAGTTTTTAAATAAGCTTGATTAGAAAGAGAGATATTCAGAAGAGAGAGAATTATTAGTCAGTGCGGGATTAGACGTTATTTTTAATAAGACGCAGTTAACTATCTTTTTTAGTTCTCCTCATATTAAGAGTTCCGGCGGTGATAATTCTTAAGGATTGTGAGATTGAGATTCATTTCCGATTCTTATATATTTTCTGACGTGTTATATTCTAATTATTTTATCAGATAATAAGTCTTATTCTTAATCTCTTAATCATCAAGTACTCGTTCTATCTTACACTTCTAATTCTGTTTTTTCAGATAGATTGAAATCTATTTAATATTCTTTAATACAGATTCTAAAAGAAAAATATTAAATACTGAGTGAATTCTTATTATATTTAAAAGCTTAAGTCTATAAATTAATCAATTTAAAATCTTCTAAATTAAATAGAGATCGAGCTTCATATGATTTAATTTAATATTAAGTCTTTTGATTTTAATATTTCGGTAAAGTAAGTACACTGAATTCTTCTCTTTAAGATTTAATCTGTCAATCCTCTTAAAGTTATAATATATATCAGATCTTTAATTAATGAATTCAAGATCTTTTATTAATTCTTGATATAAACTGATTAACAGTTATATATTAATAACTGATTTCTGTGTAAATTATTTCATTTCTCTTAATTGTTTATACGGAATTAACTCTCATTCATAATTTATATAGAAAGATGACACTCCCATTACTGCTGAGATACTATTATACGCAAATTGTGTTAATGATAGAAATATTATTTAGTTATTCTGATAATAGTTCATATAGTAATATAGATATTGTTCTAATATTTAATTGATTCTTTCAGTTTATTTATTTATTTATAAGTAATAAGCTGTGAATAGCTTATATTTAGTTTTAAGTTGATCTATTAATGATTTTCAGAATTTAGAAGTGAAAAATTTATCTCAATCAGAGATGATTTCTGCTGATATATTATAATTCGCGAATATTATTCACAAAAATATATATATCAAATCTTCGGCGTTTAATGCTTTTATATAGTTGATGAAGTAAACATACTTTGTTAATCTATTAATAATAACTAGAATATTGTTATAACTAATGTTAGTTATTAAGTTCTACAATATTAATAGCTTGATAATGAAGTTTAGCGCAATGAATTTCCATGCTCCTTCAGATTATTTTAGAGATTACATCTTCTTATATAATTTATGACGGAAGTGCTTAATTTTCTAATAAGTATCGCAGTTAGCAATTTATTATTAAACTACTTTATTTATTTTAAGAAAATAATAGAATCTGAAAATATGTTTCAGAGTTTTTTCTATTTTTTAATGCTTATAAGATGCTTTCTTATAATATTATCGGATGATTGTTTTCTTTATTTAATTTATGATATATATCAGTTCTTTATATAAGATTAGCCCGCTGTCTTATATTTAAAAGACTGAGTATTTTTCAGAATTTTTTCAAATCTCGCGAGATAAATAATCATTTAAATATAATCTTATAATTCAATCTTTCTAATTCTGATTAGAGATCTGAAATATTAAAGCGATTATAATATAGTTGTATATTATAATTCCGTTCATATTCTCACGTAGAACTGACTGTGAACCGGGTTTAACATCTCGGGCGTGATCTGCTCAATAACTTAAAATATTAGTTTTAATATTATCATTTTCTTTTTAATAGAATATTTTAAAGTTATATATTGATAACAGCTCAGATTATTATATTTAACATTTATTTAATATCTTGATAATAATAAAGTATAATAGATTTTTGTGATCTGTGTAAACTTTTATAGAGTATTTAAATCTCTTTAAGTATACTTGTTATTCATTAAACGCGGTAATTATAATTAGAAGTTTCTTATTATAAATCTTATAATTAAGTTTCGCTGAAATTATTTTTCTGAAATAGAAGATAATAAGTCTTAATTGTTCTTTGTTATTAGATTGACTTATATATATATTAATAATATAGTCTGATATATTCATTTTAAGCACAATCTATCTTTCAGAATCAAATATTATAAGAATGAAAGCTGTTATGAATTTCTGTTTTAGCTCCTGAAATGAAGACTCTACTTCTGTTTTTTAGATGAAGAATACTTTCTTTCTAGTCATTTATATTAATAAGACGATTATATTTGAGTAATTTGTAATGAATCTTTAATAGAAGTTGGTAAATCTGAGAAATAATTATAATTTCTTTACTGATATAGATTACAATCATTTAAGTATAACTATAATCTTGAATTTGTTCATCTGAATTCTTATGATTATTAGAATAAATTTAAGAAACTTAATACTTTGCTTATAAAACTCGCATTTCTTAATCTTTATTAATAAATTTTTTATTTGAAGAGCGCGAAACATCTTCTGAATATGTTTAATATATTATTTTTTGATTTCAGAGTATATGAGAATATTATTAAGATAAATAATATAGAACTGATCTAGATATTCTTTAAAAATATTATTCATTAGAAATTAAAAAGAGATCGAAATATTTATTAATTTAAAGAGCATGACTAGATACTTATAATGATTATAATAAGTTTGAAATGCAATTTTCCATTTCTCTTTTTTTTTTATTCTTATCAGATTATACACTCTTTATAAATTGAGTGTTATAAATCATTTAGCTCCACAAATATAATTATATAGCTTAAAGATGAGAGATAATGTGTAATGATTTTTTATCGTTATATTATTCAGTTGTTAATAGTTGATATATAAATATATTTCTTCATTTAATTTTAAAATAAATAGAATTAAATATTCTATAGATGAAGTTAAGAATTGAATAAATCCTTTCTTCTAATTTTTATTAAGATATTCTTATAGAATCTTAAGTTCTTTCTTAGAAAGAGAATAGATAGATTTGTATATAAATTTCTTATTAAGTTCTAACAGAATTTCGTGATCTCAGAATTAATATTCAGATAATGCAGATGCGCTTTTATTCTTAATAAATAAATGTTTAAATTCATTATATTTAGATAAATACTTAGAAGATTTCTCTATTATTTCTGCTAAGCATCTATTATCAGATTTCACTCATACTATTTTTATAAATAATACTGTAATCATGATTATCTCACAGACACAATTAGAAAAGCTGATGATCTGTTATCTTCAGTTAACTATCAAATTATAAGCTTTTAATTACAGAATACTCAGAATAATGTCATATTTAATTTTCATAATATTCAACACCACTTTTTCGGTGTGTTATTATATAAACAGATTGAGCGGATAAGTCTCTATTTTAATTCATTTTTGATTTTGCTCTATAGAGCTTCTATTTATTAATGCTAATCGATAAAATTTATCTTTTTTTTGAATAGATAGACGGGAGCGAGTTATATACGCGGGAGAGGCGTAGTTTTTAATAACTTTAAAGTCTATTATAATCTTAACTTTTTACTATTTAATATATCTCTATAAGATTATATATTATATATAATTAATATTAATAACGACTAGTTTTTAAGATCTGAGAAGAGATTCTTTATTAAATCTCTAACGCAAAGAGTCTTCTTGTTTTTTAACTTTTTAAGTTAATAGTTTTTAAAATGAGTATATTTCTCTTTTATAAAGTAACATTTCAATTTATCACACAGAAAGTATATATATGACTTGTGAGAAGTGCGATATTCTTTATCGCAAACTACTCTTATTATCTCTAATTTCTTAAGTTCTTAAATTTATGTTATACTTACGCTTTAAATCTCTTTAAGATAAGTAGAAGTATTAATCTTATATAAATTGATTGCTTCTCAAAGACTACTACTTTAATAATAATAAATCTGTCTCTGATTTTGATTTAAACAGTTCTCTATATAATATATTCTTAATCATAATTTTGACTTGATCTCTTAAAATATTTTCTCGGGTATATATACTTTATATTAATATTAAGACTTTAACTCGCAATTTATATTTATATATAATATTAATTCTCAGAATTTAATAATCATTTCTATATAATTCTTATTATACTTAAGATTGCTTAATACTCACTTCTAAAATATTTTAAAGATGACACTTAATAATTATTTCACTTTCTTCTATCTAGATTTTTTAGGATATTATTCTGAGTTATTCTTATCTAATCTATAAATGGCGTATTAATCATTATAATAAACAGTTCAGAATAAGTAGATATAGAATGATTTTATGAGTTTTTAATCGCGAATCTATTTAAATAGTTTAATAACTATTTCTAATATCAATGTTTTAATATCAGCGCAGCTAATATCTTATATATCATCTGATTTATTTATTATTTATTCCACTGATTCTCTTAAGATCATGTGTAACTGTTGTTTATTAAAGTAATTATTAATTTAATATCTAGATTTCTTATAATAAAGATATAAGTTCTTCTTTATTCACTTCTCTTACTAAACTAAAAAGAGTTTATTTCGACTGAATCTCTTTTCAAACTTTCTTTAATTTATGACATCTAAATTCATTTCTCGGGAATATCGAATTTATTTGAATTAATATTCTTTCTTGCGATACTTTCCGGGAATAAATATCTAAAACTATTCTTACTCTTTTTCCATCTATCTTTTATATAAATGATTATCTATCTTAATAAATATATTAATTAAACTCTCTAATTTATCTAATCTCTTAATTCGAGTTAGCTCGTTCTTAATTAAATTCTTCAGTTCTAGATAATACTTTATTATAAGCGCTGTATTATCTCACTTAATTTATGATATAATCTATTAGAATTTAGATACATACTTTATTACTAAGTCTGTTTATCAGAGTTTCTAAACTTCTCATTTAGTAGTTCATTCTTTATTTACTTCTTTATATATCTGTCTGATACACTTCTTAAAGTAAGAATAGCTGATAAAGATTCTTTTTATTTTTACTTTCTTATCTTCAATTGACTTCTTCAAATAATTTATTAAATGAGATTTGAATTAATTAAAGATTTCATCTTTAAGATAAATGATTATAAACATCATTTTAACTTCGATTATTCTTAGTTTCTAAATATTAAATTGAATATATATATTAATTTAAGTTAAAAAGACTCGAAGTTTCTTCTTATCTTTATAAAATATGTTAAGAGTATTAACTTTTAAGAAGGCGTGATCTATATTAGCGATCTCTTCTTAAGATTATTCTTATTCAGAGTGTGATATATTTATCTTAATAAGATCTATTATAATAGAATGACTGATATTTGATGATAAATAGTTAAAGTATTAGAAACTATTAAGTCTAGCTATAATAAGATCTAGATATTAGAGAGTTGTGAATAGAAATCATTATTCTTAAATAAATGAGTTAAAGACAGAATGCAATTAATAATATAAGCTGACTATAGAAGAAGAACAGAATTATGAAATTATAGAACGCTGCGTTATATATATATTTAAGAGAAATCGTTGCTCACGTCTGCTCACTCATAAGTCTGAGTAAGCATTGGCTTGACACTCACATCTGCTCACTCGTGAGTCTAGATGAGCATTAGCTTGGCGCTAAGTTCTGAGTCACGTGATTCGGCTAATCTTTCTGTTCCGGAAGATTTCGTAATAATAATCTTATTCACTTCTTCTCTAAAATAATAAGATATATAGTCTAAATCACATAAAAGACTTATAATATCTATTAATATTCTTAAATTATTATAATATCTATTAATATTCTTAAATTATTATAAATATATAAATCGTCTATATTATAGTAGAATACTTTCTTTCTATAAAATCTACTAATAAAATCTTCTTAATTAGATTTATCAGCCCGATTTATAATCTCTTATATAGATTCTTAGCTAGTTAATAGTTCATTATTATTATAAGTTAATAGTTAGTATTTATTAATATAAACATATTTAGAGAATCTATCTTTTTCTTATTTAATAAAGTATTTATAAGAAATAAAGACTCTATTCAATCTTTAACTATTATAGAGATAATAGCTAATAGCGTTTATAATTAATATTTCTATTCAGACTTCTCTATAATTATTTCTACACTCTTAGATCTATTTACTATATCTTTATAATACACTACTCTTTTTCTGATTTTCTTAAGATATTAAAATCTTCTTTTTTTATAGCTATTAATTCTAAGCAATTTCTAATTATATATTCTAACTATTAATATTTAAAGCACTTTAAAGATTCTTAATTTACTTTTAATATATAGATAAATATTATCTTTATAGACTAAGTTCTATTCTTTAGCTTTTCAATTAATCTTCTCTTTTAAGATTCTAAATCTGTTTAAATAGATTAAGAATCTTTTATATATTAATCTACTTTTTAGAAATTTAGTTTTAGAAATTATAAATTCTTTATAATCTCTTTAATAGTTATATATCTCTTTAAGACTATAATCAGCTTTAGATTATTAGATATCTTTAATTTTATATTTCTAATCTAATTCTTCTCTAAGATATCTATCTTTATAATATATTAAAAGAACTCTTTAAGAAAGCTAGATAAATTCTTATTTAATTAATATAGATAATAATAATTATCTCGCGCAGTATCTCTTTAAAAGAGATCTTTAAAATGATTTAATAATATCTATAATAGATCTTTAATAATAGCTGTTTATAATATCTCTAAATATAGCTTTAATAGATTATTAGTCTCTCTCTTAATTCTTAATCTTATATAGATTACTTAATCTATCTTTATAAGATATTAATCTCTATTTACTAATAATTTCAGCTTTAATATTAATAATTATATTATAAATTACTATAGAGTTCCCATCTTAAAAGTATTTAAATCTAATAGCTTCTTACTCTTATTATTTTAATTACTTGTCTATATACTTAAGACTGCTTCTAACGTTTCTTATATACTTTCCGTATTATTCTAATATTATAAAGAGACTATAAACATTACTAATCTTACTAGTAAGCTCTCTATTAATATTTTCTTATCTCTCAGCATTTCTATTAAAATCTAATTCTTCTAAATTAACTAATTTTATTTAATTATTTAGATATCTCTTTCTTCTTTCTACTCTTACAGAGCTTTCTATATCTTATTCTTCAGATTCTTATTAATTTAATAAACTCTATCTACTTTCTTAATCTCTTCATTATAAGTTATAATCACGTTATTATAGAAATTACAGAGTTTCTTAAATACTAATATTATATCGCCCGTATTACTCTATATTCTCTTAATAAACTTAGTTATCTTTTCTTCTTTTACTAACTATCTTAGAATTATAATATAAAGAACTTCTCAATCTTTCTTAAAATTCTTATTTAATAGAGAAGATTATTATTAATCTATAAGATCGAGATAGAATATAGAATCTTTATCTAATCTTTCTTAATTAAATTAAGTTATATTAATATTTAATTAGCTTAGAATCTAAATTCTAGAATCTATTTTTAATTATACTATTCTAAGTATTCTTAAGATTCTTCTATTTATGAATACTAATTATTAGCTAGTAGATCTAATATTACTTGTCCAATTATTAAATAGTCTTACTTTTTTTAAGAATATCTCTAATCTGTCTCTCTTTAAAAATAGATAATCATGCTTAATTTAATAAGCTTATTCTTAAAATCTATCTTATTATTAAAGAGTAGAGAAATGATTTAAAACAGATCTAATAAAAGTAGATTAGTCTAATTAAATTTTAAATTAATTAAAAAATAACTGTTTTATATCTATCTAAATAGTAAAGAGAGTAAACTTAAGTATATTATAATAGCTTAAGCTAGATAGATTTAATAATCTATAAAAATAAATACTTAAATTATAGAAACTAATCTAGCTTATAGAAAAGCTATAGAAGTATTAAATGCGCATTATAATCGCTAATTCTAATACAGTTCTTTAGCTTTAAAACTTAATTAGAAGGCGTAACTCTAATATATTAAGCCCGCGTATTAAGTCTCAGACATTTTATTATATATATATATAACAAAATAGTTAGATTTCCACTTATTCTATTTATAATTATTATATACAGTTATTAACAGAATTATAACGACTTATAATAAAGAGAAAGAAGAAAAATTAAGATTATATTTAAGAGAAATTTAATTAACTTTAAAAATATTAAGAATTATAAAATTTCAGTATTAAAAGATAAATTCAAGTAGAAATATCTTATCTTAATTAGAAAATCATATAGAAAAGTCTTTAAGAAATTTAAAATCTCTAATTAATTAAATTAAAATTAAGATAGATTCTCTAAATAATATAAGAAGCTTAATAAATTAGATATACACAAACTGTAAAAATTAGATTAAGAGTAGTAAGAAAAGATTAAAAGGAAGTCTAACTTAGAATAGAGCTTAAGTTACTTAGAAGATAATAGAGAAGAAGAAGAAGCTTTTATAAAAGATTTAAAGTTAAACTTTAAATTAAATTTAAAGATAGTAGAAAATAATTTAAGTATTATATAAATAAAATGTTTAGAAGTAGAAAAGAGAGATAAAAGAATTAAGACTTATTCTTAAATAGAAAAGAGATTAGAAAGAAAGAATAGAAAAGTTATATATAATTAAATAAAGAAGAAAAAGAAAAGAAAAGAGATATAAAAATTAATAAGTTTTCTTATATTTCTATTAATAAGATAGTTTATTAATAAGCTAAACTACTAATCTTAATACTTATCTAAAAACTAAGATTATAAGTATTAATAAGCTTATATTATTAAGATTAAAAGAGCGGACTCTCTTAAGCACTTCTTTAACTATTATTAATATGCTCTTTTCTTATATTATATTTATATTTATTTCTAAAATAGTAGAAGCTTTCTACTTTTATAGAAAGAATATAACTTAATTTCTGAATATTATAAAGAATTTATATAAAGAGTATTATATTATTTTAAGTATTATATAATATAAGAAGTTATTAAGATAATATAAGTTATAAATAGATAAATATATAAAGACTATAAAAGACTTTAAAAGAAGAGATTAAGAGCTATTAAAGAATTTATTAATAAGAGAGTATAAAAGAGAAGATGTGAATTAATAAATATAAATATAAGCATTTCTAAAAGCTTATAAGAATTAGAAGAGAGATAAGAAATATAATTTAAAGAAATTATATAGATATTTTATTTATATTTTAATTACTTTAGTTAAGAAGAAAGAACTGAATAAGTTCTTATAAATAATATACTTTCTTAAAGTCTTATTAAAGAAGATATACTCTTAAGTATTTAGAGTTATTAAAGTAAATTTAAAAGGATTAGAGATTATAAGATATAAAGCTATACTCTAAATTACTTAAGAAATAATATTAAATATAGAAACTAAAGCTATTTTTAAGAATTTAATTAGATAATGAGTAAGTTTATAGAGCCTGATTAAGAAAATAAAAGCTGATTAAGATAATATAAGTAAGTATAATCTGAAAACAGAATTAATAGATATAAAGAGTAAGTTAAAGATAAAGTTTAAGAAGTTAATAAAGAGAATTTAAGCTATAATATTAAGTATTAATATAGTAGTTCAGAATATATAGTTAGAAACGTCTTTATTAGCTATTAGAAATCAGTAGTTATAAATATAAATAGATTAGAATTCTATTAGAGAAGATAATATATATTTATTCAGAGTGAGTTCTAATATAAGAGTTAATATAGAAGAAGTAGTTTATCTCTACTATAATGAAATTTTTAATTCTAAGAAAGAGATTTATAATATAAGAGAGAATGAGCTAAAAACTCTTATAAAGATCTTTATAATATAATAAGTTAAAGAGTTAATATAAATAAGATTAACTAAAAACCT
>JAABUK010013337.1_pt1 | contig 10273 bp, 10 predicted proteins | sample 5559141 | NCBI WGS metagenome assembly JAABUK01 (sample SAMN10711869, study PRJNA513367) | rock metagenome | isolation source: Antarctica rocks | place: Antarctica: Victoria Land, Pudding Butte nord | collected 2016-01-03 | reverse complement strand
ACAAGCAGCAAGTCTGGTCTGTTGCACCGACTGCAACACACTTGCAGCAGCAACTCTGCTTTGTTGCAGCAGCAACAATGCACAACAGGCAGTAAGTCTGCTCTGTTGTAGCACCAACACACATGGCAGGCAACAACAACATGTGGCCTAAAACAACAGCGCATGGCAAGCAGCAACACATGGCAAGCAACTACAACACATGGCAAGCAGCAGCAACACATGGACAGCAGCAGCACATGGCAAGCAGCGGCACATGTGATGCAGGTGGTCCTATTTTGACGACACTCCTGCACTCCTGCAGCTGCAAGTGCTTTGTGCTGATGGGCTTTGCTGCGCATGCAAGAAGAAATCTAAGCGCCTTTCAACAAACATGACAGGAGCCTTCTGAGGCGGCAGCACAGAGCAGTGTGCGCGGGCATGTACAGTACACATATAATGTGCACACGCTTTTACCATACACATAGACCGTGGATGCACTGGTACCACACACATGTAATGTGCAAGGGCTTTCGTGTACTGTGCATGGGCTTTTACCATACACATGTATTGTGTACATATAATAACAATGATGCAGACACAAAATCAAAAAGCCACTTGTTTTGAGACCAACCCGTACTTCATCCCAGAACAACTTGTCGTCTTGTATTTCTGTTAGAGGCTATACACGGCGTCATTCACCGAGCATCTACTCAGTTGCCAGACACTGCAAAGAACGTGTTTTTGATGGACAGACTTTGCTTCTTGTTTCTGTTGGGGTGCTGTTTCCAGCAAGGGTTTCTCACCTGTTGTCAGCTAAGCTTAGGGCAATTTGGGCTCCTCCCATATCTGTGAGGCCACAATGGGACAAGTCCAGGCTTATAAGCGTGCTGTTGACTCGCAATGCCTGCGCCACCGCCTGTGCCCCTGCACATCAAATTTTGTTTTACTTTTGGTCTGGTGATTAACAGTCTAGGGCCAGTTGATGCTACTCAGTGGAGCTCTGGCTCATGGATGAGATTTGGACTGTCTGTCCTTGAGTGCTAAACTATACAACAGACAGCCAAAGGGTTTCGTTGGAAGCATAGTAACAAAATGGCATTTGATCAAAATAACATTGTTCAGGTTACTTTCGACCCAAACCATATTTCTGTGCTGCTGGATTTACCATCATATTTGTTGTCTCACTCCTGTGGTGGTGAACAGAATCTGTCCTCTTCCTTTCAGGCCAGGCAATGAACTGTGCACAGAGTATCATTCACCTTCTTCCTTTTGGGGGTGTCCACAGAGCTGTGCACAAGAGAAGTCATGCTCTTTCTTTGCAACTCACTAGCATGCTGCACAGATGGACTTGTTTTGCTACTGAACAGTGTGCTGCATTTGCCTGCAGTGTCACTGCACCTGCATCTTGAGTGTTGTGTCTTACTGTGTACCTCGTATGCCCAAATCATTCCATGACAGGGTAAGCTGCCGTAATGACGCCCATTCTTGCATGATAGCCCCTAGGGGCTTCGCACACAGGCACCCCAGCCTGCAGTCCTCCAGCCCTAGCTCAGTCAGGGCTACGCCATGACCCTTAGGGCAGCCCCCAGCCAGCCCTGCCAAACCCCTATCTCCTAGGGGGTTATGGCTCAACACAAGCCGCTGCAAAGAAGGACCTGCAGCATACATTGGCTTGGAGGAGGACTTGGGGGTTACAAGCTAAAGGTTGTTAGCGGCTACATGGGGTTAGAGGCCACAGGGAGTTACAGGTTACAGGGAGCAAGACGCTAGGGTGGGTCAGAGGCTACAGGAGGTTAGAGGCTACAGAGGGTTAGAGACTAAAGGTGAATAGTGGCTACATGAGGTTAGAGACCACAGGGGGTTATAGGTTACAGGGAGCAAGAGGCTAGGGTGGGTTAGAGGCTACAGGGCTTTAGAGGCTACAGGCGGTGAGAGGCCACAGGGGTTTTGAGACCACAGGGGTTCAGAGGATATAGGGGGTCAGAGGCTACAGGGTTAGCTGGCTTCAACATTGTGTCGCCCGGCAATGTTGGATTTGCCAATGCAACATGCGGCATTGAATAAACTGCATTGTGGTGCCATCTAGTTTTCCTTCTCTCTGCATGGTGTATGCATACTAGGCAGGCGCATCATGTGAAACAAGGAGCATCTATGGACATCAAGCTGCCATGTGCTGCTGACATGTGATGCACAGCCTGGGCCTCAATGTTTGGCTGCAAAGTGTAGTCAGCTGTATGTACTTGAAATGCATGGTTAGATGCAGGTTCACAAGTACATGCAGCATATGGGTTCGTTGAGGAGTCATCATGAGCTGGAAAGCAAATTAATTATTATTATTGTTAAAAAGGAGTACGCCAACCTGTGGCCATGACGCCAGAGCCTGAGGTGGATGCAGCTCCCGCCAAACGGCTATGACTCCCGCCAAAATGTTGTTGGCTGGCTGCTGTCAACCCTTGCTGAGCTGAGACAGAGCTGGGAGCTGCTGCATCAGCTTCTCCTGCAGCTGCTGATGCAGCTGATTCTAACATGCCTAAGTCCTGGTTAGCTGCTGCTTGTGCAGCTGCGTCCAGATTTCCTGAGCCTGAAGCTGGTGAGTCTTGAGCTCCTGAGCCTGAGGTGGAGGCCAGCCGAGGCAGCATTACAGAACTTGGGTGAGGCTGTGACAATCCGACATGACTGATATGACTAACGATGCGGCAGATGGGCGCTGCTGCTTGACTACTAAACTGGTTGTGTGACAGGTCTAGACTGGTCAACTGAAGTCCGCAATCTGCCAGGTCCTGCAGCTGAGTCAAAGCTGAATCTGACAAGGCGTTCAGCGACAGGTCTAGGGTTTGCAAGTCCCTGAGGGTTTTGCATGCCTCTACCAGGGGCACTAAATGCTGGGGTGTGCGCAGAAGGGATCTGGCGTTGAAGTGTGTGCTGTCCTGTGAGGCACGCCGCAGCATCCGTTGGGCTTCTTCGCTTAGTAAAGCTTGGTAAGCTGCAGTGCTGTTGTCATGCCGAGTCTCCTGAGGCAGAGCCGTGGACCCTAGGGTTTGATTCCAGCTGGGGTCCAGGGCTTCAGACTGTTGCTGAAGCTGCCCTGATATGTGGTGGGCAGAGTGCCCTGGAAGCTGCTGCGACAGCTGCCCTGAGCGTTGCTGCCAGAACTCACCCAGGCTCTGCTGAGGCTGCAGACCATCCTACAATTTGAAACAACCTGACTTACAGTCTATGCTGGGGTAGCCAGATACATACAAGTGGTAGCATGCAACATGCGCAGTGCAGCATGCATGATCTTTGTGGCGCAATAACTGCAACATTGGAAACATGGTGTTGGCAGGATCATTGTTACTCACTGTAAGCTGCAAAGTCAGTCCTGCATGCACTGCAACTGCTCATTTGCCGCAGGGTTCTGGCTGATGACCATTTGCTGGTGTAGGTCTGCAGTCTCTGTAGCAAGAAGCGAGGCAGCTTGTTGAAAGCATATGAGGCTAAACTGCCGGCATGAACAATCTAGCAAGCAGACATGCGCATAGGATAAGGTAGCTGCTTTGGCACATGTGACAGCATTAATAGTCCATCCTGCAAGGGTATGCTGTGGGACTCACTTGAGAGGTGCTAGCTGTCTGTTCATCTTCCCACAGCTTGCGCTGATGCACCCAGTCCTGTGCGTGTGACTTCTGTGCATGTGACTTCTGCGCCTCATGCTGACTGCAAGCCGCACTGACATCCTCAAGATCATTGTTTGGTGATGATATCGATAACAAGCGGCCTGTGGCAGTTGCTGTGCTGACTGATGCAGTGACATTGCAGACACTCAATATGCAGAGTGGTACCTGAGGGTGTACTTGTCACCAGCAGCAGGCATCCTCTGACCTGCTGCCAGTTGCCAGTGTAGCTTGGCTTGCGGTGCATCCTGAGATGCAACATCCAGCACAGCAGGCCCTGGCTCCTCTGGAGGTGCTTGCAACCCAGCAGCAATGAGGTCTTGCTGATGCTGCTTGATTTTGAGCCTCACGCGAGTCAGATCGATTGCTCCAGAGGCGTCATGCAGCTGGTCCTGGAAGTCAGCAGCAGTGACAGGTGCAAAGCTGTCTGTGGGGATCCCTGCCTGGTCTGGACGAGGCGTCTGCTGGGCTGATCCTTTGCGGTGCCGCTGAGAAACAGGCGGAGTGCTAGACGTGCTCGGAGCTCGCACATTGCTGTCTTGAAGTGTCAAGGCCTGCCTGACTAAGGCAGATGTCTGAGCTTTGCCGGGTAAGCCTCGGATGAATTTCAGCCGATCTAGGATAGCAACATCACCAGGGTTCTGGGAGATTGGAAAACCTTTCCGAGAAGACTGGGGTGAGGCTAGCGTGAAGGTGGGGTAGGTGATGTTGTCTCTAAGTGGTTTGTTGACTGCTCTAGAGAATGCTTTCAGGTCTTTCTGCAGCGATTGAACCTCCTGCAATGGGTCCTCGACCCTGTTGTCATCGACAGGCAACGCTGTCATGGTGACGCGACCAGCGCCTGAGTGCGCCACTGCGTCTGCAATGAGCTTAACAACCTGCACTTGGTATTTCTGGTCAACGCGTTGACCCTATGGTGATGCAAAGATTACTCATCCTCTAGTGCAATCTGCAGTGCAGGCCCTGCACCTAATGCACAGCGCGTCAAGAAGACTTATGTCGTGTGCACCGGCAGCAATAGCGACTGTGCCTCCTGTGGCTATCTGCTGTTGCCAATGCGTATCTGCAGTTGATCATGACAACCAAGCGTCAACATTCAAGAAATTGTTTATTGTTTACATGCTGTAAACACAGGATCATACTGCATTACTTGGTTGCCCTGCGGTCAACACACTGCATCGAAGCACATGCTCAAGGCTGATCCTAGAAAAGAATGCATGACCTGACTGTCAATGGGTGACTCAACCTCTGGGTGCAATTTGAGTCAAAGCTTCGGCAATAGCGTTGACCTATCAGCGATAAACTATCGCCAGAGACCGTTCTGCAAATTTCTTGATTCGAGCCTGGTCCGAAACTGGACATGAGACAAGTCGTTTGCGAAGCGATTATGAACAGCGGGCAGGTTTCCCGCAACAGCTGGCATGCATGCACAGGTCATCTGGCGCCGTGCGCGCCATGCCACCTTGTCGTCATCCCGAAGCACAAGCGGAACAGACCTTTCACAAGCAGATCCCAAAAACAGGCCATCTCACAGTCTATTCACAACAGCAGAACACCACTCGTTCAAGCCTCCAAAGACACAGTCGTGCAGGTGAACAGCTGGCAATTATAATGTGCAACGCAATGGCGTTGAGTTTACTCAGTTTCTTCCAGAGAAGTCACAATGCAAAAAAAAGATATTCTTTGGCATCTTGCAGGAGGCAGATCAACAACAAGCAGAGTTGCCCACCAGAATGAATGACATCCCGCACCACCGTGACAAGCGACGCTGGTTTTACAGTGAGGTCACTCAGGCAATGCTAGCAGCCTTGGCAGATGGTCAGACACGCATGAGAATAAGGCAAGCTAACAGAATACAAAAGGCAGTGCTGTGCCCTGAGAACATGATATTGCACATCTTGTTGGCGACAGCCTTGTGACAACTTTGTGTAGCACGATTACTGCTTCTGCAATGGAGTTCCTTCTGGTCATGTACATACACTTGGTTTGTTGCATGTTCAGGTGTACAATACCAGAGCTAAATCCTGAAATGGATGTGTACCGAATTGGCACCTTGCTGGAAATGGTGCGTGAGATGGCATATGCCCTCGCAGAAGATGGCAAGCTAGTCAAAGTGTGTGTGCAGCAGTCCATGGGGCAGGGAGTCTTCCAGGTGTGTGCCTGACTTTGTTGCATCACGCTTGTGCCATGAGAAATGAGAAAAGCTAGTGACAGCGCAGCACAGTGACAGCGCAGCACAGCGCAGCACAGTGCAGCACAGCGCAGCACAGCACAGCGCAGCCAGCCTCAGATCTGCTGATCAGTGTCTTTGCATGCTTTCATGCATTGCTGCATAAGTGTGTAACTCACATCCAGACCCAAGTGCTGTTGTGTGCACGTGCCAAGAAATGCTAAAAGCCACATCGGCCCAGCAGCTGTGCATTCTTGCAAGCTGCTTGTGAGCAGTCAAGCATGTTTTGCCATCATTTACAAGGTCAGGTGTCATGCTTGAGTTGAGCTCTGCATGCTTGAGTTGAGCTCTGCATGCTTGAGTTGAGCTCTGCATGCTCAGTTGAGCTCTGCATGCTTGAGATGAGCTCTGTAGGCTTCACTTGAGCTCTGCATGTGCAGGCACTGCTTACCCTTCATGCACTGCAGGGTCTGCCTCTGTCCCTGTCAGGGGTCAGGAAAATAATGAACATGATGGACTGGGGAGATATAGGAGAATTTGTCTCCTTTGGCGAGGTTGGGCGGGACCAAATAGACAAAGCATCCTACTACATCCTGGTGGCGCCGCAGAATGTTGTCGGCACAACAATTTTGACCAATCTAGGTGACATGGTGAGTGCAGGCGATCAACGACAAGCATGTGCATGCTGAGCTTCAGGTTAGCAACCCCAGCAGTCAGTTTGCCCTGGGCAGCCCGGTATCATACTGGGCTTCTCATTAAGTTGACGCCGAAAGGCGTAGTCTTTTCTTTTCTTTCACTAGTTTTGCCTGTGTGAAAAGGTTTTTAGGCAAGGACAGGCTCGGAGTTTTGTTGCGCCCATCATTGCAGACTTGTGACAGCAAGTTTTGATAATACATGGATGGGTTGAGATCCTAAAAAACAAGTACACATTGTCTGCCACCATAGTATATCAGGCTGCTGAAATGACCAGGTATGCTTGTATCAGTGCTGAAGCACTCATGGGTGTGTGACAGCTAGGACAGTGACTGGTGTCAGTGTCGCCACTTTGAACGGCCTTGTGAGATGCAGCTGCAAGGTACAAAACAATCTAAGGATGTGATTTGCTGATCAGACTTTGTTACTACTGGTTCTTGTGTGCATGCATCAGAAGTGTGTGATGTGACAGGTGGATGAGGCAGAGAGTGAGGGCAAGGCAGTCATTCTGATGAACCCGGTGCTCAAAGACATCCCTTCTGCAGCAGGCGTCATGGGCGTCAGGTCTCCCCTCCCTCTTCTTCCACCTGCTGTGTGCCTGTGCCTGTGACTAAGTCCCCTGCTGTCTTTTCTGCCCTCCTCCTCTTCCCCCCTTGTGGAGTGTCCCTGCCTGTCTTTTGTCTTTCCTGTTTGTTTTTGGCCAAAGTTCTTCTTCCCCGCGCTCTGTGTCTTTGACTAACCCTCTTCATCCTTCTACTATGCATCCCTGTATGTCCTTCGGTTGCTTGTTGTCGCATCACCATGACTACCACATTTGACTCCACTCACCAGTAGACTTTGTCGCTACGGCATCATGATCGGTACTTGGTGCTTAAATATGCGAGACGAAAGACATAAATTGGGTCACAGCTGTCAGATGTACCACCTGTTGCAAGACATGCATTGTGGCGATGCATCACTTGTTGCAAGACATGCAATGTGATGATGCATCACTTGTTGCAAGACATGCGATGTGATGAAGCAGGGGTAGAGCAGAGAGGATGGCCTTTGCTGATAGCTTCATCCAGGCGTATCACTTCAGGCACCTCTACCTATCCAGTCAGATGATGTACCCCATCATGGGAGCCATGCGGCATAGCTATGGCAGCCCCTGGGAGGTACGCCTGTCACATGCACTTTGCCACCTGTCACATGCACCTTGCCACCTGTCACATGCACCCTCAAACCTGTCACATGCCCCTTCCCATTTGTCACGTGCACCTTCCCACCTGTCACATGCACCTTCCCACCTGTCACATGCACCTTGCCACCTTTCACATGCCCCTTCACAACTGTCACATGCACCTTTCCACCTGTCACATGCCCCTTCACAACTGTCACATGCACCTTTCCACCTGTCACATGCACCTTCACACCTGTCACATGCACTTGCACACCCAATTTTAATCATGAATGGCTGTATCTCACTGATGCTCAAGCATTCGTGAAAGGGTTGGGGGGTGCTTGTTTTGAAACTTCTTGAAGTTTTGACTGGCTCCTCAAGTCTTCCCACTTTGCATGCTCTGCTGGGAAGAAGATGACAACGCTGCCAGCTTGGAGTCGGCAGTCTGTTGCAAAAGCCTGATTTGATTGTTGGGCATCTGCAAGAACCTGCTGTCGGCGTACGCTACCTGGGGATGCTTGCCACCAAGCCATGTCTGCAAAATACAAACATGGGTGTCCAGTCAGTGTCGGCCTGAGCAGCTGCTTACAGTGCAAATCTGTCAGCCGGCTCCTCAGGGTGCTGATGAGCACCTGCTCAGGCGTCACCAGGTTGATACTCTCTTCTACATCACTTGTCTGTAGGTGTGGAAGCGCGAAGACATTGGCAAGAAGGAGGAGAAGTATGATCTGGTGGCCAGCTTCCCAGCAGAGCCTCAGGGCAAGCAGCTGAACGATGCCTTCAAGAACAGACCCACTGAGGTGGACCCCAGCAAACCCTGGTGGGCCAACCTATAGGCCTTCAGCTGAAGCAATACAGGCCTTAGCGTGCAGATCATGAACAGTACGCAATGTGTGTATTACCGAGGAAGGTTGAACATTATGCATTGCTGGATGGAGTGAAAGAACTGATTTTGTGTACATGTGTCGATCGATTGTTTGGATGGACAAAGGGGCGTGTTGTGACGCCATCAACCTGTGAGGACAAATGTAGCCTTTTGACAGCATTTCAAGTCTGAGTGAGTACCACAAAGATGGCACAACATGGTGCTGTTGTACAGGTTGTATGTTGTACCTTGGCCATGACCAAATGGTACTGTTGGATGTGAATATATGCAGAGCTAAATCACTGATGAGTCCTGCAATATGTAGTGAACTCTTTTCTGCAGGTGTACTTCCCAGCATCAATGCATACAATGTAAATAGCATTTTGCAGGTGCCTTCCCTAGCACGAATGCAAATGACATAAGAGGCATGGTATAGGACACGGCGATTTCACGAGGCCCTAACATGTGGGCCCACATAGGCATGCACACCCCCAGGCTGCCTAGGCATCTGCCCAACTCTTTGCACTCTGGGTCTAAAACCCACTTGAATGCAAGTCCCATGCGCAGCAACTCATCCCAAACGCCAAGCAGAGAGGGATGAGTTGCAGCCGCACTATCCCGTCCCACTTATGGGATCTGTTCAGTATTGTGACCGCAGGCAACAACTTATCACTTACCTGCGACGCTAGTGAGCACATTCAGGGGTGCACAGCCATGGCCCAGCTGGTCTGTGGTGTTGCCCATCTCAGTCCTGACCCACCCAGTGTCCAAGGAGATGACAATGAAGCCATCTTGCTTTAGATCATTTGCTAGAACAGCGGACTCTGCAGCCCAGGTAGAAGGTGCAAGGCTTACGCATGTTTACAGCTGCTTTGCTGGTGTTGGACGCCAACAGCACACTCCCAGTTGGACTGTGATGACCGTTGCTGTCATTCAGGGTTGCATTGATGGAGTCGTACAGTGATGAGGTGTTGACAATGACCCTAGTTTTCTTCTTCATCAAACTTGGAAGCAGATGCTTTGTTGTCAGATAGGGTCCAACAACATTTGTTGTCAAGACATGGACGTATTCGCTGCCAGCCCTGCATCATGCAGAACGCATATATTGGCCAGTGAAAGTTTCGAGTGTGCAGCACAACGCGCATGATGGCGCAAGATGAAACAGGTCAGCAGCAAGTTGATCCGCATTATACATGGGGCATGTAGAAGCATACGTTTCCGAGGCCCGAGTAATGGGCTCTTGCATTCCAGCATTGTTCAGCAGCAGGTCAATGCCACTGGGATGTGCAAGGCTGATTTGCTCTGCAGCTTCCTGCAGCAAGAGCTCATAGTCAAGTTCGCTCATCTTTCGCCCGTACATGACACATGACTTGCCTTGATGCTGGACTCGTCGCTCAAGTCAAGAGTGACTACTGTGAGTCGGTGAGATTTGCCCTGATCAGCAAGCAATCTCAGGTTGTTGGCTTCGGAAGGCGGGCTTTTTGTGGTGGTGGCAACGACATGTGCCTGTGTCTTCTCCAGAAATTGTCGAACGTGCTCCAGCCCCAAACCTCTGTTACCACCTGTCACCACATAAACGGCATCTGCACCTGTGGGCAGCAGAGTGGGAAGTTTGCTGATGTGCGTCATATGGAAACGAATTGATTGGCTATGATGTATACCCCATTTCTGATTGGGAGCCAACGCTGTGTTACTTGTGCAAACTTCTCCTACAAAAGTGAACCTTTTGGTCAGCATGAGCTCTACCGAAG
>JAABUK010013335.1_pt1 | contig 10274 bp, 18 predicted proteins | sample 5559141 | NCBI WGS metagenome assembly JAABUK01 (sample SAMN10711869, study PRJNA513367) | rock metagenome | isolation source: Antarctica rocks | place: Antarctica: Victoria Land, Pudding Butte nord | collected 2016-01-03 | reverse complement strand
CAGATGAGGGCCTCAGAACACAGTGAGAACACAGTAATGCTGTGAAGATCACAAGAGCTGCACAGCTGCAAAGCTAGATGGTGGTAGGGATGCTGATGATGGTCATGCCTCTGCAGCCATGGGGACGTTGTCTGCATCCATTATTTTGCTGTACTCTGAGATAGGCTTGCTGAAGTCCGAGTTCCTAGCGAATGTAGCTGGACCTGTAATGCGGCTGCCATAGACCGTTCCACCATACTGGCCTTGCAGAGCTACTTCGCTGTAAATGCTGACAGGGACATCAGGATCTCTGTATGAGGATGACAGAGGCTGAGCTGTGCATCTGACCGCTACTCTGTCTGCTTGAGCCTGAAACATTGCAACATGGGATCATTGACACCACCAGATCATCCACAATGAGACAGAAACCAATAGCACAGCCAATGCATTGTGCAGATGATGCACCTGTTGCAACAGAATGTCTGGGCATGTGTCAACAATAGTGGCACAAGATAAGCTGCTGCAGCAGAAAGCCTGCCATATGCCTCTGGTGCTGAATGCATGCTGCTGCCAAACTTGCATGTCACCTTTGGCAACATGCCAGACTCTGCAAGGAAGGTGTGATCACGAGACACGTTAGCAGTCCCATCCTGAGTCTTCATCACGCGCTGGCCTAGCCTGTTGCAGCAAAAAGCAGTGAGTGCTTCCATACTGTCTCACCTGTGCACAACCCATCAGAAGAACACACACACCAGAAGCTGCAGAACAATAATGACACCCAGGACTTTTAACACTTGTATGCAGTCCTGACAACAGCTGTACATTCCTGACAAGTGGTGCTTGCGAGGTCTGGCAAAGGACATGCAAATCTCCACACACCTGACTGTAGTCGGCCCACTGTATTGAAACTCTTCTCGGTAGTTGGTTTGATACTGTGGAGGCAAAGGAGCTGCTTCGGCTACTGTGGAAGCCTCTGCCAGCATTGCTTCCATTTCCTGTTGCTCAACAACACCAGGTTTGAGAACAGGTGAGGCAGAGACTGATCTGCAGCTAGTGTCAACATACCAGCTGAGTTCTTATGCCAGCGACCGGGCGCTCATTGTAAAGCGCAGGGTCTTTAGCGCACTGCTGACTGCTTCTGTAGGTGGCTTGAGACTGGCTTTTCCAGTCCTTGGAGTCCTGCATTACTACAGGCACTGAAACCCAGCACGATGTCAAGCTACAGACTGCAACTGCCTCCACGACAGTCTCAGTACTGCTGGCTTCAGTTCTCTTAAGCATGTCAGCCTATCTCTGGTGACAAAAGCAGTGTTGTAGTAATTCAGATTGCTCTTGAAGCAAATACCAGCCAAAGAACTTGCAGGAGCGAGCGTAATTCACATACCAATCTTTCTGAATGTGCAAAGACCCTCTCAAAGGTGGGTAGCTGCTCTGGCTTATCTTGTCTTGTGGCATACAGTGGAGATCCATCCTCTGTCTTTGTCCAGGGCTGCATACATGTCAAAGTGAAGGGCTGCGACACCTCAATTGAGGGACAGTAAAGCATGCAGCAGACTTTCTTGGGTGGGGCCAGACTCGCCCACCTTATATCTGTGGTTGCCAGTGGTCTCAAGGAGTTTTTGTTCCTCTTGCCAGTTCCCTACCAAGGTGTGCCTGTGCTCAGGCTTGTTATACAGCTGGCTCGCGGTTTCTTCGCTCATATTTCACCGCAAAGCCAAGAGGTGTGCTTGACTGAGAAACGGTATGATAGCTTGTAGCAGCAGGCTGCCAAAAACCACTGGAAGCCAACTTCTGTGAAGAGGTGTGTGAAGAGGGAATGCATCCCTCGTTATATACATTACCGTGAAATGCTTTCCCTGCTATGCTCCGTTGTGATCCTAAGTTGCGCTCACCACGGCCGGTCCATCGCACCAGGCAATATTCGGTGAAGGGTATTGCCGAACATACCGCGTGGTCTGTGCGCCACGGTGCTGATCATCAAAGGTGATTAGCGCATGCTGACTTGCTGATCGTAGGAGGTCGTCGTTGTGACAGCAGCCTTCTCATGCTCTTTCAGTCAGTGTGTCGCAAACAGCCTGTTGCAATGTAATGTCGCAAGTGTAGCCGTGCCGTCCACGTATCAGTTGTCCAGACGGCATGGATCCGAGAAGGGTTTCAGAGCTTAGTGAAGCAGCTGCAAGTGGTGCCGCCCGCAGGGCAGCTGCTGATGCCAGGCAACGCAGCATTCAGGAAGCTATGGCCAGAGCAAGAGGTAGTCCACCTGACAACTGCACAATGCATGCATGGCAACACGTCCTGCACGCCTGTGACAGATTGCTCTTGACTCTGACAGAGCACCCCTATACCCCAGATGTGGAAATGCTGGATGCGCCACCCTTGGGCAGTAGCAGGCGCTCTGCCTCGGATATAATTATGTCACTGATGCGCTCTGGGAGCTTGCCAGATTCTGAATCCTTAGACAGACAGGTGTCAGCAAACAGTGCTGCTACCCTTGACTCAGCCAGCAACAGTGAGCCATACTTGTCCTCACACCCCAATGGTTTGAGAATCTCCACCAGGGCAGCCATACCGCAAAGGCAACACAGTGATAAGATGGCAAGCTCAGTCGCTGATCAACCACCACGCCACTTGGAGCATAGGACGTCACTGAATCAGCCATCATCACCCCAAGTCATTGACCTTGATGACGACTCTCCACTTCCAATGCGCCAGAGAAGGCAAGCAAACTCAGCCGCCAACAGCAGATTGCAAGTGAACGCTTCAGATCGACAGAATGGCAGCTGCCTTGTAGACCTGACAGGTGAAAGCCCCCCAGTAGCAAGGCTACCAACAAGGCGGCCAACCAACAGAGTCAATCTTGAAAGCATTGGTACTCACCTACTCCAGAGTACATCCAGCGATCTAGGAAGCCGTCAGCACTCTCTGCAGAACACTTGGCAGAATCAACCTGCGCATGCATCCAGATCTAGACACCCATCAGGCAGTTTCCCATCAAGTACAAGCCTATATGACAGCAGGACTGCGCATGATCTGCAGTCAAGATTCCCAAGCAGCTCAGCAAACCCCTCTGCTGCAAGTCGAATGCATGGCGCATACAGTCATGAAGCAGGCGACTTTCTGGATTTGAGCAGATGGCATTCAGGCCCATCTGGCAGTGAAAGGCCAGACCCAGAGGGATCAAGTAGGTCAGGTGTGAATGCCTCAAGTCACAGGAGTGGCTCTCAACATCACAGGTGTAACACTGACTCCCTGCCATGTCTCTGCAAGTGCACAAGCCTTTGCATACTGCAATGGTCTTTGTTCTCTGGGCCTTGCTACACTGAGTTAGCCTGTGATGACACACTGAGTTACCTGTCGTGATGCTGTTGATGATGCACAAGATCTATTGTTCAATGCGAATGTTGAAGCAGTGGTGCTTTTTCTGGCGCAGGTAGGAGTCATCAGCTGTTTCACCTCTTGTAACACGTCTTTGTGACTAATGTTCTGCAACTGCAGTTCAAGCATTTGTTTGCACATATATTCTGCAGCAAAGCCACCTGCTTTGTCTCTTGCTGCTCTTGAACTAAACAGTTCACAACTGTCTGTTCACAGGAATGGTGATGCTCGAACAAGTCAGCATGTTGCACAGCAGCTTGATTCCATGCCATCTGGCAGCAGGCCAGATGCTGCCAACCAAGAAGACCTGGATCTGGCTCTAGGCAAGTTACATGGCGCCTGTGTAATTACAGTTGCAGGCTGTCAAGACATGCTTTGATGACGTGCTTTGTTGCACTCTGTCCTGCTGGAGCATGTGTTGTGTCTGCGCATGTGCAAATCATAGCATTCTTCTTCAGGATGTCTGCATGCTGTGCCATGTCTTGCTGGGCTGTGAACTGTGCTGTGCTGTACTGTACTGTACTGTACTGTACTGTACTGTACTGTACTGTACTGTACTGTACTGTACTGTACTGTACTGTACTGTACTGTACTATACTATACTGTTGCATGATGACATGTATGTGTCACAAATGATGCATAGAGAGCTGTAAGCGTCATCATTCTGTAATGCCACTCAACAAAAATGACGTTTGTTCACATTGATGTGTCACAAAGATACATGTTGAATGGTTGATTGCTTGATGCATTAGTTGATTGATTGGTCTAGTGGTTGGTACCCATGGGTACCTATGTTGATTGGTCTGTTGGTTGGTACCCACTGTTGGTTGGTACCCACTGTTGATTGGTTGTTTGACACCCTGCAGCCATGGCCTTGTCAGCAGAGGATGATGAAGCAGCATCGCAGGTCATGCCCCCTCCACGCCAGTCCACCCGCTTCTCTAGCAATAGGCCTAGACACCCAGGTACAATGGCCAGCTCCTTCATACCAGGCTTTGCGCACTCTCACTTGGTGCATGCCAGCTCAGATCCTATGGCAGCCATAACACAGAGCCTGCTTGGAGGAGGCAGGTTTGATCTAGAATCAAGTCAAGCTTTGTTAGCTTCGCTCATGGCAGACTTTGAGGCCACCAGAGGAGTGCATAGCTCCAGCCATGGCATGGGCAGTGGGCATCAAGACATGAGCTATGAGGCGCTGACTAATCTGGAGGATGTGAAGCTGACGGCGCCGCCAGAGTTGTTGGCTACAATGCCGCTGGATATGTGCTTGAAAGGGGGCCCATGGGATGACAAGGTACAGTGTCAGACTTGCACATGCTGCATCAGTCAAGCATGTTCAAATCATCGTCTTAGATGGCAGCACATCTTGCTTGTGGCCAATCTGCAAGCGTGGGTGTATCCTGCATTGTCTGGCAGGTACGATTGCTCCCATTGCTGAGTGACAATTTGACTCTGTGTAAGCTCTGACAGCAGCTGTAACTGGTCAATGCCCATTGCAACTGCTTATCAAAATTTACTTGAGTGCAAGAGACACCTGCTAACTTCTGCCGTTCAATCACTGTTGGCAATGAAAATGCAGGCTTGTTCTATATGCCAGTCCGAGTATGAGCCTGACGAGGTGATCATGATACTCCCATGTGAGCATCATTTCCACAAGGATTGTGCCATGGAATGGCTTGGCAAGCACAGCAAGAAATGTCCTATCTGCAAGGAGTCTATTGGAGGGTGAACATACCAATTCACTGTAAAAGTCAGAAGTTACAATCTTTCGGAAATTCTTTGACAATGGCATCTTGAGAACCTTCAGCATGTACAATGAATCACAGGATCATTCACTGCTTTGTCCATGCTGAGGAATGAAGCATACCATACACAACTATATAGTTCCCGAACTGACTTCACCAGCAAGTGCAAAACCAAGCACATAGCAAATGCCAAGGTGCAGACTGAAGTGTGATGTAAGGTACAAGGAACCACCTTGCTGGCATCACAGGAAACAACTGAACTGACCAAACTTGAGACTCACAAACAACACACCTGTACGGCTGTACTCTGTGTTCACTCAGTACAATCTGGCTCAATGAAATGTGTGATCACGATGATGATGATGCAAATCACGGCAACACTACAGGAGACAAGGAACAATTGCTCAAGGGGAGGTGACAGCAGTGCCAGCCAGCATTTGCTGGGGGTGCATGACTGGGTGTGGTTGCAGGGCTGCCTCCACATCTCCGTTGTCCCAGAACTCTTGGAAGCCGTGCTGTAGGTACCAATCAATTGTCTTCTTGAGGCCATCCTCCCAGGATGTCTTTTCACGCCATCCCAAAGTGTTCAGCTTGTTGTCGCAGATGTAGTAACGCCTACAAAGCCACATGTTGTAGCTGCAAACCGTCTCGTGCATGTGACACATGTGGCTTGAAACACTGCTACGCACATGAGACAAAGCTAGAGCAGAATGCTGTCGTACCCAGTCACTGTCAAGCTAATGATAATCATATCATGCAGAACAGCGTTGGCATACCTGTCATTGAAGGCACGGTCTCTGACATGTACAATCTTTTCAGACGGTAGCTTGAAGACCTTTGCAATGTCTTGGGCAACATCAAGAACAGTTCGCTCCTTCTGAGTGCCAATGTTGTAAACCTCCCCCACTATACCTTTGTGCAATACGCATGCAAAGGCCTCCGCTACATCTTCCACATACAAGTAGCTCCTTGTAGCAATACCTACACAGCAAGCATGGTGGTGGGTGCGGCAAGAGGAGCTGAAGATACTTCACCAACAAAACATCTTAGCTTTGTATAGGGTTTTTGAAACCCTAGCAACGTAAAATAACTCTGGGGTGTGTGCAACCGTTCTGACAAGTTATGCGGCAATGGGGGCAAACACAGTATGATAGTGAAGAAGCTGCAACATCTAAAGTATTGTATTGATGTCAATGGAAAAACATGTGTCCCTTGCTGTGCAACCATGCACAGCAAGGGACACATCAACGTGCTCTTGCTTACACATACACAACACTTTGCATCTGCTCTCTGCTAGACAACAAAACACGTCGCCTTGGACTCACCATCCCCATGAACAGGCAAATCCTCTCCTCTGCTAGCTAGCAGGGTGAACTTTGGAATCATCTTTTCAGGAAATTGGTTGGGCCCGTATACATTGTTGCCTCTTGTGATGATAATGGGAAGCTTGTACGAGGTGTAGTAGGCCTTAGCCATCATCTCTGCTCCAGCCTTAGCAGCTGAGTAAGGGTTGGTAGGTTCCAGTGTGCTGCTCTCAATGAGGCCTGCATAACATCAATGCTACACAACAATGCGATTGCACGTTTGCACAGGTTTCCTGTTAGAGAAGATACAAACACAGCAGCATGGCCCCATGGATGATGCCTTTAACACCTTCAGGAGTTGTGCATATGGAAACTGTATGTGCGACGGCTTGAATGTATGACATACACACAACAAAATTTGACAGTCATGTTCTGTGTGAGAGCTGTTGTGTGCGGACTGCACCTTTCTCTGCGCCCAGGCTACTCTCGCCATACACCTCATCTGTGCTGACATTGATGACGCGCTTAATGGTGCTGGACATACGACATGCCTCCAGCAAGACATGAGTGCCGTATGTGTTGTTCATAGTGAATGCCAGACTGTTTCCAAAGGAGTTGTCCACATGTGTCTGCAGCACACAAGCATAGCTGTCTCAGCAACGCAAGAGTGCAAAAGAGTGACAGCGCTGCTTGGAAGGCACCGCATTCATGTGTTGTGACCCTTTACGCAAGGTTGCATTGGAGGGCTACAGTATGTCTCCAATGGTGCTGTGACTACAGTCAACAAAGATATAGCACATGGACAGACCTGAGCTGCAAAGTGCATGACGGTATCAATCTTCTCTGTTTCCAAAATGTAGCTCAATAGGTCACCACTTTGAATGTCTCCCTTGATGAACTGCAACAGCAAAAGAAAGTATTGCACACTACATACACTAGGGTGTGCTTCAGGAGGTCTGAGCTCCATCCCAGAGTGGGCACACAAAAAAAAGGAAATGATTTTGATAAGCCCGTCACAACAGCTGGAAAGCGGATGCGTTCTGTCTGCTGATACCTTGAAATTAGGGTTGTCCTTTGCAAATGTCAGGTTGTTCAAGGTAGCGCAGTAATCCAACTTGTCGACCACCACGACCTGGGAACAGCAAACAAACTCACTGTCAGCACACAAGGTCGTGTGACCTTTAGGCTGAACTTACAAATGTTGGGCTACAAACGCAACGCTTGAGTTTGCGGCAGTTAATGTATCCGGGACCGACTGCAGGTTGTAGCAAATGCCGGCACCTTGTAGTGAGGGTACTTTGTTGAGAGAAGCTTGGTAACGTGAGATGCAATAAAGCCAGCACCACCCGTGATGAGGATCCGCTCAGGCTTGTAGGCCTCATGATTGCCTTTCTGATCGGCCATGATGACCACAAACTATAGGACACGCTGAGGGTGCCGGTGACACGTTTAAGCTCTAGTACACTGCTTGAAGATCACGATCGTCGCCAGGGACAAAGCTTGCTGCCAAGTTGCGTGTATGTCAGTTTCGCAACAACTCACACTGGTCAAATATGCTTTCTTGGTCGTGTTAAATCTGTCTGGGCCGCGTAATGCAGCCGGAGCAGGCAACTCTAGTGGCGCTCAACCGACAGCTGGCATCTCTCCCCGTGACGTGGGGGGTGGTGGGGGGGTGCGGGGGGGCAATGATTTTGCACCCATCATACTTGCTGCGCTGTGGTTGATCCTCAGGGTGACCAGTGATCTGCTGCAGGCTGGGGCTGTGTGGTTGCCTGCGGCTTAGCCGCTTGGTGATGGAATGGCTGAATTGCTAAACAGCTTATAAAGTCTGATGAGCGATGAAAAGGACTCTATGCAGGATATGTCTGTGCGTGGGTGATGAAGTTGTGCTGCTGCAGCTGCTGATGCTCCATGCTGTGGTGTTCCATGAGTACCATGCTGTGACCTGAGTGCGTGCCACTGACTGTACAGGCAATGACTTACAGCAGAATGATATGTTGTCTTGTGCCCTGAGTAAGCTGCGCATAGCTTCATTTGCCATCCTGTCAAGGCGCATGACAGTGCAAAGGTCGCATCAAACAATTGCATGCACCTTTTGGTACCTTACGAGTGCATCATGCATACACTTGAGTGTACCATTGTACCTTAGTGCATCATATATAAGTACCTTGCTGACTGCTGACTCTGATTCGGATGCATACACTTGAGTGTACTATTGTACCTTATACTGTCAAAAGTAAAAATGCTGAAATTCCATAGAAATACCAATCAACACACAGGGCTGGGAAATCAAGGTTAGAGTAAGGCCTTACTCTAGGGTTGCATGGTATAAACGCCCATTTAAGCCCATGGTGTTATTGGTGCCAGGTGTAGCAGGGTGCGTAGGTAATGACTAGCTACGGCGTCATTCCTGATTAGGATCCTGCCGGGATAGACATGCTTTGTAGGATCAGAGCACAAAGGACACTTTTTCAGTTAATGACTGTTGCTCTGGTCTTGCGTGCCCTTCAGCACCAAGCCAATAGCTTGTAATTATCGCACTGTTACATTTGGTTTCGGAGCCCAACCACCGGGAATACTATGTTTCCTGGAAGGGCCTGGGACCTGAGGAAAATGAATGGATGTCTGAACATAAGCTGAAAAATGCAGCTGATGCTGTGCAGAGTTACCTGAATGGGCTGCAGTCAAAGACAAGGCAAGCACCCAGGTTGGGAAAACCAACTACTGAAAGTCCTGAGTATGTAGATGCTCCAGGCAGACTTGCTGTGACACCTTCTGAGTCTTCTTCACAGAAGAAGAAGCATGGTCGCGCAGCGAAACGAACTGAAATACCCCTGTCTGAGCAGCGCTCAGTGACAGAACCACAGAGACGTTCAGGACGTCTACAACCACATCACTGATGCAATGCAATGTGCTTGCAGTGTTGTGTTACCATGTTTGCATGGTTGATGAGGTCAGCCTGAGTGTACAGCTAAAATTGACTGCTCAATGATGAAATATGATAGATAGATCCTAGATAGATCTTACTAGATAGATCCTACACTGCGAATTGCTAGATAGATCCTACCATTGATGCAGTCAAAGCTGTGGGCTGATAGACCTCATCAGCTAGCGTGTGTGTGTATCCCAATGAATGGCAGGTTGGCTTGTGTTGAGTTGCTCTGTTGCTGTTCTTCCAGGACTCACTAAAAGGAAAATTCAACTGGTAATTGAATATTAAGTGGGGGGGGATGTAGCAGGGTGCGTAGGAAATGACTAGCTACGGCGTCATTCCTGATTAGGATCCTGCCGGGATAGACATGCTTTGTAGGATCAGAGCACAAAGGACACTTTTTCAGTTAACGACTGTTGCTCTGGTCTTGCGTGCCCTTCAGCACCAAGCCAATAGCTTGTAATTATCGCACTGTTACACCAGGTCATCAGGATTGCATTGAAGCATGTCACAAGGATGCAGATGGTGCATATCACCGTGATGTCATACTTCATGCAGCGTTGTACGTTGTGTCTATCTTGACAATGGCATCACCCCACCTAGAGCTCCTGATGATAGTGTATTCATTCACTGCAGTCTTTGGCAACTAGCTTTCATACATATAGCTTTACAACATGCGATTCTTCATCTCCTCAATGGTCTCTTGCAGATCTCCACTGCTTGCCATTTCTGTGATTATGTCACACCCACCCACCAACTCTCCACTGACATACAGCTGAGGAAATGTTGGCCATTCAAACATCTTCTTCAGCCCCTGTCGCACATCTTCATCAGATAGGATGTCAAAGGTGTTGAAGGGCTCCTGGGTAGCCTTGAGGGCTGCCACAACACGTTGGCTGAAGCCACACCTAGGCTCTTCTGGAGTGCCTACATACAAAG
>JAABUK010013334.1_pt1 | contig 10275 bp, 17 predicted proteins | sample 5559141 | NCBI WGS metagenome assembly JAABUK01 (sample SAMN10711869, study PRJNA513367) | rock metagenome | isolation source: Antarctica rocks | place: Antarctica: Victoria Land, Pudding Butte nord | collected 2016-01-03 | reverse complement strand
CAGTGATCCAGTTTCTCATAACGCCCGCAAATGTGGCGGCACGAAAAATTAAATGTGTAAATGAGAACTGGATCAATTATGAAAGTGTACCCAGTTCTCGGACGCGTCTCTGTGCCAGTGATGACAACACTCTGTGACATGGCCAACCGTGGTACCGCACTGATACAGAAATACAAATTAAAGCTGCAAACTGACATACACCTCTTCACTGTGCACGAAAGTTCCGCGGCAGGGCCATCTGCATTGTGGAAGCGCCGGACACGCCGCTGCAGCCAGCGGCAAATGCCGGCAGTGCGGAGCAGCCATCGCTGATGATGTACACTATAGGCGACTTCCTCGACGCGCCGCAGAGCCTTCCCGCTGTGCCACACCTCGGCGTCAACAATCAGGTGCTGACATGTTGAAAGCGATTTCGGCGTCCGTGCAGCGTGCGGCCAGCATATTGGATTCCTTTCGTCATTCGACGAGCGTGCCGAAAGTCGATGCGTGAGGTTCGTCCGCAACATGAGAGGCTCAATGATCCGACGGCACAAAGGTCTGACTGCACCGCGTCTGCAACTGCAGAGGCCCACCGATGCGCACCTGCATCTCTCCCCAGAGTCAGACAGCAAGAAGGACAAGGTGCGAGAGGGCAACCGCATGTCCCAGCAACGGTGGCGCGTCCGGCACAAGGTATGCTGTTCGAACATACCCAGCTCGTTTGTGCATGCAGCAGACTTAGTGCTGATGAGTGCATGTCGCCAGCTGGCAGCCTTGTGCGTGCTCTAGCAGCTTCGTGTGCATGCATCATGTCCGCTGCTGATGCTGCCAGGATGCCAATGTGAACTCCTTGAACATTTGTGGTTCGTGTATCCTGCCTGAATGTGAGAGCAAAAAATGGAAAAGAATAGATTGGTGTGTGTAGCGTGCATGCCACATCCATGACTTGGAGCCACCTGGGCTCCAAGTCATGCACCGTGTCAGTACCGCACACTAAAGCGCACCTGTAAAGCGCTGCGGGCGCGCCGCCGCCTCGCCTAACTTGCTGCACACAGCACACCGTGCACAGCGGCCGTCTTGAAATTCATCGTGCATGGACAAAAGGAGGCGACGGCAGGCCAGAACAAACCGTGATTTACGCCAGCTCGGAATATCGATCCGTCATTGTTCACTGGCATACAGACAGTTGACCAAGGTCTCTCAGCTGCGGCCACATCTGCACAACTGATCTATCGCGCACATACAGTCCGACCGTCCGCACCTGTCCGCTGAGGTTCGCTTAACGCTCTCTCAGCAAGTCAACAGATGCAGCCGGCCGATGAGCAGGGCCAGTTTCAGGATGCAAGTTCCGGGATGCTCGACGTTGGCCTCGAGTGGGAGTTTGATCTGTCCATGTACAACAACTGGTCAGGCGAAGAACAGCACATCGACAACGACCAGCCGCACGAAGCACCTGCTCAGGTACCACCTTGGTTCAAGCACCACCGTGCCAGAGTGATAGGAGCATCATGCCTGCGACACCAGCACTGCCGCATTCGCAGAGCGAAGAGATTTTCCATGCATAGCCGTGAATGTGCACCGACTACGGTGTGCGGCGCACACAACATACACGAATAGATCAAGACACCTCCAAAGGCCACCGGCGTCGCCATCAACTGGCGGTGCCGCTGCTCGCACTCAGCCGCTGAGCTCGGCAGTAGGCGGCCCTGCCGGCGGCGCCTCACAAGAAAGCCTTGACAAGGCAGCTTCGGGCCCCGCTTTGAGTGATCTGAACGTTGTCACTAACGCAAGACAGGGAACGTGTCAGACGATCATGCAATGTCTTCATTGCCTGAACATGTCGCGGCGAGCCCGGCATCACAACGTGGCAGTCAGGGTTGCCAGTCAGGGTTGCCACAGGCCAGCTTCACTGATGCACAAGCAAAAACCCTAGCCAAATGATCTTGAAGTATGCATGCTTCTATGGGCAGAGCCCCAGTGGCGAGGCGCGCCAGCGTCGCCCAGATGAACCAGGCTGCACCAGGATGCGGGGTAGGGATCGCGGAGCCCAGCAGCGGTGGCGTGCCCGGCACAAGGCATGGCTCGGCCCCGTGCTTGTGCCACCGCTGATTGCGCACGTGATTGGACGCGGCTGTCACGCAGCGCTACAAATGCGTGCATGCAGCTGCGGCGTCGCATGATGAGCAGGCTCGCCGGTGGTGGATTGTCGCTGTTGGTGTTATTGCGTGGCATGCCTCTGCGAGTGATGGAAAGCTGTCCTTGTGAGCAGGAGCGGCTGCGAAGAAATGACGTTCAACTGGAGACGCTGCAGTCGCAGCTGCAGCAGATGCAGCTGCAGCAGGTCATGAGTGCTTCCTGCAACTTCCAGTCTGCGCCACGATGCTTTAATTTGGATCATGTTTCAGCTTTATCACCGGACTGTGTCTTTAACGCCCTCCTGTCGCGAGGTGATCAGAACTAAACACATAATGTCGGCGTCGTGCAGGACGTCCTTGCGGAACGCAACGCCATGCTGGAGCAGCTCTACTCTCTGAGCCAGGCTGCCGACGCCGAAGCAGAGCAAGGCTCTGTCGCCCTCATGGCGGAGAACGACCCGTCCAGAAACCGCACGCGATCCGACTCAGTCTCGGGCCTGGTGGCTGACTCATGAGATGCAGGTGCCATACTTCTGGTCTTTTCATATGGCTACTCTCTGCACTGCCAGAACTGCCTCGGGGCTGCTGTGCTGCTAGCGGCGTGCTGAGGAGTGCAGGGTGGGGAACACATGAAGACGGGCAATTTGCACTCTCAAACTAAGCACGCGCTGTCAAGAGCTGCATCACTCACTGCTCGAGTCCCTGCTGTTGCAGGAGCAACTCCAGCGGGACTTCCGCCTCGAGGGGCAGCTGCAGTTTAGTGTGGGACCAGGGCCGCCCCTGCTGATGACACAGCAGCAGGTGCGAGGCCGTCGCCGGCAGCGCAGCAGGTCATTCGCAACAGACAAGCACTGCGGGTTTGCCATTGCCTGGAATCATCCGGCGAGGCCGCACTCAGCTGGCCTCCTCCTTTGCGGAGGCCAGCGTCTGGCAGGCCAGCGCCGATGGCTGCCAGCAACTGCACCCACCATTGCTCCTGCCGCCCAAGGTTTACAGTGGCGCATCTGCTGGGCTTTTGCAGGTGGTGGACATGCCCCAGCGAGAGTATGGCGCGCTGCTGAGTGCGTACACTGTGGCATTCGCGGAGCAACTACTGCGGCGGGCAGCACCACTGTCTGCGAGCTCGGAGGATGACGCGCGGCTGGTGCGCTTCCTCTGCATCCATCCTGCTGATGTCAAGACACTTTGCTTTTGCAAAATCCTCGATACAGACGATGCCCTACTGGCTCGCATCTCAATATTGTGTCACTGTGACATACAACCACACTCACACCCTCGAAAGCAAGCAGGAGTGTCTGGTGGCCGTAACTTGTAGGTTTTCCGCCAACAAAAGGCGCAGCTGGTGTTCGAGGTCAGCCAACTGCGCTTGGCGCTGCTGCTGGCGTTTCGCCACCATCACTTATCCCCGTTCCATACTCAACTCACATCATGTTCCCTTCCAGCAGGTGCAGCTGGTGTTCGAGGTCAGCCAGCTGCGCTCTGGGCTGCTGCTGGCGGTGCCGGACCAGTGGGGCGCGCTGCGGGCGCGGTGCCTGCCGCCTACCGGCGGTGCCTACCGGCGGTGGACATCCGCAACGCGGCGGCAGCGGAGTGGCTGTCGGGGCAGCTGCCGTTCGCCCGGGACCGCGACGCCATCGGCAACACCTACGAGGCCTGGGCGCGGGTGTGCAGTCCCTCACAAGACTGGTGACATGCAGATCCTCGATTGGAAAGCTTCCATGCGCTGTGTCGTGGATCCCTGTCCTGCTGCAGCTGCATCGAGAACGTGCGTCTGCCATGCAAGGTGGGGTATTGCGGCCGCACCTGTGGTTTCTTCAGCAGAAGCATCCCATACGCTCAATGCGGAACGCTGAAGAGAGTGTGCCTGGCTGTGCAGATCCTGGACTCGGCACAGGTGACGCCAGAGCAGCGCGACACGGTGCTGCAGCTCAGAGCGGAATTCTATAGCAGTCAGCGGGCACTTCAGCAGCAGCGCTGGGCGCTGACGGCGCAGCTCCAGGTGCGACTGATCTTGGCGGCAGTCACAACTGACCGGCTTCCTTCGTGTACCCTAAACCCTAAACTCTCACCCTACACCCCTCCCACAATCCTGAGAGCTCGTTACCACCCTCCTGGTCTGACGTGGGCGTAGTCCACCCACGAGGCTGACGCACGCAAGCACGTTTTATCTGGTACACTCGATGCAGGGCCGCCCCCGCCTTGCCGCCATCATCCAGTCGCTCCGTGTGTGCCACCTGTGCGCATCAGCCTGCACTGCACTGCTGGTCGATGGACAGACATAAGAAGTTGGCAGATTGACACCACACCCGCAGCAGCACGATCCGCATGGCGGTAGAACCTGCCCTCTGCTCGGCCGTGGCCGCTCCCCCACCCACCAGCGCATCTTCCGGACTGCTGTGCATCATCGCGTCCTCCTACGCAGCCTTCACAGCCCCAATCGTTCAAGAACACACTAGTGAGTAACAAACTTTGAGTATGCGTCTTTTCTCTGACCAGCGCGTCTGCGAGGTTGCTGTGTGTCATGGCATCGTCTTCTGTCGCCAGCGCCGCCTCATAGGCACCGCATGCCGCCGCCAGCAGCAGCGCCGCGCTGCTGGCATCTCGTAGCTCCGCCGCGGAACAGAGGGCATTGCCGGCGGCGACCGCCGCGTCCGCTCGCACCGACCCATCTGGCTCGTGGACCTGCATGATGCAGGTGCAGGGAGGTCATGAACCCCTTGAATACAGCATCTTGCAGCTCCGCCATGGAACAAAGGGCATTGCCTGCGGCAACTGCAAGCAGCACGATAACGCAGCGCACCTGGTAAGTGGAACATGCAGGAGCTGCACTGGCGCTGCAGGCCTGGCCGCGTCCGCCCACACCGAGCCGTCTGGCTCGTGCACGTGATGCATATCGCAACTTGAAACATCGACCAAACAAGTCGCCATTCATGGCCCCTAAAGACGTGGAGGTTCATGGGAAAAGCCTGATACGTTTCGGCTTTTGCGTCAGGAAGCGGCGGCGGCAGGGCCGGAGGATCAGTCCGCAGCGGGCGCATCAGAGGACGCGCTGGAGCGCGACCAGCTGGTGGCAGATACACAGACCGAACCATTTCTGTCGTATGTTCTTCAGGAAGCAGCGGCGGCAGGGCCGGAGGATCAGTCCGCCGCGGGCGCATCAGAGGATGCCCTGGGTCGGGACCAGCTGGTGGCGGTCATGGGCGGCCTGCGAAACTGCCTGCGCAACGAGCACTCCCTCATGACGGCGCGCACTAGTGCCTTATGACTCCATCGCTTCAGTGTCCTCGCTGATCAATCCGGCGACAGCTCAGCGACGCTCACCGGCGCGCAATTCCGGGCAGCTATTCCAACGCCGGCGCGCTCTTGCAAGCTGCAGGGGAGTGGTAAAACCGCCGCTGATCCCCAAACCCTAAGCTATTACTAACTTCACCCCGGGCCGCCCCACAGGTGGTGGCGGCGATATGGCTGCACGTGCTGACGCCGGCGCAGGTGGCGCACCTCAGTGTTGGCATGGACCCAGCGCCGCCCGACATGCTGTGCGTCGCCGAGCTGCTGGCGCTTGCGGCGGGGCAGTCCGACCCCGAAACTGTGTTCCCAGAGCCGGGCGCAGGTGTGGCACTTTGCTGCAGCGCGGCACATGTGTGTTGAATTGCAGCTCCACAGGGCTGCATTGTTTATCATGTAAGTCCTGATGTCACAGTCAGTTGTCCTTGCTGAACATAATGTCAGTCCTGGTGGCACGGTCGGCCGTCGTGGTGACCGATACGGCTGCTGAGTGCTCCCTGCGTACGCTCGGCAGGGCAGTGCCAGTTCGGCAGACTCGCTGCCTTTGGCACTCACTCGTGTGATGTTTGTGTCGATACAATGCCACTGGCAGGCAGATGTTATCAGTGAGCTCTGCCAGATGTGCGCAGTGGCGAGAACCTTTCTGAATCCAGCATCTGGCAACTGTCAGCGCTGGTCATCGCATTCTGACGGCTGTCTATAACAGGTCACTTCCTGCCGGCTGCAGAGGAAATGGATGATGTGACGTCGCTGCCCGCGAGCTCTGCACCGCCAGCAGCATGAGGCAGCGTGCAGTACCTTTCCAGCCGAACGGCTGGACTTGCAGTGCCAAAAGTGAAGCTCAGCAGCGTGCTGCTTGATGTATCTAGAGAAGTCATTGACAGTAAATGTGGGCGCATGTGGTGCACTCCCGGAAGACATGAGTCACGAGTTCCGCCAGACCGGTGAAGCCGCACCAGCAAGCCGGCATATGATTGTGCTGATCTCACCCCTGCTTTTGACGGGCAGATTCAGGGTGTTCTCTGGCTCCATCAAGGCAGTCGCATGCTGCAAGGCTGTCGACATAGGCGTCATGTTGCCGTCCTCCGTCCGCGGTTTTGTAGGAGCCACTGCATGGCGAGGCTCGCTGTTTCAACTTGTTGCGGTTGTGACTGCGATCGATGAGCTTGCTTATGATATCTCAGTCAATTCCAACTTGAATCCTTAGTGTGCACCTCTGACATATAGCACTGTCATACACAGGATAGCTTCCTCCCCAAGAATATCTGCAAGTTCTTTCCTGCAGCAGATTCCCGCCTGTGCAGGCAAACCACCGATGACGGTTGCTGCACAGTACGACGCAGGCACCGAGGTGGTGCCGCAGGAAACCGCTCTGTCTGTGACGGTGCAGGCCTCCGCTGCTGGCGGCGCTTGAACCATCGCGCGAGTGTCGCTCTTGAGGAAGCGCCGTACAGGCAGCAACAACGTGGCAACAATGTGCACAGCGTGACGATCCGCATCATGTGCCACTAGCAGTGCTCGTCACGCCGCCGTGCAGAGATCATCAGGAAACTGGCGCTGCTGACGCTCAGGGGCTTCAGCCAGAGACCTCAGGTTCGGAGAGAGGACAGCAGAGTGCAACACGCTTTAGCGGTCCTCATGCGGGCGAAGCATGTGTGGCAGGGCCGCATGCTCGAGCGCCAGAGTGAGAATCTATATGGCCGTACAAGCGGCAGAGCCATTTTGCATGTCAGCAGTCTCATCAGGAAGGACAACTTGTCCTGCGTTTGAAACGCATTGTCTTGCGTCTTCAATACAGAGATCTGGCTGCCCACAAATGATATTCAGCATTCGTTCTGCGGTCGGTAGCTATAGATGTCAGCAGTTACTTGTGCAAGTACAACGATCTGATGTGCGCCGCAAAGGAGGTCAGAAGGACAAATACAATTGGAGCTGCTTCAGTAGATAAACTCTTACTTAAAATTTACAAGTAAACCATCCCACAGTACCTGCCACAAGATGATAAACAGGTACACTGACAAACAGCTGTCAACACACAAGGTTTAGGTATAGGTTCCACGTTCCAGAGTCCGTGCGTGACCAAAAAGGATGTTCTCCCGGTGAGCTCGGCCTGGTCTGCAAGCAGTGCGAGCAATCGGTTGTCCTCAGGCCATGCTCTTACCCGTCATGCATGGCGCACGCGCAGCGCCAGGACAGCGCGGCCGAAACAGAAGCCACTTTGGACCTGCAGCGGCTGCGACGCCGCAGCAGCAATAATTCCCTCATGACTGATCATATGCGCGCCCACGCCTACAAACCACCCTAGGTCATCGCTTTCAGCCGTCAGAGCTCCCGTCGCTCCTTGCGGTTCCCCAGTTGGGTTTTACGCACCCTTTATCGCCACAAGCGGCATTGCTGTCTTTCATAACCAAATGATCATACGCCCAGGTCGATGGCATCGGCCGGCAGCAGCTGTGCGTCCAGAGATTGCACCTCAGCGCCTGACGTCACTGCAATCCACGCAAAGGCAGAACGTCATCCAGAACGGCAGTTCGAAGCAGCTGCGGCGTTGACTGAGGAACAGAATCTACCCTCACGCGACGCTTGAAAATTAGCTGTAAATTGCCGTGCTGGCGACGATCTGGCTGTGCTGGCGTACATTCCGGAAGTGGAAGGCGGATGCATAGCAGATCAGAGGTTTCGAAGCAGAGCTTTGAGTTGACGTGCACGTCCATGCAGGAAGGCGCTGCAGCTGCTGCCTCACCTTGGGCAAGGGCGAATGCGGTGTTGGGTTCGCCAGTGCGCAGCGCAATAAACTCGACGAAGCACAGCATGTCCGGTGGCAGTGGCGAGGCCGCTGCATAGAGATGCGCCACTTGCGCCGGCGTTAATATGCGGCGCCACAGCAGCAGGGCCACCTGCCGCCCAAGATGCAGCCGTCAGTGCACATGTTGATATGTTAGGGTTTAGGGTTTCGGCACATGTTGAGTCAGTGTTGCAGGAGACGCACAAGCTAATTGGATTGACACCTGCTTCGAGTTTCGCAGGAGGCACACTGATTCACTGCAGGGGGGGTGCCTATGTGCTTGACCTAGCAGGCAGATGATCATGTGCATCTATGATGTGGACGATGAGACGCTGCCGCAGGGCGTACCTGGACGACGTTGGAGTGCTCGTCGCATAGGCAGGTGCGCAGGTCGGCAATGGCTGCCACCAGCTGGTTGCGGGCCATGGTGTCCTCTGAGATTCGGGCGCCGCCGGCGCCGCCCGCCGCCTCCGGTCGCGGCGCCAGCGCCTGTGCAGGCGGCCGGTCGGTGGAATGTCATGGTCTTGCGGAGGCTGGATGTCATCTGCCATCTCCCACATGGGAGGTCGTCCTGTTGCGACATATGCGACATATGCGACATATGCCGGGTGAAGCACATCCGCTTTGCACAAGAATGTCAACACTGCAGTCGGGCAGGCGCCTCACATAGCACCATAACGAGCCGGTCAGGGTTTAGAGCTCTCACCTGCAAGCGGTAGGTGAGCACGGTGCGCTTGCGCGACAGCACCGCCAGATTGGTGAGGTACGCCGCCCGCAGCCGCACCACCGCCTGTCGCTGCTCTGCGCTCAGCTGCGTTGCCTCCACCACATGAACCAGCACACAGGACTCCCTAACCCTCAAACCCCTAAACCCTTAAACCCTCACATCGGAAACGTTCTGTTGGTGAGGTACGCCGCACGGGCACGACCACTGCCCGCTGCTGCTACGCTCAGCTGCTTTGCCTCCACCACCTGGAAGGCACATGTGGACTGTAGATTCGAACTTCACGGTGATGTGTTGCTGATTGTAGGCCGCACGAAGCCGCGCCGTCTGCTGCTGGCCGCTGCTGCGCCGGCAGCTGCGTCGCTTCGCTCTGCAACCTGGATGAGCAGGCGCAGAGGCACTCGCTGCTTCAGAATGAAGGGCGTCGCGAGCCCATCCAACACAAAATCCGGGCTCGTGCCCCACCTGGTCTGTAGATGTGGTTCTAAATTTAGAGTCTACTAGAGAACTAGAGAACTTGGAGACTACCTTTAAAGTCTACAGACTGCACGCTTCCGATCGACGCAGAGTGATGTCTGCAACAGTCAGCCGATCAAACAACTGTCCAGGTGCACACTCGGGTCCAGGTTTCATCGCTGATTGGGACCTGTGGCTTGGCGGCGGTGGCGACGGCACTGTCTGCATGAAAGCGCGCTCGCAGCGCCGCCCATTGGTCTGGGAACGCCAGCAGCAGCGACGCCCGCAGCTGCCCCACCTCCAGCACCAGTTGTGCCTGCGGACATGAAGCGAAACGTAGTAAAGCCAATTGGAAGCCAATTGGGAGCCTACTGGTTGGTCAGGGCAACCTCTCGTATCAACTGCCTGTCGCTTTCGTTTTGATCCGTGCAGCTGATGTAGTTTCAGACCGGAGCCAAGATGCAACTGCACTGCAGCAGTGCGACGGCCAGATTCATTGCGTAACTGTCAGATATTGCTTGATTATAGCCTCCCACGACCCAGTTTGTACGCAGTGATGCCTCGGCTAAACCTTCCAGATGCACGTTCCAAAAATTCTGCAGCTCTCTCGGTTCCAAAACAACATAGAATCTCGTCCCCCGGCCCCTCCTCCCCCCTCTGGCGCCACTAGGTGTCAGTCTAGGCGCCACTGGGTGTCAGTCTAGGTGCACCGTCTGGGGTGCCGCTGCTGCTCTTGCCCTTCATCTGCCGCTTCTGCCGCTGCTTTGGCTCCGCAGCCGTGTCTATGGCGCGCCTTTTGATGCTCTGAGGCGCGTTTAAACACGCGAGCACATGCTGGATGAGGACATCACTGCGCGGCGATTTGAAAATTTGTTTGCAGAAGGTGCAAGTTGCTGGCCCGCTGGTGGTGT
>JAABUK010013333.1_pt1 | contig 10277 bp, 12 predicted proteins | sample 5559141 | NCBI WGS metagenome assembly JAABUK01 (sample SAMN10711869, study PRJNA513367) | rock metagenome | isolation source: Antarctica rocks | place: Antarctica: Victoria Land, Pudding Butte nord | collected 2016-01-03 | reverse complement strand
CTTCATATTTAGGCCCATTCTCAGGGGCATTCTACATAGTCTTCTAGACAGTCAATTCTACCCATTCAATTGCACTCAATTCGATTCTACACAGACAAAAAGAGCTATTTCAGCCATTTGTCTGACAGCATCTTTGGAATAGAATTAAAGAGGAAAATCTTCCTTTGGTAGAACCAACGAACAGTGGTGGGCACAGATGGTTTCCATCCGTCCTCATCAGATGTAACATCTTCATTTGCGTCCATTGATTGCCATTAACGGAAAGGCAAGAAGCAGGGCGCAGAGCATAGAAGCCTGCCATTGCAACACGACAACCTGCCACACAACTGCCTCTGATGGAAACGTCCGTCTATAATCACGGTGATGAAGTTTTCCTAGCTCAACGCGCAAGGCGATGAAGGTGAGGGAGAACAAAGGGCAGGTGAAAAAGGTTGTAGATCATTCAGGTCGAGGTGATTGACGAAAGAGAAGGAATTCTGACAAAGCAAAGCCAGTCTGGGAGTGACTGTGCCGTTCAGATGGGCTCTTCACAAGTCAAGACACCATTCAGGCATTCCCTTCTGGCTGGTCGTCGCACCGCATCCGAATATTCCTGGAGGGAGCAAAATGTTATTTGGTGCAAACAGAGCAAATGCCAAGCGGCGTGTTGACGGTGACGTAGCTCTGCAGCTGGGTTTCTTGCTTTTCGAACAGTTGTCGCAACGCCAATTGATCTTTTGTGTGGAAGGATAGCTGTCATTAGCAATTGGCCCCCCTTCACCATTCTGTCCCTGCCTGTGATCTGTGGGATTCAGATATCAGACCTGTGGTCATCATTTCCGGCTTGAGCGATGGCGCCTCCATCAGCAAGCGCGGAATTTAATCTAGACGTTGACTATGTGCTCATATATCGCTTCTCTCCAGAGGGCAAGTCTGATCTCTAGCTAGGAGTCAACTCGCTTGGAAGCTGACCACCACAAACAGATAAAAGCAAAGCAGTACCGAGCTTCCAGAACCTGATCAGGGCCTTAGCCGACGTCGGCCTCGAGACTGAAGTACGGACCGGGGAAGACTCCACTCTCTTAGTATTTGTCAAGGCCGCAGACGAGAAAGTGTTCAGCGATGTCGTCTATAGATCAAGGTATCCTCTGTCTGTGTTCATACTCGCCGTCCACCTAGCTAACGTATGTATTTGAACAGAGTTCGAGACTGGCTGCATGGGGCGCATCAAGCGCAGCCAGACAGAGGCACCGAGAACGCACTCACAAAAGAACCATTGACGCCTGCTGAGCGCTATCGATTGGTTCATCACATGATTACCTCGAAACCCAGCGAAGGTGGAGCTGGCATTACTCCAAAGCATGGAGAATGGGAGAACGTGGAAGCAATATTCCCTCTACATGATGTGCGACTGAACAAAGAATGGATGACAGAATGGGCTCGCAAGACATTCCTGTCACCTCAGGATCTCGACTCTATCAGGGACAATCTTGGTGAAAAGGTCAGTTAGCGATCTTGGGTGCCATGCCAAAAGCGTGATTGCTGACCAGTTGCAGATTGCTTACTACTTTGCTTTTCTGCAATCCTACTTTTCCTTCTTGATATTCCTTGCGGTATTTGGGTTTTCCTGTTGGGTCCTCTTGGGTTACTTTTCCGTGATATATGCCGTTGTCAACGGCTTATGGTGCGTCGTCTTTGTGGAATGGTGGAAACGACAAGAAGCAGATCTCGCTATTCGTTGGGGAGTCAGAAACGTATCCGCTATCCAGCACAAGCGGCGAGAATACAAGTACGAGAAGGAAGTCAAGGATCCAATCACAGGCGAGACTGTCCAATGGTTTCCAGCGAAGAAGCGCTTACAAAGACAGCTGCTTCAGGTTCCATTCGCGATACTTGCAGCCGTTGCTCTTGGAACCCTTATCTGTACGTGTTTCGGCATCGAGATCTTCATTTCGGAAGTGTATAATGGTCCATTCAAATCCGTCCTCGTTTTCATACCCACCGTTATCCTCACGACCGTCCTCCCGACCATCTCAACGTTCTTGACCGGCTTTGCGGAACGGCTAACAGAATTTGAGAACTACGAAACGCAAGACTCTTACGAGAAGGCGATGACATCCAAAGTCTTTGTCCTCAACTTTATCACCTCGTATCTCGGGATTTTCCTGACAGCTTTCGTCTATGTCCCTTTCGCTTCGATCCTCGTGCCATACCTTGACATCTTCAGCCTCACCGTCAAGCCGTTCGCCGAGAACGAAATGCAGATGCAGACGCCTCCAGCATACAACTTCACCATCAACCCTGACCGCCTACGCAAGCAAGTCATCTACTTCACAGTAACCGCGCAAATCGTCTCTTTCGCTCTGGAAACCATCGTCCCCCTTGTCACCCGCAAAGGTACCAAGAAGTTTAAGCAAATCCAAACCTCCCGCGCCGAAGCGAAAGGCGGGGCCGCCCCACCCCCTTCTGCCAACGATCCACCAGAAGAAAAATCCTTCCTTGCGCGTGTCCGCCACGAAGCCACACTCGACGACTACAATGTCACATCCGACCTCCGCGAGATGTGCATCCAATTCGGATATCTCGCACTCTTCTCTGTCGTCTGGCCTCTAGTCCCATGCTCCTTCCTCATCAACAACTGGATAGAGCTCCGAGGCGACGCCTTCAAAATCACGTCAGAGTCCAAACGCCCTAATCCGGAGAGAGCCGATAGCATCGGCCCTTGGCTCGACTCACTTGCCTTCCTAACATGGCTCGGCAGTATCACCACCGCCGCAGTCGTCTACATGTTCAGCAACGACGGGGTCGGACCAAGCGGCCGACCCAGCGACATCAAGCTCTGGGCTCTTCTCCTCAGCGTCTGCGCATCAGAACACATCTACCTCCTTGTCCGACTCGGTGTGCGCACCGCCATTTCAAAATTAGACAGTGAGAACATGCGCAAAGAGCGCGCAGAGCGGTATATGGTTCGGAAGCGCTATCTCGAGGAGACGGGGCTCAGTGTTGAGAATAGGAAGAGCAGGCAGAGTCTAAGGGGGAGTACTGGGTCCAGTGCAGGATTGATGAAGGATATCACGCGCAAGAGTCTAGAGGATGAGGCGAGAGAGTCGAGCCTCAGGGAGAGTACGCCCAGCTCGAGGTTTTGGGGAAGGCAGAAGGGTTGGGAGGAGGTAGAGAAGGTAGGGGTAGGGTTGATTGAGATGGGGCTGGAGGGTGGTGGGGAGACGAAGAAGGGGAGGTAGTTCTTGGGTGTGAGCGAATGATTGAGTGAGAATCATTGATGTTTTGGGGGGTTTCCGGATTGCGAAAAGAATGGAGTGGGATGAGCAATTCCTTAGTATTGGAAAGTCTGAATGTAGGTCTGAATGAGTCATTGGTTCTAATGCGCAGACGAGGCGTTGTTGCAAAGCGTCAGATCTCTATGACCAGTCAAACATGTTCTATTGAACTTTTTACGTATCACACTATCTATAGTCCATCCATTGCGCCGCTGTCCCCATACTAAAGCAGATAATAGCTGAAACGCCAAGACACCTGCCCAGCTCCTGCTGCCGAAATAGTGACAGTGGAGGAGCCGCCCTTTATCAGTATCTCGCTCAAGCCTCGTCCGCCTCTCTCAATTCCAGAATCTCTTTCAGCCTCAACACCTCCGACGACTCCCCAATCCCAGAATCACGAGCAGCCCTTCTCTCCTTGCCAACATCGTCTGTCCGCCCCCGCCCCCACCGCTGCTGCTGCCACTCCTTCCGAGCACAACTCCACATCTCCCTCTCCTTCCCCCAAACCGCCTTCACCGTCCTCCACAGCCCTAACCTCCTCACCGATAGCACCGATTTCTCCGCGTCAGGAGCCGCCGCTACATCGTTGAACTGCTCCTTCGCCGCCTGACGAATCATCCTCCTTATCCTCATCCACTGTCTTTGCTGGGTGAAGCTATCTCTGATAGTCTTCCAGTATTCATCCCCACGGTCCGATTGGTGCCCGAGGAGCCGGAGTGCTAACGGATGAGTCTCCTTGCCGTCGAAGACTTCGCCTTGTATCTTCTGATGGACAGGGATCAGGTCGTTGAGCCAGTCTCGCCGCAGATGCTGTAAAGCAGAAAACTTATCGTCCCATTCTTGCCAGGCGGAGACTAGGTGGTGGAATCTCGCGGGTGTGGAGGTGTGGGTTAGCCAGGGGGGATCGCTGGGGTAGGGGAGGGTTCCGAGATTGCGAGATATGTTTAGGCGGATGGTGAGTTGGGGGGGTTTTCTGAGTCGAGTTGGTGCTGCTTTTGAGGCTTGGAGGTGGAAAGCAGTTTTAATGTTGAGTGGAGAGTCGAAACAGACGAGGCAGTGGGCGGTGTGGCGGCAGGGGGAGCGGGGATTGGACAGGGGTAGATTGGAGCGTGGGTGGTAGTGATATTTGTCGATGTAGGTGTTTGCTTCTAAGATGGGGATGTATTGGAGATCGAGCTGGGTTAGGAGGAAGCTGCTGGATAGGTTCAAGTGTGGACAGATAGGGATGTCGAGGCCGTTGAGAGCAGTGGCGATACGGTCTAACGAGCAATAGAGCTTGCAAGCTTCTTTGGGGTCGTCGGGGCAGGGTATATCGAAGAGACTGACAGATGTGATGAGCTGCAGCAATCGTCTACCAGAGGCACTCCGTTTGTGTGTTACGAAGACCTGTGTGAATGTGTCTCGGCAAGTTGCTGCTCCACAGGTCTTTCTGGTACCACGAGTCGCTAACAGTTTTTGTGCTTCTCCGAAGTCTAGGCTCTCATGAGGGCAAAGCCAAAGCTCCCTCTGGCATTCGGGTTGGTGATCATCAGAGACGTCGAGTCGGTCGAGTCCTCCAAGTCGGCCTATATCGAGGGCCATCTCACCCAGCTGCTATGAGGGCTCAATCGGGGCATCAGGAGCGGATGTATCTCATCGAGAGCAGGTATAGCTGTTTCAGATAGATTGCAATCAAGAGCAGTGCCCAAAGTGGGTAAAAAACAGCAAAATAGAGAGGTCGCAAAGAGAGCGGGCTTAGAAAAGTAAGACGTGAGTACCTTACCTCCTGAGTACCTTACCTCCTGCTAAATTCGAATCAGCTCTGCTCAATGACTTGTGGTCTTCACTTTTGGCTCGAGAGCTATAGTGACTGCCTTGCGGTGGTTTGGGCGACCCTGGATCAGCCTGTACCAGCCAGTGGTAGTATGTAAGAGTTGCCTGAGAACGGTATTCTTTTCTTCTTTTCTTGACTGGATCAGCATTGGGGAACCTCGCGCAAGCTCAAAAGTTAAGGAAGGCCACATCGGTCATTAATAAGTCCTCGCTAGGAAGATGGAAAACAGCTGCAGGCATGAGTCTTCCCTGGCTGTTGTACTTCGAATGAGAAAGGTACCCATTTTGGAGAATCTGCGAAGCATGTCTCCAGCACAGGCACCACAGGAGGGCATTGGAAGCCTAGGTTAATCATGCATTCTGGGCCCACGGGATTCTTGCGACCCGCACGTTGTCATCAAACCTACTGTGCCCAGTCTCCAGAAGCAGAAAATTTGAAAGGAGTCACGTTGAAATTCAAGTGGCGTTGCAGCCCTGAAGTGAGCGGCGTGACGCAGTCGTAGAGCTTGCGAAGCCTGGGGCTTTTGCTGACCTTAGCTGATTGCTGTACAGCTCGTGTAGCTCCTGTCGATTCACCACTTTGATGTAGATGGGCCAGGAAAGTTGAGCGACGAAAGACCCTCATCAATATCGCAACGACGTCAGAAGCCTCCGCTGACTGGAAGATGGAGGTACCAGAAAATCCACCGAAAGAACAACCACTTCTAACTTCTACGATTCCAAATGCTTTACTCATGACGATCAATATTCACGATTGACGGTGAGATGTTTTGCTGCAATGAGCTCTGTTCTTGTTTCGGCTGGCGGCCTTTAGGTCACGTTGAGACACCATGCTCATGTACATCGTCACCCCGTATCCGATGAAACCCAAGGTACTCCAACCAACGTAGTTTCTCACAGCCTGTACCCCAGCTTGCTGAATCCAAGACAAAACCTTGTCGTCTTCAAACCTGGCTCTTTCCCATTCCTTGTGCCCCAGCCTTTGCATCCTCGGCTTCCTTCAACTGCCTCGCGACCTCATTTTGACATTGTGCGTGACGGAGGTAATTCTTCAAGGCCTGTCTAGTGAGACCAAATAGTTCGACTTTCACACCATAATGGTTTGGCACCATGTCGACCTTCCGCTGCAGTCTTCCCGCCGACTTGTTGGTCCAGGTCAACTGCGTAAACGCCCAATCCATGATCCGAGCAGAATACAGGCCGGGCGCTGTGGTATAAGATCCTGGCATCTTCGCTTCTGGAAAAGAGTGCAATTCTTGCAGACACGCCGCTTCCAAGCATGTGTCAAGATCCCACAAGGCTTTGACCCCCTCCTCATGCCATCCAGCGCTTTGATATGATGTGTATTGCGGTGTTACAAACCCAGCCAGCATGGCGGTCTGCTCCACGATCCAGCACATCAACTTCAAGACAACAACACTGATTTCGGCACGGACTTCGTCTGTTTCCTCCTCACCAACAAATTCTGCGATGGCCAAGCCTTGAATCTGGGGTACAAAGAGGGCAGCAAAGTGGACGAAACTGTTGACAGCAGCAGATGGGTTGACGCAGTGCTTTAGGTTTTCAATTTCCCACGTCAAATGCAGTTCAATCACATCGGCCACAACATGCCCACGGTCACATGCAGAAACCGGCAACTTGAGGCCCTCTGACATGAGTACTTGATGTAGATTGCAGAGTTGAGGAGAAAGGTTGGATGGAACGGTTGGTGAGCGCGTGTCTGTTCGTGACTGTCAGCACGTATTATTACATTTTGAAGGTTCAAAAGTTGTCTCACATCCACGGTGGAGCGCAGCGGTCTTCATAGTAATTTCAGCCATCAAGCGATAGTATTTGCTCTCGGATTTGAGGTCTGCATTCACCGCCTTGAGCCAGTCTATTTCTTCCTCCCTAGATGCCATGGGGATGTCTGAGCTTGAATCTTCCTGAGTGTCGGAGTCCGAAGAATTGTCATGCAGAGCGACGATGTTGTCATTGTTTGTTTGAGAAATGGGTTTTCTGGGTGACGAAGGCATCTGTACTGGCATGCCGAGCCTCAACACCGCGGACTGGTCCCAAACTTCTTGGTGTAGCGGGCGAGGCGGGTGTTTAGGTGACGGAGATCGTGAAGATAAATTTTGACTATGGTGAGCAGTGCTGCCCACCCGCGATTCTTCCACATCCTCATGTATTCGGAACTTATTATCAGCAATGCATTTGCCGATATAGCCCAGAGAGGTAAAAAAGGTGGTGGGCATAGAAGGCAGATTCTGTTCACGAGTTGTGACTACATGCTCGCTCGAATAACTTTGCCGCTCGGATGCGACATGTGGTCTGCCGGTGGGCACCCCAGTACGTAGACCTTCTGCTGGTTTCTTGCCAATGCCTAAACCAGCGAATCCAACACCTATCATATCTCCTTCGTGAGCCAGACTTTGCTAAATGCGTTATAATTTGTTTTCGTTGGCAGATGAGACTGCATTTGCTTCAGAAAATCGAGATCGGCTGGGTGAGGCAGTAGATTTCATCTTTGCAGTGCGACGTCGAGTCTTGACGCCCTCTTCTGGACTGACGCCTTCCCAAGCTCCAAGAGGTCGGGGTTTGTTGGTGTTACAATCTGCCAAAGGCATGTCTGACAATTCATAGCATTAGCAAGGATGGATTCATAAGAATGAAGGTTTACCGTCTAAAAATCACGGGTAATGAGCAAAGTTTAGCTAGAGGAGGTTGCCTCTTGAGGGACTACTCTTGCCGACCCTGTGTGACTGCAGATAACACTATTGATGAGTGAGAAGTTGGTGCACAAGCAAGTTGGAGCCAGTACGCGAGAATGAGATAATGGGGGTGATGAGGTCGAGTTCACCGAGTAGTGGTAGATCTTCTTGAACACTAGGAAAGGGCAGTTTTCACAAGAAGTGAATTGTAGCCTGCACTTTCAATGCTCGAGAATCGGAAGAACATGGGCAGACCACAAGGAATTCGTGTTTACCTTGTCTTAGTGCCAAGGGAATGCCTCTTCTGTGGATATGTACTTTGCTAGAAGTGCTTTTGCATAGCGTTCACCGTTTCTGTGTGACTCGAAAAGCCATTGCTTGATGGATATTGGCAGACGTTGCAAGCTTCAAATGGGATGCAGGGCCGGACACCCTTACCAGCATCTGTGTCTTCGTTGTTGTCATTCTGCACTGGCCGCTTCGATGTGTATTGCCCCCATAGAAATATTTCCTGACGGGTGATTCGTCCACGCAGGTGTACGAAAGGCTGCAGGAAATGCAAGAGAGTGCAAGCGGTGTTGAGGTAACCAAAGCTTTCAATTTGGAAGAGGCAAAGATGTGCCTCCTTCGAATAAAATCATGGAAAGGCTGACTCAATGAAATTAAGATTATCATCTCGGCAACTGCTAAAGGGATTGGTCACTTAAGAGGTGCTTTCAATGAGGTTGGCTGTTATGATGGCAGCGTAGCAAGAGGAGTCGTTCGGGGAGCCGTTCTTCTCAAAATGCTTCATGATGTTTCTGTGAGTCCACCATCATTTGCTACCATTGTCTGCTTCTAGCTGCAATTCAACTGTAGAAAGATTTTGCCCTAGTAATTTGTGGGGACCGCTGTGTCATCTTGCTTTACTGGCAGAGAACCAATGCGAGAATCAATAGGTGTCCATGAACGTACCGTCAGGTCTTGAATAGACAGGACTGTCAAGAGCATATTGTAGAAAGGTCGACGATGGCGAACACTGACAAGGAATGTAAATCATGCATGTCTCTCTTAAGTCTACTTCTCCCATCGCTTGGCCCACAAGCGAATAGTATTGCGAGCAGAGTTGTCAAGACGAGGTGGAGGCACAAGCTTGCCATACTACAAAACGCCAAACCGAAATAGGCTAAACCACAACATCTGATTGCGCCTGAGACGAAACACTCCAGATGCGAACATCCTTTAAATTAAGTGACTGAATGCGCTCTACTGGAATACCGCACGCCAGATGAATGCTCGTGGTCATGAAAGTCCTATGGACTTCGAATGGCAGACTCACGCACCTGCAGATGTGACATCACCCTTCCATAAGCTCGCCATGGAACATAATCAGAACGAGAAGAAAAGTATAGCCATCCACAGACTTAACTTGAACGTACACTGACATAAATACTGCTTAGGGTCTCATACTGCCTTTCAGTCTCCTCAAAAACACGTTACCCCTGCGCTTCGAGAACCAAATTCGCAACCTTTCCTCTTCTCACAGATCCTTCCCTCATCCAAGCCTCCTGCATCACCATACCGCGCTCCTTCCTTTGTCACCCCAAGGAAGCCATTAGAAGTCGACTTTTCTTCAGGCCCAGAGAACGCCTCATCACCAGAACAAGCAGATAACGAGGACACGCCCGAAGCACCGAAAACTGTACCGATCACTTTTACCGCCAATGAAGGCAAGCCAGCAGAAAAGCGCAACTCACTCTTTGGGCTGTACGGCAGATTTGCACCAAGCTCAGGGCGTGGTGAAAATGCAAAACCTACTCATAGCAATGTGCTCATACGGCGTGTCCAGAAGAGGCGGAGGCGAGAGCAGAATCTAGGGCGACAATTGGTGCGTGCTCCACGCACAAGTAACGATACTAGTGAGGATGATTCGCCCGTTAAGGAGAGAAAGAATGCCGTCCCACCCGTTCAGGAGGTCGGCTACGTGGCTGGCCTTTTCACATTCATCGAAAGCTTTCCCAACGCACCTTCACTGCTGGCGAAATATCTACAGCTATTCTTCAACTCGGCAATCATACTTGGCTGTCTTTACGCTATTTACTCATTCTGGACGACAATACAGGCAGACGTCAATCGTGCAAGCGAAGATGCTGCAGCAGAGACACTAGCTGAGATGGCGGCGTGTGCCAAGAGCTACGTCGACAATCGCTGCGCAGGCGATCGCAGACTACCTGCGCTGGAGACAGTCTGCAGTAACTGGGAGTTGTGCATGAACAGAGATCCAAACAGTGTCAAGAGAGCAAGATTGAGCGCGCATACTTTTGCAGAAATCCTGAATAGCTTTGTGGAGCCAATCAGCCTGAAAACTATGGTAAGTGGGCACCCTTTTCTTTGCAGTCCTTGAGCCCAACTCGCTTGCTATATAAGCCACACTTTCACCAAATCTTTCGCAATCGACCATAGGACATGGACTACAGCGCTTCGCGTTCGCTCAGCCTTACTTAGGCCATGTGCCGGCCGGTTAGTTGTTGGGGGG
>JAABUK010013332.1_pt1 | contig 10277 bp, 5 predicted proteins | sample 5559141 | NCBI WGS metagenome assembly JAABUK01 (sample SAMN10711869, study PRJNA513367) | rock metagenome | isolation source: Antarctica rocks | place: Antarctica: Victoria Land, Pudding Butte nord | collected 2016-01-03 | reverse complement strand
CCAGACCTGGTTTGCACTGGGTCAAACCTGGGTCTGACCCGGGTCAGACCTGGACCAGATTCAAACCTATGACAGCTAGCCTGAACGAAGATCTGCCAAGCTACCCTTATCAAGCCCTTCCTGCGCCATCAATGGCAACTGACTTCTTTGGAAAACACCGTTGCTCGATAGTCGACTGGAATCACGTTGAACAGATGTAATTTCTTTCCACAAAATGTTGTGTCAGACAAATCTGCAACTTTGCATGATTGCTGGTAACAAAATTGCATGTGCAGCCTTGCGGAAAGTATTATGCAATGATGCTCAAGGATGCAACATTATGTAAATGGCTATCACTAATCAGGTGTGACATGTGTCCTTAGTCACCGTTATCAGAATAATTGACTGAACACTAACATGTTCATTTCAACAACTAGGCCAAAAAGCTGTGATGCCTATTTTGCTTCACCTAAGCTCAGCCTGCAATGCCTCTGCAAGCCAAAGCAAGATATGCTTTTTGGTGACAAGATTCTTGGTGTTGCCGCGAGGCATTGTGTCAGTGTCTTTGCGGCTGTTTGGCCGCCCTTGGCATTGGGGTCAGGGACAGGCTCAGCAGAAGATTGTGCAGATTTTCTCTCAAGCCATGCAAGGGGCACACAACACATGCGTTGTGCAGCAGCAGCACATCCTGACAAGGCCCTGCAAGGTATTATACAAGACCCTGCATTGTCTAACAGCTCCAAGCATACCTATGCTCAGCGCCTCATGGCCATGTCAGCCAAGCTAAGGCAACCAATAAGTGAGCTGGCCATGCAACCCATGACAGTCCTGCCATGGATCAAAAAGCAATACCCGGAAATTGCCACGCAGAAAAATGTGGTCACAGCAGTGTTGGCAGCTCTCAGACGAATGCCTGCCATGAAGCCGCAGCACCGGCAAGCCCTAGCAATATGGCTACGGGCTTCCAAAGAGCTTGAAGCTCAGCAGCAGGCACGTCTAAAAGCAAATGAGCCTTCTGCCAGACAACAGCGGGGCTATGTTGACTTCAGAGAGGTGATCAAGGTACACACCGGTCTAGCTAAGGGATCACGTCAACGCCTCATGCTAGCCTTTTACACTATGATTCCTCCGCTGCGCTGCGATCTCAACCGGGTGGCCCTGCTACAGTGCCCTGCATCTGCAGCCACCATATCACAGGATGACGTGGATACAGTGAAGGAGAACAACTTTTTATGCTTGCCAGCAGACAGGAAGAAGCCTGCCATTTTAGTGCTGAGAGAGTTCAAAACTGCAAACTCTGCCGGCATCTGGCGGAGAACACTACCAATAAATCTGACACAGGAGCTGTGGACATCTCTGCAGGCTGAGCCGGCAAGGAGATGGCTGTTTACCACCAAGTCCGGCTCACCATACACAGCAAAGAACTTCAGCAAATGGTGCTGTTCTGTGCTGCAAAAGCTGTTTGGCAGACCGCTAACCTTGACATTGCTGAGACACAGCTATCTGAATGCAATGGACTGGAACAAACTAACAATAGCAGCTAGGGAGGACTTGGCAGCAGACATGTGTCACAGCACAGAAACTCAAGACACCTACAGGTGGATATCTGGAAAACACCATACTGCACGGAAGCAAAGGTAAGAAATGGCTGTCTGTCAACTGAACAGAGAGTCATAGATGCAAGTCCACCAAAAGCATGTACAGCAATCAAGGGCTTGTGTTGGGATGGGCAACTGATTCTGTAAGTGCTGAGTTCTCCTTGGATGTGTCACCTTTTGCCAACAAAAGCTCCAGGGATGCTCGGACATTTGCTGGAGTCAGAGCCTGTGATGTATGCTCTTGCACTATCTCCTGGGCAAGCTGTTGTAACCAGGCATCAAGGCCTTCAGCCCACACCTGCATAGCTTCCTTGGTGATCTTCACACCTGGATGATTGTCTTGCAGAACTTTGTGCAAGTATGAATCCCAACTGTGGCTGCTGCTACCTGGGACCTTCTTGCGTTTGCTACCTGACAGCCTTGCATTAGGCACTGCTGTAGCTGGTGTTGCTTCAGCCATCGGAACTCAGCAAGAACAAGTGTGTTGCACAGGTTTGCTTGTGGTTGACAGCACTTCAAGATGGCGTTACAATTTTGCAGCCTACAGAGCTGTTACACCAAGCTTTGTGACCTATTGTGACTGCAGGCTTCCAGAGTGCACTGCTGTTTGCAAGACTGACGAGCTGGTGGCATAATTCACTTTCTTTGTGCATAATGCGTTACATGCAGTGCGCCCAAAGACCCTAAAGAACTTTTTTGGACGCTTTTCAGTCGTACCTCAGTCCCGAGAAGAGGGTTGCACTGAGAAGAATTCAGGCTGCAATGCGATGCAAGCAACCTATGGGGTGTTGGCATGAACAACCAGCACAGACGTTATGGAAGCAATCATTGGCCAATTGCAAGCAATGATGTTGAATAGTCGTCGCAATCATCGCTGTATTACTAAGCGTGACAAAGCTACCTATCATGCAATGTACTACAAAAGCCACAGATTCGCAATCAACCGTACAAAAGCTATCAAATGCGGAAATGCTCATGGAAAGCACAGTCTGAAACGTTTCACTATTCAAAAGTAGAACATCAAGTGGGGCGCAAATACGGAAAAGTTTTATTGCAAGTCCAGCTGTGTGCTGAACTGATTGGAAATTCCAACCTTAGCAAAGCTTGCGCTCTAGAGATCTTGTCAAGGCGCTGTGAACTTGTAAACACGGTAACAGTAATGTATTCTAGTCAAGTGCGTGCACTTGCACCGACCTTCTCCGGATTCGGACCAATTACTTGTACTCAATGTCTGCCGTAACTAAGACAAGGAGTCGACCCAACTCTGGAAGCCAATGAATCAAGCTCACCGGTCAAACCGATTAGTCATTTTAATTGTTCAACCCGGCCGGTCGAGCCAGTTGTTCAAGCTGGCTAGTCAAGCCAATTGTTCAGCTCAATTATACTCACAAGGCAAGAGTTTCAAGTGTCAAACACACAACATCAAGATCATTATCAAAGCAACATTTTTGAGTCCCAATTCTCATGAACAAGTTGGGGCTGCTTAAACAAAGAGGCCTTTGTGGCGTAAGTTGTGTGTCAACAAGAGCTTGCAACCCCGCCCCAAAAGTCCCACTTTCTAAAATATTTTGGTTGACTTTTAAATTTGTGCCGGTTATTCAGAAATTCTCGAGAGCATCCCAAGTGATTACCTGTGTTATACAGTCACCTACAACTAAGCCGCTTCAGAGTAGCCAAGCTTGCCATCTCATCTCATTGAGTCTATCTGATGATTCAGCGGAGCCGGAAGTCTTCCTTGCAAACAATTAGTCATGTCAATTGTCCAAAAGCCAATTGATAATGTGCAAGCCGACCGGTCAAGCCAATTGCAACTCAATCGTACTCATAAGGCAAGGTTCAGTCAAACACATACCATCACTTCATCGTCTACTACTCAATCGCAAATTTCCTTACCATAACTTCTCCGGCCAAATGTTTTAAGTATCAACTTCAGCTACAACTTCGGGTCGAAACGTCCTTGCACACCGTTGTGAGATAGGTAAAGGTATAGTTACTTTATACATTACAAGAACACAAGGTCAGTATCAAAGCAACAATTTTGATCAGTTTGCGTGAACAGAGAGGCCTTCGTAGCATAATAGTGTGTCAACAAGAGCTTGCAGCCCCGCCCCAAAAGTTCCACTTTTTAAAGTGTTTTGACTGATTTTCATTTCATGCATCACAAGTGATCAGCTTTTTCCAACTGTTACTATTGCAATCACCTACGGCTTCAACTGATCCAGCAATTGTTTGCAATTTGCAGTATAGCCAAGCTTGCCATCCCATCCCACACTTGAGTCTGTCAATGGAGCCGGAAGTCTTCCTGCAACCCAATTAGTCAAGTCAGCCCGACCGGTCAAGCCAGCTGTTCAAGTTGGACGGTCAAGCCAGTGTTTGAACTCAATTGTACTCATAAGGCAAGAGATTCAACTGTTGAACACATACCATCACTTCATCATCTACTCTTCACGTGGACTCTTCCATACCATAACTACTCCGGCCATACTTTTAAGTATCACCAACTTCTAATACAGCTTCGGGTGCAAATATCCTTGCGCACTGTTGTGAGATAGGTAAAGGTATACTTACTTATATACAATACAAGAACACAAGGCCATTGTCATAGCAACACCTTTGAGTTTGCTTGAACAAATTGCGGCTTAAAAGCCGCACTTCATAAACTATTTTGCTTGAGTTGTGTGCAGGGCATTTGGAACATCTTCAGAGCAGCTCAGCTAGCCATCACATCTCATCTCATACTTGAGTCTATCACTGAGCCGGAAGTCTTCTTGGCAGCTATTGCTTCACGACACTTGATTGTTGAACAAAGGTAACCAAATGCGATGCTCTCGAGATTTTCTGAATGATCATGACCGGCACTCAATCAAAGAACTTGAAAAAGTGGGGCTTTTGGGGCGGGGCTTTAGCCTTCAACTAACAATCAACTTGCGCTACAAGGGCCTCTTTGTTTGAGCAGTCCCAACTTGCTTATGAAAAACTGGGACTCGAATTGCTTTGATCTTATAGTTTGCATCCAGTGCTAGAGAACATTTAGAGAGAATCACAAGTGCTTAACTTTGTTCAACACCTACTTCTTCAGAGCAGCTTCATACTCGAGTCTGTCACCGGAAGCCATAATTCGGAAGCCTCTACGGGAGGGGACCCGGGGGCCCGGCGCTCTCAAGCCAACCTACAAGTTGACCCCACACCGCACATGACTGACCAACAAAATGACTAGTAAATCAAGAATCTTGGTCTTGCCCTTTGCATTATCATGCCAAATTGGGGCTCCTCACACAAAAGCCTTTTGTACGTACTACGCAGGGTATTCTGAAATCTTGGTGAGGACCTCATAAGGCATTACCTTTACTCAACAAGCACCTAGTAACCAAGCAGCTCAGCTTTCATACCCATCTTGGTCCAATCGCTAAAGACATCCTCCTTGCAAAGGCTTGCGGCGCATTCAAGTACGTATGCATCCGAGCCTTATTGTCTTGTTGTCAATTGCCAATTCCTTCATTGTCTTGTTGTCAATTGTCAGTGAAAGGAGTTCAACCGCAATTGCATTCTTGATTGTTCTCAAAGAACTCACACACATCAACTCATGTCCTTCACAACGAAGTCTGATTGTGATGGCATGCGTTCGCTCACGCTTGAAAACTTGTCAATTGTTAGTAGACTAGAGTCAACATGACACTTGAGACCCTAGGAGGTTCAAAAAGCCCGGCAACAACAAAAACTAGGCGCAATTCACAAGAATGCCCACAACATTCATTGCATGAGCTAGCTGGACTTTGTGTGCCCTTAGAATGGTTCAATATGTACAAGAGTAGGCTAGATCAAATGCGGTTGTACAAACAACACAAATACCATAATGATGAGGCTTACAGGAACACAATAATCCATGCCAACAACGCTCGGACAAAAGTGAAGCGACAAGACCCTGAGTATCGAGCACACGAGGCAGCTTTGCAACGCAAGCGCCGTCAAAACGCTAAACAACTTGCACAACAAGCTTGACCTATTTTGACTGTTTAGTAGTGTACACGCATGCACTGCGCAAAAACTGACATTCTAAAATGTGTTGTGTTGTCAGCAGATAACACATCATGGCGTCAAGCAAGGCAATCCTAGACAGACCAAAAAGCTTGCAAGAGAGCCCTTTGCACCGACTCTTGCAAGACTATCAAGTGAGCAAAGGAGAGCCATTCAACTTCACGTACATGGCCAAGCCATTTGGATCGTTCATGGTACCTGAGGACAAGTACGAAGCATTCTACAAGGCGTACACAGACACTCTCAATGCAGGCGTTGTCCCACCGTTGACAGAGAAACAAGGTTTGGCTGGGCCTCTTTTGGTTGATTTGGATTTCAAGTTCTCAAGTGATGTCAAGCAGCGTCGTTACACAGTGGACTTGGTAGACACTGTAGTGAAGACATATTTTGATATTTTGGGCGAGTACATACATTTAAACGAGGATAACAACAAATGTTATGTATTTGAGAGAGCAGATCCATACCTTGAAGACAAGCCGGGCAAAACTGCTATCTTAAAGGATGGAATCCACCTAGTCTTCCCATTCATCAAGTGTTTTGAACAGCTGAAATGGATGGCGCGAGATTATGCCATCAAGGAGTGCAAATCCTTGTTTGAGAAGCTTGGCACTATCAACTCAGTTGATGACATTGTGGACCGGGCCGTGATCAGTAAAAACAACTGGTTTGTTTACCTTAGCTCCAAACCAGGGCGCAAGCCCTACAAGCTCACCAAAGTCTTAAACAATGGACTTACAGATGTTGACTTCAAGCCAAGCCGCAAGTTAGTGCGGCTCCTCAGCGTCGCAGGGGACGTTGAGAATGTTTCATACATCAAAGAGCTACCGTTGAACTCATCCAACAAAAAGGCAACTTCAGCTCAACCCCAGAAGCGGGCAAAGTCACTGCCACAAGCTGAAGACTCAGAAGATGTTGGTGAACAAGATGATGAGTATGAAAACCATGACCAAGTGCAATTCCAGGTCTTGCGACAAGCGGTGTTGGGGCTGCAAGACACCAGGGCCGAAGGCTACGAGGATTGGTTCAAGGTGGTGTGTGGCATTCGTAACATCAGTAGTTCAAATAACTATGAAGACAATGGTCATGAACTCATCCATCAATTTTCGCAAAAGTTTGCGACACGATACAATGCTGATGAGGTGGACAAGAACTTGTCATCGCTATCAATCAAGGGCAAGGGCAGAGGGATTGGGTTTGCAAGCATCAAGCATTGGCTGAAAGAGGACAATCCTATGTTGCACCAGCAGCTATTTGAATTGCAAGACAAGGTGGAGAGTGCCATTGCAAGTGGCGGTCAACATGTGGATATTGCAGAGGTCTTTAGCTTTATGTTCCCCCAACAATTTGTTTGGATCACAACAGGAATCAGAGCTCTTTTTTACAAATTCACTGGCACAATTTGGGAACGTCATGAAGATGATGCTGGAGTCTACAAGCTCTTGGACACCCGGGTTTGCCAGGCATTCCACGACAGGGCAAAGTATTATGAAGGATTGATTCAAGGTGAGCAAGACTTAGCCATCAAAGAAAAGCTTGAGAAGAAGCGCACGATGAGCAGCAAGATTGCGAGAAGTTTGCGAAACATGTCTCATTTGAGGCAAGTATATGCTGCCATCACAAAGATGATGCACAGCATCGACTTTTTGGACCGACTAGACACCAATGTCGACTTGTTCGCCTTCAAGGATGGAGTGTTACACTTGCCAACCAAACAATTTCGCAAAGGTCAACCACAAGACATGCTGAGTGTATATGCACCTTACAACTTCCCGACAACAGATGCTACCAAGAGGGAAGAGCTTCAATTGTTCTTAAGTCAGATCAAGCCCCAAGACGACGAGAGAGACTACCTCATGGACCAGTTTAGCCAATGCTTGTCAGGGCGCGTGCGCAAGCAACTGGTGCACATCTTCGCGGGTCCACTTGCCGGCAATGGAAAGAGTACATTGCTCACACTGCTTCAACGGGCTTTCGGTGGATATTTTTGCACTATGGCTGCTGCATACCTCACTCAAAAGAGCGCACCGGCCAACAACGCCAACTCAATCATACTAGATTGCAAGCGCGCAAGAATTGTTGGGCTATCAGAGCCTGAAGAAGGAGCACGTTTCAATGCCGCTAATCTCAAGGCTTTGAGTGGTGGGGACGAGCAGAAGGCACGTGAGATGTATAGCGGCAAACTAACCAAATATTATCCTCAATTCAGATTGTTCATTCTTTGCAACGACACGCCAGAGATTGATGGAAAGGACCAAGGGCTTGCAAGAAGGATACGGAAGGTCAACTTTTCCAGCCAGTTTACCGATATCAAGGAACCTGATTTGGAGAACCACATCTATCCAATCAATGTCGACATGACTGATAAGCTGACACAATGGGCACCTGAGTTCATGTTGCTATTGTTGGAGCGCTACAGAGCAGACTACAACGACTCATGCCCGGTAAGTGTCCAGCAAGGCACTAATGAGTACATGCAAGAGAATGACCCTATGCGACGCTTCGTCCAAGAAAAGTTGCAACGTGATGATGAAAGTCTCATTACATTGAAGGAAATGAGTCAACTATGCGCTGCATACGGCATTACGAAGAAGAGTGATGTAAAGAAGGGGTTAGAGCGAGTTCTAGCAACCACATGCATAGCAGAAAAAAAGTTGCATGGGCGCAAGTATGTAAACTGCTTTTTAGGGTACAAAGTGTTGCCTCGTGAACCTGACACAGAAGGCTCTTGTGAGGTAGCCTTCTGAAGTGATGGTGTAGCTAGGTTGTATATGATGTCAAGATGGAAGTATCATCGAATGAGTTTAAACAAATTTGGTTAGAAACATTTTGTTAACATCAAAAGTCTGAAAATGGGGCTTTTGAGGCTGGACTCAAAACCCTGATTGGGACAAGGTTAGCCTCTCTAGACAATGTTTACTTGCCAGCCCCAAATGCTGAAGGATGTTTGGGGCCCCTACCAGTCAAGCTCCACATCACAGCGGCCAACATGGTAGAGAACTTCTGTACCATGTTCGGAACAACGCCTCGACAACCTTGACATTCGTATGTGGACAGCACTACCCCGGGCTGCCTCTGGGTGCAGAGGCTCCCGTTATGACGCCTTGCGGCGTAGACTTTTCTTTTCTTGGACAGCACTACCTGCGGGTGTTATGCATCAGCTATGTGCTTTGCTAGAGAAGGCCCCAAAACACACAAGCATGCATTGCTTGCGTGTGTTGGGGCGCATGCTTGATAGCTGATACAATTCACGAGGGCTTCACTCGTTCAAGAGCAACGCCAATGGTTGTTTCAAGGCAAAGGTAACAAGCCTTACACAGCTAAACAGTTTTCAAAATGGGCATGCAAGACCCTAAAACATCTGTTTGGCAAGCCTTTGACTTTGACCGGGTTGCGCCACTCATTCCTGTCCAGTCTTGAGTGGTCTGCGCTATCACGCTTAGACCGTGAAGAAATTGCCAGCAGCATGGCGCACAGCGTTGATCAACAAGAACTGTATAGACTTGTGTCCCTATCAAGCACCCTACCTAATAGGCCATGATAGTTGTTGCAACCGTCCAGAACAACACTCACCACTGCGATGTCCAAGCAAGTCTATATATTGCAACCACCTGATTCTTGGGGCACCTGCAAATGGTGAAGTGGAGTCTTTGTGACAGGCTCATGTAAGCGGCTGTACAGTTGGTTGACACACACCGCTTGTATCATGACATACGTGTGTTGTCACATAAACTGTATGGCGACCAACACTGAATACTGTACACGTAAGAGATGTGTGGGCTGTGACAATGAGTAGGCTGCATTACTTGTACAGTGTGGTGCAACACATGTGCTGTCACATCAACTTTGTTGAAGGCAAATCTACTGCTCTGCAAAGGTGTGTATTGTGAGGTGGACCATTTGTATGGAATAGCTGCAGCACTTGTGCAGTGTGTGTTAGTGTCCTTGCTGTCACACAATAGGCAATACAATATTTTGAGGAGTTGCAAGGTGGGTTGTGTTTGACAGCGACCTAGCTGCAGTACTTGGACATTGTGTGTTAATCATTACACAAATTGTGTCCATAGTGTCACAGAAGTCTTACTGCAGGCAATACTAGTACTCCACTGTGTTGTGTACTGCAAGACGGGATTATGCTTTGAGCTACATCATCTACCCAATTTTGCAAACTGCTTTGCACTAACTCAAGTGACTTGTAAAGTGGACGCAAGACGAGCTGCAAGCAGGAGTTCGTCATCTTCTACGTTCTCACATAAACATGCTACTTAGTTGGATTGCTAAGCCAAGATTCAGCCAGTTTTGTTCGAACAGCAGATGCCATTTCTATGTCCTGCTGAGTCCAGTCTGCAAACCAGCAGCCCGTTTCTCTAGTGTGTTCTGGAGCAGATGGACCGCGCTCACAGGCTCAGGTGAGGTTTGCCTTATCAGATTTGTCAACGAGAGGGCGTGTGGCCCCTTCATCACTGCACGTCAAACATCACAAACCTTCTGAGGTGTCAGTTGGAGCTCTATCTGGACGCATACTCGAGCGCAATACGTTACCACACACCTTACGAAGGCCGAGCACAGAATTGCTCGATCTCGGAAGCGAAATTGCAAAGACCTCCAATGACCTTTGACCTCTAGAGAATTTATCTTGACCTCCAGGCACCTCCAATCCGAAAGACC
>JAABUK010013331.1_pt1 | contig 10278 bp, 13 predicted proteins | sample 5559141 | NCBI WGS metagenome assembly JAABUK01 (sample SAMN10711869, study PRJNA513367) | rock metagenome | isolation source: Antarctica rocks | place: Antarctica: Victoria Land, Pudding Butte nord | collected 2016-01-03 | reverse complement strand
GGCCCAGCCCCCACACTGTCTTCCTTTTTTACTCTACATGATCCTAAAGCTATAGCTAGGTTTTTGAGGGAATGTTTTGAACATAGGAACACACTGGTTGCAACACAAACTGGACATAGCCTTTAGTCACACAGCAGCTCAGTAAAGTCAGACCGCTAGAGGTACTCTTGCAAAGTTTGCATGGAACTTCATAAGCATCTGAGCAGAGTTGCTGCAGCCTCTCAGCTTGGCGTGAGGGGTTGTGGGTATTTTTGCTTCTGAAAACAGGCAGTGCAGGGTCTCAGCCTGGCCTGATTGCAGATTGCTGTTAACTTCACAGCATGGCTCAAAGGCATTATCTTACAGCAGTGGAGCAGAATCGATACAGCCTCTCAGGTCTGTCTGTGACCTGACAAATTGCTGAGGATTTTCTGTGCATCCTTACATCTTGGCCCTGCTGCTCAATGCAGCCTCTAAGCCTTGTTTGTGGCTTGAGGGATTGCTGCTGATATCTCAGCAAATTTCAAGCTGGTCAGTGTGGTTCTTTTTTGTCCCTTTTGACATATGGCTTACAGGGGTTGCTGCCGACAGCGTACACGCAGCTGAGAATCAACACAGCCCCTACGCTTTGTCTAGGGCATTTGCGCCTGCATAAGTCTTACGTAGTCCATGCAGTCTGAATGTAGTCAAACTATTTTAATTGATTGCAATGGCCACTCTTGAGGACGTGTCAGACATACGTTGCGATGGTCTGTTGCAGCCAGCACTGCTTGCCCTGCCACAGACTCCTGACCAGCTTTCAAGCATATTATTTGCTCAGCCTGCTCATCCTATCCCAATCCTGAAGGATGCTTTTGACAGTCTTGGGAGCCTGAGGCGAATGTTTGTTGTGGATGACGGCTCGGCTGCAAAACTGGCAAGGCTTGTCTCTACTCAGCTCACATTCACGCTGGCTTGGGGGCGAGCAAGATACAGTGCATAATGTCAATTCGGGCCTGATTGTTCCTCTGCAAGAATTTGACAATCTAGCGCTTGAGTCCCACCAAGGTTTTCTGCCACTACGTGACAAGGGTGCTCCAGACAGCATGATGACCTTGCTGTCATCAAAGAGTGCCAGCCTGCGTCCTGATGGGGTAATACGCAGCAGTGATGGTCGCAGACTGCTCATGAAGTGGGACGAGAAAGCTGAGTCTCTGACAGAGGCAGTTGATGATCTCAAAGGTGATGCGCTGCTTGTGTGGTTTTATGTTTCTTGCCGTGTTTCTCGTCCACATTCATAGGGCACTGCATGGCAGATTTGCAGTATGCATCGTGCATCGATGCCAAATGGCACATCAGAAAGCCACAGCCAATGCCAAAAGGGATGTTGCAGTCCATGAGCATGGCCTGTGCTTCTAATGGTCTTCTTCAACCACTTGAATGTTTGGATTTGTGTACTGCAGCCAAGACAGCTCGGTGGTCTACATTGTACTATGGCCAGCTACCGTATTTGGTAACATTTGCTGCTGCCAAGACACACATCCAGTTCTACATCATTGAAAGAGGCAATGTCACACCCAAAGGCTGTCGGGCCAAAGATCATGCTAGAAACTGTGTCAGGGCGTGTCAGATTGCTCTTAGCAGCTGTGAACCTTCACAAGATGCTGCGAGCAGTGGAGAGCTACCTATCCCAAGAGGTTTTGCCAGTAGATCAGCCGCAAGTCAGCCTCAATGACAAAGGCTACATCCGAGAATTGTGAGCGCAGTCAGTCTTGAGTGTTGAATGCCAGTTGCTTTACATGTTTGTCACAGCTTTCTGATGTAATTCTTCGATCATACATATGTATTTGTGTTTGTCCAAACATACGTTGACGTGTAGGGTCAGTCATATGACTTTGCTGATGCAGGGTGTTCAGGTCAGACCTCTGTGTGCACAAAGTTATCAAGGGCTGGAGTAGCTTTTGTGCTGCTTGGTTCACAGATATCAGCCTCCTAGAAGAGGTGTGCAGCGCCACCAGACATAGCGCTGGCATTGTGCATGCAGTTGCAGGCCCTGTCATCAATGAATCTGATCCAAGCAGCACTGGTCGCAAGCGCACCTTGTCCCTCCCAAATCTCACCAATGACCACTACAGCATTGTCATGCAGCCTGTGGGTCTGCATGGTGCAGACGCTAAACCACAGGATGAAGCACAATTGGCACGGGCAGCTCATGGCTTCCTACACGGTCTAGAAGCTCTGCATAAGGTGACCTTGTGGGTTTATGTGTGTCTGCAATTTGCACAGGTGCATGCCATGCATATTAGCTGCAAGGTCCCTAGGTGTTGAAAGCTTTCTGAACAGCTTCTCCAGACTTTGCGAAACACACAAAACCCTGATGCAGACTGTCTGATATTGTTTTGCGTCATCCAATAAACCATGCTTCCATGCCTTTGCCCCATACATACCAAGTTGGCAGAGTGCAGCACTCTCACTGCCAATGTGAAATGATGGTCTGCTGTTTCCTACCTGCAGGCTGGCTTTGTGCACCGAGACTTGCGCTGGCCAAATGTGGCATGCACTGTTCACAGGGCCTACTTTCTGCTGGATCTGGAGACATGCCAGCGGGCAGATGAGACACCAGATTTCTATATGTGCATTTGGGAAGATCTGCTGCAAGACAAAAAATATACAACAGCATCTGATATCTGCCTATTGGGTAGAATGCTGTGTGATCTTGATGCAATGCAGCAGCACTTGAGCCCTTCTGGCATGGCTTTCAAGCACCTCATATCTCAGCCCGTAGGACAGGCAAGCACAGCCACCCAGCTGCTGAGTCACCCTTGGATCGCTGGGGTGCAGAGTGGCTGGTGCACAATCAAATGAGCGGTATGATGCATAGGTTGAGAAACGACATGCAGTCAATCGTAACATAACATTAGCTTGAACAGCAGGTGAAATAAGCACCTAGAATCCTCAACTCCAGCGCTGTTGAAGCGCAGGGCATGATAGTCATGGAGAAAGATGTATCATCGTTCCATTTTGTTCATGTTGTGTGAATATATACTACACCAATCTATCAAGGATATACTATACCTATTAGGCAGATAGGCCTGATGTACATCTAGTTGTGCTGTTGTTTATTTACCGTGTTTCCAATTGGGAGACACATACATTACGTCAGCGAGTGCTTCTATTCAGCTCACCAGCCATATGCAGTTCTGGGTGATAGCACCGCTCAGACATGTCCATGGCATGACACATGCATCGTGCAAGCGGACTGCACTTGCAGCTTTTGAGAAATGCAAGTAGTGAGATCGGATAAATTACAAGCCCCCGCGAGCCTGCTCATTGCAACAAATAACACTTCGAAAGGCGAAGACCAATCAGCTCTTTGCTATGCTATCATGTAGGTTAGGCACATAGCTGGACCAGCAAAGACCGCTTGTACTGTTACAGTAGGTGGCTGTTAAAACCTGAATTAATGATCTCCCAATATACATCAAGTTGCTTATTAGGACAAAACTGTTTCAATTTTCACACCACGCTGCTACTGCATCTGGCATTAGCAGAGGAGATGCAGCATCAGTAATACTGTCCAACGTATGGTACACCCTGCCCACTCTTTCGGCAGGTGACAAATCGTCTAGAAGTTCAGTGGATAATTGAGCCGGCGTCGCTGCCTCTGGCCTGCTCAAGTGCATCTGTTTCAGTGGAGCTGCATCATCCTCTGGGATGGACTCAAGAGTATGTTGGCGCTGAGCTGCTTCTGGTCTGGCCAGCCACTCTGCCTGCTTACAGTATGCTTGTTGTGGCATCAGATTGGTCCAGCTATCAAGGTGGTGCCAGTGAGCTGCAGCAAATGGTGCGTAGCCCCATTGGTGAGATCAAGTAACATTGGATAGCTGTTCAGTGCACAAGCAGCTAACAATGCAAGAATAGACTGCCCTTTGCGCCTGCTGGTAAATGGTATTTGCTCATCACCAGACTCTGACTGCTTGCCCTGCGCTGCAAAGGTATGAGATGAGGCCACATTTTGCTTTTGCCAAATATGGCCATGTAGAACTGCCCATGTACAACCACACATGACTCGCCCAATAAGATGCAAACACACAAGCAAGGCCGCTGTTTTGAGCAGTAGTGGCCAGGCCCTTCCTAGCGCTGCAGTCGTGATGAAAGAAAATGTGGAGAAATTCTTGCCAGAAAACGCACTGTAATATGGATGCTGCAGCAGATCTACCTTCAAGCCTTCTGGATGTGCTTCTTGGTACAACTGCTTTTGGGCTGCTGATTGCTTATGCACATAGGCAATACGCATTTCTGTAACAGCTCAATCAACAACAGCTGAAAATTGTGCTCAGTACAGTACAATAGCTGCACATTGCATACAGAGCAGCTTAAGGTTGTCCATACAGCATGCAGGTACAATCACCATAATGCAATCAGTTTGCATGCAAACAAAATGACACTGGTGCTTTAACTGTACTGCTGATGATTATTGTTGAAGGGGGTTGGCCTGCTGGCCAACATGGTCCAGACTGACCCCTTAGCTATTCAGGTAGACTTGGGCTGGCAAGAGAAGTTTGCACAGCAAGCCATCAACCCAACAGTCTATAAACAGCAATTCAGAATGAGACGACGGACTTAGGAGCAGACTTGGACAATTTGGCTTGCTGAGATGGCGCGCTGCTTGCAATAACATGCCATGACTCCAGCCACTGATCAGCTTCAAAGACAGATAGAGGTGGGAGGCCTGTCCATGCCCAGCGCTTTGTAAATTTCAGGCTGGTGCAATTGATATGTGAGAGCTGAACCCAGTACATTGCCCATGGCTGCATCATGGTCTCCGTCTCCTGACTGCGGCTTGTGTCACCTCTGTCAGATCCATAAGAAGCATGCTCATCTTTCAGTGAGTGTTCACGGCCTGCCATGTCGCCCTCCTGCTCACTGCCATCTTGATCTCCTTCTGTTCCTGGTTCCGAGTCCATTTGACCACCTACCACAAAAAACGAGGCATGAGCGCACTTGCTATCTAGTAGCATCAATCTTGTATATCAAGATGTGCTTTGACCGCAGCGACATGACACATACACGCGCAAGACATCAAATACTTTGTCAACAGAAGGGGTAAAGAGCTATGACCTTCAAATACCGCAGCTTTCTTTGCTTGCAGTTGATTGCAGAGGCTTTGCAGCGTCGTCTTCAAGTGCGCAGCAGTGGCTGCCCGTGACGTGGGAGTGTCCAAAGTACGCTTTGGTCGGACATTGAGAGTTTTAGGAAGATGATGTAGGGTCCTGATGGATGAAGTTGGAGGCGGGTAAAAATAGTGGGTATTGAAATCACCCGCCATGGCTATTGACCCAGGATGACTATGGCATGCCTCAAGCTGATTCGCGTTGAGAACAAGCCAGCCAAGGGCTGCCTGTGCCCTGCAGGGACAAATGTCATGCATTCAGCAAATGCCAAAAAGGCGTCACACTGCCACCTTGCGAGAGCACTGTGTTTCACAATCCTTAAGTTCCATGCAGGGTGAAGGAGTTGCAAGCAATAATTTAAAGACTAACGTCCGTACCTTGCTTTAAATGCGACGCTGTTCCACGCCCTGTCTGATTTTGCCTGATAAAAGCCCACTGTATGGAGCAGAAGGTCTTGCAACGCTGCTCTGCGGTCCTCATAGGCAGTGCCTAACTGCTGTCTGACTTTAGCCAGCTCTTCTTTGAGTTTCACCACTTCTTGACTACCAGCATCATCCCTTCTGCGCTTTTGAGCCTACATGAAAGTGGATGCCATGGCTGCTGATGCTTGCTGAGGACAAATCAAGCTACATGACATAATGTGACATGAAATATCTTGCCTGTCATGTAACGGATTGGGACTCCTCTTGCTCATGTTCAAATCGACGCAACGAGTCTTCTTGCTGGCTCACTTGTGACTTGAGCACTGCACATTTGTGCTGATGGTTAATCAGCGAATCGGCAAGCTCAGGTGCCAGACCTCGATACACCATCACATAGTCAGCGGCTGGTGTCCTTGATTTTGACCTTGGCCTCTGGCCAATCATGCCCCATCCATGTCACTGACTGTACAGCAATGACCGTGACGTCTTCAGGCATGTAGTTGGTCTGCATATTCACATGCCGCTGCTGCTACACAGTCTTCTGTTGCAGCTTCTGGCCAGCTGAAAGTCGGAACATCTTGCTGACCCTCAATGTGTGCAGGAGTCCCACAATATGTAAAATTTACACGCAACCTTGCAAACACTTCTTTCGCAGCCTGACACAATGCTACCTGACTCTCAGAGCTCTTGACTCTTGTTCATTCAGGCATTTCACCAGGCTCTGCAAGTTGATCAATCCTTGAGGACACGCATCAAGTGCAACAATGCAGGAGTTGCATAGCATGCTGCAGGTATCGTTGACCTGTGCACACAGCAACGGCACATACAAGTGTGTCTGCATAAGGACTGCAAGCACTCAGGCAATCTCGATTTTGCCAGGCAACGCTGTGGACTTGCTGCTGTTACTTGGGCATGCTACCTGCTCAAGAGAGCATCTGATTTGTGCATGGCAGCACTTGCAAGCGCATCAACATCAGAGCTGATCAGTCATGACTCATGTGTCAGTACAAACTATGCTACCGCCTCTTTTGGTACATATGTGGAGCAACTTCTGGCAGCCAGTCGGCCTCTATTGTGACTATATCTTGCATCTCATACCAGCCACTGCTGCTTTGCTGAACTTGGAAAAACAAAACCCACTGTGGCTTGGTCCTCCACAGCACTGACTGGGACCCAATCTTCAACTTCACCTCTGCAAATCAAGAGGCTGTGAAATCGTACTTTCCTGCTGTATACATGGCCTTGCAAGCATTTGGACAGCCATAGACCTCATTGTGCAGAGGATATGTTCAAACTTTGATGGACACTTCCCTTCTAATCATTGGCCTAGGACATGACAACGCCGGTGAGCCAGGATTGTCAACACTGTACCGACAAAGCATGGCATGCACACACAGCATTGTACGACCTAAGGCACCCAACATTGCATCACAACTACAGCCCATACAATTAGTGATGCTGAATGATTAGAGCATGGCAAAGCACTTGTGTTTTCAAGCCAGGATGTCTGATGAGTCACAACTGACTCCACGCCCCAGACTTGTAAGGTATGAAATGAAATGAAATGAAATGAGGTGAAGTGAAATGAAATGAAATGAAGTGAAACGAAATGAGATGAGATGAATGAGAAGCAGGTGAGATGTGAGACTGACCGTGGCCTGTAGACCGCACCAGGTGGTACATGTCCACTCCTGTGTGTTCCTTGTCACGGCTCTCCACTGTGGTGCTGACATACTGGGCAGCGTTGGAGAATAGGCCTGCTGCCAAAGCCTTACGCACACTCATCAGGTCGTCCACCGCTGATACCCATGGCAGCCCCAAACGCCTGCAAAACAATTCACATTTCTGCCAGAAAAAAGCGTAAATGCCATTGTTTTGTTGTTGATAATTTCATAGAATCTGGAGCTGTCTTTTCTTGCCGCCTTTGATTTTTGTATTAGTTCTGTGGACTGCATTTGGCTGAAAGGTAGCTCCAGGCTGCCGCCTTACGAGGCTCCCGTTATGATTGCTACACTATGATGTATTTTTTCCTTCTTATTCTTATCTTTGGCTGAAAGGTCAAGGGAGGCTTGAGCCCAACTTGAGATCACTTCAAGCTTCTCTACATATAATTGCCCACCAAGGTAGTTTTCTCGTCTCTTCTTTCTTTTTGGTATGCATGGAGGGCTGGGACTCAAAATTCAGACTTCACAAACATCAGCTGACCTGTCACCGTAAGCAACTAGCAATGGGCGGTTGTAAAGCTGTGGTTGGGCTCATGATCACATAAACAGCTGCAGCATGTACATGTGTTGTCTAGAAAACAGGCCAAAGTCGCTTCACTGAGCCTGGAGGCAAGAGCAACTTTTGGATCTGATCAAAGAACCCAATTTTGTATCATGTTGCACTCTCAGGGGCATTTTAAAAGGTGAAATGTTGCGCTAGTCAGCCTACATCTGGCTAGTGGGTCAGTTAGGCACAGAGCAACTCCCACAGCACATGATGCGTCGCCGCATCTCGGGGCAGCCTTGTGTTGCATTCGCATGACTCCCAATATTTAGGCAAAAATGCTAAAGACATATAGGCATTCGGTAGCTTGTAGAATGGCCAAGTCTTTGCAGGTTGCGCAGAACAACCCTACCTCAGATGCCTTTGGAGCTGGTTGCGGATGTCAGCCGCACGCAACATGGTGCGATGGTTGATGAAGTTCTTGTAGCACCATGTGCGAGACCTGCCGGCATCCTCCCAGCCCTTCCAGATATTCAAGAAGGTGATCAGATCTCCCTCACCCACTGCAAATCTGCACAAGAAAATAAAGGTTTACGCTTTTTCAGAGCTCACAACCGAAGCCTCCTAAGGCGGCAGCCAGGTTACATAAACCTGCACAAGACACATGATTGGTGAGTCACAGTGCTATTGTGAACTGTGCATGTAATGCCCACTGCAAATCTGCACAAGACACATCGTTGGTGAGTCACAGTGCTGTTGTGAACTGTGCATATAGTGCCCACTGCAAGTTCGCACAAGACGCATTGTTGCTGAGTCACAGCGCTGTCAGATTGCGAAATTAGAGGCCACTGCAGAGCTGCTCACAGGCAGTGCAAGTTACAGTCGCAGGCTGCAAGAAGCCCCCAAAAGCTTGTGCCAAGGACCCTGCCACCAAGGCACAATAACACAGACAGAAGTAAATGGGCAAGCAAGGACAATGCTGTCATGAAGTGCTGGTTCGCCTTGATGGGGTAGACACGCTCGCCATCACAAGATGCACTGTTGGTAAAGCGCAGTGCTGCTGTGGAGTGTAGATTTAGTCTTGCAGCAAAGTTACACAAGATGCATTGTGGGCAGGAAACAGCGCCTGTGTGGACTGTAAGGCGCGTAGCTCATACAGGCAATCTCAAACGCATAACGCTGTGTTGAATGTTCCACACGCCCAATGCTCAACTGACATGAAGAAAACCACTTCAGACTTCATCAACTACAGTTGTGCAGCATTTCGTGTACTGTCAGAGCAGACACACACATGCACACAGACGGGCGCACCCTCACACCAGCATGTATGAGAGGTTGAAAAACAATTGGGGCTTTGAATCTATATAATGTCACTCATTCTGACCTCATTTTGGCTTCATTCTGAGCTTTGCGCTCCCCTCGAGCTCCCGCCCAAACGCTGTGCACGCTGAGCATGGCCACAATGGTGACAACCTCCTGGCTGCAGGCCAGCTCTCCAGCAGAGGCCAGAATAGCTTTAGCCAGGCGAGGTTCTACCGACAGCTCTGACATTTGAAGACCTACTGGGTTGGTCAACCTAACGTCACACAAACAGGCAATGTGACACCGTACAACCACACAAAATACTACACAGAATCAGGAAAGAGGACCTCAGGAAGTTTGACTGACAGTGTCACCCTCCCTGTTCATATGAGATTGTGGTTGTATATACTTAGGGCTTACATCCATGGGTGCATGCTATGCTTAATTGGCTAAAACACCTAGTATCACCACCACAAGGGCACTCAGACCATGCAGCGACTTCAAAGCTCTGATCAAGGTCTGAGTAGGAAAAGGCATCAGCCAGTCAAACAGTTTATCTGTGCACAATGTACCTAACGTACCTAGCATCATCACTGTGGGCACCTAGAGCATGCAACAACTCCAAAGCTCTGATCAAAGTCTGCATAGGCAAAGGCATCAGCCAGTCAGACAATGTGTTTGTGCACAATGTATCTAATCTACCTAGCATCATCACTGTGGGCACCTAGAGCATGCAACTCCACGGCTCTCATCATGGTCTTTGCAGGAGGAGGCGTTTGCCAGTCAAAGAATGTACATACCTAGCATCATCACCAAGGGCACCTAGAGCATGCAGCAACTCCAGAGCTCTGATCATGGTCTCAGCAGGTGGAGGCGCCAGCCAGTCAAACTTCATCACGTTGTCAATGCCCATTGCCTTCAGCTGCAATACCGTGCTGGCCAGCTCACAGCGCTGCATCTCCGGCACACTGCTGTCTGGCAGAGCCAGGAAGTGCTCCTCTGTGCACAGCCTGAAGCAGAAACCAGGCCTCACTCTGCCTGCCCGCCCTGTGAAGCATCACAGTCTGTGTTGTCAGATCACTCTTCCAGCTGCTGAACTGCTGCATTGATCACAAGTCTCAGATTGTGATGTGGGTGGTAATGCACATGAGGACTGGCGCAAGTTTGTGACTCAGTTATCATTAGCACTGCTGCTGCTGCTGTGAGAAAGGGAG
>JAABUK010013327.1_pt1 | contig 10279 bp, 15 predicted proteins | sample 5559141 | NCBI WGS metagenome assembly JAABUK01 (sample SAMN10711869, study PRJNA513367) | rock metagenome | isolation source: Antarctica rocks | place: Antarctica: Victoria Land, Pudding Butte nord | collected 2016-01-03 | reverse complement strand
TGTCGTGGGGGGATGAAGAGTCGGAAGAGGAGACGGAGACGACGGGTTGGGAGAGAGGCTCTTCATTTTCATCTTCGGGTATCTGCCGGCGGTTAAGGTTGAGGGTTGGAGGTGCCCTGTGGGAGGGGAGGACGACGATCGTGGATTCCATTTTGCCTGCTTTAGCGAGTGCTTCAAGGACTTTGTACCAATTGTTGAAAGCCTCATTGGCGGCCTTATTGCGTAGTTGAGATTTCTCGTTTATCTAAGGGAAGTCAGCTTTGTGGCTTTGGGCACCGTAATGACAACGTTACTCGGGTCATATCCAGTTTCACGAATACTGTCGATGCACTGCCCATTTTGGCATTTAAAGCTTCCTGTGTAGCCTGGGGACTCCTGTTGGCTGGCTCATTAGTATCTCCCCCAAACATTTTCATCAATTCGTCCTTTGCCATGCATGGTCCACCCTTTAAAAGGTGTTAGCTAAGGCACTCGTTTAGGATCTAGACCGATCGCCATACCTTTGGATCAGCCATGTACGTGACGTGGACACCAGATTTCAATGTTACGTATGCCGTGCAGCTATCTTTTTCAATGCTGCCCCGTTCAATTAAATCCTTCATATAGGAATTGCTCGCAAGGTTGGTGTCGGCCCTCTCGATTCTGATGTCAGGAGCTGGATATGGCTCTCCTCCTAGATGGCATTAGATAGGCTCTAAAAAGGCAAGAGTACGCTGTATCTATTCTTAACATACCTTCGTAGCCTTCTATGAGGATCATCATCCTGTCCGACATGGATGATGCGGACTCATCTGCAAACGGCAGCACTGTTCGTTGACCCCCATAATGATTCAAATGCGCCAGAATAACATCGTCAACAAGGCCCAGCTTCCTGGATTCTGTTGCACCTAGCCGCCGTGCAAGGATGGCATTTGCTGTGTCTGAATCGATCGAGGAGGGTTTAGAGGAAGATGCGGCCGGCGGTTGGACATCAAGGTTGTAGATGTAGGCATCTTGAGCTGCAGCGCATCCGATTACTGCAAGCCAATGCAGCAGACTCGATAAGAATGCTTTCATCCTGGCTTTCGATGATCAGAGATTGTTGTGAATGCCCCCAATGACCATCGTAGAACTTTGGTAGATAATGGAGCCTTTGAAAGTTATCACTGCGGTCCGAAACGCAGCTCTTCGGGCTTGGCAGTGTTCTATGTTTATTCTCAACACTGACCGCTGTCACACCTCAACAACGTCTTCAACCTACACAGATAATGCTACGCCGGTCAATATGTAGACAAAAACCTTGTGAATAACACGTGCTGGTGTCTTGCTAGATCTAGGATTCCCTACCACGATCTTCGATTATCTGGACGTCCCTTCAACCGAGTCTAAAGAGTGCCTCATCTTGGGAACTCCAATTTCGATTCAGTACCACACAGCATTGCTGCCGCATATGTTTCCGAGAGCGATGCCCCAGACCATCTTCCTTTCATATTGTCCACCTTATTGATTCAGCTGGAGCAAAGTTCTCGCGATCCTTACAGGCCGGCTATGTTAGAAATTGATCACTGGCCGCCATTAGTCTGACTTCGATGTCGCAGCTGAAATGTTGTCTTCACGGCTTTATGAAGCTGATCCTCACTTAGTCAATTTCCTACCTTTCTTGGGGATGGAAGTCGATCCTGGCGGACAACCGGCGAAAATGCGTAGATGATGTCAGTTGAGGGTTGCTCCAGACCCTTTTTGAGGAGGAGAACCGTTGTTGAATATAATTTCGTTTCAAGTTCCGCAGCCGTGAATGGCACAAGGATGATGCTTGAGTTTTCTACGGTTTCCTCAACTTGAAGGAGTGTTATTCCAAGACTACTCTACAACCGTCTCTGCTCGCAGCGACGAGTGTCACCGACTTTCTGTCATTGAACACTGAGTTACCGTTTGAGTGCCGCTCCGGCTCAATCGTTCCGAAAGTTTGCAGTAGGCGGACCGTTGCGTATGAAGCCTCCAATAAAGCAAATTCCTCTAGAGAAATATAAAGTGAGTCGTTTAGTGGCCAAACAGGGAGATTTGGAATAGACATAGAGGAGAGGGAGGAAACATACGGCCAAGGCAGGCCCGAGGCCCAGCGTTGAATGGGATGTAAGCCCAACCTATGCTCTTCAAGCTAGGTCCTGCGGCAGGATCATCTGCCCAGCGCTCGGGTCTGAAAGCTTCGACATCCTCGCCGTAGAGGTCACGACGTCGATGCATACTGTACACGCAATAACCAACAGCTTCGCCCTTGCGCACCAAGATTGGTGAGAGGCCGTCCTTGCCACCACCAACTGGGAGAGTCGTTCTCTTCAGGGCAGTCCGAGAGTTTATTGGCACTGATGGGTAGAGTCGAAGGACTGTGTTGATGGTGAGCCAATTAGCAATGGTAGAAGAGATCAGCTCCAGCCCACGAGCAGATGATACCTACCCTCCTTCAAAATGCACCGCAAATATTTCATGCCTTTCAGCACGTCCCTATCGAGTGTCTTGTTTGATACTGCGAGGCACTCCTCGCGAAGTTTGGCCTGGACCTCTTGATGTTGAGCGAGTAGTCGGCTGCCAACACGTGAGCCCAAAGACCATACTTTGAGAGACACAACGGGAAAAGGGTAAGCTCTTACAACGTCCAGGACAGGAGGCATGCTGTGGTATCTCGACCAGCCAGTAGAATGTTGACCAGTTGGTCTCTTATGACCTTCGGATCCTGTGTCTCGGCTATAAGAGCATCGAGAAAGACGAATTCGCCATTTTTGTCACGATGAAGATGTGTCTTGCTACGAGCAAGCCCGTCTGCGACGATGCCGTCCACGAACTGATGGACGATTCCGCAAGCCTTTCGAAACGACCGGCCACCGAGAAGCCAGTACAGGTCTCCCAAACGCCCCCGCCGTGCAAGTTGATGCTGGGCATAATTGAAAGCTTTCCCGAAATTGTTTTCCAAACCAGTGTCTTGATCTGCTAGGCTATTCACAGACTTTCCGAAGAAGACGGCAGTAGTCACATCCAAAGTGAGGCAGAAGAAAAGCGGTTGAAGGTCTACAGGTCTGCCGGAAGCAGTATTTTTCAGGTGGTCGACGAGTTTCTCAACCTCTGTTCGAACATCTTGGAAATACTCCGACCTGGTGCGCATGAATTGGGGACGAAGCAAATCTCTGGATTGGCGCCACGACGGACCGTTCTGGGTGAAAATTCCATGTCCAAGTAGTGGACGAAAGTTCTGCTCGCGTGCTCCAAGGCCAAAATCTAGGCAACTTGTGAGATTCAGTTAATCTATAGATGACTCGGCCTACCATTGAATTGAGTGCTGAGAATCGCCTCGATGTTTTGCGGGTCCTGCGTGTCTATTCCTCGAGCTCCAAGGATTCTCTGCTCGAAAGTATTGCCGGTCCGCGAGACGATTCTAAGAAAGAATTCGAGAATGAGACCTTGCTTGTCGGCCCTGAACGCTTCCACAATGATATCGATTGCCAACGGCCAACGAAACATCAACTTCGGTGGTGGACGGCATCCATATTGTAGACGGGCATCCTTGGAGGAAGTCGTGCTTTAGCGCATCGCAGAGCCGCATGAAAGGCTTGGACTTACATCATCAAACAGGGAACTCCTCCACCTCAAAAGTGTAAGAAGAGTAGCAATGATGACCACCAGCGCCAGTGCCGCCTCAAAAGTGAATCCACCCAAGCTACTCGCATCGGGCCATTCATTGTACATGGTCGATCCAGTAGGCAAACATTTGCCGCACAGCTGATTGGACAGCTGCAGTCATGGGGAATTATCAAATCCGCAAGTGAAGTGCAGGGTGATGCTTTATGCAGTTTGTCTTCGAGACGCTGAGACAATTCTGTGATAATCCAACTAGACCAAAAGGGGAATTCCGACCTCAAGGTCAGACTCGGATCTCATCGCTGGAGTTGGGTCCGCCTGGCACTTTCACGTAACTTTGGGGTCAAGGTGGGGGCCGGAAGTAATGAGAGTCTTTGTTCATACATCGCCCTCTCTTAAGCAAAACATTTGATCTTCAGCCTTGCTGTCAAGCGACACACGCCTCCAATAACCTTTATCAGAAGCACTTGATTGGACAGTCCTGCGTCCGTAGCTGGCCTGGGCCTGCGAAGATGCGATGTAAAAAGGGGCTTCGCGCCGTCCAGTCTGAGTATTCAATTTGGGGGCTTTAAATGGGCAAGCCTGCTTATTCCCATAGTTTTTGGAAGATTAATTGCATTGAATTTGAACGTCGGACAAGTGGATGCCGGGGATTCAAGTATGGCCGCGGATATGATCTTGTCACCAGCCTCAAGTGAGTTACAGCTTGCATGGTCAAGCTACCATCATCCATGATGCTAACAACATAGCTTCAGCACGGCAAGATGTAGTACAGTCCAAGACTCTTACCAATGGGTCATCTTTCGAGATGGGTTCCTTGAGTGCTGGTGTACCGACTGCTCCAGGCTTCAGCCACCCTCACCACCATATCATCCGCCGAGAACCAGTTTTCGTTCCAGCTCTCTACAATGTCAGAAGAGCCGCGCTAGCACACGCAGAACAAGACCTGCGCAGTACATATCAGAAGGTCCAGCAGGTCGACTATCGCATGCGACAGGCGCGAACTTGGCCAGATCAACGGGTCCAAGACAGCTCCACGGGGAAGATAGAAGATTTACAGAGGGAGCGTACGGAGCTGCTCGATCGACTCGTGGATCTCGTACCCAGGTTTGGTATAGCGGGTCCCACGGCAAGTGAAGACGGAACTTGTAGCTGACCAAGCTTTAGATGAGCAACTTGCTGGCGAACTGAAGATGCAGCAACTGCACAATCATGCTTACTTAACGAATCACGGTCTGGCCGCGACCCATTTCATGCTCGGCCAAACTCCTGTACATGACGACATCAAGAACTCAGAAACCTGGCTTATGCTGGAAAGCCTGGAAGCAGCACATAAAGATACCTTGACTCGGGACCATACATCCGCAAAGCTGGATGTATGTTAGATGCTGATCTCACAAGAACTGTTCTCTGAGGTGCAACATGTGCTGATTTTTCTCCAGGAATTTGCCGCTGAGCGGATGCGAAGTGTTTGTGGCGGCCGTTATCTTCAAAATGTATACCGACGTCGCCCAATGACCCTGCTGGAACGACAGCGTGGTGCGGTCGCCTTTATCAACGGCATTGCAAGGCCAATCCGCTCCCGGCTCCTGCTATGGCGGTTTCTGTTCGTCACGATTGCAATTGTGCTTGTGGTATTCTTTGGCGTTGGAATGATAGCAAGCACACAAGAATTCGCGCCAGTTTTTCTCAAGAATTATTTCGCTATTGCAGTCGCCTGGAGTTTAAGCAGTAGTGCGCTCTTGGGATGGTACATCAAGTTGCTTGGCGGAACAAGAACGGAGGCTGCGGCAGGCTTTCTCGCCATCTTGGGTCTCTGGCTAGTGATCATACAGGTAAAGGCATCAAGGCGGTGCGAGGATCTCAGAACCTGTCCCGCTAATCCACGATCGCAGATTGGCCAGATTCGGAGGTCTGTGCAGACAAGTGCATAACCTCTTTCGAAGCTATCAGGCAGACCGATCGCTTGTTATCACTTAACAATAGAAACGAAGAGAGGGCCCACTTAGGATCTACGCGTGAGCGGTCAGAGTTACCAGTTTTGCGTCCACAGAACATGTCCTTGAACGCTTCGCCGGTGTGAGGAGCACGAAGTTGGCTTATAAGACAAATCGTCGCTCCTTGCCTAACGTTGTTTTTGCCTTCAGCGAGCCACAACAACGATTTATAGAGAGCTGAAACTCATTTTGCTGACATTTGTTTCGCGGAAGATGCGGCTTACTGATCGCACGGACGGGAATGGGCTTAGAAAAGCAGTTGCTGGCAATACCAAGGTGTCGAAAGGGACGTTCATCGGGCTTGATCGCTCAAGAACTCCATGTTAATTTGAGAAGAGCGCTCAGTATGATAGGTACGACCATACACGGTAATGTTAGATCAAGATTGAATGTAGTTGACCTGGAATTTGAAGTAAGAGGAGGTTGGCCTGGTGGTCAAAAACGGCAGCGCCCTCGGCCCGAGGCGTGCCAACAAAGATAATGGTCCCAATTGCTGCCAGAAACCCCCAGCTTTGTGCCTCAGCTTTTTTGTCAGCGGATCTCGGGCTAAGGCTCCTAGGGAGCTCCATGCCGCGCATTCCATGATCAGAGCACGCCTCGACCGCAGGAAGCTACCATCTCCAATCCCAAGTGATGTTCACCCAATGATCCTTACATCTATTCTGTCACTACCTTCGACTACAAGATGATACGTCTATCCCCCATCAAAACAGTCTTCTCATCCGAGTGTCGTCATCGCCAGTGACGAGTGCAACGCCCTCAAGCCTCCACGTTCAGATTATCCACCGTGCTGTACCGGCATCTACACGTTTCACCCCATTTAACATGTTGCTTGCGAAAACATGGCTGGTCTTTGGGGGCGATTCCTTCTACCATCACGCAACGGACTCCTCCGGGTGCAGAGGGTAAAGCTCACTTCGAGATCCAGGTATGCCCTTGTTCCAACGACTAGATTCCTCAAGCTCAACTCTCTCAGGCTTACCACTTTTCTCATTCCCACTTCGGCCCTAGCATTCGCCTTATTCTGTCCTCTACCGGTGCGTATTGTTCCCACTGAGGTTCAAGATATCCTTCGAAAGCACAAGAAGCGGCCAGAGACCGAGTATGGGGAGTTTTGGCAGAAGGAGCGTCGGCGGCTTGACCAGCTCAACCGACAAGCAGAGGATGCAGAGTCGACAACGAATTCACCAAACCCTTCAGACGCCTCGCAAACATCAAGGGGGGCTGTTTTTATTCCGATTACATGGCCCAGCAAACGCAAACGGGAGTACTACTCGGCCTCTGACCCTGAATGGCAGGAGTTCGTAGCGATGTCTAGAGACCCCAATAGAATAAAAGCTGTCAAATCTGGGTTGTGCGACAGTCTTCGCAAAGAAATAAGCAATCACCAGACTGTCACCCGTGTGACTGGGGAGCCATTGACAGTTTCTGCATCATGGCTGGACTTTGACTTTCCGGCCATGGCACCGGCCGAATATGAACGCTCCGGTATAATTTGGGTCGACAACACGGTTACATGGGCGACGAGAAGGGTTGACGACCGACAAGCGAAGAGACTGAATAGAGTTCTCTTTCCCACAGCACTGTTTTCCTCGATGCAAGCCGCAAGCTCTATCCTCCTTAAATCTCAGTATGGATCATTCAGAGCTCTCTGGTCAAGGTCGGCAAAGCACAAAACTTTTGCGGACAAGCCAGCCGAGGAATCTGTTTCGCCCAAAGTCGCTCAGGATGAATCTAAAGGTGCATCGACGCTTAGCATACAAAAGCGGTCGAATACAGCACAACAGAGCCTGTCATTGGCTACTATACCAAGTATGCGGATTGAGCTCATCCGTAATATTATGCCCGAATCAGAGCCTAACTCCGCAGTCTCTGCAGCAGCAAAGGAGTTCAAGCTCAACTTCATGAAAAATTGGCGTAAGTCTCATGTTGTCTATCCTAGAGGGACTTGCCTTTTAAAGGGTGAGGTAGGCATGAAGGGGCCGAATGGACGGTGCAAGTTGTCGGTCGCTGCGCTATATCTTCCAAAAGAACATAGGTTTGTACATGTTTTGGCTACGATTTCTGGTATCTGGCCCAAAAATCAGCCTCCACTAGGAAGGCCGAAGCGTGGCACGTCTTCGAAGACCTGACGCTGCAAGCTCTCTAGCATACGGCCTAAAGGCATCAAGACGAAACCCTTGCGTGGAGAGACTGTACCTTCTCGAAGAATTGAGTGGTCGTCTTCAAATCTTCAGATGGCAGAGCACAGCAGAAGCCTGCTGCATGAACAGTGCACACAGGCTGTTCTTCGATAGAGCTATTGAGGGAGTCTACTCCTTGGGAATCAAGATAGCAAGGACAGGGCTTCATTCGGACGAGCTCAACCTCTTTTCGCAGCATCCAAGTTGTGCTGATGAGAATTTTCTGCGTTGACAAACTAGCGATGGCGTCAAGGCACGGGGCATGGGGACGGTAGCATCTGCATTCGACATTTGCACAAGTAGATGGTTTGGCTTGAAGCCGAACAGAACGAATTGTGCATAACAGCCTCATAGCGAAGTTTTGGAGGGCGGCGAGCTCCCCGCCGTCGCTGACCCGTCTGACGTCCTCCTGAACGCCTGCTGCCAAGCATTTTCCCTCTTTAACGCTTCGAGTATCTGCTCTGCCACAGATCATAAAAGCTCTGCAGGTTATGATCAGCAGCAAAGTCACAGCTGGTCTTTTTTGGGCTTTTATTCCCCTTGTTCCCCTACACTCCCAGACGTGCTCCCAGACGTCGTTCCAGACGCCGAATTGCATGGCATTGAAGGCCTTCGTCCTCAGAAGGTACATTCATGGCCCAGGGGCAATATCACTCTTTTTTTACTTCTCCCTCAATCTAGCGCTTACTCTTCTCAACAAGCTGCTGCTACAAAAGGTGTGTTGCTGAACCACCAAATTGACCACTGAATCATCAGCACGGAACACAGCTGATCAATCCTCCAGATCAAACTTCCCTACCTGCTGACGGCCCTACATGCTGGCGCTTCTTGGCTCGGTTGCGCTGTTCTACGGCAAAGGAGCAAGGATTCGTTCCGGCTCCAGACCAAAAGACTTCGGCCATCCGGCCATGTCAGACTCGTGCTCTTCTCCATCCTCTACAGCGTCAACATCGGGATCGGCAACGTCTCATTGTCAGTCATCACGCCAGCTCGTTGGCCATCTCAGCCCCCTGTCCCGCATCACTTTCACCTTCTCCTCCCCATTGATCTATTCCGACGGTCTAACAAGAAAGGGATTCCATGAAACTAGAAAGCTCATCCCCCTCTCCCTACACCAACTCATCCGCGCAACGACGCCCGCAATCACAGCAGTACTCCTCCGTCTCCTTCAGCAAAAACATTACACCCCATCTGCCTGCACCTCCCTAATGCTTGTAGTTTTCGGCGTTGCCCTCGCAACAACACCTCACAGTCGTGGCAAGTCGTCCTCCTCCTCCCCTTATTCCGCCAGTGTATCCGGCGTTCTCCTTACCCTTCTAGGCGCGTTTCTGGCGTCAGTGAAATCTGTGGCTGCGTCTGCTTTGCAGAAGGATAAGTCACCCCCAGGAAGAGGAGGCGGAGGCGGAGAGGGAGGATCTGCAGGAATTGGGCTCGGCCTGAGTGCCGTACAGCTCATTCACTACATCTCCCCTCTTGCACTTCTGCAATCCCTTCTCTATGCCTGGATAGCCGGAGAATTAAATCATATACCCTCCTCTCTCTTCTGGAATTTGCACACTAAAGCCAAAGCCGAAGAAGACGATCAAGGGTCCACTTTCGAAAACGGATTAGCAGTACTCCTTCTCATAAACTGTCTCATAGCATTCGGTCTCAACATCGCATCCTTCGAGGCGAATCGGAGGGTCGGAGCGTTGGGGATCACGATTGCGGGAAATTTGAAACAGGCTCTTATTGTCGTGATGGGGGCGATGGGTGGTGGTGAGAGGTGTACGGGATTGACGTTAGTTGGGGTGCTGGGGACTGTGGCCGGAAGTTGTTGGTTTGTTGTTGAGCAGGGGAGGGGAGAGAGGGCGGGAGGCAAAGTGGAAGAGAAGGATGAATCAAGGGAGCTTGAGGAGGGTGGTTCTATAGGATAGCTACGGGTTGTCCCGTCTGCTCTATCTGTGTCCCCATCACAATTTGCTTCGTGGATGGAGTGGGGCCCGCAGATCGAAGTCGTGCCCGTTCCTGGATTGCCCTCCTACTTAACACGACAGACAGACGCAGATTTCATAGTCGTGATAGACGCCCGTACTTTGGTCGAGCTTCAGACCACCAACCCGTCGACTCCAAGCATGCTCCCAGCCGCTGAAATGTTTGAAGAGAGCCAAGCAATCTGATAGCCGGGGGCGGAGGAGACCAAAGCTTAACTGGTTATTCCACTCGGGGCTTTTGTCCCCGACAGCTCCCGCCTTTACTACCAGAGACACCGTGTACATCACTTCACGCCAGGAAAGAAGAAGTTGGCTGTGCTATCTCAATCGATCGTAGCCGCACGAACTACCTTCAACATCTGCCTCTCACCGTTGTATAATTCGCAATCATCAACTCCTGCCTCACCATGGCCCTCCCACCCAAGTTCGCCGGCCAACTCCTCTCCGCCGCCTCCCACTCCTCCCCCCCCGTCCAGCACACCCTCGAGATCTGTACGTTACTTCCCCTCCGCGTCTG
>JAABUK010013326.1_pt1 | contig 10279 bp, 9 predicted proteins | sample 5559141 | NCBI WGS metagenome assembly JAABUK01 (sample SAMN10711869, study PRJNA513367) | rock metagenome | isolation source: Antarctica rocks | place: Antarctica: Victoria Land, Pudding Butte nord | collected 2016-01-03 | reverse complement strand
TGACAGGAATCATAGTGGGTCCGCTCATTCTCTGGTCTCAATTTGCAATAGCAGATCGAGGCCTAACCGGTCTGCTCAAAAGAAATTGGGAGGGCGACGAACTTCGCCAGAGCAAGGAACATCCTGTCAAGATCTGGGGTGAGATTATTCTTGCAGGACTTGCTTTCATCTTCATGTGCACCGTGGTGCCCTTGTTGTGGTTTACCTATCTCTTTTCTCGCGTATATCTTGTTGTGGAATGCTTTAAAAATATTGCTCATCTGCCGGCCGGTGCATATCGAGTGCCCCAATGGTCTACTTATGTTCCTCATATTACCTAGCCACGCTTTGTACTTATAAAAGAAGATCTCTGCATATTATATTTCTACACAATTGTGGAGCTCCCGTTCTGAGCTCGCTCTCTCTGGTGTAGCAGAGACCGAAGGTCTCTTAATCCATTGTATGTAAAGTATCTCGCTTTGAACCTTCATGAATGGGCGATTGAGGATGACCTTGATTGAGCGACGTAATGTTTTTTCCGTACCCAGTCGCGGTCACTGTCGCATTTCACTTCTTCGAAATTACTATATTATTGTATTACCTTTCGTGTATGTGTGAGGCCATCACTTCGTGTTGAAAGAATCTCGATACATCAAGTCTCTTTCGGCGTAGACGTGAGTACCTGGAAAGGATATGGCCAGCTCGAATCCGAGATGTATGTAGCTACTACTGAGCTGAACTTGGCGTTTAAATAAAAAAAAGAGATGAAAGTGCCACTAATCGGACAGAATCGATCACTTTGACGGGAGAAGCAGTCACCGCGAAAGCGTGTCACTACAATATCCAGTTCGGTTTATGGAGGCTTCTTCTTTTATAACGTCTTCATTATAATTGCGGCCTCCACAGCAAGTCGAACCCCACAATTCAAAACATCGCCAAGTCGTTGTTAGAGGTGCCAATGCGGTCCTCCTAATAAAATCACAAAACTATACAACGCCAACTACAACTAGGTATCATATTGGTCCAAAGCTCCACGATGCCAACATCTGGAACCCGACAGTCCTCCTCGCGTATGTTCTTCCAAGGCTCAAGCATGCGCTTCGACAACCGTGCGCCCGCTGTTATGCCATGTCGCAAGAACACATCCACAATGGCCGCAGTGATGCTCGACGTCCTTGAGGCTTCGGATCATGTAAGGAACACAGCCGAGACAGCAGCAGAAACAAATGACGGCAGCCCAGGCACTAAGCAACTGTCAGTACCAAACCGTATACCACTGTTATAGGAACAACTGTCACTTACTGTGTGGTATTTCCTGATACGGCGTCTATCCTCGTCATTGCCCTGTTTTTACACATGGGGCAGTCTACCGGGGCAGGCTTGTCCTGTAGACTCGCTAGGGGGACAGCGGTTTGGTAGGTTGACTGCTGAGGCGCCGCGACTTGCTGCTGCTGCTGCTGGGGTGCATAATATTCCTGCTTTGGTGCTGCGTTCGGGGACGCCATGGGTTGTACGGGTGTGATGGCCTGGTTGTTGTAGCTGCTTTGCGGCGGTCAGTTCCTCCCTCCCTTCAACGCAAATGGCATGAGGTACACACTCGTGATGAGCTATTGGTTGCTGATGCACAGGTTGTTGAGCGTATGGTGAAGATGGGTTGGCTTCGTATGGGGGAGCTGCTAATGGTCAGCTCAATGACGGGCTCTTTGGCAGAATACTTTCGAGGAGAATGGCACGTACCTCCAGATTTCTCCATTCTTGCTGATGTCAAGGTCTGATACAAGAAGAACGATGAGGTTCGGAAACAGGATAACTCTTAGAGAACTTGGATTATGGTACAAAGGGAGTGGTGTCCGGTATAACAAGCAATGTGGTCAGAGAATGAGGGAGCACTGAGGCCATCCACCGTGCTTAAGGAGAACCGTCCAATTCAGCCCCAGCCCTGCGCCATCACAGCGCGCAGGCAGGACAAGCCCTGTGCCTCGTTTGAGAAGCACGTCAAACTGCAGCGGTCCAATGGCGAGTCCAGGTGTGGTGTTATATTTAGGCAATTGGGGCGCCCTATGCATCGAAAAGGATCCATCCTGGGAAAGGAGGATTATGACTGTAGCAAATCAGAAAACCGAAGGAACGCCTTGGACTGAGTTTAGGGAAGCGAGATTGATCCGCCCCCTAAAAGCCAAGGCCCCAGAGTCAGGTGCTCAGCCGCTATTATTCCCAAACGGTACATCTGTACGTGGTTCGAAGTGCACGTGGAAGAGATTCAAAATTCCTTTGAGTCCTTCAGTGACGGTGGACACTAAAGAACAAGATTCTCGACAGATCTTGATAAGGCAGAAATGGTTGGAATGTTGGGTTGGAATCAAAGGACAGCATGAAGTCTTTCGCCATGTTCAAACCCTGCACGGGATACGAAACCGACGCCAAACGCTGTGCCTCCTTCCGTGGTGCTAAATTAAATAGGCAGTTAAATCTCCACCAACCAGAGCATTCGTCCCGTCGCTAGTCCGAGGCCCTGGAAGCTACGGAATACTGCCTATCCAATTTCTACCTTCTATAACCGAGTTTGCACAGTACTATCACCACTAGTTTACAAAAGTGATGGATGAATAACCGATACATGTATGTAGAAGGGTTCACCTAGCAACCGGCTAAACCTAGCAGTCGGACAGCCCTATAGGGCTGAAAATCCACATTTCATATTCTATTGGTATAATTCTTCAACATATCAGCAAAACGATGGCAGCCACCCCCCCCACCCCCCCCATTCCCCCTATGTTCTTCATACCTTCTGAAGATATAGAACTTTCACAGGAAAAGCGCATAACGCTTGCTCATGCACGTTGAAACGAGGCTTCAGCAGTCAACGAAAATCCCTTCCAAGCAAAAATCGCTCGTCAATAGACTGACCGTCGGGTCGGGTTTCGGGTTGACATTTTGAATCCGACCCGATCCGAAGTCGGGTTGCTCACATTTTCAACCCGACCCGAGTCGGGTTGAGCATATTTCCAACCCGACGCGACCCGACCCGACCCGCCAAGGACCCGAGCTTGGCGCCAAGAGGGCTAAATATAGAAATTTTTCCGGTTTTTGACTTTTGCATTACCTTTTTGCATTATCTTTTGATAGAGAGCCATGAAGGGGAACATGAAGACCGTTTGGTAGAAAGTCATAAAGGGGAACATGAAGGCCGTTTGATAGAAAGTCATAAAGGGGAACATGAAGGCCGTTTGATAGAGGACCATGACGGGGAAACATGAAGGCCGTTTGGTAGGGGGTCATTACGAGAAACATAAAGGGAAACATGAAGAGAAACATGACGGGAAACATGATGAGAAAACATGAAGGTTGTTTAACTTTGATAGAGAGTCATGACGGGAAAACATGGTAGAAAGTCATGAAGAAGAATCATGTAGACTGTTCAACCAAGTTATTTACATCTACCTAATATCTTGTTGAGTCGAGTCGAGTTTTCGAGTCAAGTTGTCGAATCAAGCTTCTCAATTCGACCTGAGTGCTTGAATTCAACTTCTCAATTCAACTCGACACTTTTTCAAAAAAATTTCAACTCGACTCGACACTTTTCAAGTCGAGTATCGTTGTATGCAAAAGTTTGATTCAGTTTTCGGATTTTAGCGAATTTGACGGGGAAAACACACAAATCAGCCTCAAATTTGGTAGCAAATAGAGCAAATACCTGAATATCATTCTCACACTTTCAAAACACTCTTCGACTTCATTTTTGAAGCTATACAAACCTCAGTCTTACACGGGCGCAATTCTAGATAGTCAGAATGCCTCTCAGACGTATCGAACGCAAAAGAGCTTCCTTCAAGACTCTGCTTCACCTAGATGCACTCAAGGCTTCAAAGGCACGCAAAATAGCCCTTGTACCTCTCGTACCTAAGAATTCTATCATACTCTCTTCAGAAGCAGAGATCTTCTCACTCTTGAAACTTTCAGATGCAGATGCAGATGTAGAAGATCTTTCTTTGCTCAGACTTAACTTCTTCAAGACTTCTCAGACCTCTCAAGCTGTCAACGCACTCACTTCGAGTGAGCTTGTGATTTTTGTCGCTCAGACTGCTGCTACTCTTGCCGCTCGAAGAGCGCGTATGTCAACGTCAGTGAAGCTTGGCTGGTTTGAAGATGAGAACGAGAATGAGAAGAATCTAGATGATTGTTAGAGATCAGCATAGAGCGAGTCATATGGGTGTAATGTAACGAGTATATAAATGCTAAGGAAGGAAAGTATCTAGAAGGGAAGGGCCGACTATCTATATGACTCAGAAGAACATAAGCTAACCCTGAATAGGGTTGGCTTCGAAACAAGCCTATGCTTTAGCGGCGAGCGATCGGCGATAGCCCTCAGAATAGCCATCAACATAGTCATCAACATAGCTATCAACGAAGATGCGTAGCTAGAATCGTAACATTATTCCCCCCCTTCAATGATTCATGTCCGCATGAATGTATTCCCTTAGCCTTGTGTAGAATCGAAATGCCTATTGTAGCAGGCTCACTATGAGGGGGAAAGGGCGGCCATTGAAGCAGGCTCACTAGTTGAAGGTGAACGAGTAGTAGAGTGACGGCCTTTTGTAGCAGGCTCACTATGAGAGGGAAAGGACGGCCATTGAAGCAGGCTCACTAGCCGACTAGCTCATCGAAGAGGTCGATTCGGATCGCGTCATTGAAGCAGGCTCACTAAGAGGTAGAGCGATGTGAATAGGTAGGTCATCGCATTGACAGCGCCTTTGTAGCAGGCTCACTAGTTGAACAGGAACTCGAGGTAGGCCGGTTCACTGATAGGTAGAGCGATGTGGGTAGGTAGATCATCGCATTGACCGTGCCATTGAAGCAGGCTCACTTCTGGTTCAGGCCTACTACATAGTAGAGCTTGTTTCGTTCGTTGACCGGCTCAATCAAGAGGTCAATCGTTGTCTGCCTTTGTAGCAGGCTCACTTCGGGTGCCGTTCAAGCAGGCTAACTATCGAGTGACTGACTCGGTGACGAGATCAATATCGGACGCGCCTTTGAAGCAGGCTCACTGTCGGTCCGTCTCTACTACACGCATGTAGCAGAGCTTGTCCCGTTCATGCCTTTGTAGCAGGCTCACTAGAAGGGAACCGACTGGCTCATTGAAGAGATCGATTCGAATCGCGCCTTTGTAGCAGACTCACTAGTTGACACAGGAACACAAGGTAGATCGATTCGCTGATTGATAGAGCGATGTGAGTAGGTAGGTCATCGCATTGACAGCGCCTTTGAAGCAGGCTCACTGAGGGTTTGCTTCTCGAGGTAGAGACTTCACGCAGTTCTATGACTGGCCTCGTTTGATTGTTCAACAAATTCGAAGAATTCCTTGCGAATCTGAATGAACGGTTAATCCGCTGATCTTTGACCTAGTCGGATGGTTTCAATCGTTTGTTTATACTCGCTGATCAGCGCATGAGTCCGAATCTTTTGTTTATTCTCGCTGAATCAGCTCACGAGAGAAGGAAGGTGAATGCTGCTGCACGAACGCAAGTCGCTAGATCAAAGTCGATAGAGGATTGAACTACTAGCAGAAGCACTCGAAGAAATCGATGCAGATTATTTCACTTCGTCTGTAATGAAGAAGCATTTATATAATGTTAGAGACCAGCATAGAGCGAGTCATATGAGTGTAATGTAACGAGTATATAAATGCTAAGGAAGGAAAGTATCTAGAAGGGAAGGGCCGACTATCTATATGACTCAGAAGAACATAAGCTAACTCTGAATAGAATTGACTTCGGAACAAGTCTATGCTCTAGCGACGAGCGATCGGCGATAGCTCTCAGAATAGTCATCAACATAGTCATCAACATAGCTATCAACGAAGATGCGTAGCTAGAATCGTAACAATGATAATCAGTCTAAGACTCAAGCATCAAAGCAATTCATGAAGCTCACTGCATTGATGAAAAGACGAGAATCAACGAAGTCAAAGTCATCGCTAGAATCGCTCAGATCATTCATGAACATGACAGTCAAGTATGAAGTCACTCTCATCATCAGTGACGTCTTGCAAATTACTATAAATGATGAGAACGACGTCAATCTTCAAGATCTGCGTCAAGAGCAGATGCATAAATGCTCTGAGCATGTTGATTTCATCGATCTGAAGTGTGTGCTAGTATTTATAAAAGTCATCGTTGTCTGATATTTAATAAAGAAGAATGAGTGAATGACTCTGACACTGCACGATTTTTGAAAGAAAGTAGCTTCGAACATTCGACAGAAGTACTCAGCAGACAAAAAGAATGTAGACATTAATTTAAAGCTCGTCTTTGATTGCAATAAGACTGATATCGCGTCTTCTGCGCTTGTAGCTGAGCTTTCAGCGACAAAAATATCACTCATTCAAACAGCGAAGCTGAAGAAGAAAGTCAATGAGCATGATTAACTTCATGCAGACATTGTAGAACAGACGAAAGTTCTTCAGATGAGTTGAATTTGCAAAGAAAACTGTCACAACAAGGAAAAATACTGCTGAATCAACGAGTCAGACGTTCATCATCGACTGACTTCTGATCATATAAGATGCTGATCAGAAGCAATCAGTGAAGATGATGAGTCTGCATCACTTACTAAATCTTCAAGAACGTTGATCGAAGTTCTGATGACGACGAGATTTCAAGTCAAGCGTGTCAATTCTTTCTCAACATTTTCTTCAGTTGTGTCATTTATCTTTATACAGTCATCGCAGATCACAGATGAATCAATCAGCATAGCAAATGTATTGACGTTGCAAATGATACAAAGAACAACAGTTGAAGAAGAAAGAAAGATTGAAGAGTGAAGAATTAGACAAAAGAGAAAAGATCAACAAAAGCAGATGAGTCGCAATAAGCTGAAAATGCTTGAGAAGATGAAGATTTCTTCTATGCTTGATTGACATCGACATACATTGTCTGTTCACTTTAGCAGTTCTGTTTAGAATGATGATCTTCATGATTACATCTTCTGATATGTCTTCAAAGTTAGTAACATTCAAGCATGTTCTTTTTGACATGTCTTTGATGAGCTGAATGCTCAATACTACGATCTACAAACGATACAAAGCTGAAAAAAGCGCGATGAAAGTCATTGAAAGAGCTTAAACATATCTGCTGACATTGATATACAGCTGACTCGTGATGTCAGCAAGTATGCTCGCTCTAGAGATTCTGATTCAGATGACAAATTGTCATTCAAATCAACGACTGAAACAGCATGCTTTAGATCTTCTACATCAGCTCAGCAAGCTCAAGTGCAAACATGAAGTTATTTATACAATGCTTAAGCTTCAAGATCTGCTTTAAAGTTTCAAGTCAAGATCTCAGTCTTGCAAATATTGATCAAAGACGAAAGCTCTGAAATGAAGAAGATGAAGAAGACTTTAGATGATTATTCAAAGATAGCAAAGAAGCAACATGATGAGCTTGACTACGATGAGTCTATCTATATCTAGATATCATCTGAATATATGAACTATGTCAGTCAGACGAAAAAGTGTCTCAGAATCATCAACTCGCTTTCTTTATGACTTGACTGCTACTCTTAGAAATTCATCAAATTTCTCGTTAAATTTGTCATATCATCAAACAAGCTTGTCATTTCTTTTAATTCATGTCTTCAACACTGAAAATGAGCTTTCTATGAGATTATAGTCTGACGAGTAGAGTGACAATTTGACAAGATGCACTTCAAAGCTTTTACATAACTCATTGAGTTCTGCTGATTGATGAATTCTAGCATTATTCATGATCATCATTGAACGTGATTCTATCTCTTCAGAATTGCATATAGAAAGCATCTGTGATCACATGAAGTTCAGAAAGATTTCTTTTGTTATGAAATCATGATGCATCTTTCATGCAATGTACTCATTAATGAAAAATGCTGACAAAATGCTTCATCTCTTTGATCATTTTAGACTTTGAGTGACGTGCAGAGATAAGTCAATCGAAGCTCAGTCATACTTTTGATCAGCTAATGAGTAAGCATTAGCATGACTAGATAGAGAAGAAAGTTGAGTCTATCTGTTCGCTCACAAGCAGCGCTTTCATCGAGAAATATCAGCTGATCTGAGATTCAGCTCATAAGTCGTCGCTCTCATTTGCTGCAAAGCTTCTCATCATGCTCAGCAGCGACTCTTTGAGCAATCTTTCTGCTGTATCTAGCTTGTTTAAGCAGTCTGCTGATCATGCTTTGACTGATGACAATGTTAAACTCGTTGTACAGAAATCAGATCATGTCATTCTGATAAATGATGAGTCGTTAACTGAGAAAGCATAGAAGCTTCTGAGCATGATACTCACTCAAAACTCTCAATCTATCAATTGTATTAAGCGTTGACATCACATTGCTGAAATGAAGATGTTTTTTACGCATACGATTGATCTACTGAATGATAACATGAATGACTTTGTGTATGAACACTGTGCTATCATCACAAGCTAGATGAAATTGAATCTCATCTTTAAGATTCTGAGTAAAAGCTTGAGACATACTAGGTAGAATAGAATTGCGCTCGTGTAAGACTGAGGTTTGTATAGCTTCAAAAATGAAGTCGAAGAGTGTTTTGAAAGTGTGAAAATGATATTCAGATATTTGCTTTATTTGCTATCAAATTTGAGGCTGATTTGTGTGTTTTTCTCGTCAAATTCACTAAAACTCGAAAACTGAATCAGACTTTTGCATACAACGATACTCAACTTGAACTTAAGTACTCAACTTAACGTGATCAGTCTAATTATTCTTGAGTCTTCATAGCATCATTATGTCTTTCAATAGCTGATAGTGTAACAATGATGTCTTTAACACTTTAATATTTATGTAGAAGTTTTGTGAATTGATCATGCTAACAGATGTAAACAAAGTGTTACGAGCATATCAAGACTGAATAAAGCTAGTCAGCGTCTTTAGCTCAGATCTGACTCAGTCTCTATTTTCTTTCATCAACATCTTTTTGTTCAACATCATTTTTCTTTCTACATCACATTCTACTCATGTTACAAACACATCTTCTTCAAGCTTAGCGCAGTCTCTGAATATTACTTAAATAGAAGCTTTTGTACTCATCTTCTTCTGTATTCTTAATATTCAGTTATAGTTATCTCTAAAGATCAAGCACTATTCAACTCTGACTTTCGCTGATTGACTCATCTAAACATGATTCTGACATTATATTAAGAATTCGTTAATCACATGATACTGATCTCATTACTCATTCAACATACTCATACAGACAGAACGAGTCTAAAGAAATTCGTTTATCTGATGATTGATGCAATCAAAAGACTGAACAACATTAGAGAGTTTGATAGAATCAACGACAAGACTGTTTGAATCACTAGACAACTTATTGCTCACTAAGTATGCAAAGTTCACTCAATCAAGAGAATCAACTCATTCTTGTGAAACAGACGAGTGAAAATAAGCTGTTCAACTTGATTAAGAGAATCAACGATAAAGAACCTTCGTGAATTGCTTGAGAATCACTCAAAAAACTCACAAATCAAAAATACTCTTTTAATCAACAACATTCTTCTCTGAAGATTAAACACTTGATCATACGTCTTCATTAATACTGTCAAGCATCGTCATTTGCTCGATCTCGTTCTTTCTTCAAATTTCATCATGTCAAAATGTTCATTTATTAAAGAATGTTTCGAAGAATTTCAAAGTCGTTTCTCTCAAATCTCTGATGCTGATTCATTGAAACTCTCTAGTGCTGAATCATTCATCAGTGAAGATGACGAGTCATTCATTGAAACAGTAATACTCTCTGTTTCTATCGAAAACTGAAAGACTCGATGCATGACTCTCGACAGAGAAACAGATTGACTCAACGAGCTGAATAAACAACGAGATGACAAAATCAAAGAGTTGAAGACTAGACTTCAAACTAAAGAAATCACTTCTTCTGATTTCATCTACTTTGAGCATTCTAGATCTCAGAAAATACCTGATTTTCTCTGATTTACTGACGAAAAGAATTCTACTTGGGAAAACTGATACGACAAAATTCAGAATAAACTAAAGATCAACGTCGATCTCTTTTCAAATGAACGAGTCAAACTGAGCTATGTACATTTCAGATTATTTGATGACGCAGCTGATGTCACTCAATCTAGACATGAACATGACTGTGTCAATTTCTATAAGATTGTCGATGATCTTTTGAAAGAACTAACTGAGTTGTTCAATGATTCAGATAAGAAAGTCAACTTTTGTAGAGAATACTACAACTTGATTCAAGAATCAAAGAAGTTCAGCGAGTTTTACACTCAGTTTC
>JAABUK010013325.1_pt1 | contig 10279 bp, 15 predicted proteins | sample 5559141 | NCBI WGS metagenome assembly JAABUK01 (sample SAMN10711869, study PRJNA513367) | rock metagenome | isolation source: Antarctica rocks | place: Antarctica: Victoria Land, Pudding Butte nord | collected 2016-01-03 | reverse complement strand
CGTAGATTACGCTTTGATCATGGACAAGGCAACTATGTCGGCAGTGCTGCAGCTCTATGCATATAAGCCCTGGTTGAGTGTTGTGTTTTATGAATGTTGGCGCATGAAGTGTGAAAGTGACAGCATTGTGCATCTTCTGAGAGAGGGGCTCCATCCAGACATCTCGCACCATGTTGGCGCACTGCATTGGAACCAGCCCCTTTCTGGCCTCTCAGGTCTTCATATCAACACTGTCTGCTAACAAGGCTGCTTCTTGCAGCTCAGTGACTGGCATGTTATGTCAAGCACATGTCTGTGAAGCTTTCACTCTGCAGGCAGTAAAGGTGAGAGGCATTACTACAGATCTAGACAGGTCTAGACAGTTGAACAGGATGAGACCATATGGAGGTTCTGGATGTGACATACACATCCTTTGGGACTTGGCACATAGATGTCATCGTGACAGTCCAGAGGCATTTCGAACTTTTGTCACCTGAGCATCCACTGAGCTGTGCAACCAAGCTGTAGTGTGAGAGAGTTTGCTGATGGCATCTTGATGCTGTGCAGACTTACAGCTTGGACCTTCTAGCCTGCCTGTAAAGCAAACACGTATGGATGCAATGCAGAACACACACACACACACACACACACACACACACACACACACACACACACACACACACACACACACACACACACACACACACACACCCACACACACACACACACACACATGAATTCACTGAACTCTGTTCGGTCCCAGGACACGAAATGCATTGATTGATTGATTGATTGATTGTTTGATTGATTGATTGATTGATTGATTGCTTGATTGATTGATTGATTGATCGGTCATTTCCGTTCTTGCCGTCAGCTTTCCGTCGTACGGATTGCGCTTTGTAGACCTTCAAAACAGAGTCTGCTGCTCTCACGGCACGACATCGCATCGTGCCGCAACCTGCGACGGTCTGTGACAGCAGGCGGTTCTCTCATCGGTTGCCTGTTACGCGCGCAACCCAGCGCATTGTCGTTCTCAAGCCCGACCGTATCTGTGTAGTGTGCATGGAGTCAGATAAACAGTTGCTGCGTATTTGTCAGCTATTAGTGTTGCTCTGTTTTGCAGCACGTCAGGTGTCAGCGGATCTGAAAGGCCTACAGCATGTCAACGGTGAAGACGTTGTTACACAGGTATACGACTAAACAGATCGACACACGACTTTGGTGTCACCACTCGCGCATCTGAGGACGCTGCGTGCAATATCTGAACATCGGCAACAACATTCCTCGTTTCGCAGCTGGAGAAGCTGTCGCTGTTTTCGGATGACGCAGCACCCGCGGTTACGCGCATCCTGTTCACAGAGAACGACATGCGGGCCAGACAGTACGCCACACATCATCATACGCAGAGCCGTAATGGTGATGTGATCTTGGCTACTGACGTGTGGTAAACTACCTTCCTGCGTAAGTTCGGCTCAAGCAGTACTCTGTGTTGTTTCTGCAGATTTGTCAAGAAGCTAATGTCTGAGGCTGGCATGACTATTCGTGAAGATCCTATGGGCAACATCTGGGGCCGATGGGCAGGCTCCAATGCTGAAGCAGGTTCCTGCCGCTTACCTGTAAATGTGATACTGAGAGCAATGTTGCATGCAGCCATGAGCATTTTAGCAAATCCTGTTCGGCATTCATGCCAATATCAAGCAGCAGACAAAACTCCATGACCGAAAGCTATCACACTGGGTCCTCAGTTCATCCAAATGCTGCTATCCTGCTGAGCAGGACCTCAACTTGTCCATCAGGAGCATCTGGCCCACCACTGAAGCTGCATCAACAGCGTTCAGGTGCCAGCCATGGCATTACTGACAAGCCACCTGGATGCAGGATCAGCCAGCTTCTTTGCTTGCCTGTTGGTCAGCCACAAAGTCGCCAGTCTGCTGCTGTAGTGTATTGATGCTACGGCATTCACTCTGCACAGGCTGTTCTTGATGGCGTGTTTCAGCGTGTGGCCCATGATATTGCAGGAGCGGTGGTCACCGGCTCTCATTGTGATGCCATTCCCCACGCTGGCATGTATGACGGCACACTGGGTGTGTTAGGGGCCATTGCGGCTGTGAAGGGGCTGCAGAAAGCCGACTTCAAGCCCAAAAGGCCCATTGAGGTGCTGTTTTTCACATCTGAGGAGCCCACACGCTTTGGCTTTGGATGCATTGGCAGGTGTGCCCATGCACCATGTCTCCCTTTCAGGCAACGATGCAGCTTGTTACCAGCAGTGCATGCATGCATGCTGACAGTTGCCTGCACATGAACAGGCAGCTCAATATCTGGCAGGTGAGGCATGCAGGTGTTCAGCACCCCTCATCCTTTACCTTTAGCACAGCAGTAGCATATGCTTTTTTGATGCATGCAAACACACGTTTGAGCTGGAGTGCTGACAGTGACGGCCACAAGCATGAACAAGCCAGGAATCAGGCACACCTGTACAATTTCTCTCAACTAGCTGCAACTTCTGCAAATGCATTGAAAGCATGATGACCAACAGATCTCTGGGGCTTCAGCACAGATGTACACAGGAGCTGTATAGCTGGTGTTGGAACTACAATAGGCATCTGTGCCTTGCTCTTTGCATCTGGCTCTGCTCACCAGGGGCAGGCTGTGCAAGCAAATGTAAATAACTAGTGCAGATTGCCAAAATGTGCATCACATGCAGTGCAGCTCTTTGTGACCTTGCCAATAAGGAACTCATTTGGTTATCCATGTTCTGCGATAAACCTCAGATGCCCTGACTTTACCCTAGGTCAAAGTACAGCAGTGAGCTTGTATCATTGGACGCCCAAACAGGGTATTGTCTGCAGCCGGGGCATGGCAGGGACTCTCACTGCACAGCTGCTGGATGAAAAGCTGGATGAGAATGCCACGTCATTCAAGGATGCCGCTACAGCTGTCAAGTATGGTGGCAACTCTCACCAGGTGAGCTGTACCTGCTGTGTAGATTGGTGTAACAGTTGAGGCTTGAAGGGTTGCAAGTTATCAAGGTCAACAAGGCAAAACCCCCAAAATCTCTCAGGAGTCTGCCACTGTTTGCATTGGCAACCTGACAAAATGTGAAATCAAGCTTGCCTGTTCAAAGGCAACGGACAATGCACATGGTCCATGGTATTTTGGCAAGTAGTAGTAGCGTCTTGTCATGGGCATGTGCAGTGATCCTATCCATATGTTGAGGCATGGGCAGGGCATACGCTGGTATTTCATTCCATAGAAAGCTGAAGGGTAAGGAAGGGGCTACGTGTGAGGGATGTGCTGAACAGCCTCACATGAATCTGGTGCAGGATATACTCGCCCAGACAAAGGTCAGTCATGGCAAGATTTCAGCCTTTGTGGAGCTGCATATTGAGCAGGGGCCCCTGCTGGAGAGGGAGGGCTTGCAGATAGGGGTGGTCACTGCCATTGCTGCTCCAGCCTCATTCAGAGTGCAATTCAATGGGGACGGGGGCCATGCTGGAGCCCTGCTCATGCCTGACAGGTCAGCATAGGCCATGCACTGCCACCCCGCTCACTCCCTGTTGCATGCCGCTCCAGTGTTGCTGTGCAAAGATCACAACAGCTGGCTCCTGTTATGTCACAGCTTGGCTGAGTACAGCATATCCAAGGCTTACTCTGTGTAATCAGAAATAATGGATTGATTGGCAACTATGATGCAGCACCTGGCAGGTCTAGTTTCAATGATGTTGCCTTGAATGATTGTCAAAACCCGTCAGATTAGTAGACCGTATAGAGATGCGCAAGACAGACTGCTTTGGAAAGCCAAGACTTGTCCCGCACGTACCTAGCTCATCATGAGCTGGAAAGCGTTAATATTAATATTATTATCATTACCTGGCAGGACATACACTTTGATATGCATCTCTGCGTTGCATCTGCAAACAACACGTATTGTGCAAGAAGCAGATGAAGGGTTGAAAACATATTGTTGTGTTATTGTGCATATTTGAGTCTGATGCATTTCAGTTTTATTTGCAGGCATGATCCGGTGCTGGCTGCTGCTGAGGTGGCTCTCCATGTTGAGAAGGAAGTGAAGGCTGCAGGCAAGTCAACCATGCAATGCTCCAAGCATCCTAATCGAGTGCTGCATGCACACACAGTTACGCTGTTGTTGCTGTCACGCTCATACCATTGCATGCAATCCTCAATGCACAGTCAAGCTTCCAAATGTGCCTTCTTCAAACTCTCCATTCCCCCCTTTACGACCTCAATCATCCAAGCATGTTGTTCTGCTATCATTGCTGTACAAGTCAACAACATGTGTGGTTGAGGTAAGTGACATGGTGGCTCTGGGCAGCCCGGTATAATACTTGGCTTCTCATTAAATTGACGCCGAAACGCGTAGTCTTGTCTTTTCTTTTCTTTTCTTTTCTTTTCTTTTCTTTTCTTTTCTTTTCTTTTCTTTTCTTTTCTTTGCTTTGCTTTTCTTTTCTTTGCTTTTCTTTGCTTTTCTGACATGGTGGCTGGCATGACTGGCAGGGGCAAGGGATACTGTCGGCACAACAGGTGCATGGCATGTGCTCTCCAACAACATCAACTCTGTACCAAGGGAAGCTCGCATTGAGATTGACATCAGGGACATAGACCTGGCACGGAGGGACGGTGTGGTCCAGTCTGTCCTAGATAAGGTGAAGGCTGTGGCAGAGGAGAGAGGAGTGAGTTACTGGGTGGACATGATCAACCAGGATCCACCAGCCACCAGCGCGCATCAGGTCAGCCTTCACTTACTTCGTTGCACTGCTTCCTTTGTGCGAGGTACATCATGGGGTTGAGGCAGTGGCGTCTGCTCATAGGCAGCCTCACTGCCACTCCTCTGAATCATACTGCGTAAAAAATACCGCATAAAAAAAATGCGAAAAAAGAAAAAAAAAAGAAAAACTGCGTTGATGGCAGCGTGGTCTGTGCTTCTCCCTGCTGCTCAATCAGCAGGGCTGCAAGTCCTTGTGAATCGCAACAAGACCAGTATTGGTCACAGCTGCTTCATCACCACTCTTCATGGTGAGTTTAGCTTAGCCCATGACACATTGTGAAGCAGGGCTGCTGTTTTACACAGTTGCAGGGTTGGGTGGGTAAAGGCCTTGCAGGCAAGCATAAGCAAGAGATCTTTATGCAGATGAGTCAGTAGTGAACGGACCTTGTGATACTGGTCTGCACTCAGTGTTGCGAGCTGCAAGCGTAAGTGAAGCTGAGCTTACATAGTACAGGGTTGGGGATCAGCAGTTGCAGACCTCAGGCATATGTTGAAAATTTTGCTGGGAATGTGGCTCAGGTTTATGCTCAAATTACGTGATCCCTACTCACTGTAAGCCTCAAGCTGTCACCATATGATATGTCACCACTGCCTCAATATTGGTTGCCCTTGAACGTGTCAAAGCAGGCCTTGCAGGCTGAAATGTCTCAAAATGTCTCTGGTGGCTGCAGGTTGTCAATGCAGTGCTTTCAGCAACAAAGCAACTGGGTCTGTCGCACAAGCAGATGGTCAGCAGAGCCTATCACGATTCTCTGTTCATGGCCCAGATTGCCCCAGCAGGCATGATCTTTATTCCATGCAGAAACGGATGGAGTCACAGACCTGATGAATTCTCATCTGCTGCTGATATTGAGAACGGAGTGAAGACATTAGCCCTCACTCTAGCAGAGTTGGCAGGTTCTGCTGGTCCTGACAAGACAGAGTTGTGAGGTCAACACAGAAATTGGACACCAGGCATTCACAGACACTGTTAACAGGCGTTGAACAAACTTGTATACGGTAGACATCTTGCACAACATGACTTGACTGTTGTTGACTACCACCTGCAAAAACTTGTATCGAATTGACACTAGAGGCCTCTTCTCTGTTGTGCTGCAACTTTATGATAACCGTTTGACTATTGTGGGACAAGATTGCCTAGGACAAAACAGGAGGCAGTTGGTCTCGAATGTGTCTGTGCCTAGGGAGGCTATGCAGCTTTAGCAAAAGCCTGTCGAAAGCTTATAGAGACGTCAACAATGAGCCAATGTTTTGCACGGTGCATATGGTTCTGCAACAGCATTAGCACAGATCTCAGGTGGCCACAGCCGTTGTGACTGATCTACAACTGGGTGGCACCACAGCCAGGCTGCAGCAGGTTATTGGCTCAGTATTATGGTGAGTATTATGATTGAGCACAGCAATTTTTCGGCTCCTGGCTGTTGCCCAAGAATGCTCCCATTGTGATCGCTGAAAGGCATAGACCTTTATTATGTTCTTTTGCCGGGCACAGCTGAGCCATGTAGAGAAGACTTGGTGCATCTGTAGGGACAGCACAGGGTGTTTCTTGTACTGTCAGCCTTGCCCGTTTCAGCTCATGTTCAGCACGTTTTGTCCAGCCTTGCAGATCTGAGTCAATGTTGCTAACCGCTCATCCAACGGCCCGTATCTCCGTCAATCACATGGAGCCCTCGTGCCCTGTCATGTGGCTTCCATGTGCCTGCTTTCGTGTGCCGTCAGGCAAGGCAAAAAAAAACAGTCCCTTTCCATCACGCAACTGCTTTAGTGTTGTCAATATCGTCCGGCAAAGATAACTCGCTAGTAAACGCTATCAGATAACCACCACCTGACGACAGCTAAGCCCTCGTCGATTGCAGATATGGCTCCACCCAAAGAGGTAAGGGGATCTATACTCGGGTCCTCGCCATGCACGCTGCTACCTGCTTGGCATTTGCAGTACCAACAACCGACACTCACATCCACATCTTGCTGCTTTCCAGGAGGGCACCATTGGCAACAAGGCTCTTCAGGCAAGACTTTTACCGTACTCACGGTCGTCGTGCATGGCATCGGAGTTTATACTGTCTGCATGTGTCACTGCGCGCATGCATTTGTGGCGAATGTACATCACTGTAAGCCTATATATGGCTACCAGTCTTGTGCTGCGTACTCGACCCTCGTCGCACAGCAGCGCTGCAGCTGAACGTCACGCCTTGTTTGGCAACTCGCTGCTGCCGACAGTTCACCGTCAAGCGACAGAACGCTGAACTGCGGTTCTTTCGTTGCTGAACAGGAAGCATACGACCGCATTGTGGCCCGTGACCCCGACCAGAAGGAGTTCCTTCAAGCTGTCGAGGAGGTGTTCACATCCTTGGCCCCGGTCATCGAGAAGAAGCCAGAGTATGCAGCAGTCTTGGAGCGCATCGCTGAGCCAGAGAGGCAGATTGCCTTCCGAGTACCATGGTTCGATGACAAGGGTACCTTGCACATCAACAGAGGATACAGAATCCAAACCAACTCTGCTCTAGGACCCTACAAGGTGATCTCCCTGCAACACCTTGAATTTGTGTATCAGCAAACACAGCCAACCCCTTTGTAACTGATGCTCCCAGGCTGCATCTGCTGAGTTATCTTTGGGACAATGCAGAGACACTCAGACAAGTTGCACAGGTGTATTAAGTGCGAAAACCAGATTTTCTTGAAGTGCTCATCTGGCTGTACATGCAGGGCGGTTTGAGACTGGCCCCCAGCGTCACTCTCAGCATCATCAAGTTTTTGGGCTTTGAGCAAGTCTTCAAGAACAGTCTGACAACACTCCCCATGGGAGGAGGAAAGGGAGGCTCAGACTTCAACCCCAAGGGCCGATCCATCTCTGAGATCACCCGCTTCTGCCAGTCCTTCATGACCGAGCTGCACAAGTACATTGGTAAGTGCCTATTTTTGTGTCCTGCTCGTTCTGGGTTTGCACACTTTGTTACACTGCATGCATTAGACTTGAGTTGGTTGCATCATTGTATGTTCAGCTGCTGCACTCAGTGTGAGCATGGACTTACAGCCTTGTGACTGATTACCCAAAGAGCGCGTGAAGGCATCACCAGACAAGCTAGCTCTTGTCTGTGTTTTGTTACAGCAGCTCACAATGATGTTGTGTTACAGCAGCTCACAATGATGTTTGTTACAGCAGCTCACAGTGATGTTTTGTCACAGCAGCTCACAATGATGTTTTGTCACAGCAGCTGGCAAACATGTTGACTGGCTTCAGGTCCCAATGAGGATGTGCCAGCTGGAGACATGGGATGCTCTCCTAGAGAGATTGGGTGGATGTACGGCCAGTGGAAGCGCCTCACCTCCAACGCTGGAGGAGTCCTCACTGGCAAGGGGTGAGCCTTCTGCTGCTGCTGCTGCCAATCTGTGCCAATCATGTTGCTGAAAAAGAAAGAAAGAAATGTTCACGCTTTTCAGTGATTTTAGAGGAAGCGTCTCAAGGCAGCAGCCTGGAGCTAGAAAATCATCATGTTGCTATCTCTGCTAGCATGTCAAGCCACAACGCTGCTCAAGTCACGTCTGAAATGCATAGTGTAACATGAACTTGCAGGCTGGGAGTTGATTAGTCTGGTTTGCTACTGTGCAATGTCCTAGACCCCTACTCACCCAGTTGCCTCCTTGTCATCTCACTTCTCTATGACAGTGTGCACGTCAGGCATCCAAACGAGACTACTGGAATTGCTGTGCAGTTTGACTTATGGAGGGTCTCTGATCCGCCCCGAGTCTACTGGCTTTGGAACAGTCTACTTCACACAGGAGATCCTGAAGGACCAGGACACAGACCTCAAGGTAACCTTGCCACCTTGCACTTGCAAACCTATATGCACTACGTCTTGAGGTCTGTGTATGGCGTGTTCCATGCTTGTGCAGTGCAGCTGCAATGGGTTGCTGGAGCCATGTGTCATTGTTGTCATAGTTATAAGTTGCAATGTGTGTGTCAGCGATGCTTTCTGCGTGCACTTGAGTCAGGATTTCATAGGCGACGTGTTTGCCACTTGTGTGCTGCATGATGAAGATCGACAGACCATGCTCCTGCTTTTGCATGATTGTGACTCTATTGGAACTGACTGCAACACCATAGAATCATGTGCGCGCATCCTTGCATATCGACAGCCGTCTCAAGGTAGAGTTGACCCCGTACACTGAAGCTGTGACGCTGTGGCATGTCAACCTGAGTAGGTCCGTGTCTGACCTGTGTCTGCTGTTTAGGGCAAGCGTGTGGCCATCTCTGGCAGTGGCAATGTGGCCATCTACGCAGCCTACAAGTGCTTGGAGCTGGGCGCCAAGGTCATCACTCTCTCTGACAGCGGTGGGTACCACATTGTTGAGGATGGCATGACCAAGGAGATGATTGATGCCATTGATGACATCAAGGTCGCCAAGAAGGGCCGCCTGCACGAGTACAAGAATGACAGGGGTGGGCTGTGCTGGCTCCTGTAGTACAAAATACTGTACCTGACCAGTCGTTCACACACTGTAATCTTCCTGTTCCTGTTTCAGTCTGCCTATGCACATGCTGCTCTTCATCTTGACAGTCTATTCCTCCTCTGCATTGCTTGCTTGCATCATTGAAATCCAGGCTTCATTATTTTGAAGGCTGTCACTTCTTCTGCTCGTGATGTCTATGCTCAAGCTGGAAGATGTTGCTTGCCTGTCAGACTGCAAACAGACACAGCCTGGTAGAGGTTACAGTGTGCTTTGCAGTCTGTGTTCTGCAGAAAAGCTTGACTGCACATTTGCAAAACGTGCCTGCAAAGTATGCAGTCAGGTTATCAACTGTCACTTCTAAGAGTGTACATTGTCGGCGATGCTCCAGCCATGCTTCCAGCACTGTTGCATGGCAGTCGGCACCATGGCACGTGGCTGCAGCATGTCTAGGCTCTGTGGGAATGTTTGTCATACTGATCACTGACTCAAGCTGCTGCTGACAGGCAAGTATGTTGAGGGCAAGAAGCCATGGGGTGCAGACACCAAGTACGACATTGCTCTGCCCTGTGCCACCCAGAACGAGATTGGCAAGGACGACGCTGAGGCGCTGGTGAAGTCTGGAGTGAAGCTGGTGGCTGAGGGCGCCAACATGCCCACTGAGAGCGCTGCCATTGCTGTCTTCCACAAGCACAATGTTGTGTACGCCCCCGGAAAGGTGAGCAGCATCTTTTGAGCTAGCCGGTGTATATATTCATGGCATGCATGTATGCTTCCTGCCTGCTTCTCTTCATGAACACCCTCCCCCCCCCCTCCCCCATGAGGCATGCTGGCTCACAACTTGGAACCATTGCAGCATAAGTAGACTGGTGCTTACCCCACAAGGGTGAGTTGGTGCATAGGAGACAGCAGAAGAGAGCAATATAGTTTCTGCTTGTAAACATAAAGTTCTGTCTATTGCAGGCTGCCAACGCTGGTGGCGTGGCAGTGAGTGGGCTGGAGATGTCTCAGAATGCCATGAGGCTGCAGTGGACCACTGAGGAGGTGGACAACAAACTCAAGGTA
>JAABUK010013324.1_pt1 | contig 10279 bp, 1 predicted proteins | sample 5559141 | NCBI WGS metagenome assembly JAABUK01 (sample SAMN10711869, study PRJNA513367) | rock metagenome | isolation source: Antarctica rocks | place: Antarctica: Victoria Land, Pudding Butte nord | collected 2016-01-03 | reverse complement strand
TTTCTATATTGTATCATAGTATGAAACCTGATTGGACACTATTTGTGCCTGCTCATCCGATTGAATGCCTGGTCTCGCCTGTTATGAACCGCTGAAGTTTTTCGGCTTTGGGTTCAATCAAAGGCGCTTCGTAATTGAATCTGATGATGGGGAACGATTCGTTCTAGCCCTTTTCGTACGTCGCTCTGGCTGGCAGTACTGTAATTGAAGGCTAAGCAAGTTCCCCCCTCAACGGCCCTTGCCATGCTTTAAAGACCATGTGGATCGGCTGGGAGGACATGAAAGAAAAGACTTTCCGCTTTATCCTTGAACTTATACATGCCCCGACTTTGGTGTTAGGCGCCAAGTGCCTGCCGGCAAGCCATGACTGCGTCAATACGTCTGGAGTAGAAAAGCCCAGTCAAGCACGCTTGAATTAAGGGCCCTGGAAGTGTAACCCGACTCTCCTGTTCAGCCAAATACAACAATCGTTATTGAAAGAGCGATTGTAAGCAAGGAAGCATTGGTCATGTCAGCACCGCTAGTAGCAGAAAGACCCGAGTAAGTGTGCACACTACCAGCGGCCACTTGCTCTATAGAGAGATTATATCGATCAGGTAGCAGCGTCATTAGGGCCGGCATCCGCAAGTACGAGAAGTTGGCCGGCAAATGCAGGGCTAGTAGCTGCTAATGACACAAGGGGGACAGGGACTCAAACCCATCAGAAGTATCGAAGCGGCTGCTGGCACCGCTGAGATATGGGCATTTGCTGGCGCTGGGACTGGCAGAACGGTAGGGTAGCGGCGACAGTAACCTCATCAACGGCCATAGCAGCGGTGGGCGCAGGAAGCAGATTGGGGGTGACGACGGGGACTAGACCACAATTGAGGGCGGAGCTATCATGAGCTACAGCTGCCAGATCGTGCGGCTAAGGCCGGGGATTTGTTGAGACGGCTGGATCGTATTGGACTGCTGCCCCTGAAGGCGCCCACATCTAGGCTGGAGCAGCTGAAGATGCTGCCGGAGGGCATTGCCCAGGAGCAATTGTTTGGGGTGCATCGCCGATCTAGGTTAAATCGGCCTGGTGGTAGCCCGGAGACTCAGGGCATCCTCTGCACTTCCTTATACTGGTACTTCGACAGCTGCCAATACGCTCTCTAGTACTTCGTCTGCTGTGACGCCCTTCAGCATAGCTGATATGGTGCTCAAATCACTCCCGTACTGCCTAGAACGCTCAAAGTCCGCGGTAGTGATCTTGATCCGATGCCTATATATTTTTCGAAATGCGAGCCCGATGACAGCGGGAGTAGCAAATGCATAGCCATGTATGCTGCTAAGAATTCTGTTGGCATCAATTTTAGTAAATAGGATCTTTAAAGATGTATAGCAGGTCCTACCGAGAGAGGAGCTCAAAATGAACAGTAGCAGTTGGTGAAGCTCCTGTTCGAACAGCCCTGTTCAACCGCAGGAAGACTACGAGGTTGTGCAGATATGCCGTGCTTTCAGCTGTGATGATGACATCTTTGGCTAATCCTGTAATCAGGTGAATGCCTTCGATAGGAAAGCGACGAGTTGAACGTGTCGACGATAGGATGGACGGGGCAGAACGGTGGATTACGGAGGAAACGGACTCGTGATCGTCTTGGAGCCAATCTGATGATTGTTCGAGATTGGCATAGCCTTCTTTAGGGTCGTGGTAGTGGGAAAGGAATATATGGCTGTTCTGCTAGAGGTTAGCCTGTGGTAAGCGGCACAAGACCATGACTCCTACCAGGTGCCCTACTAATGCTGGGTCAGTCAAAGAGCTGAGGACGATCAAGAGAAAATGTCTAGGCGCCGCGTAGACGGCAGTATGCGTATAGATCCGCCGTGTGCGAAGAAGCTGAAGGCTTGATCAGTGTTTACGTGCTGAAATCTCCACGCTAGGTTTGGAACATGGGGTTGCCGACCTCCAAAGCTTGGATTTGGATCTGTTCATCGGCCTTTGATAACCCCGTGATCAGGACCACGTTCGCAATCCTCCGCTCATGCAGTCCGCTGCCAGATCCATTTGATGCCCTCATTGTTGGCAGGCGCTTTTCGCCAGGACCACTTTCCGAGTCAAGGCTCTATAGCATAGCTGGATTAGCACTCGTTCAACCTTATGCTCGAGTACTCCACGGAAAGATTCGCGGGTACTAGACTCATAGCGTAGCGAAAGCAATTGAATCATCAGGATTCTTGGAGAAAGGATAGCCTGTAGCTGAGGATACTCGAGCCACTGTAATTAAAATATCTCCAACACAGGACTAGTGTTCCGTGCGTTGACTTAGATCCAGATTTTGGGCGCCTGTCATGTCTCTTTCGGAGGAGAAACAAGCAATGACTGACATCGAGTTTACACTGCTACAAAACCATTCGTCAAGCATCTCTATAGTCGTTCTTCCTATACACACGCTTTGCATCGATCTTTCTGACATCTAGAAATCTTCTGGAAGGAGGAGCACCGGGGTTCAGCGACAGTAAGAATAAAGGCTGCACGAGCACAGAGGGTAGTAGAATGAGACACTCTCAGTGACGAGCATGGCGCGAGCGAGCTTCTCAGATAAACCATAAGATCTAAGACCTACCTCATCCAGGTCTAGCCCACCGCTTACTTCTGCACTTCCAAGATCTCCATTCGGGCCAGTATCAACAAATATCTCATTACTGAAGTCTTCCAAACTCGTACTTCGGTCGCAACGAATCATGGCGTAGGAAAGGCCAAGAACATCAGCGACGATCTACCAACCGTCTCAGCATTCCTCATAAGATAAGAGCCACTGGCCATCATACAAGTTGGAGCTCCTGCTGCAGTGACTCCATATCATCTTGTTCTGTTTGTATGATGCAGTTCTGATCTGCCACAAGACAAAGTGTTACTGCAAGCTCAAGATCGGTGAGTCCTTGAACCCTCTCTACCAGTTGGGAAGACTCCATTGCGGCTGCCTGGGAAGCGGTCTTGTGGTCACTGTGTCGAGATCGTTATCCCGAACCCAGCTTCTTGCTGAGCACTGCTTCCACCATCACCGCAATACTGGCGGGAGTAGCAGTGTGAGGAAGTGTCATGAGCTGAGATGCAAGAACCCTTGTTGTAGAACTAGTGGGACCAGCCTAAGTTCCGGGCGTTGAGCGGGCTTTGAAGGGGTACGGCTCAGGAGAGACCCCGCATGGCTAACGAGAGACCCCTCGGAAAGACCCCATAATGATATGCGCGCTATGCGCACAGAAGGTATATAGAACTACGTAATAATAGAGGTATTAATTAATATATCTACTATACTTTTTCTATCTAATAATTATTATTACTATTACTTGCTATTACTATTATTAAGTATAACTAGAACTACTCTCCTTATTAACTTATAAATATTAATAAAATTAATTATAAAATAAATATTAAAATAAGATAATACTTTAATATTAAGGAATTAATACTTTTATAACCTTTATAACTTAATAATATTAGTATTACTAGTAAGCTCCTATTTCCTTTACTCCTTAATATTTATAATAAAGAAAAATTCCGCTAATAATAATTTTAAGTTAAATATAAAGGCCTATTATAAGAGGATATTATAATAATAATATTAAAATATAAATAATAAATATAATCCTATTAATTTAAGATATTATTAGAGGTTAATAATTTAATTCTTCTTATAAATATAAAAGATTCTTTTTATCTTATTACTTCTTATAATTTTATTATATATAAGGCTTTAACTTAATAGCTTACTATTTAAGAAGTTAATATATATTATAATTAATATAAATATAATATATACTTTCTTTAAAATATAAATTGAAATTTTAAAGGGATATTAAAGAGTAGACTTATATAATAATATAATATAATAATAATAAGTTATAAGTTATAAAATTAAATATATTTATTATTATATATTATATATATTATCTACCTTATAATATATTAGACTTATATATATAAGTATAACTTTATACTAATATTAATTTAATTAATATTTAAGATTTTAACTTACTAAGATTTAGGTAACCCTTAATAAAGAATAAAGCTCTTCTCTAATATATAAGTTTTTTAAAGATAGTTTAAAATAATAATATTATTAATTATAATCTCCCTTACTTATTTAAAGATAATATTAATATTATAAATAATAAGTATATATTTAATTAAATATTATATTAACTTTATTATTATAAGTAGAGATTAAATTTTTAATAGAATTATAATTAAATATAATTACTTTAATTAACTTAAATTAAATAAGTATAAAATAATTATATAAGGTCTTTATTAATAAGTTTTATATTATTTTTAAAGGAATTAAGCTATTCTAAGCTTATTAGGCGCGTAACTTATAAATATAATTAATTATTAAAATAATCTTAAAAAATTAATACTCTTAATACCTCTTTATAATAAATTTAATAATAAATTAATATTACCTATTACTTTACCTCTTCCTTTACCTTAAATTATAACTTCTTATTATTAATCCTAAAAATATATATACTTTATAATAAGTATAATTATAATAATTATTATATCCCTAATTATAATAGTTTTATTCCTTTCCCTTATTTATATATAATTTACTTATAATAAATATATAATTTTATTAATATTAATATAAGTTCTCTTATTAATTATATTTTCTTTAATATTATATTATTATTCCTTAGCTAATACTTATTACCTCTTATTATATTTTAATTACTATTAATAAGTAGTAATCTTAAAGTTTAATAACTTATATTAAATAAAAATATTATAACTTAAAGTATCTTATTTAATCTTATATTATTTTTATCTAATAATCCTTAATTGTTATAAAAGTTAATATTCTAGGATCTTAATATTATTAGGGATTAAGAGATCTAGCTTTTATTAATTATAATAATATATTAAATATATTAAAATATATATATTATATATAATATCTTATTACTTATATATATAAGTTAATCTTATAATATTATAAAAAACTCTAATATAATAAGGTAAATAGCCTTATAAATTAATAATCCTTTTATGTTATTTATATATAAGATTAATAGCTTTAAGGCTTAAAAATCTAATTAAATAATTATAAAGAGGAATATATTATTTAAGGGGAAATTAAATTTTATTTATTTCTTATTCCCCCTTAATCTTATAACACTCTTATTTAATTAAATCTCTTATCTTATTAATAATAATTTAAATATTATTAATATATATATAAAGTTATCTTTTAAATTTCTAATATATACTCTTACTTATTAATATTACCTTTTTATTAAAATGTAATATATAATTAATTTAGAAGTTTATAATTATTAATTTCTTACTCCCTTTTAAATGTATTTAATAATTATAATTATAAAGAGGCTTTGATTAATACGCGTCTTTTATATCTATTAAAGTATTATTTATAATAATAAATTCTCCTTTAATAGAAGTATTAAGTACTTTCTTAAAAGTTATTTATTAAATTATAATTTTATCTAGATTATTAATAAAAACCTTATCTACTTTATTATTAATATTCTTTTATATATATTATTAATATTATATATAATATATATTAAGAAAGATAGTATAAATTACTCTAATTAATATTATATTATTATTAATTAATATAATTAAGTTTATAATATAATCCTTTAAGATAGAGCTATTAATAAAGACTTTTTAAAATATTTAAAATACGTATTAAAATACTAATTCTATCTTATAATTAAGGAGAATAAATCTTATATAAAAAGTCTTACTAATATAAGTAATAAAGGTAATAATAAATAGGGATATATTATACCTATTAAATTAATATATAATATTAAGGTAGAAGATATAATAATATAATCTTAATAATTCCTTTAATAATTTATAAATCTAGATAAAAGATTAAATCCTCCTTTTAATATTATTATTATTAATTAATATAATAAATATCTACTCCTTTTTATCTAGCTCTTTTATAAGAGCTTTAATCTTTATATAATTATTAAATCTTTTATTATAAATATCTCTTTATATATTATAAAGATCTTTAACCTTAATAGGATACTTAAGATTATTTACTTAAAGTTTTATTATTATCTTATATAATTGAATTTATTATTATATTTCCTTTATAATAAGAGCTTTATTAATATTATTAAGCTCTAACTTCTTAAGGATAAGGTAGGTATTTATACTTATTATAATATAATTATAAATTATATTAATTAAAGTAAGCTAATAAACTCTACTATTAAGTATTAAATATACTTACTATAAATAGTTATATACTTATAATATTTATTTATACTTAATATTATTAATATTTTTAGCCTTATTATTAAATTATTAATTATATTATATTAGATTTATTACTTATAAATTTTATCCTAGGTATTTCTTTAATTACCTCCTTTCCTTATTATATAACCTTATATATAAGTATATTTATTAATTACTTATAAATAGTCCTTAATTATTAGGAATATATTAATATTAAAGGGAGCTTATAATTTTATTAAGGTCTTATCCTAATAAGGTTATAATTATAATTATATTAATTATATTAATAAAGAGAGGAGGTTTAAAAGAGGAGGATATATATGTTATAGCCTGAACCCGCGGTTCTTGTACTACGCTTGAACGAAGTACTTCTCGTCACGATCAGTGATATTAGCACTGATCCAACTGATCTAGATAAGTCAGTGGTATCAGTACTAATCCAACTGATCTAGATAAGTCAGTGGTATCAGTACTAATCCAACTGATCTAGACAAGTTAGTAGTATTAGCACTGATCCAGCTAATCCAGCATTTCCTATATCTATATAAGTGGCGATGCTTTCCAGTAGATAAGAGCTTCGTGCTTAACTTATATTACTAACCTAGCTATCTCCTAGATATTAAATACAATATAATTATACTAGACTAGCCTAGTACGAAGCCTACCTATCTCGTCCTTAATACTCCTCTCTAAGAGATTAATCCTAGACCCTAGTTAACCTTTAGATAATAGGGTCGTAATACTTTAAGTACCCTTAAGATAAGTACCTTAAGATAAAACCCTATCTTAAGTAAATAAGGATAATGACCTCCTATTTATAATAAAGATAATAAAATCCGGGTTATAAAACCGGATATATACTATAGAGAATATAATAAACTAGAGAAATAGTTATTATAAGTATAATTATACTTTAAGTTTAATATTATAGTATAGATTAAATAACCCCTTTTTACTATTTCCTATTTAAGAGGGCGAGCCTAAGAGTAGTCCGCCCCTCTACTAAAAAGATACTTAGAAGACCCCGACGACGATAAAAATAAAGATATTAAGAGATAGATAAAGAGCTTCTTAAGGTTCCGCGTTAAAATATAACGAAATTTCGGACCTTCCAATAAAAATAACGTCGTGGTACGAGTAATATAATACCTTATCTAAAGGAAGTTAGTAGTAGAGTACTCTACGCAGTTTTAATAGTACTTAGCTTAAACCGATTAGGATAATAAAGTACTTATAACCATATATTAAAGAGGACTTAAGGCTAATATTAAAGAAGAACTTATACGAGTAGAAGTAAGAGTAGTAATTAACGACCTTAAAACTCTTATAAAGATTATAACTAGAATCAATAATAGACTCTACGAGCTAGCCATAGAAAAACGATATAATAGCGGCTTAATAGGATTTTAGCTAAGTAGAAACTTCGGAGGAGGTTTCTATATAAAGAAAATGATACACCGTGATCCCTATAAGTATATACCTATGGAGCTCGACTTTACGCAGTAAAAAGGAAGACCTAAGGGGAAGAAGTAGTATAATAGGGGTAAGAGAGCAATACTTTACTATAGCTATAATAAGCTGGGCTATACTACTAGGAACTATAGGTTAAAAAATATAGTGTAACGACTATAGTTAAATATACTATAAAGAGTACTACTTAAGAAGAATAGACCTTCGGAAGATCCGCCTAAGGCAGAATATAACGACGAAGAACTCGACATAATTATATATAATTTACTCGTAGTATTTAACACGCCTAAGGTAGATATCAGAGAACTCTAGCAGCGATATAAAGAATTAGAAAAGGAAGTCGTCAAGAAAGAAAAGAATATCATATAAATAGAAGTACGACTTAAAACTATTTAAGATCGACTAAGAGAACTAGACTCTAATAATAATAGTAAGGATTAGAAGGAAAAGCCTAATTAAGGGTAAGGGATCGAAGGAGACTTAGACTAGAACTACTTAAGTACTAGCGAATCATCAGGAGAAGAAGAAGAAGTACTACGCTTTAGACTAAGTAACTCCGCACCTTATACCTCCGCGTTAACGGATTAATAGAAAGACGACTCTAAGGAATAATTAGAATCTTATTAAGAGAAAGTTTTGGATAAGTTACTAATATAGGAGTATTATAATGATTTAAATCATCCGGAATATAGAGTTATATACTAGAGCGCTTATATAGATAACTATTATAAGACTTATTAGGCTGTATAGACTTACGAAGGACGGACGCCAATAACTCCCGCATATAGACACCGTGACTAGAGAAACTATTAGAAGTTAGACTACACGTAGCATCTAGTAATAAAGAGAGGGCAGAGTTTCTTTCTAGGATATGATAATAAGTAGCATTAGTACCTTTATACCTACCTTAGGCACGAGATAGATACTAAGGAATACCACTTAACAGAATAGTACGCATGCTTACACGATTAGTATCAGAAGTATATGCGTTAAAAGTAGATTACTAAGTTTCTCCCCGATTTAAGAAAAGAGTAATCCCTTATATTATAGGGAAGTATAAGGAGATTAATATCATAACCCTAAAAATACGACATTTATACTCGACAGATTACGAGACACACGTGAAAGTATTAGTATAGATTAATAGGACGAATACTATTACTATAATAGATTTAGGAGTAATAGGTAACTTCGTTTCTTAAACTTTAGTATAGTTAGCGGGCTTGCTAACTCGAAAGAAGAAGGAGCTATATAGCTTATAAATGGCTAACGGGTTAGAACTATTAATAGGAAGTATAGGCGAGGAGACTACCTCGCTATACCTTATAATTTAACGCTACCGTAAAGAAATTTCTTTAGATATAGTTAGGATAGCCACTTATTATATTATTTTAAGAATGCCTTAGTTAAAGAAATATAACCTAGTAATTAACTAGAAAATAGGAGTACTTAGATTTAAGTGAACTAATATTATTACTAATATCTATCTTATACGCCGATAATAGACGACGGTAAATAAGAAGTTAAATCGAAGGCCGGTTAAAGTATATATTACTTCATCTTTAAAAAAGGATAACCTCAAGAAAAGAGGATCTAACTTAGTAGGTACTAATAGAGGTTAATAGGGCTAAAAGGAAGCTAGAGTTCTTAGAGGAAATAATAAACCTCCTAATATCTTATAAGAGTATAAGAAATAGATATATCTCTTTATAAAAGAGATAATAATAAAAGCTTTACCTATATATTAATCTTAAGATTATAAGATCGAACTTAAATTAGGAAAAGAACTAACGTTTAGACTAATCTATATATTATTAGAAAAGGAACTTACTATACTACGCGGGTATATTAATAAGAACCTTAAAAAGGGATTTATTTAAGAATCTAAATTACTAGCAGGTTATCTAATCCTCTTCGCCCCGAAGAAGGATAGGAAACTTAGGCTATACGTCGACTATTAGAAGCTAAATGATATTACTATTAAAAATCGATATCCTTTACTAAATATCAGCGAGCTGCAGGATAGACTCTCTCAGGTAAGGGTATTTACTAAGCTCGACTTACGAGGAGCTTATAACTTAATCCGAATGAAAGCTAGAGAAGAATAGAAAACTATATTTAGGACTTGATACGGATATTACGAGTACCTAGTTATACTATTTAGACTTACTAACGTACTAGTAACCTATTAAGTACTAGTTAATAATATTATTTAAGCTTATTTAGATTATACCGCGATTACTTATCTTAATAACATTTTGATCTACTCTAAGACTAAGGAAGCGCATATCCAGCATATATAGGACATCTTAACCTGCCTATCACAAGCAAGATTACTCCTTAAGCCAGAGAAGTACGAATTCCACAAGGAATCAATAGAATTCCTAGGATTTATGGTAAGTACCACAGGCATTCGCATAAGCCCTGAAAAAATCAAGGCTATCATAGAATAGCCTACACTATACGACGTGAAATTAGTCTAGAGCTTCTTAGGATTTACGAACTTTAATAGAAGGTTTATTAAAGGGTATTTAAAGATAGCCCTACCACTAATAAATATAA
>JAABUK010013322.1_pt1 | contig 10281 bp, 14 predicted proteins | sample 5559141 | NCBI WGS metagenome assembly JAABUK01 (sample SAMN10711869, study PRJNA513367) | rock metagenome | isolation source: Antarctica rocks | place: Antarctica: Victoria Land, Pudding Butte nord | collected 2016-01-03 | reverse complement strand
CCGAAACGTCTGCGAATGCTGTGTCACATCCTCATTGCAGCTCCTGTATTCTGGCTGAGGCGCGTGCAGCAAGGGCCCCTGTCTGTGACGGCAGGTGTTGAGACAGAAACATGCTAACCCAGTCCGTGATGATAGACCTTGAGACGCATGCACCCCTGTCTGCGACGGCAGGTGCCGGCGGAGGCGCGCGACAGCACCGACTTCTGGTTGGTGGTGTACCCCTCCGCAGTGCCGCACGCCATCGTTGAGCGCAAGGTGTGCACCGCAGTTAATGTAAGCTCCATCCACGAGCACAGCACGCACATGCTATGCAAGAACAAGTCAGGTGTTTCCTGCTTTGTCCAGATTGGATCAGCAATGCAGGCTGTCGGCGCGGACGGGACCTAATTCTGGCCCGCCAGCAGTCACAAACCTTTGCCAGCTCCCGTGCAAGGGTCGTCAGCTGACCACCCCAGGGCCGCGGCTGATCTCCTGCCTTGTCGGCGAGACCATCGGCGAGACCATCCCCCTAGTGCAGCTGCCGTGCGTGCAAGGCCACATGCCACCCGCGCGTGCATGCAGGAGTGGGTGACCGGCGGCATGACCAGCGGCCCCAGCGGGTCGCCGTGCTTCATTGCCAACGACGGCTGGTTCCTGGACAAGCCGGCCCACCTGGGAGTGGGGCCCTACAGCCGCGCGGAGCGGCAGGTGTACCAGCCGCAGTGGTTCATGCACGAGTTCTACCACCACCTCTTTGGCGCCTACCCCGCGCTGCAGGTGACCTGTGATGCGGGCACGTGCGCCTGCTGCCCACATGCACAGCCCCATGCATGCATGCCTCGCGCAAGCCAGATCATCGCGCTGGCTTTCTCTGCGCCTCCTCCCATGGCTGCGCCGCAAGTTCGTCTCAGTGCTGCTTGCACTGAGGTCTGTACCCTGCAACCGCTTCTGCCGCTGTAACGCCCCACCGGCCACCAGGCATACCCAGGCATGTAGTACGGTCTACAGTAGCTGAACAAAAGTAGCTTCCAAATAGATGTCCACACATGACTTCAAGTGTCACTATCAGGCGGGTCCTTTTCCTGCGCGCAGCTGGAGGCCACCTCCCATGCCTGGTTCGATCGTTCGCGCTGGCCGCCCGACTTTACCGGCTGCCTGGAGGCGGATTACTACACCGAGTCCTACAATAAACGGCTGCGCAGCGCGACGCCTCGCCTGCGCAATCGCCTGCGCTACGCCGCCAATCACGCCGGCCAGGTGCTTGCTGGCATGCCGCTCGACGCTGTGCTTGGGCGCTACGAGCGGCGGCCGGTGGAGAACGACTGGCACCGGGCGACCGTCGAGCGGTGCGGCAGCGACGGCGGCGGCAAAACCCTAATCTGGCACAACGACGCGGGCGCCGCCTGGCGGCTGACGGCGGATCTGGCGCATGCCCGCCTGCGCACCGGGCCTGACAACCCATATGCGGCGTCGGGGCCGGTGGACTTTGAAGTGCGGCCCGCCACCAGCGCCGACGGCGACCTGCTGCCGAGCGTGGCGGCGCTCGTGTTCGGTGGTGACCCCTACTGGCGGGTGGGCAGCTCAGAGGGCCATGCAGAGCTGTGACCGGCCAGCGTCCTGGGATGGCTAGCGGGGATGCGGAAAACGTCGGGGCGGCAACATGGCTAGGGTGCTTACAGATGCCGACTTCAGATGCCTCTTTGGCCAGACTACGGCGGACTCACGCAATTCACGGGCCTCGCCGAGAAGTGAACGAGTGTGGTGATGGGCTTGGTCGTATTCTCACAAGTAGAATTCCAATTCCGATCAGCCTGGGTGAGGCTGTGGCAAGGTTGAGCCTGTAAAGAGTAAATTGGGCTGGCGTTTGCTGGACCTGGGCGCGAGGACGATTAGCGGGTGCTCGACGCTCTCCACCAGCTGGGCGAGATCCAACAGGCCACAGCCGAAGCAGCGAGTAGCTGATAGAGACAAAGCAAGAAGATCTAGGGACTTACCGGAACAGGCAGCGTTTGAATGGGGAACCTAGAGCATATCATGCAAAACGGAACAAGGAGATGCTTGCATCTGCATATTTTCATGTGTCAGCTGATGAGCACGGTGGCGATGCTTGCTGGTACCTGAGTGGACATGGCATGCCACTGTCACACCGTTGAAGTCACGCCGTTTTGAAATACTTTGAAGGTTCTCACACGATTTACAAAAGTGCTGCACTTGCAACGATACCACAGAGGGAAATACCACACCGCCCATATGGGCGGTGCATGCATGCTCATGTGTCCCAAAAATGAATGAAGACGGTGCTCAGACACACCTCGCCCTCTAGGAAGTACAAGTGTGAGCTAGTGCCGAACCAGCAATCAAACGGTCCCCCATGCCCGGAACAAGGGTTCGTTCTAGAGTGTTCAAGAATGTCGGCGCGTAAACAGATGGCCGCCGCCGCTGACTGTTTTGCACGTATGCACAGGTAGCTGTTCAGATAGCGCGCTGCGATACCCAGTCTCATGTGCGCAGATGTTGTCGTTTGGTAATTAAGATGCACCCGGCTTCAGACACCCTCCTGCATGCCGCAAGAACACTCGTCAGCTAGGCAGCGTTGTGCATGTGCGGGGGCTTTGCACGCAGAAGGCGCTCATAAGTGATCACAGCCGAATTGAACCCCTGCCTGTGATCCACAACTAGACATCGCCAATGCTGCATTAGCAAAGATAAGAATTTGGACGACAGCTCATGTCCGTCCTGGACAGGACGTGCACCTTGAAAGGCGTGCAGGAGCCACCCTCTTCAGGGAACACATTAAACCCTTCACACAGCGCACCGTGAAGGGCGCATAGACACCGCCATGCTTTGCGAAAGGGGACAGCCTCGAACTCCGATCAGTGCTGTTCACACCTTGAAGGGCGCATAGGAGCCACCATTGTAGGCCGGCTGCGCCGAGGGCCAGGAGGGGCGGCCGCCACCGTTCTGCGCGGGCGGCGCCGTCGGGTAGCCGCCGCCGCTGCCATTGTACCTGTTGACGCCGCTGTACCCGTTGCCGTGGAAGCTGCTGAAGCCATTGTGCGGCGGCGGATACGGCTGCGCGTCGGCAGGACACATCAGTCAGAGGTTTGCATCGATGCGGAGCACGTCGGAGCAGGCCTGGGGAATCTGAAGAAGGGCACCCCCTGCGCGTAGGCATGCGGAATGTGGACTTCCTTCGCGTGCCACCCTGCATCCCATTCAGCAGGCACATCACGGTGTTTGGCAGCAGCTGACGCCTCACCCACCTGCTGCGGGGAGCCGGCGGCGCTGTCAGGGAGCGGCCTATCGGCAGAGCAGACTGTGCTATGGGCGAATCTACAACAAGGATGTATTACTATGCCCGGCGGCAGCACACCACACAAGTACCTGCTGCGGCGAGCCGGCGGAGCTGTCGAGGGGCGGCCCGCCATGGCTGCTGTGGCCGTTGGCGCCGCTGACGATGTACTGCGCATCTGGCGGCGGCGCGCGCTTTGTGTAGCCGCGTGCCGCGTGCAGCGCCCGTATCGTCAGCATGATGCACAGCAGCGCTGCGGGCAGGAGAGGTCGCACCAGCATCAGCGCGGCGCTACCGCAGGAAATGATAGCGTGATTGCGTTGGTGGCGCATTGCACTTTGGCCATGGGCGCAGGTTGTGCAAGGGCACTCGCAAAGCACTTTCGCTGGGTGCAGGTCCTCCAGTGAAAACAATGTGTGTGGTGCTCAACAGACACCCCACGTGAATGAGTCATTCTCCTGTGACGCGGAAGGGCTGCAGCTCGGCATGAAGTGGTGTCCAGCGCATCGACGACCTGGAACATCAGGTGGAGCCGTAGGATGAACATCTCTTTTGAGACCTTTGGCCGTGGCAAACCTGCGAAGGTGGAGGCGACAGTGTAGGCGATCCAGGCCTTCTGCACGCCGTCCGCGAGCGTGCAGCACAGCAGCGTCTTGGCGTCGTCGTACAGCGGCTCGTAGTTGGCGCGCGTCATCTGCCGCTGCAGCTGCGAGAAGTACTGCAGGGGAACGGAAGGAGCGATGCCGTCGGGAAGGCTTGCAGGATTGTCAGACTGTATTGGAGCACGCATTTGACCACAGTGCTGCAGGCACAGGTGCGCCAACTGCTGTCAGGCAAGCGCAACCTCGCAGCCGCTGTGCGCCACCCGATGAAGATCCGGTAAAAGGGAGGCCTACTGGAAGGTCGCAGCTTTGTTGCTGCCATAATCGGGAGTTCGGAAGAGTTCGAAACACGAGTGTGGGAGAAGGGTTTAGGGTTTAGGGTTTAGGACCACACCGTGATGATGTCGGACAGGGCCTGTGGGGCGCCGGCCAGCTGAGCCTGCTGCGTGCTGTTCAGGTTCGACCGCGCCTGCAGTAGGCCCTGCACACACGCGGAACGCACATCAGTCGGTTCTGCTTCGTGGCCGGCCACGTCTGGCAGCACAGCTGGCAGCAGGTGCAAGCAGGCATCGCCTGTGAGGCGCTCCCTCAGCAGGAGCAGCAGGCGTGGTGTGCCATACCAGAAGAAGCCGGCAGGGGCGGTAGGACGCACACGCGCCACACATGCACAGGAACGCTGGCTTGTTGGGAAACAATGGGGACGTCAATCCTGGCACCTGCGCGGCAGTGCTGGACAGGCTGACCACCGTCTGGTTGACGAGGGGCTCCTGCACCAGGTTGCTGATGAACGCGAGGTCGATGCCGTAGATCTGCGCAGATGAGAGACACATCAGCCATGGCATTCCCAGCTACTGCCCGCTGGATTGGGCTTGGACGAGCCCTCTGTGAAAGCAACAGTCTCTCGCCCGTAGCGGTGTGGGCAAAGTCGTGTGGTCCCGTGGGCGGTTTTGCGCCATTCAAGTCGCCAAGACCTATACGGTCCCTTTTGAGAAGGATGCTGCAGGATCCAGGCAGTGCGCTTGCACGCTTCGAGGGTGGAGTGATGACGGTGAACGGTCACGAGGATTGGTTCAGGGGGGTGACTTGCGAGATGGCAAACAGAAAAGTTTCAGAAAAGAAGTCACAGAGCTGGGCGGCCTGGGCCGGAGGCAAGGCATGTCTGTCGCCCAGGGCGGCCGCGGGAAGTCGGGAGAGTCCTTCCTGGAACACTGAGCGCAGGGGAAAAACCCCCCGAAAGAGTCTCAAGCAGCAGGCAGCCAGATCTTGAAATCACACGCAGCGGAGAGATGTTGCGCTCGAGTGGGTGATGCCTACGTAAACAGGCGGCGGCACGGTGCAGGCGGCAGATGAAGCAGGATGAAGGATGAACGGATCTCATGTGACAACTGCGTGGACCGCGCCAGGTGATGGCGCATTAGTGAGAGACAAAGCACCTCGACCGGCCGCTGGTGTGGCCCTGGCGGCAGCGGCCAGTGCAGTCGCAGGAGCTCACAAGCGGGCGGCGAATTCCAACCCCTGCATGTGCCTCCCCACAGCTGCAGCGGCTGACCCCAGTGCCTGCCTCCTCAGCTGGCTCGGCTCTATGGTTTGTTCGTGTCAAAACTCGAAAAGTGGATGTGACTGTTTGTGGGTGCGCGCCTCGTTGATGACTTCGTTCAGGGTGACGTTGTCGCCGAAGGCGCCAAAGTAGTACTCCAGCCCTGTGGTGATGCGCCCGCGGTTTGCCTCAGACAGGCTGCCCGTGTCGTTGACGACCTTGAAGACAAAGGTCTCCGCGTAGAGGCACACGTCATCTGTGACCACGTTGCCGAAACGCAGCAGGCCTGCAGCAACACGCGGGATTACTTCGTCTGATGTGAGGAAATGGAGGTTCGTTGTCGCGACAGTTGTAGTGAAGGTCTCCACGTGCAGGCATGTGTCGTCCGTGGACACCTGGCCGAAGCGCAGAGGGTCTGCACTCACGTGAAAGGCTTGAATGAACACTTCAGATCTAAAAACATCAGCAAACGAAGGCAATTCAGATCAAGCGTCGTCCCTGAAGACGTCGCCCAGTCTGCAGCGGCCGGCAGCCGTGGAGCTCCTCACTGCCAATGCCCGGCCCATAACCGAGATCCACTCTCCAGACACAAACACGCACCCGTGCCGGCGAAAAAGTAGAGCGCCGTCCACAGCCACAGCAGCGCCAGGAAGAAGCTGCCGCTGCGCACATGGCGCGCCAGCAGCAGCGCCGTCGCCAGCAGTGCCAGCAACGCCATGATGCCGAACAGCAGGCCCAGCGCCAACGGCACCCACTTGTTCTGGACCTGCGCATGCGCGGGAAGCGCCTGTCAGCTGCTGTGGCTGAGCAATGCTGCAGCGCCATGATGCCGAACAGCAGGCCAGCCGCACCCACGTGTTCTGCATCTGCGGATGCGCAGGGAAGCACATGTCAGGCGGCAGTGCCGTGGCAAGGAGGAAAGCATACTGACGACATCAAACAGCAGTCTCAGCGCCAGCAAGACCCCACATGTTCTGGACGCGCGAGCACTGCAACGTGGGAGGTACTCAGCTGAATATGTCAGGAGCGCACATGCGCCACAAGAGATCAGGCAATCTGTCAGGGCTACTCATGTCGTCGATAGGGCCCTTCTGGTCGTTCTTCAGGTGAATCTGCATGCGACAACTGCACCGCTGCACCTCACACTTGCTACAGTAGGGGCGTCGGACTCCGCAGAAGGCCACTCACGTCGTCGATCTGGCCCTTGTGGTTGTCCTCCAGGTTGGTCAGTGTCCGCACGCCGTAGCGCTGAATCTGCTCCACCACGTTGTTGCCGGTGGACACCACGCCCTGCAGGCTGTTGGCGACGTCGTCAAGCGCGCCGGCGACGTTCGACGACACCAGCCCCGTCAGGTTGATCGGCACGTTGAGCTGGCTTTCCAGTGATGCCAGGTCCACGCCTGCAGAGGGAAACAGCACATGAGATGCTGTTTGTTTCCGTACAGGCTGTCCACAAGGTAGCGGCCCCGTCGGGTCGACGGGCATTTGACCTGGTTCTCCGGTGGCGTCAGGTCCACACCTGCAGCGAGAACCCAGCACGTGAGTGTCCCGTCTCCAGCGACATGAGGTCCAGGTCTGCGGCGGCACAGCACTTGACTGTGTGGTCTGCGGTGCATGGGTAGGAGTTTCGGGTTTCCAGGCCAGTGAGTGCCACGAGGGCGTGACGTGGAAAAAGCGGCCTGCCGCATGTCAAGACAGCTGCAGGAGGTCGAATGCTGGTTCGATCTCAAACCAGTGAGCAGGCTGCGCACCTGAGAGTGAGGAGCCCAGGACACGGAGTGTCGCCTGCAAGCCGTCCACGCCGGTGAAGAAGGCGCTGACCGTGTTGCGCAGGTTGCCGACCTGTGCGTAGCCCACGAGAAAACAGCGTGTGTCAGTTTCGTGTGGCGAGATCTTCAGCGTGGTGATACCAGAGTGGTCAAAGCGGCGCCATCGAGCTGATCTTTCAGACCACTCCTCAGCGCTTCGTGGCGAGTGGTGGCGCGGTGCGTCGAAGGAGAGCGGGCTTGTTTGCTTAGTAATGGCGTCAGCTGCGAAACCCTTGCCTTGGTGCGGGCGGAGCCGATGATGTCCCAGAAGTCGTCGGAGACGTGGCGGGTGGCCTTCAAACCCTCAGCCAAGCCCCACGCGGCGGTCGCCAGCATGATGAGCAGCGAGATGAAGACGAGCGTGCACAGGATGATGCTGCACAAGCCGTGCCGCTTGTGGAGGCGTTTGCCTCTGTGCGCAAAAAGTTCCAAGGCTTGTTATCAGGAGGTGGTCGCACAGGCTTCGGGTCAATGAATCCATGTGGCGCACAGGTCTGTGGGACGCTTGCTGTACACTTGGTCCACTGAGGCACAGGATAGCAACACTGTCGCGAGTCAGCCGGACCACGCATGACGCATGGCGATCAGGAGGATCCCTTCCTAAGATGGTGTGCTGGCGCACCTGCTCGTCGGATATGCTGAGGCGTCAGCTTTGTAGGCGGCGGCGTTTTGGCGGTCAGCGAGTGACCACCGCCGCACCCCGCAGCAGCAGGCGCAGCAGCACAGTGAGACGGCCTGCACGATAGAAACCACACGTGGCCTTTTCCAGTCCACTTGGAGCTCAGTGTCGACTTTGGGATACAGTGTCTTCGCCAGTGGTCCGTGTTCTCAGTGGTTGCGCCACAGTAAAGAACAGCGCAGCGTACGCATGCAGCGCGCACCCAGCATATGAAGATGAAGGCCGCCAGCAGGCAGATGCCCGCGGCGATCCAGCCGCCTATGCAGTAGTGCAGCTGGCCCTGCGTGGCGCAGCATCGGGACGTCAGGTCACGGGCGCAGGGGCCATGCACCTCGTGCACCATGCCGCATCGCGACACCTGGTGTGACGGCCGACAGTGCCTGCGTCTGTCACCATCGAAGCGGGATCAACAACAGAACGGCTCAGTGCACAACTGCACAAGGCCACCTCAAGGTTGCCCCGAGACACGAGATCTCGCCTTGTAGTAGTCCCAGGACCGTGGGTCGAATGCCTCGGCTCCCCCGACCGTGTAGTCTGAGTAGCCTACTGCTTCTGTGCAGGCTGGTATGAAGGATATGAGGGTGCTGTTGCCATCGTAGACGGTGCCGAGAACCACTGTTGCATTCGAGGTCGTGGCATTCGACATGAGTGAGCCACACGAAGACGGCTCGCAGCAGCTACTAGCAATTTCCAAGCACTCACGAGATATGTCTGGCTGTCATTGCCAACTTAATGACCGGGGGTGAGGCTGTGCACAAGATCTGTATTTCGACACAGAGACGCCAAGCACAGCGGCTATGGCTGGGTGAAATTCCTCTCGAGTGCTACTGGTAATCACAGCAGCTGACCTGAGGCGAGTGGGGCTTTGTGCCTGCAATGCCGTGACGCATGTGTGCATGACATTCGACAAGTGTGACGACCTGGTCAGACAACAGCTGGGAGAGCAGCATGACTACCTTACACGTGTCGCTCATGGGTGGATGGTACGGGAGATGCAGCTGACGGAAGTTCGCAAGGTACACGCGCGGAGGCTGTGCTCATGATTACCAAGCAAGTCGAGACCACACACTGTGTACCTAGGCAAAGTTTCACGCTGCCGCATTGCTGGCGGCCAAAAAAGACTCCCCAAACCAAATGCGCATGCAGCGCAAGATAGAGATAACACCCATCAACAAATGTCGCGAGCGCATTGATGTTCTGTCAGCCATCCTCATGCAGTCCCACATGGCTTCCCCACATTCGCCGCCACGATGCTGCCGCTGAATCTCAAAGCTGTGAGCCGGCAAAAACAACACCAACTGTCGAGTTGTTCAGCTCTAAAAGACCCCAGTGCGCAATCAGAAGAAGTGCTGTGAGCAGGTGAGCAGGTGTCCACTTCGCTGGCACATGAAGCCCACATCGCAGCCATCAGTCAGCCCCTGTCACAGCTTCGCATCAGGCCGCGACCACCGTCAGCTCAGCGGGCTCGCCGCCATGCGCAAAGGCCTTCGCGTTCTCGATGGTCGCGTCCGCGGCAGCCAGCTCGGCTCCGTCGCCGCCGTTGACTACGGCGGCATCAGCCGTCGCAGGCTCCTCGCCGGCTGCGGCACTGTCAGCGGCGTCGTGCGAAACAATCTCCCCAGTGCAATTGGCAGCGCCATTCGCGGCGGCGGCGGCTGCGCCGTCAGCGGGAGCAGCAGCGACCAGCTCGGCGGGGTGCTCGGCGACCGGCTCGGCGACCAGCTCGGGTTTGCCGCCGTTCTCCGCCGGCGCGCCCGTGTCGAACTGCGGGCGGCGCGGCGGGGTGGTGGTTCCCGCAGAGGCGCCGGAGGCCGCCTGGCGCAACGGGCTGACGCCCCACGGCGCCCGCGCCTGCAGGGTGTGCAGTCGGGCCCGGCGTCAGGCGCGTCGGCGAAGGACTCAAAACTGCGGCTGCTGCGGCTGCTGCGGCTGCTCGGGGCTGCTGGACGGTTCGAGAAGCCCATACGGGCGCCGCCCCTGCACGACACATGTGTGCATCTGCTTTGGCAGCCGTGCGGTTGTGCAGCTGAGGCACGCTTTCGCATCGACCATGAGATGTATCACCTCTGTTCAGGGTAGGTTGATCAGCGGCAGGAGCGTAGTCTCAGCCGATGTCATTTCAAGCGAGCCTTTATGCATGGATGCAAGGTAGCTGCACAGCATCGACACATTTGCAAAGCTTCGCGCACCTGGTTGCGGCTGGTGGCAGGGGAGGCAATACGGGCCTTGAAATCGGAGCTGCGCGTTGCTTGCATGTAGCTTGGCGTGGAACGCCCCTGCGGCTCCTGCTCATACCGCCCCGCCGTCTGGCCGCCTGCGCCATGACAAGGGGCTTGTTGGGGGGAACGTTGCATTATGCCAGAAAGCCTGCCAGCGTAAGGCAT